>Ga0256404_1001170_pt1 | contig 65697 bp, 60 predicted proteins | sample RumenRJG_01DNA_FD_185990 | JGI IMG/M metagenome (GOLD analysis project Ga0256404, IMG submission 185990) | Bovine rumen microbial communities from Lethbridge, Alberta, Canada - RJG_01 | ecosystem: Host-associated > Mammals > Digestive system > Stomach > Rumen | place: Canada: Alberta | collected... | reverse complement strand
TTCGTATTTAAAATGGGTGAACTTTTTTTTCTTTTCTGCTATTGTTTTCATAGGTTTCTTTCCTCCGTTATTGTTTTTGTGTGGTAACAAAATTATAACAGTTCAAAGAAACCTTTTCTTTTATTTTAACGACATTATATTTTACTGCTTACAATATCAGACAATCCTGTAACAGAATTAATCTACCAAAATAACCCAAAAAAGGAGTAAAAAAATGGAACAGCAAGAAAACTTGAACCAGTTGCTTGAACACTTTCGTTCTGGCAAACTCACTCAGAAACAGGTGTTAGACAGGATCATCTGTTTTGTGGCAAAGAACTATCCTTTGTATGGCCTTCACAAGTATGATGAAGATTTCAGACAGGATATTCTTTTGAATCTTCTTGAAAAAGGCTCTGATCTTCTTAACCTTTTTAATCCCCAGTTTGGAGATTTCTTTACTTTCTTGTACTGCTATGTTAGCACAATGATCAATTCCAAATTGAAAGTCCTCGCAATGCATGCCATGCGTGAAAGACTGACAGTTGAAGAAAGCATTAACACCTTAAGTGAAAAGCAGGTGCAGTATCACAGAATTGATTTTACTAACTTTGACCTGCCCAAGGCTCCTTTTACACGGCGAAAACTTGATCCGGAAGAATTGAAAAAAGCTTTTAAGGAGCTTTCACTTAAGCAGAAAGATAAGAAAATCATAATTCTGGCCTTAAAATCTTCTTATTATCTTACAGATGAACAGATTGAGCGTCTCAGTTCTATTTATAAAATCAATACAGACCAGCTTTACGATATGATCCAGTATTGTAAAGACAGTATTGAAGCAAAAAAAGCAAAATGGGAAAAAGCCAAGGAACGCAGAAACTTTGCATATTATCATCACAAAAGATACAACAGACTTCTTGAAACTATTGACGAGACAGACTTTATGGACAAAAGATTTGTACTTAAAGCTCAATACATTAATAAGGAAAAGAAACATCTGCATAACATGAACAGGATAAACTCAGAGTTTGCCAGAGGCTATCTGATTTTGAGACCTACCAATAAAACACTTTCAAACGTTATTGACGTTGGTGAAAGACAGATTAATTACTACCTTAGAAGTGCCAGAAAAGAAATTGAAAAAAGAAAATTTAATAAACCAGACGAGGATAATTCTTTTGATTGATTGTTCTGCTAAGTTTTTTTCATTATATTATCTATATGAAGATTTACTTAGCAACTGGAAATAAAAACAAGAAAAAAGAAATGTGTGAACTTTTAAGTGAACACACTATCCTTATTCCTTCTGATGAAGGAATTGATTTTGATCCTGATGAAACAGGTTCAACCTTTTACGAAAACAGTCTGATTAAGGCCCGTACACTTTATGATATTGTGCACTGCCCTGTTATTGCAGACGATTCGGGAATTTGCGTGGACGCCTTGGGTGGAGCGCCAGGCATTTTCTCTTCCCGCTACGCAGGCCCTTCCTTTATGCAGGGAAAGCCAGACGGTACAAAAATCAGCCAGGAAGAACAGAATATATTTCTCATTCAGCAGACTAATGAAGCCATTTCCAAAGGTCAGCTTCCAAAAGGAGCCTACCTCCACGGAGACCGTTCCTGCCACTACACCTGTGCCATGGTAATGTACTGCGGCCCAGACCGCCTCTTTGTAGCCCAGGAAACCTTCGAAGGCACCCTTATAGATGACATCTCAAAACAGGCCGGTTCCGGCGGCTTCGGCTACGACCCAATCGTATTCCTTCCAGAATACGGCAAGACCGTAGCAGAACTTACAGCCGATGAGAAAAACGCAATTTCCCACCGTGGCAAAGCTGTAAGAGCTCTTAAAAGAATTATTGATAAAATGTAACTTTGCTTTTTGAAAAATAATATATGCGGAGCGGAAAAAGGGTGCGAACTGCCTCTTGAGCTTTTTGGCGTTTAGCCATAAAAAGAATCCGAGTATTTTCGCTTGCGAAAACCGCAGGATTCTTACACAAAAAAGGGAAAGCGAGCATGTTTGCACACTTTTTCAGCGGGAGCAGATATTATTTTTCAACGATTTTTCAAATTTTTTTTAATTATTTTCAAAAATTTTATTAAAGTCTTTTAGTATTCCTGCCGATATTTAGTGTAGAAGTGTCATGACTGTATCGACTTCGTAGAAGCAGCGGTCAGACGTTTCGGGCAAAAATGTGTAGATGTAGCCTTGTAAAACATTTACGCATTTTTGCATCTTTTCAAACAGAAGAAAGGATTCTTCTGCTCACATTCCAAGGAGGAATACTATGGTTATCAACCACAACATGTCGGCAATGTTTGCCAATCGTCAGCTCGGAGTTACAGGTCTCTATCTCAACAAAGATATGGAGAAATTGTCTTCAGGCGAAAGAATCAACCGTGCAGGTGATGATGCTTCAGGACTCGCAGTATCTGAAAAGATGCGCAGCCAGATCCGCGGTTTGAACCAGGCTTCACAGAACTGTTCAAATGGTATCAGCTTTATCCAGACAACAGAGGGTTACCTCCAGGAAACAACTGACATCATGCAGCGTATTCGTGAACTTGCAGTTCAGGCTTCAAACGGAATCTACTCTGAAGAAGACCGCATGCAGATTCAGGTTGAAATTTCGGCTCTTGTTTCTGAAGTTGACCGCGTTGCTTCTGCCGCTCAGTTTAACGGCATGAACATGCTTACTGGCCGTTTCGCACAGCCAACAGGAGAAAATGTAGTAACTGCTTCTATGTGGTTCCATATTGGTGCTAACATGGATCAGAGAGTACAGGTATTCATCGGTACTATGTCTGCTGCAGCTCTTGGAGTTCGCGAACTTGGTTCAGAAGAGAAGCTTTCACTTGCTACACCGGAAGATGCCAACCGCGCTATCGGAACTATCGACGAAGCATTGAAGAAGATCAACAAACAGCGTGCTGATCTTGGTGCTTATCAGAACCGCCTCGAGCTCACTGTAAAGGGACTTGATATTGGTGCTGAAAACCTCCAGGCTTCAGAATCACGCATCCGTGATACTGATATGGCTTCACAGATGGTAGAGTTCACAAAGAATTCTGTACTTCAGCAGGCAGGTACAGCTATGCTCGCTCAGGCTAATACCCAGAGCCAGAATGTACTCAGCTTGTTGAGATAATCACTTGTCTTTACAAAGATAGTGAGTTATAATTAATTTTAGGTTGCGTAAGCAGCCTAAAATTAATTTGCGCGGTGTTTTTTTTGTTACTCTTCTCTTTATTTTTCAACCAGAACATCGTAGAATTAATAATATAATTTTTGATTATATTATAATGTGCCGGTTCAGCGGTACATAGTTCTTTGACATAAGTACCACCATGTTTTGCGGGTGACTGCAGGAACAGTCGGTTTTGCAAAAGACTGACTATTCCTGCTGAATGGTCTGAAACTAAATCAGAGGCGCAGTACTGATTTAGCCTTCACCTGCAGGACTTAAAGCATGAGGCTTTAAGTTTTAAGTAAACATGGAGGCACAAATATGATTATTAATCACAATATGAGCTCACTCTATGCTGATCGTGTGACTAACATTTCGAATGAGTCAATCATGAAAAACATGGAGAAGCTCTCTTCTGGTGAACGCATCAATCGCGCCGGAGACGATGCATCAGGACTTGCTGTATCTGAAAAGATGCGCAGCCAAATCCGTGGTTTGAACCAGGCTTCAAAGAACATCCAGAATGGTGTTTCTTTCATCCAGACAACAGAAGGTTATCTGACTGAAACAACAGACATTCTTCAGCGTGTTCGCGAACTTGCTGTTCAGGCTGCAAACGGTATCTACAGCGATGAAGACCGCATGCAGATTCAGGTTGAAGTATCACAGCTCGTTGCTGAAGTTGACCGCATTGCAAGCGTAGCTCAGTTCAACGGTATGAATATGTTGACTGGACGCTTCGCAGAAGGCGGAGACACAATGCAGTTCCAGATTGGTGCAAACGTTGACCAGAACGCTCGCGTTTACATCGGCACTATGACAGCATCAGCTCTTGGTCTCAAGGGTGCTCAGGGTGGCGATGAGCAGATTTCTATTGCATCACCTGACGAAGCAAATATGACACTTGCTGCTGTTGATGCTGCGTTGACTAACGTTAACAAGCAGAGAGCAGATCTTGGTGCATACCAGAACCGCTTCGAAATGGCTGCAAAGGGCGTAAACATTGCTGCTGAAAACACCCAGGCTGCAGAAAGCCGTATCCGTGATACAGACATGGCTTCTGAGATGGTTGAATTCACAAAGAACAGCATTCTCACACAGGCTGGAACCGCAATGCTCGCTCAGGCTAATAACCAGTCACAGACTGTATTGGCACTGCTTCAGTAGACTAATTAAAAAAATCTAAATTAAAGAGATAACTGGATGTCATCTTTTTGATTTGAAATATGGAAGGAAGGGGTATGCGCCCCCCTTCCCTTTCCATTTTTTTCAAGGAGGAGAACTATGAATACTATTAATACGAATTCAATGGTTCATGTGGCAATGGATGGCCAGTCTCTTTACAACATTAATAAGAATTCAGCCAGCAACGCTGCACAACAGCTTGCGGCCACTTCCATAACTCCCACAGGAGCCCAGGTAGCGCAGAATATAGAGCAGAATATTGCCGAAGTAAAGGCTGACTCTCAGGCGCTGCAGAAAATGACAGAAATGGTTGGCGGAAATAAGCTTCTGTTCAGTGTGAACAAAGAACTTGGAAGCGTTGTCGTTTCTATCGTAGATTCGGAAACAAACCAGGTTATAAAGCAGATTCCGTCAGAGGACATGCAGAAACTTAAGCTTCGCATCAGAAAAGCTATTGGCTCAATGTTCGACGAAGTAATATAAGCCTATGGCCGGACTGAACATACCAGGCGTTACTGATCAGTATAACACTAATGATACTGTAGAAAAGCTCATGAAAATTGAGCGAATCCCTCTCACAAGGGAACAGAATCAGCTTGAGTCGTTAAAAACTGAGAAGGACGCCTGGCGCGACATTAACACAAAACTAACCTCTCTCAGAGACAACACAAAGACTCTCTATTCTTTTGAAAATCCTTTTAACAGTAAATTAACCTCATCTACAGAAGAATATGCTGTAACTGCAGAAGCAAACCGCAGCGCAAGCCTTCAGTCTTTTAAGGTTGATGTTCTTCAGGCAGCTTCTTCTGACCGCTTTTTAAGCGACGAACTGGAAAATGATTTTAAGGTTCCTCAGGGAACTTATACTTATAAGGTTGGAGAAAAGCAGGTAAGCTTTAACTGGAAAGGCGGCTCTCTCAAAGACTTTTCAACAGCCATTAATAAACGCGGAAATAATATAATTAAATCTTCAATCATTGGTGCCAGTGCCGGAAAAAAATCTCTGCTTATTGAAGCAATCCCAACTGGAAAAGAAAACCGCCTCATTTTTGAAGATGATGCAAAAACCTTTGCCTTTGATTCAGGCATGGTTGATAAAGTAAAATCTCAGACACAAACCTTTGCAAGCAGTCAGACAGAAATACTGCCTGTAAATAAAATTGAATATGACGAGCCGGTTTATATGCCGCCTCTCTCGCTTACAAAAACCAGATATGATGAAGAGAAACAGACTGCAATTGTAGAGCCTCGCGGAGCTTATCAGGTAAAGGTTCCTGAAAAAATTCTCCGCGACACAGACCTTCATCTTCAGTTTACAATTACAGAAAAAGAAACAGAAGATATTACGACAGAAATCAATAAGACTCTTCTCCAGCCGGAACTCCCGGATGCAGGATCTGCTGAATTCAGTGGAATTGTCATTAACAATAATGAATCGGATACAAATCTGAATCTTCCAAAAGAGCCGCCTGCTCCACTTGATCCTGTAAAAACAAATCATATTTTATATGCAGTAATGAATGATGGAAGCGAAAAAGAAATTCCATACACACCTGCAGAAGAAGGAAAGCCTGCTCAAATTGATGTAAAACTTTCCGAATATCCTGGAATAAAAGCAATTGCCGTACGAAACCAGAACACAGGTACAAGTTACGAAGTTTCAAGCTTTACAGCCTTGGATCCGATAAAAGATCTTGGTTATGGAGCAAAGCATCCGGTTTCTACTGCAGATGACGCAATCATAAAATATGAAGGAATTACCATTACCCGCTCTTCAAATAAAATTGATGATGTAGTACCGGAAATTACCCTTAACATTCATGATAAAACCGAAAAAACTGCAACAATATCTGTAAAACCTGACGTAGATGCCTCAAAGGCAGCCATCATAGAATTTGTTGGTAAATACAATCAGGCAGTTGCCGAGCTTAATATTCTTTCTCAAAACAAGCAGGAAATAATAGACGAAATCGATTATTTTACCCCTGATGAAAAAGAAGCCGCACGAAAAAAGCTTGGACTCTTTCAGTCAGATTTTTCTCTCACAAACATAAAATCAAACATGGCCTCTACTCTTGCAGCCCGTTATATGTTCTCTGATTCTGCAGAAATCACCATGCTTTCACAGCTTGGAATTGCAACAAATGCAAGCGGTTATTCCGGAGGCTATTCACAGAGTAAGCTTCGCGGCTACCTTGAAATTGATGAGAAAAAACTTGATGCAGCACTTGAAAATCATCTTGATGATATAAAAACTCTTTTTGGTTATGACTCCGACGGAGATTTGATTATTGATACAGGAATTGCCTATAAGCTGGATAAACAGATTTCGGCTTATACACAGACAGGTGGAATTCTTGCTATGAAAACTTCTTCTCTGGATTCAAAAATCAAAAGTTCCGAAACAAAAATTACTAAGCTCGAAAGCCAGATGGCTAAAAAAGAAGCAGAGCTTAGAAATAAATACAGTCAGATGGAAGGCTCGCTGAACAGCCTTGAAGCACAGCAGAACACAATCTCTAACTTCACAAAGCAGCAGCAAAATCAAAATAAGTAAGGCAGATAAAGGCAGGTAGATTATGATAGAATTTTACATAAACGGTCAGCAGGTTGATGTTCAGATTGAAGATGAACAGACTATTGGAGATGTTCTCAAATCATTTGAAAGCACCTGTGAAGAAAATGATGCTGCAGTAATTGGAATTACCGTAGACAATAAATTAATTAACGCTGAAATTTTTGACGAAGAAGCTGCAAAGCCTCTAGGTAAAGATACAAAGTTTGAATTTTCAATTGTAACAAAAAATGATATTAAAGCTTCTTTCGAAAAGCTTTCTGAACTCTTTTCTGAATTGGCAGTACAGATGGAAAGTGTACCGGTTGCACTTCAAAGCGGAAAAAATCTTGAAGTAAGTGAATCAATCAAAAAGCTTGCAGACAGCATTGATCAGTTCTGTCACATTGCAACACTTGCTTCCCTCTTCCCTGATACATTTAACACAAGCAGTCTGAACGGAATCAGTTTTAAAGACTTTTTTGCAGACTTTTCTCCAATCCTTAAGGATTTTGAAGATGCACTGCAGAATAACGATACAGTAATGCTTGGAGACCTTTCTGAATATGAAATCTGTCCAAGACTAAAAGATATATCTAAAGCCCTGCAGAATATGTAGAGTTTTCGGATTAGAGAGGTGCCTATGTTCTTTTTGTACGGTTCAGGAAGCGGATCCCCAATTGAAGCGCGAATTGCACATCGTGGAGACATGGCAATAATAATTATTATTCTCATTGTTATAGCTGCAATTCTTGGAATTACTGCTATTGTACTTCTTAAAATCAAAAACTATTACAAATCTGAAGCATATATCGAAAAGGAACGCAGCCGTAAAACAAAACTCAAGGATGTCCAGAAACTGGCAAAAGAAAATAACTTGTCTTCAACTGAAAGTGATATGCTTTGGGAAGTCTGCCGTCTTACAGATACAAACAACATCCTTTACTCAATAAAAAGTAACAATGAAGTTAATGAACTCTTCCATACAGCATACGATATTATAAAGCAGCAAAATCTCTTTACCGAAGAGAAAATGAATAACTTCTTTACAACCCTTTTCAAGCTCGAGATGATTGTTGCACAGTACAAGAAGGTTCTTTCTACAAGACAGATTCCTCAAGGCTGTGTTGTATTTTATATTTCAAACGAAGGCGAACAGTATCCTTTTACTGTTACACAAAATCAGAAAGATTTCTTTACTGCAGAAATTCCGGAATTTATCTATAAATCACCAAGACGACCGGCCCTTCTTACAAGAAGCCGCTTTACCTTCCGCACTTCAGACGGACTTTCATATAATCTTATTACCAGAATTATCCGCTACAATGAAGGAAATGACGGCAAATTCTATATGGTACTTTCCCATTCCGAGCAGCTGGAATGTCAGGCTCAGCGACACTTTAAGCGAGACTTCTTTGAAAAAGAATGTCAGTTTAAGGCAGTAAAATACAATGCAAAAGCCAAAAAGAACGAAGAAGTTTATACTTTTTCTGAAAAAGAATATGCTGGAAAAATCACCAACATTTCTGCGGGTGGATGCTGTATTCAGACAACGCTTCCTATTAAAGAGCAGCAGTATATCGGAATAAATCTTCCTGATATGGGAATTCCAGAAACTATTGTTGGAATTATCCGAAGAACAAGACGCCTTCCTACAGGAAAATTAGCATTACACATCCAGTTTATGCAGATTTCTCTTGCAACTAAAAATAGAATCCATACTCTTGTTTATAAGTATGAACTTTAAAAAATGTACTGAAAAAACTTGATAACAAAGCATTTATGGAGTATTCTATAAGAATATGAGAGTCATTGAGCTACAGAATATTCAGCGTGAAGAAGGTCAGATTTTTTATCTCAGAAAATATACCTGCGAAGCTGTTATGGAGTTCCCGACAAGCACAGATACAGTACAGATTTTCTTCAGCATTGAAACAAGCCCTATGGGAAAAAAGATTATTGAGCTCTCATTCCCTCAGCCTGTTAATTATCCGCTTATTCCGGTAAAAAAGGCTCTGCTCGAATACATTTTTACAGAAGAGCTCGAAGGCAGACTACCTTGTTAACATTCACAACAAAATCTCCAGAAGAAACTATTGCCCTTGGAGTACGCATTGGCAATAAACTGAAAAAAGGCGATGTTATTGCTATGCAGGGAACTCTTGCAGCCGGCAAAACTACAATCACAAAAGGAATTGCCCAGGCACTGGGAATTTCAGAAACAATCACAAGTCCTACTTTCTGTCTTATCAGTGAATATTATGGTAAAATGCCTCTTTATCATATGGACGTTTACCGTCTTGAAGGCGGAGAAGATTTTGTAAATCTTGGTACCGATGATATGATTTACGGAGACGGAGTTTCGATTATTGAATGGTCGGAAAAGATTATGGAAGAACTTCCTTCCCGAACAATTATACTCCGCCTTACCCCGCAGGATGACGGCAGCCGCCTTATTGAAATTGAAAACTGGAATAATGGGGAAATATAATGAACATTTTAGCTTTAGATTGCGCAGTAACCAGAATCTCACTTGCAGTAAAAACAGAATCAAAATTCATTTCTGCAACTTATGACATTGGAATGAGACAATCTGAAATTCTTATTCCTTCAATTGATGATCTTTTAAAAAAGGCTGACCTTACTGCAGCAGATTTAAATGCTACTACACTCACAATAGGTCCCGGAAGCTTTACCGGACTCCGCCTTGGCATTTCTGCCTTTAAAGCAATTGAACTTGCTTATGGAGTTCCTGTTTATGGTATCTCTTCTCTTGAAGCCTATGCCTTCCCTTACCTGAATCTTGATTACCCTGTAATTTCTTGTATTGATGCAAATAAAGATAAGTTTTATTGCCGCATTAATGATGGTGAAAAGATTCTTCTTGAAGATGGAGACTGGGAAGTAGAAAAGATTACAGAAGTTGCAAAAGGTCTTGAAAAGGCACTTATCTGTGGACCTGATGCACAAAAGCTTGCAGAAAAACTTAAAACTGCCCTTCCAGAAAAAAAATATCTGCTTCCGGCAAGCCCTGCAATGACTGCAGAATCACTTATTACAATTACAGAAGAGCTTATAAATAAAAAAGCCGAACCGCTTAAAGATTTTGACGGTCCGGTTTATTTACGTGCCAGTGAAGCAGAATTAAAGCTCAACGCAACTATTTCTTAAGAAGCTTACTAAGAGCACTTACTGCGCTGATTGCCTTTTCATTTTCAGATTCCTGACTTGCAGCAACAGCAGCTTTATTTTCGTTCTGGATAGCATCAAATACTTCCTGACGGAAAACTTTAACATCCTTAGGAGCTTCCACGCCAATCTTTACCTGATCTCCGTGAACATCAATCAGTGTAATAGTAATATCGTTTCCGATTTTGATTTTTTCATCAATTTTTCGTGAAAGGATAAGCATTATTGCCCTCCTTTCTTGTTCAGAGCCTGAACGATATCTACCTTTGTAGACCAGCGGTTATCACTCAAAATAGCCTGCATACACTGATGATTTTTTTTGTTGATTACAAGAGGTCCCTGGAAGTTTGCAGTAATAGTTGAACCATCATGTGGAACTGTAACAATTGTCATTATGATTATATCTTCTGGTTTTGTAATTCCAATCTTTTTAAGTGAAGAATCATCTATATCTGTTTCATATTCTGAACAGATTAAAAATGGATCTACAATTAAAAAGGCAAGATTGGGATCCTCGCAGGACTGAAGCCATAAAAATGGTTCATAGTCTGAATCTACCAGTGCATATTTAGTATACTGCTCAAAACCAAAAAGTCCTTCTGGAATAGTTATGAGTCTGTCTTCTGAAATGTCAATTTTTCCACGGGCTTTTGTTATAAGTTCCATATTATTTCCTCATTATCGCATGTAATTAAGTAATGTAGAAGAGTACATCTTGCCGGCCTGGCTGAGTGTTGCCTGATTTGTATAATCCAGCATTTTAAGGTCTGTAATTGCCTTTGTAAAATCAAGGTCTCCCTCGCGGCTGACCTGCTGTGTAACATCAAGAGTAAGCTTACTACTTCTTGTTGCATTAAGCTGAGCGCGTTCGTATTCAGCGCCAGATTTTGCAATGCGTGTTATCAGGCTGTCAATTCCCTTATCAAGTGCACCAAGAACACGGCCACCAATACTTTCCTGATCTCCGGCAAGCAAAGCGTTACGGAAGGCAATTACTGTATCAAACATAGAGCCACCAGAAAGGCGGGTTCCGTTTGCAAGATTGTATGGTGGAAGCTGTGAAGAATCTTTGATAATTCCAAGTTCTTCAAGAGTAGAACCACTCAAATCCTGAAGCCAGAGCTGACGTGCGTCTGTTGTTTCAAAGTTCAAAGCATTACGAACAGGATCAATTGTAGCCTTTACAGCAGCTCCAGAATTATTGATTTTTGCAGCTACTGCGTAAACATTATCTCCCTGCTTAATTTCAACCTTTACACCATCAACAGAAATAACTGTATCGCTTGAAGCCTGCCACTGTGAAGCATCACGGGCACCAAAGACCTGCTGATTTTCAGCCCAGAAAGTTTTGATTCCGGCATTATCATTTACAAGATATTTTCCTTCATCAACTTCTACACGGTTTACATCAATATTTCCGTTGTAGCGGACATTCTGAATAAGAGGAACTCCACTACCCTCAACATTTCCCATTTCAACATCAAAAGCAGTTGCCTTTGTATTTGTTCCGGCGAAAATTGAGTTTCCATCTGCACTTACGGCATTAGCATTCTGAACAAGAGCTTTAAGAAGTTCATCAACTTCTGTGGCCATATTTTTCATATCTTCTGGTGTATAAATTCCGTTTGCACCAGTTACAGCTAATTCACGAACTCTCTGCATGATATCAAGAGAGTCTGTCATATAGCCTTCGCGAACTGTAAACTGATCTGAAAGAGTAAGTGCATTTTTTTCGAATTGATTTACACGGCCAAGGTAAGACTGATAACGGACAAGATGACCTGCTGCAATAGGATCGTCACGGAGCTGCTGAATTCTGTGCTGTGAACCAATCTGGTTGTTAGCACGGTTCAGGCGGCTCTCCTGAAGGCGAAGAGCGCTCTGTGTATTGTTATTGTTCATTTGGCTGGAAATTCTTTGCATATTCTAGTTCCTCTCATTTGCAATATTGGCAAGCACAGCTTGCCTCTGAGCCGTTCTTTCGATAATCCTAAAACGACCCTTTCGGCTCGTTTTTTAACGGATTTTCGATTTTAGGCTTTATACACCAAGACGATTGATTACTGTATCAATCAGGCTGTCCCAAACTGTTATGAACTTTGCCGCAGCATTATAGCCATGCTGGAACTTCATAATTTCAGCAAGTTCCTCATCAATATTTACACCAGAGATTGAGTCGCGGAGATTACGAAGGTCATCCATAATTGCATTCTGACTCAAGAGATTTGTCTCTGCCTGTTCACCCTTAAGACCAACATTTGTTACTGTATCTGCAAAGTAGTCGTCAAAGGTTTTCATTCCGCCAACCATAACGCTTGTGTTACGGATAGCGGCAATTTCTACTGCTGCACGGCCGTCACCTGTTGGTGCGGTACCTGCGGCATCCATATAGCTTGCTGCAACGCTCATTACGTCGTTTCGCAAAGCCTGATTTACTTCGATATAAGCAGAAGGATTATAAACTGGTGAAACAGAGAACTGACTTCCTGCAGCCAGAGCATTTACTGCATCTGCCTGAGCAAAGTCATAAGCTCCATCAGCACCAGTTCCTGCAAGAACTCCAGAATATCCGGCTAAGAAATAGCTTGAATCTTCTACATGGCGGATTACAAAATCAGGATTATCTACACTCTGTGCAGTTGTTGCCTTAAGCACAAGGTGATTATTCTTATCAAGATAAGCCTTTACTTCGCTTGTAGAATCATTGATGCGGGCAATAACTGTTTCTACTGTATCTGTGTGGAAGTAAGGAACCTGAACGTTTCCTGTTGAGCCACTGAAGGTCATTACACCTTCAATTCCAACCTGTTGCTGTTTATCAAGAGCATTTGTACCTGTAAAGCGGAATACATAAGAAGTATCAAGTTCTCCGTCTCCGTTGCGGTCAAAGTTACCGTTTGCATTTTCTACAAAAGGATGCTGAACAAAGAAGTCCAGGCCTGTAACCTTGTTTGCACCAACTGCATTGCGGTGAACGTCGTTTACAAGGTCTGCAAAGTTCATTGTCATTGTATTGAGAGTCTGGATTTCGTTACGAACATCTACGTCGCGGAGTTCTACAAGAGCTCCAAGTGTACCGCCATTGAATACTGCATCGTTACCAGTATCCTTCCATACAAGCTTACTGTAACCTGTGTCATCATAGCGAGGTACAAGGTCAATTTCACGGGCAATGCTTCCCTGAACAAGCACACGGCCACCTACGTGAACCATAAACTCGTCACTGTCTCTCTGGTCTGTAGAAATATTAATAAGCTTTGAGAGCTTGTCTACGAGAAGGTCACGGCGGTCGAGAAGATCATTTGGATTATCACCCATTGCACGGCTGCGTACGATTTCTGCGTTACAGTCTGCAATCTGGCGGGCATAAGAGTTTACCTGCTTTACAGTAGCTTCAATATCACCATCAATAAGGTTTCCTACACCTGCAAGGGCTTCCCAACGCTGTTTGATAGAATCTGTAAGAGTTTCTGCACGAGTTACAACTGCCTGGCGGGCAGCCTTGCTTTCAGGATTAATTGAAAGCTCCTGCCATGCTTCCCAAAATTTATCCATATTTGAACGAACTGAAATATCATCCGGCTCGTTATAAATCTGTTCAATCATGTTGTAGTATTTTGAGCGGGTATCCCAGTAAGATTCCTGATTTGCCTGGGCAACAATGCGTTCATCAAGAAGTTCGTCGCGGATACGGTTGATAGACTGAACATCTACACCCTGACCAATAAGACCAGGACGTTCAAGGCGTTCCAGATCAGGCTTGTAGAGAGGATCGAACTCCTTAATCTGTACACGCTGGCGGCTGTAGCCTTCTGTATTTGCATTCGAAATGTTATGACCTGCAGTTGTAATGGCATCTGTATTTGCCATTATGCTTCTTTTTCCTAATTCAATTCCAGAGAAAGTTGATCCCATAACTTACCCCCTAACATTAACAAGCACGCTGGCTGGCTGTGTCTGTGTAATAGTTCCATATTTTGTGTAATTCTTATTGCGGGTCTGTGGCAAAGCTTTTTCAACCACTTCTGCAATGAATTCACGAGTAACATTTACATAGTTAGAAATGACCTGATTTTCTACCTTGCATTTAAGAAGTTTTGTTCGGAGACGACCGAGGCGCTCAAAATATGGCTTAAGTTCATCTGTTTTAAGCTGATCCTGAATTTCATCACGGCGAAGATCAAATTTCTGAAAACTGTCAGAAATAAGATTTACCTCATTAATATGACCTGTAAGACTTTCCCAGTCCTTTTCTGTAATTGCCTTACGAAGAATTTTCTGTTTTTCTGTAAGAATATCAAGAAGATTCTCCTCTTCTGCCAGAACTGTTGAATATTCATTTATTAATTCGTCCATCTCAAAACCTCGTTTAAAATTATGGTCATTCCCTTTGAATATCGGAATCTGAGAATTTTTGTTTAGATTTTTTTTGACTTTTAAGGCCTTTTTTTTCTGAAAAAAATATTTAAAAAAAGTGAAAAATTCGACTTAAAGCTCTTGATTAAAATATCAATTTTGTGTATATTCATTATCACTAAGTCAGTTAAGACTTCGGGCCATTAGCTCAGCTGGTAGAGCAACAGACTCTTAATCTGTGGGTCGCAGGTTCGATCCCTGCATGGCTCATTAAAAGCTTCTTGCAAAAACAAGGAGCTTTTTTTTAATACGGTGCCTATAGTTCAGCGGTAGAGCGCCAGATTGTGGATCTGGTTGTCGTCGGTTCGATCCCGACTAGGCACCCTGGGTGCAGGAAATAAAATCTTGCACCTTTTTTTTTTGGCATTTAAGCCATCCTGCGCCTGTAGCTCATCTGGATAGAGCAACGGACTTCGAATCCGTAGGTAGGAGGTTCGAATCCTCTCAGACGCAACAACAAAAAAAAATTTCTAGAAAAACCTGTAATACTAAAATTACAGGTTTATTTTTTTTAAACCACAACAGTATGCGTCTGAGAGGATTCGAACCGGAATGAGCGTTCTTAAAAAATGCGAGCAGTGGCGCAGCATTTTTTAAGATTTGGCCACAGGAGGTGGCCAAAAGCGAATGCAGGCGCCGCAGAGGGAGCCACCATGGAGGGTGGCGACCGTCGCGGCGAATCCTCTCAGACGCAATATTTCCTTTACTTTCCATCTTTATAAAAAGACAAAAATCATTTATAATTATTGTATGCCAATCGTTGAACTCAAAAACATCAGCAAAATCTACCAGATGGACAAGGTTTCCGTAAAAGCTGTTGATAACATTTCCTTTTCCATTGATCAGGGCTCTTTCTGCGCAATTTCAGGCCCATCAGGTTCTGGAAAATCCACACTTCTAAACATAATCGGTCTTACAGACCTTCCCTCTTCCGGCTCAGTTTTTATTAACGACATTGAAATTTATAAAGGCATAGATTTAAGCAAAACACACAGGATTCCTCTTTCAATCGATTCAAAGCTTACAGATTTTAGACGCAACCTTCTTGGCTTTGTTTTTCAAACCTTTAATCTTATTCCGGTTTTAAATGTTTATGAAAATATTGTAATCCCTCTTCACTTAGGAGACTCACCTGCACTTCAAGCAATGAACAAAAAAGAGCAGACAGAATGGGTAGATTATCTTATTGAAACTGTAGGGCTTACAAACTGGAAAAAGCATAAACCAAGTGAACTTAGCGGCGGCCAGCGTCAGCGTGTAGCAATTGCCCGAGCCCTGGTAACAAAATGCCCTATCATATTAGCTGATGAGCCTACGGCAAACCTTGACTCTAAAAACGGAGATCAGATTCTTGAACTCATGCAGAAGCTTAATCGGGAATTAAAGACTACTTTTATTTTTTCTACTCACGATCTGAAGATTGTAAACCTTGCAACTCAGGTTATAAAAATCAGAGACGGCCAGCTTGAGAATCAGAATAAATAGATTAATAATCCAGAGAAAGGGAAATTGCACTGCTGAACAGAACTACCGGCCCCTGTGTGTATTTAGCCCCATAACCAACAGCAAATTTATTAGTCCAGTCAGCATACGTACAAATTCCAGAAATTATAAAGCTTAATCCTGTATAACCATATTTTTCCGTAATATTCAGATGACTAAGAATTCCTATCTTCATATTCTTTTTAGGTCCAATACGTTTAAGCCCACCTTCAAAGGCAATCCTGTCAATATTTCTTGGCGATAAAGCCGGATTAAACTCATGCTGATATTCGATATTAAAACCTATATTCGGATCAAAAGAATCCCAGAAACGATAAAGCCCTATTGTTCCGGTGATATAATCATAGCCAGTAGAGTGTGTAAGATTTTTATAATCCTTTACACGTACAAGCATCTGTCCATAAGTATCAAAGCCTAAAATAGTACGCTTTAATTCAAGTCCAAAAATATTATTTTTCCAGGTTTTATTAGGATCCGGATTTCCATTTGAATCTTTGCCGGAATTCTTTTCCGGACGTTTTGCATAAAGATTGATATTTGTATTCAATACGCTGACTTCTATTGAACCATAAAAATTAAAACTATCTATTTCCAGCTTTTTTACATCAGATAATGTAGTGGCAAATGTAAGTGTACCAAATGACCATGGATATCTGATCTGCAAGGAATACGGAGCCCCATCTTCAGAAAAAATATTACCTGCATATAACGGACCGGTACAAAATAAATATCCCTGATATTTACCATAATCAGCAGGTTTAGAATAGACATTGGCAGAGAAATAATCTGAATTATTAAATAACCTTAAATTGCCCCAGGAAATACTCTTTTTACCGGCTGTGATATAGATACGATTAAATAAAAGATAGTCAAAATAAAGACTATCTACACTGATATTAAAACTAGTATCTACTCCTGTTTTAAGACTGCCATGAATTACAAAAACATCACTTGGTTTAATATTCATATTAAGAGTGTTATTTAAAGAAAAATAACCACTGACATTATTCTCTTTTGCCGCTGTTTTATCATGAATAAAAACCGCGCCGACTTCTCCTGTAAAGTTACCTGAAAAGTGAACCATAGAAGAAAAAGCCGAAGCTACAATCTGGACTGGCGTTTCATTTTTTTTCTCTTCTTCTATAACAGGTGCTTCAATATCCTCTGCTTCAGCAAAAATTGAATCAAAATCATCTAATTCATCATATTCTTCAGACTCAAAATCCTGAGAAAAAGCAGAGATTGTAAAGAACGAGATTAAAAACAGAACAAGAGAAATTTTTTTCATTTTATTTTGCACTCATCATTTCAAGATATGGCTTTGTATAAACAGAATCAGACACCTTTGCAAATTCAACATTTCTGATTGTAATCTGTGTCTGTTCATACTGTACTTTTCCGCTGATTTTTTTACCTTTAAGATTATCCTGAATCAGCATGGAAACCGGAATTGAATAATTCTTATCTACGGCTTTTACAAGCTGATAAGAAGGAATAGCTGTTGTACGGAGTTTCTGACCACTTAAAGAATAATCTTCCTTTTTGCGGACAAGACCATCATCCTTTGTAACCCAGAGCTTAAGCATAGGATAATCAACATTATTAACCTTTGCCTTAAGGGTAAACATTACACAGTTCATCTTTCCGAGAGTAACTTCCTCTGCTTTTTCAATTGAGTAATTACGGGCGTAATGCTGAGGTGCAAAATCGGAATTATTTGCATTAGTATTCTGAAATTTATCTTTAGCACTTGTAAAAGTGAAACGCTTATCTGCAGGATCATAAAACCAGATGTTGTTGTCAAACTGAAGATACCCCTTACCCTTTTCTTTAGCAGGCCCGGTAACAAGTATTGTCCAGGCACCGGTTTTATCTCTTCTATACATTATCGCTTCGGTAACATTCTGACCTTCTCCAGGCTTATTCTGGACTACTGTATAACTTCCCTTAAAATCAGTTTCATAAAAAGCGGTATTGTTCTCTGCCCTTTTAAGCAGTGTCTCACATTCAGCATCAGACAAAGCCCACAGATTACCTGTAAATAAAAGTGCGGCAAACGCAACAACTGCACGATACATATTTTTTTTCATTTTCCATTAATCTCCATCAGTCTATATTACTCTGTAACAGCCAGAGCCTGACAAGGTGTTACTGAAACAGACTTCTTAACAGCAAACATAACAGCAGCAAGCGTAGTTACAATAACGACCATAGAAATTCCTAAGAAATAAACAAAGGAAATAATTCCCTTCATCTTACCATTAATAAGGAAAATATCAAATGCAGGTATGAATGAGAAGTCTATCAGACCGATTATGCCAGTCAGAACACATGAAAAAAGATATCCTGCAATACAACCGGCAATAATTAAAAGCAGAGTTTCTGTAAGCAGCATGCCGTAAATCTTAAATCTCTTCATTCCGATTGCCTTGTAAATACCGATTTCGTTGATTCGCTTCATGGCAATTACACGGAAGGTACTGCTTACACCTGTAACAATTATTATTAAAAGCATTGCAATTACAAAAGCAACGATGGCTTTCATAGCATCTATAATAATCTGTATTTCCTGAAGGTTTGCACTCAGTTTTATGAGGGCGTAAGGCTGATCACCTTCAAAGTTATGAGCGTAGATACAGTTGTTATAATATTCCTGTTTATCTTCTACGAGACGGAACATATTTAATTTTTTAGAAAGCTTATCCTGATATTCCTGAATCTGTTGTTTTGAAGGACTTCCTTCCGGAAGCATTACACAGATACGATTACAGTATGTTGCCGGGTATCCGTAAGCATTCGAAAGAACCTCACGGTCCATATATGAAGTATACATTCCAAAAAGGCTGGAATCACGGAAGATCCCCTTTACAATCATTGGAACTGTATTAATCTGCCAGGCTCCATTACGAAGCATAAAGGTAATTTCGTCTCCTGCATGAACCTCAAGCATTTTTGCAATTGGTTCAGAAAGCAAAACTCCGTTTGTTCCATAAATATCTTCTGCAGAACCTTCTATATAATTAAAGCTTGCAAAAAGCTTCTTTTCCTTTTCAAAGTTTACGCCTTTAATAACTCTCTGGCGCACTCCCGTACCTTCAAAATAAAAGGCAGCGTAATCAGCATCAAAATCATAACGCTCTGCTATAACTGAATCTTCCGGGAAAAATTCCTTGAGCATTTCCACATTAGAAACAGGCTGATCCATACCGCGCCCGCCAATAAACTGCAGGTCTCCGCCATAATAAATCCGCGCCTTATCCTCAAGGGCTGTAAGCATTCCGTTTACTGAATAAAGACAGAATAAGGAAACTCCAACACCAAAAAGACAAACCAGAAATAAAGATAAATACTGTTTTCTGCGATACACCAGGGAACGCAAGCCCATTTTAAGCTCGTCTTTCATTTTGCCCCCTGAATTGCATCAACAGGACTAACCTTAAGTGCATTAATAACAGGATATACCCATCCTAAAAGAGCAAGGGCAATCACAAGAATAAACAGCTTTAATACGTTTCCGCCTGTTACATGTACGGTAATTGCATCTGCACCGAAAAGCTGAACTAAGAATGAATTATGAAGAACTATATGAGCTTTATTAATAAAGTGTATACAGATACGGCCTGCACATACACCGAGTATACCGCTTGTGATTGTAAGTATAAGGTTTTCAGTCATACACTGAAGCGATATAAACCGTTTTTTTGCTCCAATTGCGCGGAGAGTTCCAATTTCGCGTGTACGGTCCAGAATATTTATTACAAGTGAGTTATTTACAATAATAAAACCTGCAGCAAGAACTATTACAATTCCAATATTAAAGATTTTACGCATCCAGAAAAGGTAAAGAGCTGTACTTCCGGCAGCATGACGCCAGTCTGCAACCTGAACAGGCCAGCCATTTTTTCTGAACTGTCGGGCAACCTTTCTCATCACACGCTTTGTGTTCTGTCCTTCCTTTAATCTGACAATTATATAATTCCAGGTAGTACTTTCAGAAAAATCAACTTCTGATGCTTGTACCGGATTTGTATTCTCGGAAATCAAGGCCTCTTCTTCTGTAAATAAAGCTTCATCAAAATCTGAAGCATCAGCAAAAAGATCATCAAGGTCTGTAAAATCATTATTTTCTGAAAAGAGATTTGTTGCTTCTTCGTCTAAATCATAAGAATCAGAAGAAAATACTTCTGTAATACCAAGCAGAGAACGAACTGTAATCGGATCCGCAATAACAAAACGTCCGAAAATCTCATTATAGATATCGTATTCAAAAATTGCAGTTACATTTGCAGCACGAATTCTGTAATTAGGACCGTCTGCAACAATAAACTGAACTGTGCTTCCAACATCTACACCAAGCTTCTCTGCAGACTGGGGACAAAGCATAACTCCCCTTTCTCCATGAGCATAAGGAGCACCCCGTAAAATATGAATGGATTGCATCAGTGAAAGGTATTCTTCACCTTCAACTCCAAAAACGTAGAAAGCACGTCTATTCGCGCCGTCAGAGCGCTCAACCATAGCAGCACCGGAAATCTGACCGGTAGTTCCGGCGATTTCGGGCATAGATTTTAATTTTTCTGTGATTTGTTCGTAAGGGACTACAGTATCAAGAACGGTGAGCTCTCCTGTAACCGGAGTTTCATCACCAAAAAGACTCTGCTGTATTTTTGATTTTGGACGGATTATAAAGTCTCCGGTAAAGCTTGCTATGTAGTTTGTCTGTACGCCCTGCTCCGTACTGTCAAAAACAGCATTGGCAAGGCAAAAAAGACAAACCGCAAATGTTATAAATAATATGATTACAAGAGAACTTCTGCGAGAAACTACACTTTTAAATGCAAGCTTAAGGAGCAAAGTATTCCAGCCTTATTACTTTCGGCCTAACTTTCCGTTATCCCAGGCTGCCTTAATCTTACCACTTGCCTCAGGATCTTTTTTAATATTCTCAATTGCATTTTTTAGGAATGCAATAAATACAAAAATAAAGAAAGCTGCAAAAGTTGCAATAACAAGCTTTTTGATTCGCCCCATTGGTTCAAGAACAACAAATGGTTCAATTTCACGCTCAGCAATGCGTTCATAAGTCTTAAGGAATTCATCTACCTGACGTACTGTAACCATAAGCCCCTGTGCTTCAGAAAGATTAGAATTTTCTGTGAAAACCTTCTGAATCTCATTATAAGTTTCCTGAGACATATTCTTCAATTTATAAACTTCGTTCAGGAATGCAGCTTCTGCTGAATTATTTACAGAAGCAATCATGCTGTCTACAAATTTTGTAGCGACATCAAGATTATCTTCCGGAATTTTAAGAGTTATAATAACTTCATCACGAATCCCTGCAGCAGCTACAGAATATTTTTTTTCTTTAATAATTTTATCCTGAACAAATCTGTTAAACTCTAAAGAATCCATTTCTTTTGCATCTGCAGTAACAAAAGGATTATTTTTCTTAAGCTCTTTTACAAGGAAAATCTGATCTGTAAATTCTGTAACTACGACAGTTTTAAAGCTTGAAAATTTAGCAGGAAGTCCACCTGCAACTGCTCTAGGAATCGGAGTTACATTAACGCTGTATTGTACTGTTATTTCCCTTTTCATTGTCTTAGGAAATACCAGAGGAATCACAAACAGATAAACTGCAGCGAGAACAAAAACAGCAATAGAACCGATGATAATCATCATTCTGTGTCTAATAACAACAGAAAAAAGATCAATAAGGCTGATTTCATCATCTTCAGCTAAAGATGTGTTATTTTCAATTTCGCTCATAATACATAAATAATAACAGATTATCGTTTTATTATCTACTATAAGTATAATAAAAGCCAGCAGGAATAAAAATCCGAAGTAAAAGCTAGTAAGTGTATATCTTCATAGGCTCGGTTTTACCACGAATCTGAGCATCTGCAACAAATGACAGGCCTGTAGTTTTTCCAAGCTTATCTGCGGCAGCTTCTGACAGCAGTAAATCTGTTGTATAGGTTTTACATAAGGATTCCAGACGGCTGGCAGTATTTACAGTGTCACCAATTACAGTATATTCCATGCGGTTTTCTGCCCCTATTGTACCAGCAAAAACTGGTCCTGAGTGTATCCCTATTCCAAAACGAAGCTGAGGAAGCCCTTCTCTATAAAATTCTTCATTAACTGATTTCAAAGCTTTTCTCATATCAAGAGCCGCTTCAAATGCATCTTTAGCGCTGTTTTCTGAGCTAACAGGAGCTCCGAATATTGCCATAATTGCATCGCCAATGTATTTATTTATGATTCCATGGTGATTTGTAATACATTTTCCCAGGGCCGTAAAATATCTGTTTAATAAAGATACAACATCAGCAGCAGCCATTTTTTCACTCATGGCAGTAAAACTACGGATATCGCAGAAAAGAACCGTCACTTCCCTTGTTTCTCCGCCTAAAGCCTCTCCAAGCCTTGCCTTTCCTGCTCCGGACATCAGATAATCGCGAACTTCCGGATCCACAACCTTTCCAAAGGTATCGCGCATAAACTCCTTTTCTGCAAGAGATGTTGCCATATCATTAAAACTGTCTGCAAGGTCACCTAACTCGTCCGAAGTTACAATTCCTACCTTTGTTTTATAGTCACCATTCTGAATATTTTTAGACGAAAGAGTAAGTTTTTTAAGAGGATTAAGGATAAGCCTTGAAAGCCCCAGGGTAATGATAAATGCAATTACAAGCAGAAGAACTGAAACAATAATTACACCGCTGTGAAGTGTAAGACCGTTATTAATCTGAACAGAAATATAGCTTGAAAGCAGAATAACTACAGGGAATACTGAAGAAACCATAAAGCAGAAAAACATAAGGTGCTTAAAAGAAGGCCTGAAGGAAAAACCGTTGCGACTTATATGACCTTCAGGAAAGACTTTTGGCAGTAAAACCGTTCGATTTAGTATCTCAATTGCAAGATAAGAAAGAGTCCAGGCCGTCATACCAGAAAAAAGAGCAAAAGCCCAGCTGGAAATAAGAATTGCTTTAATATAAATACCAAATCGTGAATGGGCATAAATTACAAAAGGAATTTCAATAAAATAATAAAGATTCCAGCCTATTACTGAAGAAAGTGAAAAAACAGAAGGAATCTCTGCTACATTTTTTACTATTTTTTCATCTGATTTAAAAATACGGTAAGCATAAATTATACATACCAGAGTTGGAACCAGAAAAGCAAAGATCATGGCAACTGATGAAAGATTATTGGTTTTGAGAAAAGCTTCCCAGATTCTGTTATTTTCTTCATCAAGAACAGGAATTGAAATGAGCTGGGGAACAAGAACGGCAATTACATTTGACATTAAAACTATAGCGCCATAGATGCGGGTCATCTTTGCTATAAACTTTTTGTTTAATTCCATGATTTTATTATATCACACTATTGACACAAATCAAAGTTTTCTATATTCTAATTTTCCGTAGTCGCAAGACTTGAATGATTTTACACCCGCGGGAGTGGTGGAATTGGCAGACACGCCAGACTTAGGATCTGGTGCTTCGGCGTGAGAGTTCAAGTCTCTCCCCCCGCACTTTTCTTAGACTACAAACAGGTTTATGCGGAAATAGCTCAGTGGTAGAGCGCCACCTTGCCAAGGTGGATGTCGCGGGTCCGACTCCCGTTTTCCGCTCTAGGGCGTTTGCCTGTAAAAATAATTAATGCGGAAATAGCTCAGTGGTAGAGCGCCACCTTGCCAAGGTGGATGTCGCGGGTCCGACTCCCGTTTTCCGCTTAAACTTACAATAGAGACGCAAAACTGTGTCTCTATTTTTTTTAATATCACACGGCCATTTTGGCACATAGGAGTATATTGTGAAACTCAAGAAAGAATTCAAGAGTCTTGAAAAATCGGCAGTTGAGCTTACTGTTACAATCGAAAAGGCAGAAGTAGAGAGCGCTTACAAATCAACACTTGCAAATTATGTTAAACACGCTCAGATTCCTGGTTTCCGTAAGGGTCATGTACCTCAGAATGTTTTGGAACGCAAATACGGAGAATCTATTAAAGCCGATACAATCGGAACTCTTATTGACCAGTCATTCGACGAAATCTTCAAGGAAGAAACAGAAAACCGCCCTCTTCCATATTCACAGCCAGTTATGGACAAGGCTCCAGAACTCGACATCACAAAAGATCTTACATACACAGTACATTACGACGTATTCCCTAAGGTAAGTGTAAAAGACTTCTCTGGCGTAAATGTAAAAGAGCCACAGGTAACAGTTTCTGATGCTGACCTCGCAGACGAGCTTAAGAGCATGCAGGAAAGAAATGCAATGGTTATCGAAAAGAAAGATGCAACTGTTGCAAAAGATGATATCGTAACAATCAACTATTCAGAACTTGGAGATGACGGTAACGTTATCGCAGGTTCAGAACGCTCTGACTTCGTATTCACAGTAGGAAGCGGCGAAAACATCTACAAGATCGATGACGAAATCATCGGTATGAAGAAAGATGAAACTAAAGACATCACAAAGAAATATAAGAAGGATGATGCTGATCCAGAACTCGCTGGTCAGACAAAGAAAATCCGCGTAACAATCAAGGCTGTAAAGGTTCGTGACCTCCCTGCCCTTGATGATGACTTTGCACAGGACTGCAACGAGAAGTATAAGACTCTCGACGATATGAAAGCTGATATCAAAAAGAACATGGAGCTTGCTGCAAGCCGCCGCGTAAAGGAAATGAAGAACAATTCTCTCCTCGAGCAGCTTGTTGAAAAGAACAAGTTCGATATCCCGGCTTCTATGCTTCAGGCAGAACTCGATGGCCGCTGGAGAATGATGGCTCAGCAGTTCCAGACAACTCCAGAACAGCTGGACAAGATGATTGCAGCTTCTGGTCAGACAAAGGAAGCTATGCTCCAGCAGTGGACTGGAGACAGCGAAAAGATGCTTAAGAGCCGCATCATCGTAGACTGCCTCATCCGCGACCGCAACATCAGCGTAACTCCAGAAGAAATCGAAGCTCAGTATGCTAAGATTGCTGAAGAAGGCGGAATGACTGTAGAAGAAGTTAAGAAGCACTATGAAGACCCACGCGCTAAGGAATACCTTATCGACGACGCTAAAGAAAACAAACTTTACGACGAAATCTATAAGGAAGTAAAAGTTTCTAAGGGCGACAAGATGTCTTTCAAAGATCTCTTCGCTAACGCTGGAATGGCATATTAATTGACTGTCACCCTGAACTTGTTTCAGGGTCTTAATTAAATAAAACGGTGGTTTTGACTTAGATCAGCCACCGTATTTTTTTCTATATTTCTACTACCCAATTACCCAAAAATTCAGTATATTATAGAGTAAGTTATTATAACAAAAGCCCGAAATAATTTAAGGTGGACAACCTAAAAAATGCTTTCGCATTTTTTTTAACGGTTTCCAATAGAACACCGCCCGCCAGCGGGCTTACACAAGGGGATTTTATGAACGAACAGATGAACACACTGGTTCCATACGTTGTTGAAAAAACTGGAAACGGAGAACGCACTTACGATATTTTTTCTAGACTTTTAAAGGACCGTATCGTATTTATCGACGGAGAAATCAATGATGCAATGGCAGACCTTGTTGTAGCTCAGATTCTCTTCCTCGAATCAGAAAATCCTGAAAAAGATATAAGCATTTACATCAACTCTCCTGGAGGAGCAGTTACAGCAGGCCTTGCTATTTACGATACAATGAAATATGTAAAATGCGACATTCAGACTATCTGTATGGGTCAGGCAGCCAGCATGGCAGCAATTCTTCTTGCAGGCGGAACAAAGGGTAAGCGTTATGCCCTTCCTTCAAGCCGAGTTATGATTCACCAGCCACGTGGTGGAGTTGAAGGTCAGGAAAGTGACATCAGCATCCTTGCAAAAGAAATCATCAGACTTAAGAAGCTTTCTATTGAATATCTTGCAAAAGACACAGGCAAGAGCACAGATAAGATTGCCGAAGACATTGAGCGCGACTTTTTCATGTCGGCACAGGAAGCGGCAGAATACGGTGTAATCGACCAGGTTATGCCTTCTAGAAAATAAGACATCTCGCGTCATTCCGAACTTGTTTCGGAATCTCAAGTTGACGAGATGCTGAAACAAGTTCAGCATGACGTACCTATGGAGACTTTTATGAAACGATTTGGAAATAATAATGACATGTTCTGCTTTTTCTGCGGAAGCACAGCCAGTAAAGACCGCAAACTTATTACAGGTCCAAGCGGAAATACTTTTATCTGCGATAAGTGTGTTGCAATCTGCCAGGGAATTTTAGACCAGCAGGAAGCAGATGTAACTCCTATTGAACTTAAAGACGTACCTACTCCACGTGAGTTTAAAGAATATCTCGATTCTTATGTTGTAGGCCAGGAAGAAGCAAAAAAGACTCTTTCTGTTGCTGTTTACAACCATTATAAGAGAATGTCAGTTTCTGCCGCAGCTCAGGCCGCAGAAGATGCTGTAAAAATCGAAAAATCTAATGTTCTTTTGATTGGACCAACAGGAAGCGGAAAGACACTTCTTGCCCGCACTCTTGCACAGCGCCTTAAAGTTCCATTTGCAATTGCAGATGCCACTACCCTTACAGAAGCTGGTTATGTTGGTGAAGACGTAGAAAACGTACTTCTTAAACTCATCAACGCTGCAGACGGAAATATTGAAGCTGCAGAACGAGGAATTATCTTTATTGATGAAATTGATAAGATTGCCCGCAAGAGCGAAAACACTTCTATCACCCGTGATGTAAGCGGTGAAGGTGTTCAGCAGGCACTTTTGAAGATTATTGAAGGTACTGTTGCAAGCGTTCCTCCTCAGGGTGGCCGAAAACATCCTAACCAGGAAATGCTTCAGATAGACACAACAAACATTCTCTTTATTCTTGGTGGTGCTTTTGTTGGTCTTGATAAGATTATTGAACAGCGTGTTTCTTCTCACGCAATGGGATTTGGTTCAGAAGTTGGTCAGATGTCTGACGAAGACAAGATGAAGCTTTTGAATCAGGTTACTCCGGATGACCTTGTAAAGTTTGGTTTGATTCCAGAGCTTATCGGCCGTATGCCAATTACCTGCGCTCTCAAAGAGCTCACACGCGACGACCTTGTAAGCGTACTCACAGAACCTAAGAACGCTATAACAAAGCAGTTCCAGGCATCATTCAATATTGATGATGTAAAACTTGAGTTTGAAAAAGACGCTATCGAAGAAATTGCAGACGAGGCAATCCGCCAGAAAACCGGTGCCCGCGGTCTTCGTACAATCGTAGAAAAAATGCTCATGGACGTTATGTTCAAGATTCCAGATATTAAGGGAAAGAAAACCTTTACCGTTACAAAGAAAATCGTTCAGGGTAAAGAAAAGAACATTGAAGCGCTCATAAAGACAGACACTGCGTCTATCGAAAGCGCATAAATCGGTAAGCTTGTCGAGGATTTCCTCCATGGCAGACGTTTTTTCTAACCTTTCAGAAAACTTAAAAGCAAGTCTCACAAGTCTCGGAATTACTTCTCCTACCCCTGTACAGGCAGAGGTAATTCCCCGCATTATGGAAGGTGAAAACGTACTTTTCGAATCAGAGACTGGAACCGGAAAAACTTTTGCTTATCTTCTGCCACTCATCAATAAACTCGAAACTATAGACGACCATCAGAGAGTCCGTATAATCGTAGTAGCTCCAACCTTTGAACTTGCTTCGCAGATCAACTCTGCCTGTAAATCAGTTACTTCGCACAAATCTGCCCTTATGATTGGTGGTGCTCCTCTTAAACGCCAGATTGAAACTCTTAAAGAAAAACCGGAAATCATTATTGGAACAGCAGCCCGCCTTGTTGAGCTTATTCATCTTAAAAAGCTTAAGGTTGAAGGTCTTATGGCTGCAGTTTTTGATGAGACAGACCGCCTGGTAAAAAAGGAATCTCTTGAAGATACTTCTAATTTCAGAAACCTTCTGCCAGCCGGAACTCAGATAATTGCCTGCACAGCAACTCTCAGTAAACAGACAAAAATCTTTTTTGCAGATGCAAAGAATGTTGTAATGCCTCCGGAAGATGTACTTCGTAAGCGCATTACCCACTGGGCAATCTACGCAGAAAACCGTGACAAAATCGACACCCTCAGAAAATTCCTGGCTGCAGAAAATCCTACAAAGGCTCTTATTTTTACTTCCCGCGCAGATCAGGTTGAAAATATATATAATAAGCTCACTTACAAAAAAGTAGCCTGCGCTGCCCTTCATGCAAAAACAGATAAACAGAAACGCAAGGCTGCAATAGACCGCTTCCGCAGCGGCAAGGAAAAAATCCTCATCACAAGTGACCTTGCTGCCCGGGGCTTGGATATTCCAGAAATCTCTCATATAATTCAAATGGATTTTCCTGGAGATGAATATTTCTTTATTCATCGCAGCGGACGTACTGCAAGAGCCGGAAAATCAGGCATAAATGTAGTAATCGGAGACGAATGGGAAATGCGTCATTTTGCCCAGCTTGAGAAAAAACTTGGTATAAAGGTTTTCCCTAAGGAAATTCGTGGCGGCAAGGTTGTAAGCCCTGTCATAGACGACGAAATAAATCAGGATTAAAAAATGTCAGTAAATAAAAAAATCAAAATTGCAATAGATACTCTTGGCGGAGACCATGGAAAATCGGGTTTTGGATCATACATTCTATATTTTATTTCCAACCTTCCAAAAGATGCAGATTTTGAAATTGAACTTTTCGGCACAGAAGAAGACCGCTACACTTATACTTCCGGAACAGACATTCCTTATTCTGCAATAAAGCTGCTTGAAACTCCAAAGGCACTTCGCCGCTGGTATAAATATCACGCAAACCGCTTTATCAAAAAACACGGCTACGATGCTGTTATTTATCCAAGTGCAAACAAAATGCTGCCAGGAAAATTCAAGGGACATACTGGTCTTGCAGTAATCAACAGCATTATGTCTTCTGATATTTCAGAAATGGACAGAAAGTCCCGCCGTCAGATTAAGAAAGGTATTCTTCACGCACATAAACTGATTGCAGCTTCTAATTTTATTAAAGATGATTTAGTAAAACTTGGAGTATCAGCAGAAAAAATCACTGTAATCCACAATGGAATTGATCATAAGCTTTTCTTCCCTATGGCAGATATTTTTGAAGATGAAATTGTAGACATCAAACCTTTTGCCATAAAAAGGCCTTATTTTGTTTATGGCTCTACACTTTCAAGCCCTGAAAAAAAGCATATAGAACTCATTAAGGCCTTTGAACTTTTTAAGAAAAATACTGGTGCCCCACACCGTCTCGTTTTAGCAGGAAATGATGGTCCTTACGCAGAAGAGATTCATAAAGCAGCTTTTGATTCCCAGTACGCAAGCGACATTTTCCTTACAGGCTTTTTCCCTCACGAAAACTTTGCCCGCCTCTATGGTGGAGCTGTAGCCTGCCTCTTTCCTTCTATAAACGAAGGAGTCGGTTTACCAATTCTCGAAGCAATGGCTTGCGGAATCCCTGTTTTATGCAGTGACAAGGGCGCCCTTAAAGAAATCGGCGGCACTGCCCCACTTTATTTCGATCCCGACAAGCCAGACGCCATAGACCAGCTTGCCCTCAACATGCAGAAAGTCACAGAAGACAAAGAACTCCGCGACAATATGATTACAGACGGTATTGTCTGGGCTAAAGACTTTAACTGGGAAGAAACAGTAAATCAGACTCTGAAAACCATTCTTTAGTCATAAAACAATTATAAATCTACTATATGAAATTCTCTTTAAATGAAATGCAAAATTCGGTATAATTATAAGACTATAATTTGGAGACGAATGTGTTTTTAAAAAGTCTTGATATACATGGATTTAAATCTTTTGCGGATAAAACTCATATTGATTTTGCAGAGGGTATTACTGCCCTGCTCGGACCTAACGGTTGTGGAAAGTCTAATGTTGTAGATGCAATCAAATGGGTACTTGCTGAACGCAATTCAAAAAATCTCCGTGCAGAAAAAATGGAAGACGTTATTTTTAACGGTACTGAACGTCGTCCTGCCCTCAACACTGCAGAGGTAACTCTCACTATCGCTAACGACAAGGGACTTCTCCCTCTCGATGAAGAAGAAATTGCAATTACCCGCCGACTTTACCGTTCAGGCGACCAGGAATATTTTATCAATAAAAGACCGGCCGGACCTACAGAAATCCGCCGCCTCTTTATGGACACTGGTGTTGGTAAGGCTGCCTACTCTGTTATGGAGCAGGGAAAAATTGACCAGATTCTTTCCAGCAAGCCGGAAGACCGCCGCTACCTTTTTGAGGAAGCTGCAGGTATCAGCCGTTCAAAGGCAGAGGTTGCAGAAGCAGAACGCGAGCTTGAAAGAACCCGTCAAAATATGACTCAGATTGAAATTGCCATGGGCGAAATTAAACGCCAGTACGACACTCTCAAAGTTCAGTCTGAAAAAACAATTAAATACCGCCAGTTCAAGGAAGAAATTTACAGCTGCGAACTAGACCTCACCCTCCTTCGCCTTAAGAACTTTGTAACAGATAAAGCCCGCCACGAAGAAGAACTTAAGAAAGTTCAGGAAAAGCGAGACAAAGTTCGTCTTGAAATCGAAGAAATAAATAATACTATTTCTGAAAACATGGACAAGGTTAAGGCCATGCAGGATGAGCTTTATACAAAGCAGGCAAATCTTCTTGCAATCGGTCAGGAGAAAAACGGAAAGCTTGAACTTATCAAACAGCAGAACCAGCAGGCCCTTTTGATGAAGGAAAAACTCAATGCCCTCGAAGGACGCCGTGCAGCAATTCAGGAACGCATTGATACAGTTCAGGAAGAAATCGACGAAAACAATGCTGTTCTTCACGAGAAGAATAAGCAGCTTAATGATATTAAAGCAAACATTGAATCTTTTAATAAAAACATTGAAACTTCAAGCAGCCAGATTACAGACAATGACCGCAAGGCAGAAACGCTGCGCCAGCAGATTGGTGAACTTGAAGAAGAACGTGCAGAACTTCAGAAAGAGCTTGCTGCAATTACAGAAGACATTGTTTCCATGCTGGATGCAAAACTCAAGGATGCAGGATTTTCCGAAGGTGCTCTTCGTATTGCAAAAGAAGAACTTGAACAGAACTTTGCAAAGCTTAAGATTTATCTTGAAGGTCGTAAAAATATTTTCTCTGACCAGGCAGCTAAAAAACTTAATGCAGATGAAGCTGCAAAGACAATCGCTGAATCAGTTGAAGCTTTTGAAGAAGCCGGCCGACAGATGGCTGCCCTTGAAGCAAGCCTCAAAAAATATCAGGACGCATCTCCTGCCTTTATTACAGAATTCCTTTCTCCTGAAGGTATCATGACAAAGAAGCGCGGCATTGATGATAAAATCAATCAGAACCGTGCTAAAGTTGATGACATCAATAATCAGATTAAAGAACTTAATTCTCAGAACAGCGAGCTCACTGCAAAAATCAACGAATACCGCGATACCCTGCAGAAGCTCAAGCTCAACGAGATTCAGATGCAGGAGCAGATTACTGCAAGCCAGAATCAGATTGGTGTATTGAACCGCCAGCTTGCAAGTGAACAGGCTACCCTGCGTGAAACAGAGGACGAACTCTTTGCTGAAAATAAACGTGCAGAAGAAATCAACGAGCAGATTCAGACTTACCAGGATGAACTTGCAGAAATTGAATACCGCGGTAAAAAACTTGCTGATGAAATGAACCAGCTGGACGAAGAGATAGCCAAGGCTAACAAGAGCGTTTCAGGCAAGAGCGACACCCTCGACAAAAAGCGCGAAGAACAGAATAAATATCAGGAGCAGTACGAGCGTCTTTCACTTTCCCTCAACTCTGCAGATAACGATATCCGTAACGTTAAGCAGAACTTCCAGGATCAGTATTCACGAGACCTTATGGAATTTGAAGAGCGCATGTATAAAATTACAACTCCTGCCGCAGACCTTCGTGAAAAACTTGCAGAAGCTAAAAAGGCCTTCCAGTCTCTTGGTTCTGTAAACCTTATGGCTCCGGAAGAGTTTAACGAGGTAAAGGAACGCTACGAACGCCAGCGCACAAACTACGAAGACACTCAGAAGTCTCTTGAAAACCTTGTTCGCGTTAGTGAAGAAATTAAATCTAAGTCTGCCGAGATGTTCCTTGAAACATACAATCAAATTAAGAAGAACTTCCACAACATGTTCCGCCGTCTTTTCAACGGTGGACGTGCCGAACTCAAGCTTGCAGATCCTGCAAATATCTTATCTTCAGGTATTGATATTTATGCTCAGCCGCCTGGAAAGAAACTGGAAAATATTGCCCTCCTTTCCGGTGGTGAAAAAACAATGACTGCGGTTGCCCTCCTCTTTGCAACCTATCAGGTTCGCCCTAGTCCATTCTGTCTTCTGGATGAGATTGACGCCGCACTCGATGATAAGAACGTTTCTTCTTTTGTAACTGCGCTTGAAAGTTTTGCAAGTGTCAGTCAATACATTGTAATTACCCATAACAAGAAAACTGTAATGGGTGCTTCGACAATGCTTGGTATCACAATGGAAGAGTCTGGTGTAAGTAAGATTATTGCCCTCCGTCTTGATGAAGATATTAAACGGGGAGCAGTTGTAGATCATAATCAGGATAACTTTGTTGATGAAGATGTTCCTGATGAAGAAGGTGTTGTACTTCCACCTCGCCCTCCAAAAAGGGATAAGTCTTAGACTAACGAAGGGTAGTTTTAAGGTTTAATATATGGATTTCAAAGGGATTTGGGAAAACATAAAAGAAAAGCTCTCTCCACTCGTTGAAAAAGCCCGCGGGTTCTACGAAGAAAACAAAATGCTTTCGTATATCATTGTGGGTCTGGTAGCACTTCTCTTTTTATGTATTATACTTTTGATTGCCTTAACCGGAAAGAAAAAGGAACCAAACGTTATTCCTGGTACTGTTCTTGAACTTACAGAACCTCTTGCAATTCCTGATGGTCCGGAACTTCCTAAAGAATATACTGCTTCCCGTACTCCAAAAGATAAATGGAGTCAGGAAGAATCAGAGGAATGGTTTACAGTCCCTTCTCAAAAAGAAATTGATTCGCTTTCAAAAGCAAATGATAATTTAATAAACGAAATAACAGGAGCCGCTCCATGAAAAAAATACTTATAGCAGGTTCATGTGCAATCTTGCTCTGCTTCACTTCTTGTGCAACAAAACAGGCTCCAGAAAATGACTCACAAATTGCAGCACCACAGGCTGAAACTGCAGAAACAAAAGAAGAAGAGTCTTCAGTTATAAATAATCAGACTGGTGACGAAGAAAATTCTTCTGAAGAAGCTGATACAAGCGAATCTTTAGAAGATGCTGACAATGAAGTGCCTCTTACTTCAGAAGATTTCCCTGAACCTGAAACAATTGAAGAACCAGAAGTAATTACTCTTGAGCCGGTTGAAGAAACAGAAGCGTCTGAAAGCGAACCTGCTCCTGAAGAAGTAGAAAAGGAAGATCCACCGGAAATCACAATTGTAAACAGCAATGAAGAAAATGAATCTGAAAATCAGACAGAAGCTGAAGGCAGTGTAACTGAAGCTGCAAATACTGATGCTGATGATGCAGACAATGTAAACGCTGCAGATGACATAACAACAAATGACGTAGTTATTGCTTCTAATCAGGATTCTGACGGTATTTCAGGTGGAATTGATATTACAGATGATGATGATTCTGATGTAAATCTTTCTGATATTGAAAAAGATATTACACCATCTCGTTCTGTAACTCTTAAGAAGTTTGAATATCTTGATGTAACTTATCCTGGAACTGGCTGGATCTACATGGGGCTTACAGATAACTCAAAGGATATTGCATACTTTGGCCGCAAGCTTGGAACAAAAGATACAAAGTTCTCTTTGCAGGCTCGTGCTGCTGGAACAAAAATCATTCACTTCTACAGAAACGATCCTCTTACAGGACAGTATCTGGATGATTATATTGAAGTAATCATTACAGCAGAAAATGGTTCAAATAAAACACATGTTGAAGCACCGGAATATAAGCTTCCTGTTCAGAAAAAAGAAAAGCCTGTTATTAAGATTGAAGAAAAGCAAGAAACAGAAGAGGCTGCTGAGGAAAAAGCTCAGGAAAGTAAAAAAGAAGCAGCTGCAGTAAAAGCAAAAGAAAGCTCAAAAGGTGCAGATTCGCTTGTAACTAAAAAAACTTCTGAACCTGTAAAAAAATCAGATTCTGAAAAGAAAACAGATACTGAAAAAAAATCGGATACAGAAAAAACAACTGCCTCAACAAAAGCTTCTGAGCCAGTAGAATCAGATACCGGTAAGACAAATACAAGTTCTACAAAAGCTTCAGATCCTGCTACACTTTTACAGGAAGCTCAGCTGCTGTATAATGAAAAAGAATATTCTGCAGCTCTGAACAAACTTAATCTCTTCTTTGAATATTCAACAGATAAGGGTGACGAAGCCCTCTATCTTAAAGGCCAGATTCTCGAAGCAAAATCTGACATCCGCGACATTAAGGGCGCAATTGATGCATATACTACGCTTACAAAAAACTATCCTGCAAGTAAACTTTGGGACAGTGCAAATAAGCGTATCATATATTTAAAAAGATTCTATTTGGAGGTTAGATAGATTCTATGAAAAACTCAATTAAATCTATTCTTATTATTGGATTGGGCTCTGCCCTTTTATCATCCTGTGTATTAGGTCGTCCTGCAAAGGAAGAAGCTCCTGTCCGCTCAATTACTGTCTCGGGCACTGGAAGCGTTTCGGTAAAGCCTGATATGGTTTCGATGAAGTTTATTGTAAAGACTACAGGATGGAACTGCCCTCAGACTGCAGAGCGTAATACAATCAATACAACAAACACAATCAACGCAATTAAAGAAGCAGGAGTTCCTGAATCTGATATTTCAACTTATGATTATTCGATTACTCAGGATAACACTCATGCCTATGCTGGTGAATATACTGTTCGCAACACAATTGCTGTTCTTATCAGAAATGTAGACCTTACCGGCAAAGTAATTGACGCTGCTGTAAAAAACAATACAGGTGCAAATGGAATTACTTCTTTTGAATACCTTGTTTCTGATAAGGCAACTGCATTACGCGAAGCCCGCACTCTTGCAATTAAAAATGCACAGGATGCAGCTTCACTCTTAGCAGGAGCAAGCGGCTGTAAGGTAAACGGTGTTCTTGAAATCCGCGAAGATTATACAAGCGCAGGCCGTGGCAACGATATGCTTTATAAAGCTGCTTCTATGTCAAATGGTGCAACTCCTACACCAATAACAGAAGGAAATGTAACAATCACTTCAAACGTGACTGTAAAATATGAATTAAGCAACTAAAAAGAGGACTAAAAATATGTTGGACTACAAATTTATTAAAGACAATCTTGATGCTGTAAAACAGAATATCATCAACCGTAACATGACAGCTGATGCAGACAAGGTTGTAGAACTTTTTGACAAGCGCACTGCCCTTGTAACAAAACTCCAGGGCCTTCAGCAGAAGCGTAACGAAAACGCTCAGGCTATGAAGCAGAAACTTGATCCTGAAAAGCGCAATGAACTGATTGCTGCAGGAAAGGCAATTAAAGACGAAATCACTTCTGTAGAAGCAGAAACAAAAGAAACTGAAGCAGCCCTCGAAGAAGCTGCACGCCAGATTCCTAACATGGTTCACCCTGATGCACCGGTTGGAAAACTCGACACAGAAAACCTTGAAGTAAAGAAGGTTGGAACTCCACGCAAGTTCGATTTTGAACCAAAAGATCATGTTCAGCTTGGTGAATCACTCGACATCATCGACTTTGACCGCGGTACTAAAGTATCTGGTCCAAAGTTCTACTATCTCAAGAACGAAGCAGTATTCCTTGAGCAGGCTCTTATCATGTATGCTCTCAACACTCTCCGCAAGCACAACTTCCAGATGTTCATTACACCTGATGTTGCTAAGGAAGAAGTTCTTAAGGGAATCGGATTCAACCCACGCGGAAACGAATCTAACGTTTACTCAATCGAAGAAGAAGGAACCTGTCTCGTTGCTACAGCAGAAATCACTCTTGGTGGATATCACCAGGATGAAATTCTTGACAAGGCAAGCCTTCCACGTTTCTACGGCGGACTTTCACACTGTTTCCGCCGCGAAGCAGGTGCAGCAGGCCAGTTCTCAAAGGGACTCTACCGCGTTCACCAGTTCGACAAGGTAGAAATGTTTGCTTACTCTACTCCAGAGCAGTCTGACGAGATTCACGAAAAGCTCCGCCAGATTGAAGAGGAAATCTTTACAGGCCTCGGTCTTCCATTCCACGTTGTAGATACATGTACAGGTGACCTTGGTGCTCCAGCTTACCGCAAGTGGGACCTGGAAGCCTGGATGCCTGGCCGTAACGGTGGTGAATATGGTGAAGTAACTTCTACTTCTAACTGTACAGACTACCAGGCTCGCCGCCTCAACATCAAATACAAGGACGACGACGGAAAGAATAAGTACGTTCACACATTGAACGGAACTGCAATTGCCGTAGGCCGTGCAATGCTTGCAATTCTTGAAAACTATCAGAATGCAGACGGCTCAGTAACAATTCCTGAAGTACTTGTTCCATACTGCGGATTTGACAAAATCCTCCCAAAAAAATAATCTGTCACCCCGAACTTAGAGAGCAGAACTGCTCCGAGCAGCTATGCCGCGAAGGTTCGGGGTCTTTACAAGGAGAACGTTTATGGACAACACAGAAAACCTGAATAATCAGAATAACACTACAAACAGGATTTTTTATCTCATATTATTTCTGGCTGTAGTTCTGGCAGGTTTTCTGTGCAAAACAATGTCGACAGTAATTATTCCTGTTGTACTGTCTTTTATGCTCTCCTTTGTTTTTCTTCCAATCATAAAAAAACTGAATGTAAAAACAGGTATTCCCTGGGTTATTTCTTCCCTTATAATCGTAATCTTATTTTTTGTAGCAATTCTCGGTCTTACTTCAATCCTCGTTACTTCACTTACAGGAATTATTTCTGAATATCCAAAATATGAAAACCGATTCATGTCCATTTATCAGTTGATTGCACAAAATCTTGATATAGAAATTGATAACTCAAAAAGTCTTTTTCAGAACTTGTGGACATCCCTTAAAGTACGTGAATATACACAGAAACTTGCTGTAATGCTTTCTTCGGGAGTTATATCCTTCAGTAAAACAATATTCCTCATTTCTATTATGACTGCTTTTATCCTGATAGAAATGAGGCTTACAAAAAGAAAGATGCATTATGCATTCAAAGATAATAAAGCAAAGATTTCAAGAATCTCACATCAGATTATTAATCAGACAGTAAGATATATTTCAATCAAGTTTTTCATTTCTCTTTCTACAGGTATTTTGTGTGGACTCGCTTCTTTAATTATTGGTCTTGATTTCCCTATTGTCTGGGGCTTCCTTGCCTTTATCATGAACTTTATTCCGATTTTCGGTTCTATAATTTCTGTTGGCTTTACAACACTTTTCTCTTTGCTTCAGTTCTATCCAAACTGGGGCAAAACAGTATTTGTTCTTGTTTTCATGACAAGTGTAAATATGATTTTAGGAAATATTCTTGAACCTAGAATTGAAGGAAAAAATCTTGGTATTTCACCGGTGATGATTCTTATAAGCCTTTCTTTATGGGGATATATCTGGGGCTTTACAGGAATGCTTCTTGCTGTTCCTCTTATGGTAATTATAAAGATTGTCTGCGAGAATATTGATTATCTTAAGGGACTGGCAATAATTATAGGTAATGATCCGAGACAACAGTTTCAGGCACAGGCTCAATCACAGGATAAACTGGAAAATGAAACTTTGGATTCAGCCCAGACAGAAACTCAGCCTGATTCAGAGACTAATTAAACAAAGTACTGGTAGCTTTTTCATACAGGAATCTTAAATCTTCTTCCTGCAGTGTTGTATATCTGAAATCAACACATGAATATAAACCATCTGCACTTCTATAGATCTTATTAACAAGACTTGTTACAAATATATCACGAGTCAGGATTGGTCCGCGTTTAATTGAAAAAGAAAGTTTTATTCCATATTCTTCCTTTTCAAAGAAAGTACAGTTCTGAGTTTCCATTCCTACAACAAGTCTTTCATGATCTATAAAGAGAATTGAAAATGGTTTTACTCTGTTTTCCATTGCTTCAAGACCTGCCGGATGAGGTTCTGCAAGGTATTTACACACAGGAATAAGCTGAATACCATTTCCTGCATTTTTTTCCTGTTTTGCCTCTTCTACAAATTTTTCAAGAAGAGCTTTTGCTTTCTGCTGATATTCAAGAGCAATAATTTTCCATACAGGTCGAACAAATAATTCAATTCCTTCAACAGGGATACATTTTAAATTTAAATCACGGCGGGACTTACAGTCAAAATAGATTACAGACGAAAAATCATAATCTGAGTCTTCTTCTATATCTGCTATGCGTTCAATCTCATCTGGTATTTCGAGAGAAAGTCCTTTTTTAGTTGCGGTTACCGGGGAAATAAAATATAAACCTACACGATTAAAATAAAACTCAACCTTGACCTTTTTGTTGGCAAAACTCTTTATGGATTGTGCTGGATTTTCAAGAAGAATCTGACCATCCTTCTTTACCTTCATGTTTTCACTTTTTATTGCAACAGGGAAAATTTGAGATGTAAGGGAACGGATTTCTCCTTCTGTATCTTCTTTATTTTCAGAAATTGGTTCTTCTACAGGAGTAAGTGTAACAGGTACATTTCCATCAATCAAATACTGTAAAACAAGTTCTCTTTCGATTCCTGTAAGTTTATCGTGTTCAATCATACTTTTTCCCACCTGTTTATAATAATCTGATAAATCTCGTTGTTTCCTGAAGCACTAAGAAAAACGGTCATATCTATTATACCATAGTCTGCGTAAAAACGCACAGGAATCTGTATTATATCAGCTCCGTAAAAAGGTTCACCAAAAAGCCATTTTGAAAATAACTTTTTACCTTCCGGAAGCTTAGTATTGAAATGTTTTTCCCAACCTCTTCCAAGATCATCCATAAGGAAAACATAATTGAAAATATATTTTTTATTAAAAAAAGCATCAGCATTATTTACGGAAGAAAGCGCTGTACAAAAAGAATTAAGTTTTTCCTTTGTGGATATCTTCAAATTGCTTGTGTCAAGGCTTCCAAAATCAGAATATGAAGGATACACAGGTACAGGACTTACTTTGAAAAGCTTATAGATTTCTTTGTTATAAGGTACTTCAGAACCGATTTCAATTGCCCCCCGGTTTATTCTTTGAGTAAGCCTTTCCCCTTCAATTTCGTTTGTCCAGGTTACTTCCGTTTCTTTTTCTTTTACATTCTGCTTTATTGTATTATTTTCTGTATAAACAAGTTTAGATTCAGAGTTATTTTTGCAGGAGATAAACGCAAAGAGAAAAATTAAAATTGTGAAAAGGACAGTTTTGATTGGAAAAGTATTTTTCACCCCTGACTCCATAAAACAAATTATGCGCTATTTATAATAACATACTTTATAATCATCGTCATTAACAGAATCTTGGAATTTATAAATTTCTTTATTTTTTATCCCTGATTCTATTGACATAAAACCTTATAAATGATATAAATAAAACATCAACTAACGGGCAGTTAGCTCAGCTGGTACGAGCGTCTGGTTTACACCCAGAATGTCGGGAGTTCGATCCTCTCACTGCCCACTATCTGGACTTGGTATTTTACCAAGTCTTTTTTTATTTAACCAGCCTTTTGTTTAGTCCCGGATCTCATATCTCCCGACATTCTGCAGACCTCGCTCACTGCCACAAAAAAAACGGTACCCGTTTTCGGACACCGTTTCATTATTTATTCTTCTGTTTTTTCTTGCTCGGTCTGCTTTTCTTCTCGCTCAAGCTCATTCAGCTTTTGAACCATGTCGAAGCCGGCTTTCATGCCTGCATCAACCTGGAACTGAAGCTTTGGAAACTGACGGATTCTCAGCTTCTTTGCAATTTCACGCTGAATAAAACCGGCAGCAGCCTGAAGGCCGTCTACTCCCTTCTTAACCTGGCCATCTGGCAGGAAAGAAGAAACATAAACCTTTGCATAACTCAGGTCGCTGGTTACTTCCACGCGGTTTACACTAAGGAAGGTATTTACGCGGGGATCTTTTACTTCCCCACGCAAAATCAACTGGGAAATCTCGTCGCGGAGCTGGTCATTCAGTCTCTGAATACGATACTGTCCCATTACTGAGCTCCTTCTGAACCACCGGCAGTTACATTACGCTTTGCAGCCTCTGCCTCTTCTTCGGCAATAGTCTTACCAAGCTTCTTTGCAACTTCGATGATTTCGAATACTTCAAGTTTATCGCCAACCTGAATATCCTGCCAGTTCTCTAAGCCGATACCACATTCGTAGCCTACGCTAACTTCCTTAGCATCGTCCTTAAAGCGCTTGAGGGAAGAAATCTTTCCAGTGAAAATTACGATACCGTCGCGAACAAGGTTTACGCTTGCAGAGCGGCGAACAATACCTTCTGAAACCGAACATCCGGCAATAACGCCAACCTTTGGTACCTTGAAGGTGTTGCGAACTTCCACCATACCGATAACTTCTTCTTTTGTATCCGGCTGGAGCATACCTTCCATAGCCTGCTGAATCTCTTCAACACACTTATAGATGATATTGTATTTTCTGATTTCAACCTGTTCCTGCTCGGCAAGAGTTTTTGCCTTAGGGGTAGGACGTACATTGAAACCAATGATAATTGCATTTGAGTCAGCCGCAGCAAGAGTAACGTCTGATTCGTTGATAGCACCCGCACTTGAGTGAATAACTGAAAGGCGGATTTCGCGAGTAGAAAGCTTTTCGAGGGAAGCCTTGAGGGCTTCTGCAGATCCCTGAAGGTCTGCTTTAATGATAACCTTAAGCTCTTTAACTTCGCTGTCTTTAATATCAGTAAAGAGAGTATCAAGAGTTGTCTTCTTAACTGCCTTGGCAGCCTCGAATCTCTTAAGCTCCTGACGCTTGCTTGAAATTGCACGTGCATCCTTTTCGCTTTCTGTTACCTGGAATGGATCACCTGCGTTAGGCATTTCTTCCATACCAAGAACTTCAACAGGAGTTGAAGGACCAGCTTCTGTAATGCGGCGTCCTCTGTCGTCAAACATAGCACGAACGCGTCCAGAGTAAATACCTGCAACAAATGGATCTCCCTGCTTGAGGGTACCGCGCTGTACAACAACTGTTGAAACAACACCACGTCCCTGGTCTACGCGAGACTCAAGAATCTTACCTTCTGCACGGCATTCGTAGTTAGCCTTAAGTTCAAGCATTTCTGCCTGAAGAAGAATTGCATCAAGAAGATCATCAATACCTTCTTTCTTAAGAGCAGAGATGTGTACATACTGAGTATCTCCACCCCATTCTTCCGGAGTAAGTCCCTGCTCAGAAAGCTGAGTCTTAACACGGTCCGGGTTAGCTTCAGGCTTATCAACCTTGTTTACTGCAACGATGATAGGAACCTTAGCGTCTTTTGCGTGAGCAATAGCTTCCATTGTCTGAGGCATAACACCATCATCAGCTGCTACTACAAGAACTACGATATCTGTTACCTGAGCACCACGTGCACGCATCATAGTAAATGCTTCGTGACCTGGTGTATCAAGGAATGTAATCTTACCTTTGTCTGTTGAAACTGAGTAAGCACCAATAGACTGTGTAATACCACCTGCTTCTCCTTCTGCAACGTGTGAATGACGGATAGCATCCAGAGTCTTTGTCTTACCATGGTCTACATGTCCCATTACAGTTACAATTGGAGGACGAGGAAGAAGTTCTACACCATCATCCTTTTCGCTTTCAATTACAGTTTCATCATACAAGCTTACGAGGTGAACCTCACAGCCATATTCTGCAGCAAGAAGAGTTGCAGTATCAGAATCGATAGACTGGGTGATTGTAACCATCATACCCATACCCATAAGCTTTCCGATAACTTCACTTGCTTTAAGGTTCATCTTGCGGGCAAGGTCAGAAACAGAAATTGTTTCCATAATATCAATTGACTTTGGAACTACGCTTGCAGGTGTTTCAACCTTCTTCTTCTGACCAAAGAGGTTATCATCGTACTGCTCTTCATCCTTGCGGTTATATATCTGTTTTTTGCCTTTGAATGCCTTCTTAGCTGGCTGGCGAGACTGATCAACTGGAGGAACTGGAGCAACAGCACCCATACCTGGACGAGGTCTGAAGCCTCCCTGTCCGCCCTGGCCGCCACGGTTAAAGCCGCCGGCTCCACCCTGACCACCGCGGAAACCACCCTGGCCTCCCTGTCCGCCGCGATTAAATCCGCCGCGTCCGCCCTGACCGTTATTGTCGCGGTCGCGGTTCTGGTAGTTCTGACGAGCCTGTGAACCTGAGAAGCCTCCGCCCTGACCATTTCTGTCACGGTTAAAGCCACCTGCTCCACCCTGGCCGCCACGATATCCGCCCTGGCCGCCTTGTCCGTTTCTGTCACGGTTAAAGCCACCCTGACGAGGTCTGTCCGAAAGATTTCCAGCCTTTACGTTAGGACGTGCAGAGTTCAGTTCAAATGGACGAGGCTTAGAGCCTTCAGGCTTTCCACCAGCATTTCCAGCTGCAGGTTTAGCTTCAGTTTTAGGAGAAGACGCTGCTGCAGAATTATCAGTTTTCTTTACTACAACACGCTTCTGAGCCTGAGCATTGCCCTGTGCATTTGGGGCAGCCTGATTTTGAGTTTGTGTATTTGTCTGTGGATTTGGTGCAGCCTTCTTTTTAACAACGACTACTTTTTTCTTTTCAGTCGAAGCAGAGGCAGGAGCTGCATCCTGCTGCTTTTTGTGCACTACAAATCCGGGCTTTTTTTCGTTTTCTTCAGCCATTATTATCTTTTACCTTCCTTATTCCTCTTCAAACTCAAATTCAATGCCACACTTAGGACAATGTGTCATATCAAGAGTAATCTTAGCTCCACATTCAGGACAGAAGTATTCTTCTTCCTCTTCAGCAGGAGCTTCTGTTTCTTCAGACTGAGTTTCTTCTGCAGGCTGTTCTGCACTTTCCTCAGCACCTTCTTCTTCTACGAACTCAACGTTCTCATTAATCAATTCATTAATCTTATCAAGGGCTTCCTGAGAAACACCCTCAACATTAATACTTCCATTATCATAAGCTTCAACAAAGTCCTGGAACTCTTCAATTCCGGCAGCCTTAAGAAGCTCTGCAACCTCAGGATCAACTCCAGGAAGCTCAGAAATCTTAGAGATTTCTTCAACAGCTTCATCATTGAAGAGGTTACGTGCATTCTGAACAGTATTGAATGAAGAAAGATCAAGTTCTTCAGCCTGTTCAATTGTCTTAACATCGATGTTCCAGTCGCATAAGCGGTTTGCAAGGCGAACATTCTGTCCCTGACGGCCGATTGCAAGAGAGAACTGAGAATCTTCAACAATTGCAAGAGCCTGCTTTTTATCAGCATCAGTAATGATTACGCGTTCAACCTGTGCTGGTGAAAGAGCGTTTTTGATGAATACAGCAGGATCAGCATCCCACTTAAGAACGTCGATTTTTTCGTTCATAAGTTCGCGGATAACATTCTGAATACGAACACCACGAAGACCTACACAAGCTCCAACAGGATCTACTTCTTCACGAGCAGAAGAAACAGCAATCTTTGTTCTGTATCCTGCATCACGAACGATTCTGTTGATTTCTACAGTACCATCAGCAATTTCTGGAACTTCCTTCTCAAGAATAGAGCTTACAAGCTTTGTATCGCTTCTTGAAAGAACAAGCTGGATTCCAGTATTTGTTGGTTTTACATCTACGATAAGAGCCTTAATTCTGTCTCCCTTTTCGTATACTTCAAGCTTAGACTGGAACTTTGTAGGAAGGAAACCTTCAATGCGGCCTGCATTTCCAAGGTCAACAAAGATGTTTCCATTGCGTTCACGCTGATGATATCCAATGATCATTTCACCAATCTTGTCTTTATATTCATTCATCAAAGAAGTTTTATAAGTCTCATTCAAGCCCTGATGTGCAGTCTGTTTTCCAACAGTTACAGCAGAACGGTCAAAAGATTTAGGATCTTCAAGAATATCAATTTCATCACCCTCTTCTACTTCATCGCCAGCAAGCTTACGTGCATCTTCAAGTTCAATTTCCTTTACTGGGTCATAAACACCGTCTACAACAACCTTGCGTGAGTAAATAGAAACATCCGACATATCATCGTTGAATTTAACGATAGCGTTTTCATCATCACCATAAGTTCTTTTATATGCAGCCTTCAGAGCCTTTTCGATTGTCTGTTTTACTGAATCCTCTGAATAACCTTTTTCCGAAATCAACGCACGGATTGCTTCTGCCATTTCTGACATCTTTAATCTCCTCGCGGCACCGCCATGCGACCCGCTTCATAAAATACTTAGTTATAGTTGAATTTTGCTTTCGCAATATTTTCATAAGAAACCGAAAACTTATTTCCGTCTTCAGCTTCCAGAGTAACCTGTTTATCATCAGCAGAAAGAATCTTTCCGCCAACCCAGTCAGTTATTGTCTTATCCCAGACACGAACTGAACGACCTGCAAAAACTGCAAACTCGGCAGCATTCTTAATATTGTGCTCAATACCAGGGCTTGTAAGCTCCATCATTGTATCTTCAGTTCCAAGCAGCGCCTCAAGACGAGTCAAAAGAACGCGGTGAACCTTAGCACAATCATTTACTCCGATATTTCCATCCGGCTCTGTCGAAGCAATCATTGCAGAAATTTTTGTGGTAGTCTTTGAAGGAACAATTTTAAGCTCAACAAGTTTGTAGCCCATTCCCTCTACAAGAGCAGCACACTCATCATAATACTTAATGCTTTTATAAGATGTGTATTCCATAAATCCTTTGATAATCCGGCAGCCTCAAAAACTGCCTTCTGGCAACAAAAAAGACCCGTGGGCCTCACGAGTCTTTTTAATATTTATATTAAACTGACTATTACAATATAGAAGAAAAGTCATATTTTGTCAATCTTTTTACTCAAAAGCCTTAGTAAGAGCCTCAGCAAAAGCCTTTTGTTCAGGTCTTATACAGAGATTTTTCCGATCTATGATACTAAAATCGCTTTCACCAGTTCCGCCGGCTTCAAAATAAACAATTGACATTCCATATTTTTTTGATAATGCACCAAATTCCGTTATCCATTTTATGCGTTCCTTTATAGGAACTGCATTTGTTGCACCTACTTCTCCAACAACAACAGGAATTCCTTTTGATATATACTTAGCATTTAATGCTTTATAATCTGATACCATTTCTGATTTTATCTGGCTTGTAAAAGTTTTCTTTGCTAAATCTGGAGATACCCCCAATCTATAATCATGTACTACTAAAATAAGCTTATTGGTTGCCGAATCATCTGGTAATTTAAATAATTTATGTTGTGCAGTTTCTATTCCTGAACATAAAGAAGATATCATAACAAAACGGTTTGCATTATTACCTCCTGTAGCTCTTATCGCATCAAGGCAAACCTGATTATATTCATTTAAGATTTTATAGTCAGCTAAACATTCTTGACATTTTGAATTGTCGCACCAATTCAATTTTAATCCTGGCTGCCACATATGTTCATGATCTGTGTTTCTTGGTTCATTCATTGGTTCGAAAATAAGATGTTCATCATAGCTATTATTAAAAGCTGTTGCTATTTGAGTCCATACTGCATTTAAGAACGCTTTTGATTCTGCAATATCAACATCATTATTTCTTACAATATATCCATCAGCGTATTTTAATGGCTTATTCATATTATCTCTAATACAGTTACTTGTATTGATAAAAACATAGTAGCCATCAGCTATAGCCCAGTCTACCACGGTTTTTACCCTTCTCATCCAGTCACCATCTATAGTATATTTATCATCTATAATGTGATTATACCAGGTTACGGGAATTCGAATTGTCTTAAAACCATTTTTCATTCCAATATCTATGATTTCCTTAGTTGTATACAATTCTCCAAAACAAACTTCACTATCAAGGGAATAATTAGGAAGCCAGTTACCATGAGCATCGAGTGTTAATCCTAAACACCATCCAGCCTTCATTTGTTTTACTAAATCTAATGCTGAAATATCTTTATTAATTATTTCTTCATTCCTTTTATCTATTTCGGGAGCTGTCATTGCTTTTTCTTGTGTAAAGCAAATACTTTTCAATTTTACTGAAAATATATCTCCTTCATTCATTCTCATTAAAATGATATTTTTTATAGATTTTTTATTAAGTCCATCGAGAGACAAAAAAACTGTATTATTGTATTTCGGACAATTAGCCGCAAAATCACCATTAGAATAGTCTTTTATTGCTAAATTGAAACTATGAGATGCGTTTTCATAAGTAATTTTCAGGTACTTATATGAACTGGCATTAAATCCTTCATTAAAATAGATTTGAATAGCAGAATATTGATTTGAAATAGAAACTTTTTGATTCCTTTTATCATATACAGCGTTATTACTATTATCCCAAGATTTAAAGTCTTCAAGATTAAGATATTTATCTGAAGCAGTTCCAATACCTGTAATTACAAAAAGTAAACAAACTAATGTGAAAAACTTTTTCATTCTACTCCTCTACTTAAATTTAAAAGATAAAACAATTATATACGAAAAAAGAACAATCGTAAATTACAGATTAAACACTATCACTAATTGTGTTAATAGTTTTTTTACATTATTATATTGGAATCATAAATAACTATTACGAGGCTGAAAATGAAAACCAACGCTCTTAAAGGCATGAAAGATATTTTACCGGCAGAACAGAAGCTGCGCGATTATGTACAGGGAAAGATTCTTGAAACTTACCGCGCTTCTGGCTTTGAACGCATTTCTACCCCGATACTTGAAGATGCAGAAAATCTTGATAAGAGTGATGGTGGTGACAACCTTAATTTGATTTTTAAGGTACTTAAAAGAGGTGACAAACTGGATTCTGCCCTGGCCGCTACTCCTATTGATGAAAAGAATCTTTCTGATATGGGACTCCGCTATGACCTTACTTTGCCTCTTACACGCTTTTTTGCTGCAAACCGTAATGAGCTTCAGTTTCCTTTTAAGGTAATTCAGACAGACCGCGTTTTCCGTGCAGAACGTCCTCAGAAAGGCCGCAGTCGCGAGTTTGTTCAGTGTGATATTGATATTCTTGGCGACTCATCATGTAATGCCGAAGTTGAACTGATTGACGTTACAGCCCGCGCCCTTATGAACATTGGCTTTAATGATTTCTGTATCAATATCAACGACCGCCGTATTCTCCGCGCCATGCTGGAAAATATGGGCTTTGCTGCAGATACTCTTGATTCTGTATGTATCACTTTTGATAAGATGGACAAAGTCGGAGCAGAAGGAGTTGAAGCAGAGCTTACAGAAAAGCAGATGCCGGCCGCAGCCATTAAGGCTCTTGTAGATTTTATTAAAGAAGCTTCTGGTTCTGAGATTTCAGTTGATTCAGTTGCTGCTAAATGTGCAGACGCATCAATTGCAGATGATCTTAAATACATCATTTCTACCGTAGAAAAAGTTGCCGGTGGAAAATATAAAATCAAATATACACCAAGTCTTGTTCGCGGACAGGGCTACTACACAGGTGTTGTATTCGAAATTGCAAGCCCAGCCTTCAGCGGAGCAGTTGGTGGCGGTGGACGTTATGACAACTTGATTGGTAAGTTTATCGGTCAGCAGGTTCCAGCCGTAGGATTCTCAATTGGCTTTGAACGTATCTGCGGAATTCTTCTTGAACAGGGCTATAAGATTCCTGGTGCAAAAGAAAAATGTGCCCTCCTTTATGATGAGCAGACAGAATTCCAGACAGTTCTCGCTGCAGCTGAAAAACTCCGCGCCGATTATTCTGTAGCAATTCTTCATAAAGCAAAGAAAATGGGACCTATGTTTGATATGCTTGAAAAACAGGGATATACCAAGTTTGCTCAGTTCAAAGACGGCGAATTGACTATAAAATAAAATCTTCGAATTGAACTCCCGCGCCGTCTTCTACGTCGCGGGATATTTTTTTTCCAATCAGTAAATCATAATATTCTGGTGAGATACCAGGAGTGAGAATCTTTTCTGTACGAAGAATTGCAATATCACCCGCGCCAACATTTTCCCCTTCTTTCATAGCCCGCATAAAGTGCAGACTGCGGTTTGTGCGGCCATAATTTGCTTCTTCGGCTGGGGCCAGGCGCTTAACGCCGTCTCCAAGAACTGTCATTACACGCTGGCGGCCAAACTGCTCACCAAGCTGTTCTATAGTTCGCTCCATTCCAAGAGCCGCGCCATAGTGGCGGAAGGTAGCCTCTGTCTGATGAACTGTATGTACCATAAGGGCAAACTGTTCAGGTTCAAGGGCAACCGGGTCATCAAGACCGGAAGTCTGGCGACTTAAAGTGAAATGTTTTTCTATTATTGTTCCACCGCAGGCTGTACTCAATACTGGAACCAGTACCGGGTCCAGACTGTGATCGCTAAGACCGGTTTCAATTCCAAGAATATCTTTCAAAGTTGAAATAAGGCGGATATTATACTGATCTTCAGGAGCAGGATAACTTGTTATGCAGTGAAGAAGAGAAACTCCCTCTCGTCCTACAATTCTTACAGCTTTATCAATATCAGCTAAGGTAGAAACACCGCTTGAAAGGATAACCGGAACAGCTTCCTCTCCCCGCGCCTTCTGCTTTTCACGCCAGTCGCGTAAGGCTTCCAGCATTTTATAATGATTTAATTCTGGAGAAGCAATTTTTACATAATCTGGCTTAAGTTCCACAAGCTCCTGCATACTGCGGAGTCCGAAAGGTGAACAACAGAACTTACAGCCCTTTGAATGAACATAATCCATTATGTCTTTATAAAAGCTTACAGGACATTCAAGCTGCTGAAATCTTTCATATAAGGGGATATTTCCTGTTGGAAGTTTTACATAACCTGTTTTTGGATGCAAAATCTCATCAGCATAAACCCACTGAAATTTAATTGTATCCGCGCCAGAATCGCAGGCTGCATCAACAAGTTCTTTAGCCTTATCAAAAGAGCCCTCATGGGAAGTTCCTATTTCTGCAATTATATTGATTTTGCCTTCTGTCATTTTTAATTCTCGCTGCTCAAAAGTCCTTTAGAAACAGTTTCTGCCTTATATCGGTTTGAAAAAATTGAAACACAGCTTTGCGGGAGCCAGCCGCCTTCAAAGTAATACCAGTTTTCTTTCTGGGCATCTACAGCCTTTCCCAGCACCTGAAGAATCTCCCCCTTACGGCAGTGACCGGCAGTAGCAGCTCCCCATTCATCAGTTTCCTTAAAAACTGCATAAGGCTCTGTTACTACAGCCCATTCAACATCCGGGGCAAGAGCAAGGGGATGACTGTTATCAAAAACAATTACTTCTGAAGATTTTTTTGAACAGCCTGTAAAAAAAGCGGCCGCTATAATTGAAACTGCAAATATTGTGATTATTTTATTTTTCATTTTGGCACCATTTTTTAACTGCATCATAAACAGAAAGATCAGAATCAACAAAGTTTAATTGCGGTATCTCATTAATATCTGCCCATTTATAATCTGTATGCTCTGTAAGTGTAAAAGGCTTTTCTACACCATCATGAGGAAAACTAACCTCAAGAACATCCAGAGTACAAGGCTTTTCCTTATGCATAAAGGTTCCCGAAGTAATTTTTCGTCCAACACTTACAGTTACACCAAACTCTTCCTGCATTTCACGTACTACGGCAGTTACTAAATCTTCACCCTCTTCAATTTTTCCACCCGGGAATTCCCAGCGGCCGCCCATATCACCAGTCATCTGGCGTTTGGCGATAAAAATCTTTCCATCTCTATAATCTATGCAGGCAATAGACCGGCTCATAAACTACCTCTTAACCTCTGCAGATAGTTCTTTTTCCTCACCATCTGCATTCAATATTACATCTACTCTTATTATATCATAGTCTGTAAACTTTGTGCGAATATACTTTTCACCCTCGTCATAAACAAGGTTTCCCTTTTTTTTATCTCCAACCTGATTATTAGGGTCTATGGCAAAAAACTCTGCATCAACAGAAACAGGTGCATTACTCCTGGCTTTTTTACTGCGCTTCATTTGAAGGGAAACATATACCTCTTCTTCATAGGAAAATGCAGTAAGTTCAAAATTTATACCTGCAAGGGTTGTTCCGGCTCTTGTTTTATTGAGTCCGGTATAAATCCAGGTAGCCCCTACAAAAAAAATCAGGGCTAAAAAGATGTAGCGGTTTTGTTTTGTAAAGAAAATACGAAAACCGCGGACAGGTTTCATTTTTCCGGCATAATAGTCTTTTACAAGCTGAGGTGCCTTTTCTATTCGCTCTTCGCGGTTATAGTAGAATTTAAGTTCTTTGTCGGCCGGATCATCCGGTACTATTTCATCTACATCTTCAAACATGGATTGCTTCGCTTTTGCACTAATTCTTCAAAATTGCATCAATAAGGTTATCTGTTCTATACCAGACAACACGCGCCTTTTCCTTTTCAAGATAAAGGGCTGTAAGAATTCCATCCTGAGAAAGACTCATTGTATCAAAAACAATATTTGAATGAACTGCATTAAAGTGACGGCGCAGGATTCTCTGGCTTTCACTTTGAATCATTTCAATATTAAAGCCATCTTCTGTTTTTACAATAAAGAATTTCCAGCCGTTTTTAGTAACTCCAAGGAAATCATAAGGGATACGGTAAGTAAGCTTGCTGTAATCAGAAACAACATATTCTTCGTAAGGAGGAACAGAAACAGGCTCTTCGTATGTACCGGTTTCAATATTCAGAGGATAAAGCAGAGTCTGAACATAGTTGATACCAGACTGAACCTTAGAATCTTCATCTATATATGTTGAATAATAATCAATCTGTACATAAAGTTTATAAGAAACCGGATCCGGAACTACATTCTGAATTGTAAGGAACATATCCGAATGATCTTCCTTATCAGCAGAAGAAGGAGCATCTCTTGTAGTTACAGGAATCATATATTTCAAAAAGCCGTCACTGGCAAACCAGTAGATAAGAAGCCCTTCTGAAGAAGATGCAACTACTACAAGCTCGTCCTTTGAGGTTGTATAAATGTTTTTAATATAAGGAAATGGAGTTCCACCAGGCCCCTGCTGACCTATGTAATCTACAGAAGAACCATCACGGGCAAAACGCAGAACTGTGTGACTGTAAAGAGTTGTTCCGTCATCACTTTTTTCCTGTCTGTCCCAGGGAATTGAGCAGACTGTATATACATTCTTATTTGAATCTACCGCAACCATTCCCGGATAATCAAAAGGATAAGATATTTCATGATGTATACTCTTGTCCGGACGTTTGGAATTTTCAAGAAGCCTTGCTGTCTGAGAATCTTCATTATAAAAAAGAGTAAGCAGGTCGCCGTAAGAGTTTAATTCAAGGATTTTCTTTGATTCACCGTTTACGATGTAGAAAAATCCGTCCTGCATGGCAATGCCAAAACGTACCTCACCTACATCATTTAAATCTGTTATGCTTAACTGCTCTTCAAAATTACCATATGGGAGAGTAAATAATTCTGTTTCGCTGATAGACTGTACTGACTCATTTTTTGTGCAGGAAGAAAAAAGGATTCCCAGCAATATAAGTCCTGTCACAAATAAAGTTTTTCTCATACTTTTATTATATATTTTTTTCCTTGCCGACACAACAAATAATATAGTAAATTCTATATAAATGATATATAATAGAATATCTATAATTTTGAACTTAAGGAATGTAAAATATGTTTATTGATAAAGTTCTTACCGCGATTTTCGGTACACAGAATGACCGTGACGTAAAAGCCCTTCAGCCTATTCTGGCAGCTGTAAATGCAAAAGAAGAATGGGCAAAATCACTTAAAGCAGAAGAATTCCCTGAACAGACAAAGAAATTTAAGGAGCGCCTTGCCGCTGGAGAAACTCTTGATGATATTCTTCCGGAAGCCTTTGCCCTCTGCCGCGAAGCTTCCTGGCGTGTAATTGGTGAACGTCCTTTTGATGTTCAGATTATGGGTTCTATCAATCTTCATCAGGGTAAAATCACTGAAATGAAGACTGGTGAAGGTAAAACACTTGTTGCCGTAGCTCCGGCTTACCTTAATGCCCTTACAGGAAAAGGCGTTCACGTTGTAACTGTAAACGATTACCTTGCAGAACGCGATGCTGATTCCCGCCGTCCTATTTTCAGCTATCTTGGTCTTACAGTTGGTGCAATTCTTTCAAGCATGGATAATGATGCCCGTAAAGCAGCCTATGCCTGCGATGTAACTTACGGTACAAACAACGAGTTTGGTTTTGACTACCTCCGCGATAACATGAAGGTAGACCTTAAAGACAAGGTTCAGAGAGGCTTTAACTACTGTATCGTCGACGAAATTGACTCTATTTTGATTGATGAAGCCCGTACTCCACTTATTATTTCCGGAGCCGGCGAAGATGATACTTATAAATATCATGAAGTTGATAAATATGTTGGTGAACTTACAGAAGTTCCAAAAGATCCGAAAACAGATACATATCCTGATGAAAGCTTTATGACTCCGGAAGAGCGTGCTGCAATTCCTGGAGACTACACAATTGATGAAAAGTCTAAGCGTGTAAGTTTTACAGACAAGGGTATGCTCCACATTAACGACATTCTCCACAAGCATAATCTGATTACAGGTTCTCTCGAAGATGAAGAGAACTTTGAATACACACATTACTTTACACAGGCTCTGCGTGCTCATCTCCTCTTCCATAATGATGTTGACTACCTGGTTCGTGACGGAAAAGTTGAGATTATTGATGAGTTTACAGGCCGTGTTCTCGAAGGCCGCCGCTATTCAGATGGTCTTCATCAGGCTATTGAAGCAAAGGAACACATCCGCATTGCTCAGCGAAACCGCACAATGGCTACAGTTACCTTCCAGAACTTCTTCCGTATGTACGACAAGCTTTCCGGAATGACTGGTACAGCCGCTACAGAAGCAGTTGAATTCAATAAGATTTACGGCTTGGACGTAGTTGCAATTCCTACAAACCTTCCTGTTGCCCGTAAAGACGAAAATGATGAGGTTTACCTCAACGAAGCAGATAAATGGGAAGCAATTGCAAATGAGATTAAAGAAGCTCACGACAAGGGACAGCCTGTTCTTGTTGGTACAGTTTCAGTTGAAAAATCTGAACACCTTTCTGCCCTTCTCACCCGTAAGGGAATCCGTCATGAAGTTTTGAACGCTAAAAACCATGCCCGAGAAGCTATGATTATTGCAGAAGCCGGTGCAAAGGGTGCCGTTACAATCGCAACTAACATGGCTGGTCGTGGTACCGATATTAAACTTGGTGGTAACCCTGAATTCCGTGCAAGAAAACGTGCCGGAACAAATGCTACAGAAGAACAGTACAAAGAAGCACTTGCTATTGAAAAAGAAAACTGGAAAAAGGACTATGAAGAAGTAAAGAATCTTGGTGGTCTTTATGTAATTGGTACAGAGCGTCATGAATCACGCCGTATCGATAACCAGCTGCGTGGACGTTCCGGCCGTCAGGGTGACCCAGGACGTTCAAAGTTCTACATCTCTATGGATGATGATTTGATGCGTCTCTTCGGCGGTGAACGCATGAAGGCTATGATGAGCCGAATTGGTATGCAGCCTGGAGAACCTATTGATCACCCATGGCTCAACAAGGGTATTGAAAAGGCTCAGCAGAAGGTTGAAGACCGCAACTTTGAAATTCGTAAGCATTTGCTTGATTATGATGATGTATTAAACGAGCAGAGAACTGTAATTTACGAACAGCGTGATACAATTCTTGGAGATAACAACCTTTCTGAGCGTGTAATGAACAATGCCCGCGAAGAAGTTGAAAATCTCTTTGATAACTATGAATACGAAGCAAAGCATAACCGCAACAGCACTGCTCCACTTTCAGAGCTTCAGGAAAAAATCCGAAATACTTTTGCTATTCAGCTTCCTTCAGACGGATATACAAGAGAAGCAGTTATTGCTGCCCTTCAGAATGATATTACTGAAAAAGAAACTCTTGCCGGTAAGGAAAACTTCAATATGTTTATCCGTTACCAGTACATCACAATGATAGACAAGAAGTGGCTTGATCAGCTTGAAACTCTTGAAGGACTCCGTGAAGCTGTTGCTCTCCGCTCTTACGGTTCAAAGAACCCTCTTACAGAATATAAGATTGACGGCTTTAATATCTTTGATGAAATGCTTGACACTATCCGTAATTCGGTAATGTCACGTGTATTCCGTGTACGTGTACAGCTTTCTCCAGAGGCAGCAGAACAGCGCCGCCGCATGATGGAAGCACAGCAACAGGGCATGAATGCTCAGCATAATGAAGCTGGAAATACTGCAGCACAGATGGCAGGACAGGTTGCACAGAATACTGCAGAAAGAAGTGCCAGAAGTAACTTCAGTGGAGACCAGGCAAGACGCCAGGCTGTAAACTCTGCAATGAATCAGCGTTCACAGGGTGACAACGTAACAGTTCGCCGCACAATGCCAAAAGTTGGCCGCAACGATCCTTGTCCTTGTGGAAGCGGAAAGAAATACAAACAGTGCTGCGGACGTTAGTCCATAAAAAGATAGCGCAGCAAACAATGCTGCGCTAGTTGAATTAAATCTTACCCATTCTCCAGAATGGCATAATTCTGAAGACCGGCTTTCCTACGATGTATTTTTTATTGATGTACTGTGGTGACATCATAGAATAATATGTTACAGAAAGCGGGTCTTCATTCGTTAACGAAGCTTCTTTCTGTTCATAAGAGTGTCTTAAATCAAGAGAATTAAAGCGATTATCACCCATCATAAAGTAACAGTTGTCAGGAATATACTGAGGATTTCCGTTTGCATCATTAGCAGGGAAAACCGGCATATTACGCTCATCAAGACGAAGCTGGATATACCAGTGAAGAAGTTCTGCATCATCATAAAGCTTTGTAAGTTCAGTATTTGCTGCATATTCACTTTCGCTCATACCCAAAGAAATCATTCTTGCATATTCAACAATGATTTTACCAAAGGTTATTTTAGTCATTACATTAAGACGGTAATTTGATTCTGCATAAAGGTCTCTAACCTGATTTTTTGCAGGAATCCAGGAAGTAATAAAGTTTTCGAACCACTCTACTCCACCTTCTTGCATAATAAGTTCTTTAGAAATTTTGTTTACACTATTAAACAAAGTATATTCAAACAAAGAAGGTTTTGTAAAGCTTCCTGCATCTTTATTTATTGAAACATATTTCTTTAGCTGATTTACAAGCTCATAAGCCTGGAATTCTGCTGCATTTAAATCATAATTTCTGCGGGCTTCTTCCAGATCAAGCATTTTCTGGTATTCATCTGAAGTAAATGGGAAATGCTGAATATATCTTTTTAATTTAGGATTAACTGCATTTAGATTCCAGGTTGCATATTTTGCATCAGTTTCAACCGGTTCAAAGACATCACTTGCAGAAGTACGGCGATACAAAGTACCATCCTGCATAACAAGCTGTTCACCAGGAAGTCCTGTAATTCTTTTTACAAGAGGATCTGCCTTAATCTCACCATCAGCATCTTTATTCAATTTAATTGTTGTAAGGCTGAGCATATAAATAAGCTGGGAAGAAACAGTTTTAACCTCAGACTTTCTGTCTATTGTATAATGAGGGTTACGAAGAACAATGGTATCTCCTCTTTTATATTTTCTTATATTCGGAATTCCAACATCTGTTAATGGGAATTTTGGACCGCAGTCAATTTTTGAAACAAATACCCTGTCCTTTACAAGGAAGGTAGGAACCATTGATTCTGATGGAATTTCATAAAGCTGCAGAAGGAAAATCTGGAAAATCAAAACAGTAAAAATTGCCCAGAAGAATGCATCAAGCCAGTCTACTATTTCGAACAATGCCTTTGCACTTCCCTTGAATTTTCTCTCAACAGGAAGAACATTCCAGCCCTGAACAAGAAGTTCATATTTCTTAGCGTTTTTCTTTTTGCTTTCAGGATACATTTTTTTTGAGTTCAAATAAGCAAGAACGAAAACAACAAACCAGGCAAGAACTGCAATTAAATCAACAACAAAAGATGTTCCTGTTTTTCCTGCTCTGCGGATAATAAAGGTGATGAAAAGCAAATATGGAAGATATTCTGTAAGCTTAATTGCCACATAAATATGAGAACCATCTGTTTTTAAAAGTATTTTATAAAATACATACCAGCAGGTAATTGCTAAATATGCCGCAGAAATTGGAAATGCCAGCAGAGAAATATCTGCATGAAAACTGATATTCAATAAAGTGAAGATTAAGGCTGCGCCAAGTTCTATTAAGGTAAAGATTTTAAAATTATTAAAATATGATGATAATTCTTTTTTGTTACTCATATAAAAATTATAACAAAAAAATGATTTTTATGTAACAAGTATATAATAGATTGCCACGTCATTGCGAGCCGAAGGCAAAGCAATCCATTACTTCATAAACCCGTTGTATATCTTTGAGATCTGTATATTTTTCCCCTTTTAAATACTGGAAGGGAGCATCGGTTTCTGCAAGAATCCGGTCTGGAGGGAGTTCTTTTACACAGGCAATTGCTTTTTTATTTCCATTTAGCAGCTGTTTTCCAAAGCTGAAATATCCGTTTATACCACGTTCCAGAAGAGAGCGCGCTTCTACAGGAGGCCCCATAAAAGAATGAAATAATACTTCCGGAAGTTTTTTCAATTTTTTTGAATATTCAAAAAGTTTATGATTTGCCTTTCGGCAGTGAATTACTAAAGGAATATTGCAGCTAAGGGCTAAATCAAGCTGGATATTCCAGATTTCTTCCTGCAGACCTGCAGCATTTTTATATTCATCTGAAAAATAATCAAAACCAGCTTCACCTATAAAAGAGATTAGATTTTTGCTTAGAAGGTTTTCCAGGAAATCCGCACTTTCTTTAATATTTTCATTGGCTGCATTCTGTGGATGCATTCCATAGGCCTGTATTACTGTGGTGGGAGCCTCTTTCTGTATTTCATATTCTTCTTTGCTATGAGCACATGAGATCCCGCTCCATTCAATGCCATCGGCGAAATCAGGCAGTTTTATTCCATTTTGCAGGCAGACAGCATAGTGAAAATGTGCATCAAAGAGCATTTTTTGAGAAAAATCAGCGTTTTTTTGCATAATTTTTGCATATTTTTCTAACATTATTTCTATTATAACCGAAAATAAGAGTAATGCGACAGTTTTGCGTGACACTTTAGATCATTTTTTATATATGGGAGTAAAAAGAAAATGAAAAAATACACACTCAAAAGCATTGGTAAGAACACAGATTACATGACAATTCTTCGAGAAATGGAAGATGGCTTTGTAGTAAAAATCGTTCGTGATATGGACGGCTACGAAGATGTAAAAACAGATTATATTTCTAAGGAACTTTTTGACAGCTGCATCCGCACCGGTTACCTTACTGAAATTACTGAAACTGTAAAAATGGCTGTTAATGCCTAAACTTATATATTAAAGTAAAAGTCCTCTTGTAAAAGATTGCCGGTTACACCACCGGCAATTTTTGTTTGCCAAAATGTCATCCTGAACTTGTTTCAGGATCTAACATTAGATTCCGAAACAAGTTCTGAATGACTTCTTACTGTTCTACACGCCTCTTCTATTCTTTCTTCCTTACTACCCGGCTGCAGCCAGTGAATCTCTACTCCCTTCTTCTCCATCATACGGAACCAGGTTTCCTGTCTTTTTGCAAACTGACGGATTGCAATAAATAAGCCTTCAAACAGCTCTTCTTTACTAGCAATCTTTCCCTGTAAAAACTCTGAACAGAAGCGGTATTCAAGTCCAAGCTTTTCAAGTCTTTCCCAGCTGATTCCGCTGTCATGAATTGACTGAACTTCTTCCAGCATCCCGCCGTCTAAGCGCTCCCTCAGGCGGATACTGATATTTTCCCAAAGCTGAGTGCGAGGCAAAGTTGTTCCAATTATTAATGGTCTTATTTCCGGACGCTGCACGGAAGTAGAATCAGCTCCCTGTTTTTTGGCCTCAATAATTTCAAGTGCTTTTATAACACGGTCTTTTTCCTGAAGATCTGCTTTTACATGTAAATCCGGCTGAAGTTTTATAAGGCGCTCAGCAAGAACTTCAAGCGGAGTTGCTTCCAGTTCTTCGTGAAGTTTTTTATTTTCAGGCAGAATTACCAGCTGATAGTCGCGGACAATGGCATCAAGGTACATTCCAGTCCCTCCAACTACAACCGGCAGTTTTCCCCGCTCTGTTATATCCTTAAAAGCCTTATAAAAATCCTGTTGATAATTGTAAACATTATATTCAGCCGGAAGCTCAGTTATATCAATAAGATGATAAGGAATTGCCGGACCCTTTTCGCTTGCAGCATAATCTTCCAGGTCTTTTCCAGAGCCTATATCAAGATGGCGGTAAGTCTGACGGGAATCTGCAGAAATAATTTCTCCGTTAAATGCCCGTGCCAGAGCAACTCCAATTGCAGTTTTTCCCACTGCAGTTGGTCCGAGAACAATTATACAGTTATAAGACTTTTCAGAACTAGAGGACACGGCAAACCACACATTTTAAGTATTCTGATTTTGGATAGCCCAAAAGTACCGGATGGTCTGGACCTGCCCCACGCTTTTCCAGAATCTGAAGACGCTTGTGGCTGTCCATAGCAGCATGCATAAGCATATCACAGAACATATTTGTTTCCATAAAGTGAGAGCAGGAACAGGTAACAAGGATTCCGCCTTCATTCAAAAGTCTCAGGGCACGAAGATTGATTTCTTTATATCCGCCGTATGCCTTTTCAATCATTTTTGCAGATTTTGTAAAGGCCGGAGGGTCAAGAATAATTACATCAAACTTACGACCTTCACTTTCATACTGTTTGAGAAGGTCGAATACATCTGCGCAGTCAGCCTTCATAACTTTTCCAGCCGCATTCAGTTCGATATTATGATTTACCATATCAACTGCTTCCGGAGAAATATCTACAGAAGTAACCTCGCGGGCACCTGCCTTAAATGCATTAAGGCCAAAGGCTCCGGTATGTGTAAATGTATCTAGAACAGTTTTTCCCTTACAGAAGCTTGCAGCAGCAATTCTGTTATACTTCTGATCAAGGAAGTAGCCGGTCTTCTGACCATTTGCAATATCAACTCCAAGCTTTATGCCGTTTTCAACAATTGTAAACTGTGTTTCTCCCGAACCATATATCCAGCCCGCAGTCTGCTCAAGCCCTTCTTTATCGCGTACAGACGCATCGCTGCGCTCATAAATGCAGTCCGGCTTACAAACCTTTTTAAGGGCAGAAAGAATCTCATCTCTGAAAATATCACATGAAAGTGAGAGAAACTGAACAACAATAATTACACGACCTTTTTCATCACAAAAGCGTTCACAGATAAGGCCTGGAATAAAGTCAGCTTCACCAAAAATCAAACGGTAAGAATCACTGTCTTTGTAAAACATGCGGCGCATATTGTAAGCATCAAGCACTTTCTTTTCATAAAAGGCTTTAGTATCTGCCATAATTACATCAGCATGTTCGCTACCAATAAGGCGTACTGTAATCTTAGATTTTTTATTGATTACACCACTTGCAAGAAAGCCGCCTGCTTTTGTGTAAACTTCTACAACAGAACCATCTTTTATATTACATTCACGAAGAATTTCATTCTTCCATTCAGACTTTTCATCAGCTCCATCGGCTCTATGTTTAATATGAGAAATCTCATTATCAAAAACCCATGGAAATCCCTGCTGAATTTCTTTCTCTTCTTTATTATTCAGAAAAACTCTCGGAAAATTATTACTACTCATAAACTCCATTATATCAAACTTGATTATTCGTCACAATTACACCATAATCGGAATATGCTTTTTATTTTTGACATGGGCGGAGTTGTTACAAACACCTTCCTTCTTACCCAGCTTTACAAGAAACTAAATATTACAACAGAAGACTTTTATAAGATTTGCGCACAAGGCACAGAAGACATCTGGCATCTTTTTCAAATCGGAAAAATAAATTCTCAGCAATTCTGGTCTCAATTCAATGAAAGAGTTGCAGCTTCAAAAGAAGAAAAATTCCGCAATGTTCCACCTGTTGAAAATGATCTTTTCCGTCTTTACTTCCACCCTTCAAAAAATCTGGAAACTGTTGAACTTATTCAGAAATTGAAGAAAAAGCATCGTGTAGTTTGCGGCACAAATACAATAGACAGTCATTGGGAAAATCATATGGAGCGCGGTGATTACGCCTTCTTTAATCAAACTTACGCTTCAAACAAAATAGGCTGTGCAAAGCCAGATCCTCATTTTTTTGAACTGATTCTTGAGGCAGAACAGACAGCCCCGGAGAATGCCTTCTTTACGGATGATAAAGCGGAAAACGTAGCCGCTGCGGCAAGCCTTGGTATTCATGCAGAGCTATTTACAAGCGCTGCAGAACTTACCGAAAAGTGGAAGATATATTGTTAATTAAAAATCATCAAGATCACCATCAGCCTCAGAAGCATTTATCTGCTTTTTAAGTCTGTTAGCCTGTCTTATCTCATAGCGAATATCTTCCAGCCCTTTTGCTACCCTATTGTCTGGATTATTTTCATAAACTTCTTCCATCATTCTTTCTGCCAGAGAAAGATTTCCAAGGGCTTCCTGTAAGATTGCAGCATTATAACCGGCTTCAACTAGTCCTGTTTCTTCATATATCTTTGTAAATTCCGCAGATGCTTTTGTCAGCATTGAATTATCTGCCAGATCATCTGCTGCCTTCATTCGTTCTTTTAAAGCCTTATCCTTTGTCTTTGCTTCCAGAAGCTTTATTGATTTAGTAACTGTATATGGCTGCAGTTCCTGTAATATTTTTCCTGCCTCATACTTTATATCACTTTCAATAAGTGAATAGGCACTCGGAAGGCTTCCTTTAGATTCATAAGAGGAAGAATATCTGTGGCAGCGGAAATCATTTACAGCAATTATTTTATTTGTAGAACTGTCTACAATCTGATAGCGGAAATTAAAGGTAACTTCTCTTTTCCATGTGGATACAATTTTGTATTCTGCCTTTGTATTTGCAGTTGCTGCTTTTACAAGTTTCTTTTCATCTGTTCTTTTATCATCAACATCATAATAAGAAACACCACCAGTAAGATAAACATCTGCCGGATTCAAGGTACCATTTCTTAGAGCTCTTTCCACAGAATCTGCACTAACAACTTTGATATAAGGAGAATTAATAAGTCCTCTTTCTATCTGACTATGTAGGGCATCTATAGCCAGCTGTTCATCCCTGTCATTGATATTAAAAAGCTGAAGAAAAGTATTAATTACAATCTGCTTTCCTATAGAGGCATCCTTGTCGCTATAATAATATACCGGCTTAAATGGTAAAACGGCTACAGTACGAGCCCCATTCAAATCCAGCTCAGCAGGTCTTGTAAGCTGTACATTGACGGTTGTTGCACAGGAAAAAAAGCAAATTGAAAAAATTAAAGAAAAAAGAAAACAATAAGTGGTCAATAATCTTTTTTTCATATTATCCTCCAGCATCTTCCAACACCAATATTTTTATATAATTATAACACTTATATTGAATAAAATCTTTCCTAAATATATAATAATTCAATTTTTTATCTATATTACTTTCTATATTATTGAGGTATTATTTATATGACATCTGTTCTTCCGAACACCGAAATTATTCTTCACATTCTTCTTTCGGTAGGCATTATTGTTATTGTTGCTAAATATTTTGGAGTACTTGCAAAAAAAATTGGAATTCCCCAGGTTGCAGGAATGATTGTAGCCGGACTCATTCTCCGCTTTCTTCCCTTCTTTAGAAATTTTGGAAAAACTGATTCAAATGTAATCTTTAATGAAGCAAATCAGTTCATTTCTTATATGTCAGAAATCGGCGTTATTCTAATTATGTTTTCTGCCGGTCTTGGCACTAATCTTAAGTCACTCATAAAATCAGGAATAAAATCTACTATCATCGCTGTCTGCGGTGTATTTGTTCCACTTATTATGGGAACTGTGATGGCCATGTTCTTTTTTGGAAATGATGGCTGGGGAAGTCAGAGTTTCTTCAAATGTGTATTTATGGGTACAATTCTTACTGCAACTTCGGTTAGTATTACAGTTGCAGTTCTTAAAGAGCTTGGAAAAATCAAGAGCGAAATTGGCCAGACTATTATTGGTGCAGCTATAATTGATGATGTAATAGGCATTATCGTACTTACAATTGTTCTTGGTGTAAGTTCGGGTAAAGGCGGATATCTTGGAATCATTTTAAAGACTCTTGCCTTTTTTGTATGTGCAATTGTTGCTGGTTTTATTGTATACAGACTTTTCCGCTGGTACGATAAACGCCATCCACGCTCACGCCGCATTCCTATTTATGCCCTTGGAATTGCTCTGATCTTTGCTTATTGTGCAGAGCACTTTTTTGGCATTGCAGATATCACAGGAGCCTATATTGCAGGTATTGTATTCTGTAGTTTAAGCGACGCTTCTTACATGGAATCAAAGATTGATATTAATGCTTATATGATTTTCAGCCCTATTTTCTTTGCCAGCATCGGCTTAAAAACTGATCTTAGTGGCATGAACATTAGCCTTTTGTGGTTCTCTATTGCCTTTGTATTTGTTGGCTGTCTTTCAAAGATTATTGGCTGTGGTGGAATCTCAAAACTTCTTGGTTTTACATGGAAAGAAAGTCTTCAGATTGGAGAAGGAATGATGGTACGAGGAGAGGTTGCTCTTATCGTTGCTTCAAAAGGTCTTTCTGCAGGTTTAGTTGATTCTAAATATTTTACCTCTGTAATCCTTTTGATTATTGTTTCTTCAATGACTGTTCCAGTTCTTCTGAAAAGTTCTTTTGAAGATAACTCAGAAGGAAAAACAGAGGAAGCTATTACAACAGATCCTCAAGCTCAGTAAAGCTTTCTATTTTTGCATAATAATCATTTGAATCCGGGCGGCCAAAACCATAGGCTGCCCAGATAAATGGGACTTCTGCTTTCTGGCAGGCTTCAAAATCACCCTGAGTATCTCCTACATAAACAGGATTTTTCAGTTGATTTCTTTCAGCAATGAGGCGGATGTTCTTATCCTTTGAAAATCCGTTATTTCCAAAGCATTCAAAATCTGTAATAAATTCTTTAATGCCGTTTTTTTCCATTACAACTTCGATATAGCCGCTCTGGCAGTTGCTTACAATAAATACCGGTATTGTTTTTGAAAGTTTTTTGATTGTATCAATAACACCTTCATAAGCAATATCCTTTGTATTTCCCATAAGAGCAGCCTGTTCCATTTTGCAGCAGTTTTCCATGAGAAATGCTTTATCTTCTTTATTCAACATAGGAAAAAGATTATCCGCAATTACATCCATTGGTTTACCAAACTGACCTTTTAGAATATCAGCAGTTACATGAGGTACCTGAGGGAAATACTTATCAAATGCAAGATTCCAGGCTTGGGCTACAATTCCGGTTGTATTCCAGATTGTACCATCAACATCAAGAATTAATGAGTCGAATTTCATAAATGTCCTTTACTTTTTTATGCTGTCTTATCGGTAGCTTACAGAATAACTTGTAACTCCTTTGTAAGTCTCTCCGTCTATCTGCAGGGCACATGGCTTATCGAATTCTACTTTTACCTCGTGTCCAGTTTTAATTTCTATAATATCTTTATGAGAAACATGTTCCCCCTTAAAAATTGAAGGGAAAACCATAAGGGTTTTCAGCATGCCTGAATCATGAAAAACAAGATTTGTAACAAGATGTTCTGCATTAAGCCTGTCCTGATCAGGTGTAATTTTCATTCCGCCGCCAATGTAGCGGCCATTCATAGTTGGAGCCAGCCAGATTTTATTATAGCGGGTAGAAATTCCATCAACTGTTACAGTTCCTCCACAAGGCTTAAATTTACCAAGCATTCCCTTAATTGCAATACCGGCATAGTTTATAGGCTTGTCTGATATTTCACGTAATCTATCGCCTTCTTCGCAGCAATAACCGTCAATACCGTATCCAATACCGTTTATAAAATAATGTTTTTCTCCATTTACAGTTACTTGAGGCAATGACCTTAAGAATTCATTCATAAGAATAAGATTATTATTGATTTCGCATTTGTCACGAACATCGTTAACAAAATCATTACCAGTACCGCAGGTATAAAAATATATTTCATTCTTAAGATGAAGCTCATAAATATCATTTGCAAAACGGCTTAAAGTTCCATCTCCTCCGGAAATGACAATCTTGTCATCAGAAGATATTGTCTTGCAGATATCTGTAGCATTTTTAATTTCCTTTACGTCAAGAAACTTTAATTCCTGACCTTCATAAAGTTTTTCAAGCTGTTCTTTTGCTTCCGCTCCTTTTCCGTTATTTGAAAGTCCATTCAAAAATACGTAAATCATTTTTTAACCTCTCTTACTGATTTATCTTATTTAAATTATTAAGTATCAAATCATGTGCATACTGTGAAACTTCAACAGTATTTTTCTCCTCCCATACAGATGGATCAATTACATCAAGAATATCCATATAAACATGAGAAGTTTTCCATGGCCAGTTTTTATGGATTTCAAAAGTTCCCTTCATACTACATACAATAACCGGACATTTTGCTTTCTCGGCAATTTTGAAAGCACCTGGCTTAAATTCCTGAAGGTTACCGTCTTTACTTCTCGTTCCTTCCGGGAAGATTCCTATTGAAACCTTATCATCCTTTATATATTCAATTGCCTTCATTATTACTTTAAATTCTTCGCGGGTATTTCCTCTTGGAAGAGAAAGATAGAGTCCTCTACGCATGAAACGTCCACCAATAGGAATCTTAAAATTTTCAGGTTTTGAAATATAAGCTAACTGAGTCTTCTTTAATACAGCACACTGAATAAAATTATCGAATTTTGAACAATGATTTGAAACAAGCAGGAAACGTTTTCCAAAAGGAACTTTATCATAGCCGCTGACATGAAGTTTAAGTCTGCCGGCTATCATCATATAGCGGTACCAGAGTACAAAGGCCCAGTTATAAAATCTTGAAGTTGTAGTGTATTCCTTTTTCTTATTGATTGTAAGATTTACACAGATCCAGAAAAGCCAGAGCAATATCTGCCATAAAAACCAGGCCGCTACAAGCCCAGCCAGAACCGAAAGCACAATGATTAACGCATTAAACATATGTTAAAATTATAGCATAGAAAAAACTTTTTTGTTAAATAAAAAAAGTCGGCAGCTATCTACTTTCCCGGAACGAACCCAGTATCATCGACGTAAGAGAGCTTGACTTCCGTGTTCGGAATGGGAACGGGTATTACCTCTCCACTATGGCCACCGACATTTTATACAATGTCAAAAACGAAGTGCGTTTGTTCCTTTCGGAAGCACGCAGGACGGATATTTTAGAAGTGTTCGTTTTGAATGAACGGAAACGATGATATGGCCAAGTCTCACGACTTATTAGTAATGCTCGGCTGAACGCCTCACGACGCTTACACCTGCATCCTATCAACCTGGTAGTCTCCCAGGAGTCTTCAGGGAACTTA
>Ga0256404_1001168_pt1 | contig 65780 bp, 57 predicted proteins | sample RumenRJG_01DNA_FD_185990 | JGI IMG/M metagenome (GOLD analysis project Ga0256404, IMG submission 185990) | Bovine rumen microbial communities from Lethbridge, Alberta, Canada - RJG_01 | ecosystem: Host-associated > Mammals > Digestive system > Stomach > Rumen | place: Canada: Alberta | collected... | reverse complement strand
AAAAAGAAAGTAAAGGAAGGTAAAAAATACTAAACTCCGTGACAAAGCTAAAAATCGCCGTAAACCAGTAAATACAATGGTTACAGCGATTTTTTCTTTTAGAAACTGTCAAAGACGGGATTATACACCCAATCCCTCGTTTTCACAAGAAAGAAAAAATCTCTAAAACATTTTTCCTTTTAATTTTTCCCTTTCTTTTCCATTTTAAGTACTCTATTTCTGAATAATTTCCATACACTTTCTTTTCTTTTTTATCGTTCACCACATTTCCAATAGAAAACACTTGCAAAATATTAATTTTTGATTACAATTAAAATTGGTGTTTTTTATTTTAAGCGGTATAGTATGCTTTTCTATATCGACTTTAGTGAATGGAAAGTGAGGTTCCAATTTTTATGATACAAGCAAGTAATATAACTTTACGTCTTGGTAAAAAAGCATTATTTGAAGATGTAAATATCAAATTTACGGAAGGAAACTGTTATGGTCTTATTGGTGCCAATGGTGCCGGAAAATCAACTTTTTTAAAAATCTTAACCGGTGAGATTGAGCCATCTAAAGGTGAAGTAATCATAACTCCTGGGCAACGACTCTCCTTCTTAAAGCAGGATCATTTTAAATATGATGAATATAATGTATTAGATACCGTTATTATGGGAAATCAGCGATTATATGACATCATGAAACAAAAAGATGCCATTTATGCAAAGGAAGATTTCACAGAAGAAGATGGTATTCTTGCCAGCGAATTAGAAGGTGAATTTGCCACTTTAAATGGTTGGGAAGCAGAATCGGATGCTGCGACTTTATTAAATGGTCTTGGTATTGAAACTGAACTTCATTATACATTGATGAAAGATTTAAATGGTAGTCAAAAAGTCAAGGTTTTGTTAGCGCAAGCATTATTTGGTAATCCAGATATTCTTCTATTGGATGAGCCTACAAACCATTTAGACTTAGATGCGATTCGTTGGTTGGAGGATTTCCTGATCGATTTTGAAAATACAGTGATTGTAGTATCTCATGACCGTTATTTCTTAAATAAAGTTTGTACACATATTGCTGATATTGATTATGCTAAAATTCAACTATATGCTGGTAATTACGATTTCTGGTATGAATCAAGTCAGTTAATGATCAAACAAATGAAAGAAGCAAACAAAAAGAAAGAAGAAAAAATTAAGGAATTACAGGATTTTATTCAGCGATTTAGTGCAAACGCTTCAAAGTCAAAACAAGCAACTTCAAGAAAACGTGCACTTGAAAAGATTGAATTGGATGATATCAAACCATCCAGCCGTAAATATCCATATATTGATTTCCGCCCACAGCGTGAAATCGGAAATGAGGTACTTACTGTAGAACATCTTTCTAAAACAATTGATGGTGTAAAAGTTTTAGATGATATATCCTTTATTATTAATCGTGAAGACAAGGTAGCATTTGTAGGTGGCAATACATTGGCTACTACTACTCTCTTTAAAATCCTTGCAGGCGAATTGGAACCTGATGAAGGAAGTTATAAATGGGGTGTAACTACAAGTAATTCCTATTTTCCAAAGGATAATACAAAAGACTTTGCCGGTAATGAAGTTATCGTGGATTGGCTGATGCAATTCTCGCCTGAAAAAGATGTCACTTACGTTCGTGGCTTCCTTGGTAGAATGCTATTTTCTGGCGAAGACGGCGTAAAGAAAGTAAACGTTCTTTCCGGTGGTGAAAAAGTTCGTGTCATGCTTTCTAAGATGATGATCATGGGATCCAATGTTCTTATTATGGATGAACCTACAAACCATTTGGATATGGAGTCTATTACTGCTTTGAATAATGGACTGATTAAATTCCCTGGTGTTGTTTTGTTTACATCTCAAGATCATCAGTTTATCCAAACGATTGCAAACCGTATTATGGAAATTACACCAAATGGTTTAATTGATAAGATTACAACTTACGATGAATATTTGGATAGCGATGAATTAGCAAGAAAACGCCAAATTTTAAGTGTACAGGATGAAGAGGATGCTTAATCCAGCACCTACTTTATTACTGTTTATAAATGGTTATTTCTATAGAACCAATGCTTTTATTGTAGTATAGGATTACATGGTAGAATCGCAATCTGTGTAATCCACCTAAATATAAATAAGGGATTTGTCCAATTCCCACATACAGAGGAGATGATTTTTTGGACCCGAGTGATGTTCCACAACTAATAATTATACTATGTTTACTTTTAATGTCTGCTTTCTTTTCATCTGCAGAAACAGCCTTAACAACAGTAAATAAGCTGAAAATAAAATCGCTTGCAGACGAAAGAAATCGTAAAGCAGCAACGGTACAGAAGTTGATTGAAAACCCATCAAAATTACTTAGCGCAATTTTAATTGGAAACAATATTGTAAATTTAACGGCTTCTTCCCTTACAACTACATTGATGACCAGCATGTGTAAAAATGCTGGTTTTGAGGAACAAACAAGTCTAGTTATTGGTATTGGTACTGGTGTGCTTACTGTATTAATTTTAATTTTTGGTGAAATCACACCAAAAACACTTGCCACCCGATATTCACTAGCAATATCCATGGCTTACGGAAGTATCATTTATTTTTTAACACATATACTGACGCCTGTTGTTTATATTGTAAACAAACTATCTCGTTGCTTTTTACTCCTTCTTCGCATTGATCCGGATGGTAAGACCGAATCTATGACAGAAAGCGAATTATTAACAATCGTAGATGCCAGCCATGAGGATGGCGTTATCGAAAGCGAAGAACGTAAAATGATTACCAACGTAGTAGACTTTGGTGATTCCGTAGCAAAAGATGTTATGATTCCTCGTATTGATATGAGTTTTGTAAAAGATGATGCTACTTATGATGAATTGGTTACTGCTTTTGATGAAGATAAATTTTCCAGACTTCCTGTTTATAGTGATACCAAGGATGATGTAGTTGGTATTGTTAATCTAAAAGATGTTTTCTTTTATCAGGGTGCAAAAGAAGATTTTCAAATCAAAAAAATTATGCGTAAACCATATTTCACTTATGAATTTAAAAAGACTTCCGAATTACTAATCGAAATGCGTAAAGAATCTATTGCACTCTCTATTGTACTAGATGAGTATGGTGCTACTGCCGGTTTGATTACTTTGGAAGATTTGTTAGAGGAAATCGTTGGTGAAATCCGTGATGAATACGATGAAAACGAAGAAGATATCATTCAAAAAATCAGTGATGTAGAATACATTGCCAGCGGAACAGCTAAATTAGACGAAATTAACGAAATTATAGGTCTTGATTTAGAATCCGATGATTATGATTCCATTGCTGGTCATATCATTAGTTTATTAGATCATCTTCCTAAAGAAGGTGAAACAGTAGTCGATCATTATGTAGAATACAAAGTAGTTTCCGTAGAAAAAAATAGAATTGAAAAGGTCCATATTCTGCTTCTTCCAGTTCCTGAAAATGAGGAAGATACTACAGAAGAAATGGAGTCTGCATAACAAAGAGACACCGTATTGTTACGGTGTCTCTTACTTTATAGATATCCCAATAAATCGTTCATAAAATCTTGTTCTAGACGAATTAATTTTTTGGTAAGATTTCTACTTTCTTTATCTGCTTCTTTATATTCATTTAAATATCTACTTAATGCCTTTATTCCCATATTACAGCCATCTACCATGATATCCGCTATTTTCTTTTCGTCATCATTTATCATCATTTTTATCTCGGTACTGATCCAGGAGAATGTCTTTGCCATAGGACTTGGATCTTTTTCTGTTTCTCCCGCTTTATCCAGTATTTTATGACATTCATCCCCAATCTGTATATGTTCTTTATTGCACTGTTCTATTATTTTTTTTAACTGGCTGTCTTTTACATATGCCTGTACTTGCTCCATGCTGTTTGTTGCCGATTTACAACCTGCATTACATTCTTTTAAAAGTTCCAATGTATCTTTTGACATTTTAAACCTCCTCTATTTACTTATCCGTCAGATGATACCTGCACTATTTATTATGGAACCCTTTTTTATTTTTATGCATATGGAACAAAGCAGACAAGTCTATAAAGCAAAAACAGTCGGGCTTAACACCCGACTGTGACTATACCATTATCATTTGTATAGAGCATCTGCAGCTTCTATCGCTACTATCTTTTAAGCATAACAACTAAAAGGTTAGATCATTTCTTCTTTTTATGAGCTTTGCTCCGTTTACGATAGTAGCAACTCCTGCGGCAATTCCAAACACAATAACTAAAATACCCATTACAATGTTTCCAACTCCAATGGACTTCATGGAACGATATACATTTTCTTCCATCTTACATTTCTCCTTTTTCTATGAAATAGTCCGATTTTTAATCCTATTCTTTTGCACCATACTGTTCATAATATGCATCAATTGCTTTCTTTATTTCATCTGTAATCACAATTTTTCCATTGCATGGTTTATTATATAATACTTCTACCACATCATCCATACTTACAATCGCATTGGCATCAAAACCATATTTTTCTTTGATCTCTTTTAATGCACTCTTTTCGCCTTTTCCTTTTTCCATACGGTTTAAAGATACCATAAGTCCTTTAATTGTAACATCTCCCTGCTCCATAATAATTGGGAATGTTTCTTCGATTGACTTACCAGAGGTAGTTACATCTTCAATAATTACGACTCTATCGCCATCCTTGATTGGGCTACCTAAAAGAATACCTGCATCTCCATGATCCTTAATTTCTTTTCTATTGGAACAATAACGAATCTCTTTTCCATACAAACGATGAAATGCCATTGTAGTTGCTACACTAAGTGGGATTCCCTTGTATGCTGGTCCAAACAATACATCAAAATCTGTTCCGTAATTGTCGTGAATAGCCTTCGCATAATATTCCCCAAGTTTCTCTAACTGTGCGCCTGTCACATATAAACCTGCATTCATAAAAAATGGAGACTTTCTTCCACTCTTCAACGTAAATTCGCCAAAACGTAACACATTACAATCCACCATAAATTCAATAAATTCTCTCTTATAACTTTCCATTTTTCTTATATCCTCCTGTTTTGAACTTTTAGAACAAAGTGAACAAGTCCATTCCCGCGAAGCGTTTTTGTCTATAAGCTACCTTTTCCTATAGAGTAAAAATGTGAGTTTAATGAAACATTTTCATTGGACCACAGTTTTTCAAAGCTTTTTCGCATAATGTTCTTTTTTAATTTTAGCATATATCCAATGGTTTTTCAATTAATAATAAAAGGATGCTGTGCAATCTTGCTACAACATCCTATTTCATTTCTTATTCGATTTACTCTTCGATTTCTCCTCGGTCTAAACGTGCAAAATAACTCTTTGTTTCTTTCACAATTACACCGCTAAGTGCCAAAATCGCTATCAAGTTCGGTAATGCCATCAACGCATTAAAAATATCTGCAATAGTCCATACGGCAGATACGGTCAAAAATGGTCCGATAAATACTGCAACGATATATAACCAACGATACGTCTTTAGTACAGATTGTTTTCCTGAAACCAGGTATTCTAAACATCTTTCGGAATAATAATCCCAACCAAGTATTGTTGTAAAAGCAAAGAATACAAGACATGCCATCAAAATAAAGCTACATACATTTTCACCAAAAGGAAGTCCTTTTTGAAATGCGTAGGTAGTTACGGCTACTCCTTCCAGTCCTTTTACCTGATATGCGCCCGTCAATACAATAGAAAGTCCCGTCATCGTACAAATAACAACCGTATCCACAAACGTACCTGTCATAGATACCAATCCCTGACGAACAGGTTCATTTGTCTGTGCGGCTGCGGCTGCAATCGGTGCACTACCCAGTCCTGCTTCATTGGAAAAAATACCTCTGGCAATACCTTTTTGTGCTGCAATCATAATAGCTCCTAACGCTCCTCCTGCGGCTGCACGCATTCCAAATGCACTTTCCACAATTGTAGCAACAGCCCCCGGAATCGCCTTTAGATTTAAAAGAATCACCAACACACAGAAAAATACATAAATACCTGCCATAAATGGCACTACAAACTGTGCTACTTTAGAAATTCGCTTTATTCCACCAATTAAAACTAATGTGACGCATAGTGTAACAAACACTGCAGCAATTACTACTGTCCAAGAATATTTGCGTCCAAAAATAGCAACAGTCCACTGATTATTAGCATCAAAAAAGTTATTTACAGCAGATGTAATTCCATTTACCTGTGTTATTGTACCAATACCAAGGAGTCCAACGCCTACTCCAAAAAATGCAAATATTTTGGCAAGCCATTTCCATTTTGTTCCCATTCCTTTTTCTATATAATAGAATGGTCCACCAAGAGCATGTCCCTCTTCATCTAACACACGATACTTAACAGCCAAAACCCCCTCTGCGTATTTTGTTGCCATTCCAAGCAAGGCAGCAATCCACATCCACAACAATGCTCCAGGTCCGCCTGCACCAATAGCAGTGGCAACACCTACAATATTTCCCGTTCCGATTGTAGCCGACAATGCTGTACATAAAGCAGCAAAAGAGGAAACTTCACCCTCTGCCTCCTCCTCATTTTTTACCATATATTTTAATGCCTTTGGTAGTCTTCTAATCTGCAATCCTCCCAAACGGATTGTCAAATAAATTCCCACTAACAAAATCATCGTAATCAATGGCACACCCCACACATAACCATCAATCTTCTCAACTAGTGCTGTAAATTGATCCATTGTTTCTATTCTCCTTCACTATTTATCCTATTCGTTTACTTCTATGTGTGAAATCACTACGTCTGTCTTTGGTTTTCCAGTATCCGTATCCGTCTCAACTTTGGCAATCGCATCCACAACGTCCATGCCCTCATATACTTGTCCAAACACAGTATATCCGCCTGTTAACCAAGGACAACCACCGTATTTTTCAAAAGCTTCTGCCTGCTTGATTGTTAAACTTCCCAATGTACTTGTATCTGCTTTTTCTGTTTGGGCAATAAAAAACTGGCTACCATTTGTATCCGGTCCTGCATTTGCCATACAAAGTGCACCTCGTATCGGTAATAAGTAATCTACCGTTTCATTCTCAAAAGGTGTTTTCCAAATACTTTCTCCTCCAGTACCATCTCCCTTGGGGTCCCCACCTTGTATCATAAATTGATTAATGATACGATGCATTGTTAATCCGTCATAATAGCCCTCTTTTGCATGGGTTGTAAAATTTTCCACTGCTTTCGGTGCTTCTTTGGGGAACATTTTTATTTTCACATCACCAAAGTTTTTAAAAGAGATTGTTACAATCGTATCTCCTTTCTTAGGCGCTGCTACCTGATATTCTGCAATATCTTTCGCCTGCTCTGGTGGGGTAGCTGTCACAGTATTTTTATTGGTTTTATCGCTGTTTTTCACATTCTTATTTGCAGTTCCACATCCCTGAATTGATAATAATGTACTTACCACCATGAGAACTGCTATTTTCTTCTTCCATTTGTCTTTCATAATTACCTGCCTTTCTCTCTTTTATTTATATCTATCAGGACTTCCAATCCCGGATACTTCTTCTCTTATCGATAGCATTCCGAACAGCTTCCATACGTTCATCTAATTTTGCACTTTCATTTGAACAGGCAATCAACTCTTCATGCAGTTGCTGTGTGATAGCAGGATCCATTTCTTTTTTATAACTTAAACGATGATCCAGACTTGCCCAAAAATCCATTGCAATCGTCCTTAACTGAATCTCTACTTTCATCATACGTTTTTTGTTTTGTAGAAATACAGGAACCTGTACAATCAAATGTAAACTCCGATATCCATTGTCCTTCGGTGTTTTTATATAATCCTTTTTTTCTAATAATGTAATACCTTCCTGTTGCTGCAAACGTTCTGAAACAACATAGATATCTGATATAAAGGGACAAATAACTCTTATTCCGGCAATATCGTTTATTTCTCGTTCAATACTTTCCAAAGAGTACGTAAGACCTCTGCGCTCCAGTTTTTCAGCAATACTTTCCGGAGTCTTCAATCTGGTTTTAATAGTCTCTATTGGATTATAGTCCTCTAAATAGGAATACTGCTCATTTAACACTTTTAGCTTTGTCTCAATCTCCATAAGGGCGCAACGGTAATACGTCATAAATGTTGTAGATTGTTTAATTTTATTTTCCATTTTTCTTCGTTCTGCAACCTTAACCATATTACCATATCCTTTCTTTTATTCTCCCTATCGTACAAATATAGGCTATTTGTAATGAAAAAATAGTAACTGTTCAGCCAGGCCGAAATGTCACAAAAAATACACTAACGTTTATTTTATCATTTTTTCAATAAAAAAGCAAAACAAAAGGATTCAAAAAGCAATGCTACTTTTTGAATCCTCCACTTTGTATTTCATTTTCAGGCAAATTAAATGTAATCTCTATCCTTTGCAATTTCGCTATTTGCGCCCGATAATTTCTTTAAATATGCTGCTACCTTCTCTAAATCAGTTCCAACCTTATCCTGCCAATCATTGATATAAGAAATACTTTCCTGTAATCTTGTATCCACTTTTTGACCATCCAAAGCAAGAAGTACAATAATACCAGCTTCTGTCAAATGATTTACAATCGTAGAAATAGCATCACCATCTTCTGGAGCATATAAATAGGTATGTCTACCTTCTAAGCTTAATGCTTTCTCGATTTTCTCAACATATTCAAGTGTAACCGTATCATCTAACTGGAATTCAACCGTTAATGGAGTCTGTCCCTTTAATGCAGCACGAACCTGTTTGTTCACTTTACCTTCATTAAATCCAGCTTCTTCCGCATGAATTTCTGTTACTACACCACAAGCAGATGTCATGTTGCTGACACGGTCAATCAAAATCAATTCACCTAATGTTTTATGTTTGTCAAATTCATCCACAACAATTTTGTCTGCAAATGAGATTTTGCACAATGCAATTTCGTTTTTGTTCAAATGATCTGCTGGTTTTTCTTCACCAGAGTTTACATCAACAGAATGTAAAATTTCTGTTACTGCACCAGGAATTAACTTTGTTCCTAATTTTACAAAGAAGTTCTTTCCATTTTCTAATTCTGCATCATCCATCCATAATAATGTAGCAGTAACGGATGCTGCCACCTTAACATCAGAATTAACGGTCAATACACAACCTCTTGATACATCCACTTCTCTGTCAAGCTGAATAGTTACAGGCTGTCCCTTACCAGCTTCCTGTACTTCTTTATCTGTCACATGAATACTCTTTACATGTGCCTGTTCATTACTAGGCAAGGTAATGATCTCGTCACCCACATGAATATCACCAGCCTCAATCTGTCCCTGGAAACCTCTAAATTCATGATTTGGACGGCAAACTCTCTGTACAGGCATATAAAATCCCTGTTCTTTTGTCTCTTCTGAAATATCTACCTGCTCTAAAAATGGAAGCAATGCTTTTCCTGTATACCATGGTGTATTTTCTGATTTTTCTGTAACGTTATCGCCTTCTGTAGCAGAAACAGGAATAACCGTAACATTGGCAAGCTTCAATTCTTCTGTAAGTGCATTGATCTGTTCCATGATTTCATTGAAACGTTCCTCTTTGTATCCTACCAAATCCATCTTATTTACAGCAAATACAAAATAACGAATACCCATCAAAGCACAAATTCTTGCGTGACGCTTTGTTTGTACTAATACACCCTGTTTTGCATCAATCAAAATGATTGCTAAATCTGCGAAGGATGCACCTACTGCCATGTTTCTTGTATACTCTTCATGTCCCGGTGTATCTGCAACGATAAAACTTCTGTTGTCTGTTGTGAAATAACGATATGCTACGTCAATGGTGATTCCCTGCTCACGCTCTGCCATCAGACCATCCAACAATAAAGAATAATCGATTTCTCCACCACGACTTCCTACCTTGGAATCCAACTCCAAAGCCTTTTCCTGATCTGCATAAATTAATTTTGAATCGTATAAAATATGTCCAATCAATGTAGATTTTCCATCATCTACACTACCACATGTAATAAACTTTAGTAATCCTTTCATTAGAAATATCCCTCCATTTTTCTTCTTTCCATGCTGCCTGCTTCTTCATGGTCAATAACACGGGTTGTTCTTTCAGACGATACTGCACTAAGTGTTTCATCTATGATTTCATCCAATGTCTCTGCATCTGACTCAATTCCACCTGTAAGTGGATAGCATCCAAGTGTACGGAAACGAACTTTTTTCATTTCCACTTTCTCGCCTTCTCTTAGCTTCATACGATCATCGTCTACCATAATGATATTTCCATCACGATACACAACTGGTCTTTCTTTTGCAAAATATAATGGTACAATTTCAATGTTTTCTCTCTTAATGTACTGCCAAATATCCTTTTCTGTCCAGTTTGAAATTGGGAATACACGCATACTCTCGCCCTTGTGGATCTTTGTATTATAAAGCTTCCACATTTCTGGTCTCTGGTTCTTTGGATCCCATGCCTGTGCTTCATTACGGAAAGAGAAAATTCTTTCTTTTGCACGAGATTTTTCTTCATCACGTCTTGCTCCACCAAATGCGGCTGTAAACTGGTATTTATTTAATGCCTGCTTTAATGCCTGTGTTTTCATAATATCGGTATAAGCAGAACCATGGTCAAATGGATTGATACCATTCTTAACACCTTCCTGGTTTGTATATACAAGCATATCAATTCCAAGCTGCTTTGCCATCTTGTCACGGAACTGTATCATTTCTTTAAATTTCCATGTAGTATCTACATGTAAAAATGGAAATGGTGGCTTCTCCGGATAAAATGCCTTCATTGCTAAATGAAGTAATACGGAACTATCCTTTCCTATTGAATATAACATAACTGGTTTTTCACATTCTGCTGCTACTTCCCTAATAATATAAATTGCTTCTGCTTCTAACGCATCCAGATGAGATAAGTTGCTCATCACAATTCCTCCTTTACCTTTATCTTCTAATATTTATTTGCATCTTTTTTATTTACTTCTATGGTTTGAATTTCTCCGGCAGGATTTTCCACCTTCCAAATATTCCTATCACCTTTTTGTGTCACAGATAAGGTACTTCCTCTTCCTCCTATATCTGCACCAAGGAAAAATGCAATCGCATCTACCTTACATTCTTTTAGACAAGAAGTACATCCCCAGCAGTCCTTTTCATGTTTGATCCATGCTTTTCCCTGCTCATTTAATTTAATTAAATTACCGGGACATGCCTCGATACAACGTTTGCATCCCACACATTTATCTGGTCGAATCCGTATGCTCATAAGCCATTCCTCCTGTCACTAACTCCCTAAGGTAAATATTGATGTTACCATTTTCCATACGAGAATTTACATATTTTAACCATTCCTCACTCTGGTCTGGATAATCCATATTTTCTGCAAAACTATGCCATCTGGTTTCTTTTCTGGCAAGCAAGTGTGCAATGACTACCCGACAGACTACCAAACGTTCTCTAATTTCATAAATTCGTAACAGATCATCCATATCCTCTGCTGACAATTTCTTACAATCTTCCATCAAATTACAGATCTTTTCATCTGCCAGCTTTAAGCGACTTTCATTATACTGATAGTCAGTGGAAATTCCACCTGCATACTCATCCATGATTTTCTGCATACTTTCTTCCGCCTGTTCAATGGTAAGTAACGATTGTTTTTGTGATAAATAGGTCTCATATTCCTGCTGCTTTTCTTTTGCCTTCACAGCATCCTCTTCTGGAACTTCTTTATGTGTCTGCAAATAGCTCAAAATTGCCTCTGCTGCAATCTCTCCTTCTGCCAATGCACCTGTCACATATTTCTGTGGACATCCACCTGCCACATCTCCAGCAGCATAAAGGCCATGTACCGTTGTCTCTCTATTATTATCCACCCAATAACCACTGGCAGTATGTCCACCTACAATATAAGGTTCTGTTCCTTCTATTTCTACATTTTGCTGGGAAGGTCCCTGCCCTGCTTCCAGCCATTTCAAGGTCTGGCTAGGTGCCATATTTAAGTATGCCTTAAACAAATCCTTTTCCTGTTCGGAACTAATTCCTTTTGTACCAAGATAACATGGACCTCTGCCTTCTCTATTTTCTGTAACCGTTCCATATAATCTCTGTGAAGTTGTAAGTCCATACTTGGTCTCGTAAACTTCCCCTTTTGCATTTAACTGTTTTGCAGGCACTCCCTGTGCAATCGTACCTGTCGGAGCAATCGTATCTTTACAACGAAGTGCAATAAATCGCATCTCAAACGTTGTCATCTCTGCTCCTGCTAAAATTCCCATGGCATATCCTGCTCCTGTATTAAATGGCGGATACCACATCTTATGTCTGGAAAATCCAGGGTTATTTGGTCGATACAATCCAGCCGCTCCACCAGTGCTGCAAAGCACTGCTTTTGCATAGATTTCATAAAATACCTGCTCATTTACATCAAAACCATATGCACCTTTTATCTGATTTTTTTCTACAATATAATCCGTAATATTCACATGATTTAAAACAGTTACATTTTCCTGTTTCTTTACTGCATCTGCAAGAATTGGTTTAATGTTTTCACCGTTAATCTTTATATTTCGATTTCCTCGTGTCACATATTTGTTGTTTTCATCCTTTAAGATAACCAATCCCAATTTTTCCATATTCTCTGTTACTTCATTCAAACGTTCTGACATGGAAAGCAGTAAATCTTCTCTTACAATTCCAGCTCCGTCTTTTTTACAATAATCCACGTAATCCTGTGGAACACGTCCTTCTGTAATATAAGCATTGATGGCATTTACACCTGCTGCCAAACAACCACTTCTTTTAATATTCGCTTTTTCCGCAATGAGAACCTTTACGTCCTTTTCTTTTCCCAAGGTAATTGCTGCATAGCAACCTGCGGTTCCACCACCAATAATCAACACATCGGTATGTATTTTTTTTGTTTCCATATAGCACCTGCTTTCTTTGTAACTACATTTATATAATTACAGAATCTTCATGTAAGGATTGATTCTCCAATAAATGTACTCTCTTTCCTTCTGTGACTAACATACGATATACAAATACATCTACCTTTTCTCCGACAGTGACAGGCTGTAACTCTAAGGATCTTTTTGCTGAAAGCTTTTCTCCATTTACTGAAACCTGTACTTCTACGCTATCACCGCGAAATGACACTTCTGTGACAACACCCTCTGAGGCGGAACTTTTATATTTCTGTACTTCATTCTTTTTCGTAACATTTACAAATTCCGGTCTGACAATTGCCTCTGTATAATTATCAATCGCTTCAAAAGAATGAAAAGACTGATAATCTTTTAAGAAGGATGGCTGTCCAAAGAAGGATGCCACAAACGGAGTCTGTGGATCTTGATAAATCTCTAACGGTGTTCCCATTTGTTCGATACGTCCCTGATTAGTAATGATAATCTCATCTGCCACCTCAATGGCTTCATCCTGGTCATGGGTAACGAAAATACTTGTAATTCCAAGTTTTTCTATCATTTCTTTCAACCAGCTTCTAAGCTCCAATCTTACCTTTGCATCAATCGCAGCAAACGGTTCATCCAGCAATAATAAGTGTGGATTTGGTGCTAATGCTCTGGCAAAAGCTACTCTCTGTCGCTGTCCACCGGAAAGCTGACTTGGATAACGTTTTTCCAATCCTTCCAACCCTACTAATTTTAGCAACTCTCGTACACGTTCATCAATATATTTTTTCTTTTCTTTTTTTACTCGAAGTCCAAATGCCACATTTTCATAGATTGTCATGTGACGAAATAAGGCATAATTCTGAAACACAAATCCAATTCCACGCTGACTTGCCGGTATCTCATTTACTACCTGTCCATCTATAATAATTTCTCCAAAATCAGGTGTTTCCAATCCCGCAATCATTCGAAGTATTGTTGTCTTTCCACTTCCACTGGGACCTAACAAACCAATTAGCTTACCTTTTTCTACACCAAAATTGATAGACTTAGAAGCTTTGAAATCCCCGTAGGATTTGTTGATATCTTTTAATTCTACATACATAATTTTTTCTCCTTCCTACGATTCGTATTCCTTTTTTCCTCTGCTCTCTAACACACTTCGAACAACCAAAATAAAGATAGCTAGCACCACCAAAATGGAGGATACTGCAAATGCCGGAATATACTGAAATTCATTAAACAAAATTTCTATATGCAGTGGCAATGTATTGGTTCGTCCACGTAAATGTCCCGATAAAACGGATACCGCACCGAACTCACCCATGGCTCTTGCCGTACACAATACAATTCCGTAAAGCAATGCCCATTTTATATGAGGAAAAGTAATCCTGCGAAAAATTGTCCAACCATTTGCTCCCATCAAAGCGGCTGCCTCTTCCTCATCTTTTCCCTGTGCTTCCATAATCGGTATCAGTTCTCTGGAAATAAAAGGAAATGTTACAAAAATCGTAGCTAAAATAATACCAGGTACTGCAAATACCACTTTTATATGAATGGCTTTCAACCACTCATATAAAATACTTCTTCGTCCAAACAGCAGAATGAAAATCAAACCTGCAATAATTGGAGATACAGTTACAGGAACATCTATCAATGTAGTCAATATCTTTTTCCATTTAAAATCAAACTTCGTTACTGCAAAAGATGCAAATAATCCAAAAATAGTATTTAATATTACTGCACACAAGGTCGCTTCCAAGGTAAGAAGTAATGCCCGAATGGTATACTCATCTGCAACTGCTGACATATAAGCTGCAATACCACCTCGAAATGCCTGTACCAGAACAACAATCAATGGAAGCAGTAACATGATACCTAAAAATAAGATAGTGATGCCAATTAAAACCCATTTTGTAATTGCTGCATTTCGTTCTTCTTTTTTCATGCTAATTTCCTCCATTTAGTATCTTTGCATTTCTTGCCTGTACCATATTATTTATAAACAATACGACAAACGCAACTACCAGCATAACCAGTGAAATCGCAGTAGCACTTTCATAGTCAAACTCCTGTAGTTTTGACATAACTACCAAAGGAGCAATTTCTGTCTCATAAGGCTTATTTCCTGCAATAAACACAACGCTTCCGTACTCTCCCAAGCATCGTCCGAACGCCAGACCAAACCCCGTAAAGAGCGTTGGTAACACTTCTGGAAAGATTACTTTCCAAAAGATACGACTTCTTTTTGCACCAAGTACCCCTGCTGCCTCCTCATAGGATGGGTCCAGTTTTTCAAGAACCGGCTGTACGGCTCTTACTACAAAAGGTATTCCCACGAAAACCAAAGCCACAATAATACCTATTCTTGTATATGCAATATGTATTCCAAACCTTGCAAACAAGCTTCCAACCCAACCCTCATCTGCGGTCAGATAAGTAAGTGCCATACCTGCTACCGCAGTAGGAAGCGCAAATGGTAACTCAATCATACCATCTATAATCTTTTTTCCTGGAAATTCATATCTTACTAATACCCAGGCAATAATCATTCCCATAACTGCGTTGATCAAAGATGCAACAAATGCAGTCATCAAACTCACATAGAAGCTTGCCAGCACTCTTTTTCTCGTAATAATCTCAATAAACTCGCCAATGCTAAGTTTTGTCACATTCATAAGCAGACACGCTAATGGTATCAACACAATAAAACTTACCATCGTCAATGTCACACCAATGGATAATCCAAATCCCGGTATTACTCTTTTTTGCTTCAATGTGATTTCCTCCCTTTTATTTATTCGTATATCTGATCGAATATCGCTCCATCTGCAAAATGCTTTTTATAAACAGCATCCCATCCACCAAAATCATCAATGGTTTTTAATTGCATCGAAAGATCAAATACATCTTTATATTTTTCCAACACTTTTTCATTGCTTGGACGATAGTAATTTCTTGCTGCAATTTTCTGTGCATCTTCTGTATATAAATAATCTAAATAAGCTGTAGCAACTTCTCTTGTATCTCTATAGTCTACCACATCATCTACCACAGCTACAGAAGGCTGTGCCAACATACTAATGCTTGGTGAGATAATTTCATATTCATCTGGGAAATCTCGAATAGAAAGATACGCTTCGTTTTCCCATGCAATCAACACATCTCCCTGTTTATTTTCAATAAAAGAGGTTGTAGCTGCTCTCGCTCCCGAATCAAGCACTAAAACATTGGAATAAATCTTTTTCAAAAGTTCTTTTGCTTTTGTTTCATCTCCATACTTCTCCATAGCATACGCCCAGGCTGCCATGTAATTCCATCTGGCACCTCCGGAAGTCTTTGGGTTTGGTGTAATGACTCCTACCCCATCTTTTGCCAAATCATCCCAGTCCTTAATCTGCTTTGGATTTCCTTTTCGCACTACAAATACAATAGTAGAAGTATATGGTGCGCTATCCTTTTTAAACTGCTTTTTCCAATCTTTTCGAATAAGACCTTCTTTGGCAATTGCATCAATATCATACTCTAATGCCAAAGTTACTACATCCGCTTCCAGTCCATTTGACACCTCTAATGCCTGTTTTCCAGAACCTCCATGGGACTGAATCACTTCTACATTTTGCCCCGTCTGCTTTTTCCAATAGTCTGCAAACAGTTTATTGTATTCTTCATAAAATTCTCTTGTAGGGTCATAGGAAACATTCACAATACTAATGTTTTTATGTCTGGAACTAGCACCGCACGCCGTCAACATAACTGACAACAGCACTAACAAAAGTATTTGTATTCCTACTATTCGTTTTTTCATCCTGCTGGTCACATCCTTGTCTTTTAATCCTAATATATTTCTCCAAAACAACCATCGTTTCTCAAAATCATATTATTCATACTTAATTTATAGGAATTATATTATACCACTTTACTAGGAATGTCAAGGAAATTTTTTCAAAAAAGAAAAAAAATTATAACAGTTCCAGCCAAGTTCATTCATAGAGTGCTATAATACACAAATTGTTTAAAAATATTTTTCTGGCTGGACACTTTATGAACATTGGGACTAAACCGAAAAAAAGGGTTATACTACAGGAATACCTATAATATAACCCTTTTACTTATCTATCTACGATGCCAAGATCAAATACCTAACAGCATCCTTTTCAATCAAGCGGATATTCGCAATTTGCTCCGTTACTTAATCGTATTAGATAAATTCCTTTGCAATTTCTTTTACTTTTTCCGAATTCTTTTGATAGAATGTTTCATAATCTGTTCCAGCCTCTACAACAGTCTTTCCCAATTTCACAAAAAACTCTGGAATATCTTTTGTATACATCGCACCAATTTCTTCTCCCATTGTTTCCTGTCCCTGTAAATCACTACCATTTAGATACAAGGTAAATGCATCCTGTGGGCCGTCTGCCGATGGCTTCTTTCCCCCACGAAGCCCAATTAAAGCAGTCTGATGTGCTGCACAGGAAGATGGACATCCTGAAATATGAATTTCCGGCAATGCACCATCTGGAAAATCTTCTTTTCTTACGCGCTCTACACATTTCTGTAACATAATCTGTGACTTTCCAATTCCCACCTGGCAAACATCAGCTCCAATACATGCTGTGGAATGTTCAAAGGTATTTGTTGCAGAATCTTTTGTAATATCCAAAACCTTCTTTGCCTCTTCCATAGTCAGATTGATAATATAAATTCCTTCATCTGGAGATATTCTTACGCTAACTGCATCCATATCCTTGATGGTGTTATATAATTTTTGAAACAAAGAAACATCTGGTGTACCACCGATTGGGTAATAGGACACGGCATAAAACCCTTCCTGTTTTTGGGCGATTACTCTTTTATTTTCTGCTAAGAACGCTTCTTTTCCTTCTGTGCTTCCAGTCTTTGTAATTTCAATCGGCTGTACTTCTACATCTAAGGAAAGCTTTTCCAGATTTTCTGCAAGTTTCTCTGCAAATGCTTTCTGTAATCCTTCTACGCCCATGGTATCCTGCAAAAATCGAGTTCTGGATGCACCTCTTTGTTTATAATTTCCATGTTCCTTAAATACATCCACCATCGTCTGTAAACAATATAATACTTTCTTTGGTTCAATATCTTCTACAACCTTTACACCGAATTTAGGCTTAACTCCTAAGCCACCTGCACAGTATACCTCAAACATGCCATTCTTTTTTGCCACAAATCCTAAATCACGAAAAGTTGCATGTGTTTTATTTTGTACCCCGTTCGAAAAGGCAACTTTTAATTTTCTTGGCAGTTTTAATCCTTTCATTAGCCCAAGTGCATATTCTCCAGCCGCTTTTGCATAAGGCATAACATCAAAAGCTTCTCCCTGTTCCACACCAGATAATGGTGCACACATCGTATTTCTTGGAAAATCTCCACCGCCACCTCTTGTAATAATATCATGGTCAATGGCTTCCTCAATCAAAGAACAGACCGCTTCACAAGATAAATTATGTAATTGTACGGTCTGACAAGTGGTAAAATGTGCCTTGTCTATCTTATACTTCTCAATACTATCTGCAATAAATTTTAACTTATCTTTGTCTAAATCTCCTGCTGTCATACGCAAACGAAGCATACTTGCACTGGCTCCTCTTTGTGCATAACTACCGTAATAGCCTGAAAATCCTTTATACTCTGCAACTGGCACCTCACCCTTGTAAAACGCTTTTGTTTTTTCTTTAAATGCCTTTAGTTCTTCCCGATATTCTTCTCTTAATTCCTGTGTCATAACAAACTCCTTTCAATTTCTATTTTGTATAGATACCTGCAAGTTTTTCTTTCTAATCATTCACACAGATATCCATTTTATTTTCCTACGCTTTTACTAGAGTATAGCATATTCAAGCATAAAAAAACACCTTTTTATTGACTTTTTTCCGTTTTTCTTTCTATACTATAAATGCAAAGTATCGCTCCATCAAATGAACGATACGAAAAAAAATATGGTAAGGAGATTTTATATGGAATCAAAAAGTATGATACTTCTTTTTCAAATAGAACCAACGAAAGCAAGACAAATCCAACAACTTTGTACCGCTTTACACATCAAATGTAAAATGGTTGCACCACATGATTACGAACAATCACTTGGATACCTTGCAGATATATCTGGATTTAAAAAAGGAAAGGTCCTTCCTTTCGGAAATCCCTTTCCCTCTGAAATGCTTGTTTTTTCTGGCATTCCACAACCACTTTTCGATCAATTTTTAGAAAAATATAAACAAAGTCTTATAGCGCCAACACCATTAAAAGCCATTTTGACCATCCATAATATTTCTTGGACACCACGACAGTTATTCACAGAATTACAAAAGGAACATGCAAAATTCCATCCGTAAATCCGCTGGCTTTTTACTTTATAATAATCTTATCCATCAGACTAACACGGTTAAATGGCAACATAAAATAATATCCATCTGCAAATTCCGACAGTTTTTCTATAATTTCACTGGCAATCTGTGCCCCTACTACTTCTGCTTCTTCTTTGGTCATATCAGGCGTATAACGCTCAACAATTTCGTCCGGTACATTAATGCCGGACATTTCATTCTTTATAAAGTTCGCATTACGATAACTTACTAACGGCATAATACCACATAAAATTTTTGTATCCACCATAGATTTCAACATACGAATACGTTCAATATCCTCATCCGAATAAATCGGCTGGGTTAAGAAATAACTGCAACCCGCATCCACTTTTTGTTGCATCCGCTTTGCAACATTTTCTATCTTGCCTCTTCCATAATTTAATGCTCCACCATAATAAATCGGATCATCTGCAAAATGTTCTTCGTTCATTTCTTTTACAAAATTCATAAGTCGTATCGAATGATAATCAAATACGCCCGTTGTCACATTTCGATTGACACTCGGAACAGGATCCCCTGTTACAAGTAATAAGTTTCTTATTTTATTTACATACGCTCCCAAGATGCCAGAACGCATTGCAATCATATTTTTATCTCGACAGCAAAGGTGTGGCATTACAGGCAATTCCGTTTCCTGTGCCAACTTGATACTCATAAGAATAGAATCTACACGACTTCTTCCCATAGGCGAATCTGCAATAGTAATCATATCTACATTGCAATCTTTTAAATGCATCGCGCACTCCATAATTTTGTCGCAATTTGCATCATACGGAGGGTCTAACTCTACTGCAACTACCTTATTTCCTGAAGAAAATTTTTCGTAAAACTTATTTTTCTTTTTTGGTTTACGCACCACATCTTTTACTTCATCTGAATTAGAAGTTGTTTTCTTAATCACCGCAGGCGAAAAATCCATCTTTTTTTCCAAGGTAAAGAGATATTCTGGAGTAGTTCCGCAACAACCACCCAGAATTGCAACATTCATTTTTGCAATCTCCTGCATATTATCCGCAAAATAATTAGCATTGTCCATAAAAACCATACGATGTCGCAACTGTTCTGGATAACCTGCATTTGGCATAATCATAAAATATTTTTGTTCAAATAAATCCTGCAAATCCTGTGCCAACTGAAGCATATGTCCAGAACCAATACCACAGTTTAATCCGCACGCATCTACCTCATCCATAGAAATCAATTCTTCTAATAAACGTCTAGCAGATAATCCTGTTGCGGTATATCCATTCTTATTAACCGATAAACTAACAATAATAAAAACATCCTTATTTCTTTCACGAATATAGCGAACCAATGCTTCTACAAAGTAAAGACTGGAAAACGTTTCAAACAGAATTACCGGAAGTTCTGCCTCTAAATACAAATCAATGATTCGTTTGTATTCCACGAGCAATTGTTCTTCTGTTTTTTCTCCCACAACCTGTAATGGTCCGATATCTCCTGCTAAAAATACATCTTCTCGACCAGATTTTTTCTTTGCAGATTTTGCAATTGCAATCCCTGCATTAATACATGCCTGTACCTGTTTCCATACCGTTCCCATGCTCTGTTCATTTGCAGCAAAGGTATTTGTTATCAGCATGTTCACTCCAGCCTTTAAATAATTCAAATGAATATTTTCCACCGCTTTTGGATTTTCCAGATTTGCAAATTCTGAAACCTCTCCATTATGTAATGTGGCATAATACGTCCCCATGGCCCCATCTGCCAATATTTTATGTTGTTTCAAATATTCTCTAATATCCATATCTTCTCCTTTTGTATAAAACATTCTCAAACCATTTTACTTATCACTCTTCTTTTAGGATTTGCATCGTTTCTTTATCCATGCATCACCTAACGTGACATATAAGCTATGTAATCTGTTCTAGTATAATGGAATTTATTCTTTCTTGCAAGTAACAGGCTTTTTCCCCCTTCTTGATACAAGCAAGCCCCACCCACCGCTTATTGCTCTACGCAATAGAAGTAGGGGACTTTCTTAATCATATTAAACGATCAAATAGTAACTGTATTTCATCAAGAGCCTTCTGTACCGCAACCTTTAGCTTTCCTCTCTATATTCCTCAATCACACAGGTATGGTGCTTTTTATCCTTTCCTTCCGCATCATAATTGATACCAACCAAAAGTATCTTATCACTGTATCCGGATAACGCCCCTTGATATCTTTTCTCCTTAATCTGTCGAATGGCAGTATCAGCAGATTGATTATACTTTAACTCCACAACCATAGCCGGTCTCCAGCCTGCATTGGCTCTTGGCTTAAAGATAAAGTCTGCATATCCTTTTCCTGCCGGATGTTCCCTAATAATTTCATAATATCCCGGTGCCGTAAAATACGCCATGGTAAGCACACAACTTAAAGAGTTTTCATCATTGTAATTAAGCACCGATGTATACGTTTCATGGGCCAGTTCCACGATTTCCGCTACTTTTTCCGCTTCTCCATCTATCGTTGCCATCAATAGCTCATCACATTTGGAAATGGTCTTCGCAATCTCGCCCCACGCCCCAATCTGTAATGCCGCATCAAAAGCGGTAGCGACCTCATAATTGGGAATATAGGCACTGTTTCTATCCGCATCATACCCTAAATATCCCAAATGGATCAGTGCCGTTAATGCATCATCTTTTGAGGCAATCGTAGAGAAATCATTTTGAAAGGTAAGCGTATTCACCCGAACCTTCCCACCAGCAAGCATCGTCAAAACATCCTCTTTTAACCCTGCATAATTCATAGTAATAAACGTGTTAATGGATGCAAACGAGGAGGTATTCTTCCAATACGAAGTAAACCTATGTCGATCCATAAGCATAGATACCGAATTCGGGTTATACATATGTTTTCCATCAATCAAATATCCATTATACCACGCCTTTGTGGTATCAAAATCTACATCATATTTTCGGCAAAGTTCTTTCACTTCCTCTTCTGTAAATCCATAACACTCCGTGATTGGATAGGAATCCAACATAGTATACTCCCTGAAATTATTTAACGCCGATTCATCCACGATTTTCTTAATCGGCAAAATCCCGGTAATATATGCTAATGCCAAAAATGACTTCGATTCCTCTGATTTAAACAGAGAATGTAGGAACTGCAGATACTTATGAACTAAATCTTGGTTTTGGCTGTTTCGAATGACACAATCCCATTCATCGATGATAATGACAAAGGGAATGGTAGTCCTACTATAAATCTCCTGAAGCAATAAGTATAACTCTTTCTTATAATTTAAATTTTCCCCATACTCCCTTTGAAAATCCTCACAAACACGCTCGTGAATAGCCTCTATCAAATCCTCTTTATGAAAATCCCAAACCGATGAAATATCAAGGTGAATCACATTGTATTGGTTCATATACTTCTTAAAATCCGCACATTTCGCAATCTCTGTATTCTCAAATAACTTGGTAGAATCGCAACCAAGACTGTAATAAGCATCGATCATTCCCGCTGCATGGGATTTTCCAAACCGTCTTGCGTGGCTTACTGCAATACAATTTTGTGGTGTTTCCAACTGTTCATTCAAATATTCCAATAATCCGGTTTTATCCATATAGATTTTATAATTTCTGTCCTTCGTAAAACTCCCATTATTGGGATTAAAATATACTCCCATGTAAATGCACTCCTTCCTGCACTCCCTTTGCTTTTCCTACATCTTACTTTTCCTCTCGATACTCCTCTATGACACAGGTATGGTGTTTCTTATCTTTTCCTTCTGCATCATAATTAATGCCCACCAAAAGTATCTTATCACTGTATCCGGATAACGCCCCCTGATATCTTTTCTCCTTAATCTGTCGAATTGCAGTATCTGCGGACTGATTATACTTTAACTCCACAACCATAGCCGGTCTCCAGCCTGCATTGGCTCTTGGCTTAAAGATAAAGTCTGCATATCCTTTTCCCGCCGGATGTTCCCGAATAATTTCATAATAGCCCGGTGCGGTAAAATACGCCATAGTCAGTACACAACTTAATGAATTTTCGTCATTGTAATTTAGCACAGATGTATACGTTTCATGTGCCAGTTCCACAAGTTCTGCTACCTTTTCCGCCTCACCGTCTATGGTTGCCAGCAATAGCTCATCACATTTGGAAATGGTCTTCGCAATCTCGCCCCACGCCCCAATCTGTAATGCCGCATCAAAAGCGGTAGCGACCTCATAATTGGGAATATAGGCACTGTTTCTATCCGCATCATACCCTAAATATCCCAAATGGATCAGTGCCGTTAATGCATCATCTTTTGAGGCAATCGTAGAGAAATCATTTTGAAAGGTAAGCGTATTCACCCGAACCTTCCCACCAGCAAGCATCGTCAAAACATCCTCTTTTAACCCTGCATAATTCATAGTAATAAACGTGTTAATGGATGCAAACGAAGAGGTATTCTTCCAGTAAGAAGAAAACCCCCGTTTCTTCATCGCCATAGATACGGAATTTGGATTATACATATGCATACCATCTATCAAATACCCGTTGTACCATGCCTTTGTAGTGTCAAAATCTACATCATATTTTCGGCAAAGTTCTTTCACTTCTTCTTCTGTAAATCCATAATACTGCGTAATCGGACTTGAATTCAACATTGTAAACTCATCAAAATTATTTAACGCCGATTCATCCACGATTTTCTTAATCGGCAAAATCCCGGTAATATATGCTAATGCCAAAAATGACTTCGATTCCTCTGATTTAAACAGGGAATGCAGGAATTGTAAATACTTATGAACTAAATTCTTGTCATGACTGTTTCGAATGACACAGTCCCATTCATCAATGATAATAACAAATGGAATCCCCGTTTTTTGATAAACCGACATCAACACGTAGCTAAAACGTTCCCCATAATCCAATTCCTCTCCAAACTCTTTTCTAAAATCTTTATAGACATACTCTGTAATCTTCTCCACAATGTTCTCTTTGTACGAATCCCAAAAAGACGAAATATCCAGATGAATCACATTGTATTGGTTCATATACTTCTTAAAATCCGCACATTTCGCAATCTCTGTATTCTCAAATAGTTTGGTAGAATCGCAACCAAGACTGTAATAAGCATCGATCATTCCCGCTGCATGAGATTTTCCAAACCGTCTTGCGTGGCTTACTGCAATACATTTATCTTCTGTAGATAATCTCATATTTAATTCTTGGATCAACCCTGTTTTATCAATATAAATTCTGCTATTCTTTGCCTGCGTAAAACTCTCATTACGCGGATTAAAATATACTCCCATGCAAATGCACTCCTTCCGAATAGAACAAAGTGGAAAAATCCGCTACACTACTCCTTTTCTCTTAGTATAACGGATTTTTAAAACAAATGAAACCTTATTTAATGGGATTGTGTCAAATAATCATTGGCACTTTCTCATTTTTCTTTCTAACATCCCCTTCCCTCTTTCCTTTTTAAATATGCAGTTGAAGGGGCATCTTCCTTCCAAAACACGCTCCCTCTTGAAAGCCAGATAGCCAGGGAACTTGGTGTTGACAGAAGAACGGTTGACAGGTATTTTAACGGTTTTCAAAAGGCCAAAAAAAGGAAAAAACGGTCCCGTCTGGATAAATATTATGATATAATAAACGAACTTCTCTCTGAACAACATTCACAGGTCTTTTATTACAAAAGGATACTGTGGCAGTATCTGGTTGATAATCACGGATTAACCAACTGCAAATATTCTAACCTTTGTCATTACATTTAACTCTCATGAGAAGTTTGCATCTTATTTTAAATAGAAAAAACCGTCTAATAGAACAAAGTGGACAAGTCCACTTCAACTCCCCTAGCCCCTCATTCATGAGGGGAATTAGGGGTTTCTTTTTTCTACATTTCCTGTCACAATAGTCTTATGAATATTTTACAAAAAATTTTTAATGACTATTATGAAGAAATTTGTCGTTGAAACCATTCCTGCTATGGATTTTATCAAACGCTTAATTCGTCATATTCCCGAAAAATATTTTAAAATGATCCGTTATGGTGGTCTTTATGCCCGCCATCGTGATGTTGACAAACATCTTTATCGTGCCATCTCCAAAAATGCCCACCCTTTTTTACGCAGCTTCAACAAATGGCGTGTTGCCATTCTTGGTGCATTTGGTTACGATCCACTTAAATGTCCGGATTGCGGACATGAAATGGATTTTCTTGAACTATACTTTAATCACCAGCGTATTTCCCTCGAAGAAATGTACGAGAATGTTATGTCCAAATCTCGTAGAAAGCGGTCTTCCCCTTAGTTTTCATTTTTTACGTTATATGATACAATTCTCTCAAAAGAGGATTGCCAAATGTCAATAAATATAGAGGAATTACGCAAAAATACATCGATAATCCACCAGAGGGATTAACTTCAGAGGACATTCGCTCCATGAGTGATGAAGATCTTCTGGATATGGATTATTTCATGAACGAAGAACTGGATGATGAGTTTGGAGAAGAAGGTTTTTATATTTTTTAATCGTTCTCTACAATCATTAGGTAAGTGCACCCATTTTTATCCTATCTAACGTATGTTCGATGAACATACGTTATTTTTTATGCCTAAAAAAATCGGAATTTCCTAAAAAGCAAAAAAGAAAGAAGGTGTTCCGTCCTGCTACATCTTCTTTCTTTTCTAAAAGTAAAACTATCATTTGTATTCTATCTTTTCATGGTAAAATATACACTTTATTGTCTATAATAGCTAAGAAAATCTCCCATTTTTTCGATTGCATCTTTTAACACTTCAATACGTGGTAAATACACAACTCGGAAATGATCCGGCTGCTCCCAGTTAAACCCACCACCATGTACAATCAAAATCTTTTTCTCTCTTAATAAATCAAGTGCAAACTTTTCGTCATTTACTATATTGAACTTTTTCGTATCAATCTTAGGGAATATATAAAATGCAGCCTTTGGTTTTACAGCACTTACCCCTGGCAAATCATTTAAGGCCTTGTAGATATATTCTCGCTGTTCGTAGATTCTTCCCCCTGGAACAATGTAGTTATTTACACTTTGATGTCCTCCTAATGCAGTCTGTACAATAGACTGTGCAGGCACATTGGAACATAACCGCATATTGGACAACATATTCAATCCTTCTATATAATCTTTTGCCACATTTTTATTGCCACTTAGTACCATCCAGCCAATTCGATAACCAGCAATCATATGAGATTTTGATAAACCACTAAAGGTAACACAGAATACATCTGGTGCCATAGAAGCGATGGATACATGTTCCTCTCCATCCATTACCAAACGGTCATAAATTTCATCTGAGAAAATAATAAGCTGATGTTCTCTGGCAAGTTGCACAATATCCTGTAACACTTCTTTGGGATACAAGGCTCCTGTTGGATTGTTTGGGTTAATAATAACAATTGCCTTTGTCTTATCTGTAATCTTCTTTCTCATATCCTCTATATCCGGATACCATTCTGACTCCTCATCACAAATATAGTGAACGGCTTTTCCCCCTGCTAAGGTAACACATGCCGTCCAAAGAGGATAATCCGGTGCAGGAACCAACACTTCATCTCCATTGTCAAGTAATGCAGACATACTTAGGTTAATCAATTCGCTGACACCATTTCCGGTAAAAATATCCTCTACGGAAACATTTGGTAATCCTTTAATCTGTGCATATTGCATAATCGCCTTTCTAGCAGAAAAAAGACCCTTTGAAGCCGAATAACCTTCGCAATCTACTAACTGTCGCTGCATGTCATATACAACCTCATCCGGTGTACGAAAACCAAATGGTGCAGGATTTCCAATATTTAACTTTAAGACATGTGTTCCTGCCTCTTCCATTCTGTTTGCTTCATCTACAACAGGACCTCTTACATCATATAAAACATGATCTAATTTTGCTGATTTTTTAAATGTACGCATTGTACTTCCCCTTTCTACTGAACCATATTGTTTGGACACATTTATTTGTTTATCCTCTTTTTGCTTTTTCCCATATAACCATTCCATATCCACATCCAATACATTCGCTAAAAATGTACCAATATTTTCTCTTGGTACAGCTTTTCCACTTACATATTGGCTGACCTGACTCTTACCAAGCTTTATCTCTTTCGCCTCTGCCAATCGAAGCAAATCAACTTGCTTCATATCCTTGTTACTCATTGCTTCTTTTAATCGTTCTGCAAAAGTGACACTCTCCATAAGATACCTCCTTTCAATTATTATGTACTCTCGGAGTCTCCCTTGCACCCACTTTTGCGACTGTTTTTCCGCCAGCTATACACAAATTTAATCAACGTACGCTCCACGTACGCCTCATAAATTTGTGCATATCTGACAAAAAAACATTTTGCAAAATCAGGCACAAAGAGACTCCGAGAGTACATTATTTTCTCCTAACAAAAATAAGTCTGGTTTCTAAAGTTCATTTTTCTTGTTTTTTATTATACACGCTCCCCAAAAAAGTTCAAGTGTTTTTGTCAAAAAGTTTATTTTTTGTTTAAGGTTCACTTTTGTATTGAAAAGTTCATTTTCAGAACCATTTAGGACAATTTGACCTATCCTATAAAACAAAAAGGAGACCATGGTACATCGTATCTGTACTTTGGTCTCCTCATTATTCTCTTACAGGTTTATTCGCATTCCGCTCCACTCCATGCTCATGTCGCGCTGTCGCGCTATACAGCCGAAGCACAACTGTGCTTTGCAAGCCAGCTTGCTCGCACACTTATACTTCGTCTGCGCACCGCCTTTTCTTTCTTCTTTTCCTTCTCGCGGTTTTCATTCGCATTCCGCTTCACTCCATGCTCATGTCGCGCTGTCGCGCTATACAGCCGAAGCACAACTGTGCTTTGCAAGCCAGCTTGCTCGCACACTTATACTTCGTCTGCACACCGCCTTTTCTTTCTTATTTTCCTTCTCGCGGTTTTCATTCGCATTCCGCTTCACTCCATGCTCATGACGCGCTGTCGCGCTATGCAGCCGAAGCACAAGTGTGCTTTGCAAGCCAGCTTGCACGCACACTTATACTTCGTCTGCGCACCGCCTTTTCTTTCTTCTTTTCCTTCTCGCGGTTTTCATTCGCATTCCGCTTCACTCCATGCTCATGACGCGCTGTCGCGCTATGCAGCCGAAGCACAAGTGTGCTTTGCAAGCCAGCTTGCACGCACACTTATACTTCGTCTGCGCACCGCTCGTAGGAATCGGCAAATTGTGAGTTATAGAGGTTTGCGTAAAAGCCATTTTGTGCAAGTAAGGTTTCGTGGTTTCCTTGTTCTATTATGTCTCCGTCCTTCATTACCAGTATTACATCGGCATCTTTAATCGTAGATAAACGGTGAGCGATTACAAAACTAGTTCTTCCTTTCATCAGGTTATTCATGGCCCTCTGAATTCGTTCCTCTGTTCGTGTATCTACTGAACTGGTAGCCTCATCCAATATCATAATTGGATTGTCTGCCAAAATAGCACGCGCAATCGTCAATAACTGTTTTTGTCCCTGTGATACGTTACTAGCATCCTCGTTTAATTCCATATCATATCCATCTGGCAATGTCTGGATAAAATGATGTGCATGCGCTGCTTTGGCTGCTGCAATTACTTCTTCATCGGTTGCATCCAATCGACCATAACGAATATTTTCCATAATCGTTCCTTTGAACAACCAAGTATCCTGCAACACCATTCCAAATGCATCACGTAAATCCAGTCGATTAAAGGTTCGGATATCATGTCCATCTACCTTGATACAACCTTCATTTACATCATAGAAACGCATCAGCAATTTTACCATTGTTGTCTTTCCTGCACCAGTTGGTCCTACAATTGCAACCGTTTGTCCAGGTTCCACTTCACAGTTAAAATCATTTATGATAATCTTTTCAGGATCATAGCCAAAATGAACATGTTCAAAAGATACTTTACCTTCTATTTGTTCTAACTTTGTTGGATTGGAAACAATTTGTTCTTCCTCTTCTTCCTCTAACAAATCAAATACACGCTCTGCGGCGGCGGCCATAGACTGTACCTGATTTGTCACCTGTGCCAACTGCTGAATTGGCTGTGTAAAGTTCTTTACATACTGGATAAATGCCTGAATATCACCAACGGTAATTACCTTTTTGATTGCCAGATATCCACCAGATACTGCTACCGCCACATATCCAAGATTACCTACAAACATCATAATTGGTTGCATCATACCAGATAAAAACTGTGACTTCCACGCAGAATCATATAAAACTGCGTTTGTATTTTTAAATTCTTCTACAGACTCCTTTTCTTTGTTGAAAACTTTTATAACTAAATGTCCACCAAATACTTCTTCTACCTGTCCATTAATACGTCCAAGATATTCCTGCTGTGTCTTAAAATATTTTTGTGATTTCTTAACTACTAAAGAAATCAATCCCAAAGAAATTGGTAATACTACAACGGTAATCAAAGTCATAACCGGAGAAATGCTAAGCATCATAACCAATACACCTATCATAGTGGAGACAGAAGTAATGATCTGTGTAACACTCTGATTCAATCCCATTCCTAATGTATCAATATCGTTTGTAATTCTAGATAACACTTCACCATACGTACGACTTTCAAAATATTTCATTGGCATTCGATTTATCTTTTCAGAAATCTCTTTTCTCAGTCGATAGCATATTTTCTGTGTAATTCCCGTCATGATCCAGCCTTGTAAGAAATTGAACGCTGCACCCAATAAGTAAAGGCATAATACAAATAGAAGAACTTTTCCAATGTAGTCAAAATCCATGCCACCAGTTCCTGCTATTTTTCTACCAAGACCTTCTGCCAATGCAGTCGTTGCTTTACCTAATATTTTTGGTCCAGCAACATTAAACACAGTCGAACAAATTGCGAAAATCATAACTCCAATCACACCGAATTTATAATTTCCTATATACGAAACAATCTTTTTAAATGTTCCTTTAAAATCTTTTGCCTTCTCTCCTGGTGCCATTCCTCTTCCTGGTCCACCCATTCTTCCTGGTCCACCCATTCTTCCTGGTTGCTTTGCACTACTCATGCTTTTCATGCTTTTCATCCTCCTTTCCTTCTAATCCTAATTCTTTTTCTGATAACTGTGATTTTGCAATTTGTAAATAAACGTCGCAATCTTTTAACAACTGTTCATGCGTACCTTTTCCAACAATCTTTCCATCATCTACTACTAGGATTTGATCTGCATGCAAAATAGTACTAATACGCTGTGCAACAATAAGAACGGTAGAGTCTTTCACTTTTTCTCCCAATGCTTTTCGAACTTCCGCATCTGTTTTTACATCTAATGCTGAAAAACTGTCATCAAAAATATAAATATCTGCCTTTTTCACAATAGCTCTTGCAATGGCCAAACGTTGCTTTTGTCCACCAGATACATTGCTTCCGCCTTGTGCGATTGCACTTTCAAACTTTTCCTCTTTTTTCGTAATAAACTCTGTAGCCTGTGCAATTTCCGCTGCCTGTTCAATTTCTTCTTGTGTTGCATTTTTATTACCAAAGCGAAGATTCGATGTAATCGTTCCAGAAAATAGAACTCCTTTTTGTGGTACAAAACCAATTCGATCACGTAAGTCACTCATAGATACCTCACGAATGTCCACTCCATCTAAACGGATACTTCCTGCTGTCACATCATATAATCTTGGTATCAAATATACCATAGTCGATTTTCCACAACCAGTACTACCGATAATAGCTGTTGTTTTTCCAGGCTCTGCCTTAAAACTAATTCCACAGAGTACATCTTCCTTTGCTCCAGGATAACGGAAGCAAACATCTGCAAACTCTAACACACCATGTTTGGATACCTCTGGCAATTTTTTACATATCTCTGCATCCTTTATACTAATTTCTGTTTTCTCTACTTCCTCAATACGATTTGCTGCAACTGCTGCTCTTGGTAACATAATTGACATCATAGTAAGCATTAAAAATGACATTACAATCATCATTGCATATGTTATAAATGCAGTCATAGAACCAACTTCCATAACACCATCATCAATCTTGTGTGTTGCAACCCATACAATCAAAATCGTCAATCCATACATTACAAGCATCATACCAGGCATCATAAATGTCATCACACGGTTTGTAAATAATGTGGTCTTCGTTAACTGCTTATTGGCTTCATCAAAGCGTTCTTCTTCTTTTTTCTCTCGACCAAAAGCACGTATAACTGATAATCCGGTTAAAATTTCACGAGCAACCAAGTTCACTTTATCTACTAATGTCTGCATTAATTGAAACTTTGGCATAGCTAAAGACATCAATAAGCCTACAAAAGCAAGAATTACAACGATTGCCAATGCAATCACCCAACCCATACCAGCGCCAGTCTGACATACCTTGATAATACCACCAATACCAAGAATTGGCGCATATGCCACCAATCGAAGCATCATCGTACTAACTAACTGAATTTGTTGTACATCGTTTGTAGTACGTGTAATCAAAGATGCCGTCGAAAACTTATCCATCTCTGTATTCGAAAAATGAACTACTTTCTGGAACATGGTTTCACGAAGATTTCTACCAATTCCTGCACCAATCTTAGCTGCTAAATATCCTACTACGATTGTTGCAATCGCCATCAAAAATGCTAATCCAAGCATTTTTCCTCCGCAAATCCATAAATACGATGTCTGTTTTTTGTCCATATCAATCCCTGCATTTTTTTCAATGGCAATCGTTTGTGCAATTGCAGAAGAATGAATCATGGTTTTTCCCATTGTTTTCATTTTTTTCTCAACAGAATCTCGTATCTCTATGATCATATCCTCTGTAATCTGTCCGTTTTGTTCCATCATCTGATAAAGAGGACGAACATCTACAAATTTAACAGTTGTTTTCTTTCCATTTTCTTCTACCTTTTTTTCTGTTATTGGCAAATCCACTCCCAGTTGTTTTATCAACTGCTCCACAGGTAAATCTTCTATATTTTGTGTAGCTGCCGATTGCTGCTGTCCTGCATTCTGTGCAGTCTTTTCTTGTGCAGTCTTAGTATCTTCTTGTGCTGATTTTTGCATTGCAGCTAGTTCCTTTTTCTGCTCTTTGGTCATGCTTTTTGCATTTTCCTGCGCTTGCTTCTGTTGCTGCTCTGCCATTTCCTTGGCTTTTTCCTGCGCCTGTTTCTGTTGCTGTGCAACCATCTTTTTAAAATCTTTTTCTGACATGGCAGACATCTGATTATCTAATAACATTGCAATCGCAAACTGTTCATCATAATGCGCCAGCTTAGACTTCTTCTTTTCTTGTAAGGTATAAATTTGCTGTTTCTTATCTAAATGATAAATCTTTTTTAATGTTTTCTTTTCTTTATTGGTCAAGAAAATTCCCAAATTATCATATTCTTCTTCTGTTATTTTTTCAGGCAAAACATGCTCTACACCTTTATTTTGAATTCCTGTATCAATAATATTAGATGTATAAGAAGGTAATGACAGATCACACACCGCTTGTACACATAAGAATACAAGAACAAGAAGTATCATTTTCCAAAATGGTACCAGATTTTTAAATATCTTACGCATTATTTCCTTTTCCTTTCTTTTTTAATATCCGTTTACAAATTCCATTTGCTTTTTCTATTTTATGCAAACTTCTGAAGAACTATATCAATTCTTGCATAGATGGCACATTCGCCAGTTCTTCATTCATACATATCAATAGCTGTTCCCATAGATGAAATAATTCTATCACTTTTTCTTCTCCCATCTTTTGGAACACGCCATCCATGTATTTTTCCATCCTCTGTCGTATCTGCGTGCACTTTTGTTTTCCTTGTTCTGACACACAAACCAAAGTATTTCTCCGGTTCTTTTTATCGGTTTCTCTTTGTATATATCCCTTCTCCTCCAGACCTTTTAATAATCTGGACATAGCGGAGGGGTGTGTATCCATTCGTTTTATTAAATCTGCTACGTAGATGCCTTCTTCCCTTTCACTCTTTCCTTGTAAAGAAAATATTTGTTGCAAGGTAATAAATTCCATTTTGGAAACTTCAGGAACCATACGTTCTAAATGGATTTTTTGAAACTCTTGCATAAATCTTAAAAACTGATTTTGCAATTCTTTTTTACACAACTTCATCCTTCCTTTCTTTTCTAAACTACAAGAAACACGCTTTGCGTGTTACCATCGTTTTGCGATAATCACCAAGGTCCCACGCAAGTGTGGAATTTAATCCGTTACTCATATAAATCACGGAGAGTCACTTGCTAACGCAATTGACTTATTCGCACTCTGACAAAACAAAAGTCTTCCTGCCTTATTCTTAATTATTTTGCATGCATATTTAACAGATGTTAATTATTAACTATACTCAATTTTTTACGATTGTCAATATATTTTATATTTTTTTTATAAAGTTTAGAAACCGTTCATTCGCTGTTTGCGAATAGGTATTTTCGGTACAAAAATACCGCAAAAATTCTGCCCTATGCAGTTTAGGGCATTTTTTTATCTTTCTTTGTCTATCTGATAAAGCAACGCATTGCATATAGCTGCGGCTACATTGCTGCCACCTTTTCTTCCTCTTGCAACAATATAAGGGATTCCGGCTGTCATAATTAGTTCTTTTGCCTGTACTACATTTACAAAACCAACTGGCACACCTATGATAAGTTTCGGTGTTATTTTTCCCTCCTGTATTAATTCGTATAATTTTACTAACGCTGTTGGAGCATTTCCAACAGCAAATATAAGATTGTCTTTTAATGTAGCTGCTTTTTCCATACTTACCGCAGCCCTGGTTATTTTCCTTGTCTTTGCTTCCTGTGCTACATCCTCATCACTCATAAAGCAATACACCTGTCCACCATATTTTTCTAATACTTTTTTATTGATGCCCGACTTTCCCATCTGTGTATCCGTTACAATGCATGCACCATTTTTAATTGCTTCCTTTGCTAGTTTTACAACTCCATCTGAAAAACAAAGATTATCTGCGTAATCAAAATCCGCCGCTGTATGAATACAACGTTTAATAATAGGTTCCTGATCCGCAGGAAACTTTCTATTTCCAAGTTCTTCTGTAATAATTTCAAAACTTCTCTTTTCAATTTCTTGCGGCAATACTTGTTCTAATATTATATTTCCAACCTTTATACTCATTCTTTTCTCGCCCTTTCTACATTCCTTTTTCTATGATTTCATATACCTTTTCCATATCCAACGCCTGACGTATCGTATCCGCCAAAAGGTCATACTGTTGTTCTTTGTATTCTTTCATTTGAAATGCCTGCACATTATCTGTTGCAATTCCTTTTTCCCTCATCAGAATTGTAACGATTTGCTTTGCTACATCCGGTGCGTCAAAAATCCCATGTACATAACTTCCATATACATTTTCCCGCTGTGCTCCATCTATTTTTTCCTGCCCACCTTGCTCTGTTTCCAACTCATTTTTTAATTGCGTCAATGTTTTTCCCATACCGATTATCTCTGAACTTCCCATATGTATCTCGTAACCTTCCATCGAAACACCCGTCAATGCTTTCAGTTTTCCCTCCAGTGTCTCAAATTTCCCAGATACTCTGGTTCTAGTCTTTTCTGTTTGAAAACAGGTCTTGATTGGCAGTAATCCCATTCCACGCACACATCCTCCTTGTTCCATTTCATTCCAATCACATATACTTTCTCCAAGCATCTGGTACCCACCACAAATTCCAAATATTATTTTTCCCGCTGCTGCCTGTTGTAAAATTTTCGCCTCTAATCCATTTTGTCGCAGCCAAAGTAAATCTTCTATCGTATTTTTTGTACCAGGCAATAAAATCATATCCGGATTTCCTAGCTGAGCTGGTGTCGAAACATAACGGACAGAAACCTCCTCAAAACATTCAAACACATTAAAATCTGTAAAATTAGAAATGCGTGGCAAACGTATCACTGCTATATCCACACATCCCACTGTTTTTTTCTTTTCAAAACGTTGAGAAAGACTATCCTCATCATCAATATCTACATATACATATGGAACAATTCCAAGAACCGGTTTTCCTCCTTTTTCCTCCAACATCCGAATTCCCGGCATTAAAATATCTTTGTCACCTCGAAATTTGTTGATTACCAAACCTTTTAAATACCCCAGTTCCTCTTTTTCCAATAATGCGATTGTCCCGATCAATTGCGCAAAAACACCACCACGATCAATATCCCCCACCAAAAGTACGGGGGCCTTTGCCATCTTTGCCATTCCCATATTTACAATATCATTTTCTTTCAAATTGATTTCTGCCGGACTTCCCGCCCCCTCCAATACAATAATATCTCTTTCCTTCTCCAACTGATGATACGCTTCTAAAATAGCTGGTATAAACCGCTTCTTATTTTTATAATATTCCTTAGCCGACATCGTTTCTATGACTTCTCCATTCACAATAACCTGAGACCCCGTATCATTGGTTGGTTTTAATAAGATTGGATTCATATTCACCGTTGGTGCGATTCCTGCCGCTTCTGCCTGCATAACCTGTGCACGTCCCATTTCCGCACCCTCGCTTGTTATAAACGAATTCAATGCCATATTTTGAGATTTAAACGGTGCAACATTATACCCATCTTGTTTTAAGACTCTACATAATCCGCCCACAAGCAAGCTCTTTCCTGCATTTGACATGGTTCCTTGTATCATAATCGACTTTGCCATATAAATCCTCCCTTTGTAACAGATGTACTCTATTTACTGTTCTACACTCCTAATCTACTTTTTCAAAAATGTAATATCAGCGTATTAGGATGTTCTTTAATTGCTCCAAAAGTATTTGATTTTCCTTATGTGTCCGCACTGCAATTCGATAGTATCCCTTTTCTAAATTGATATAGTTACTACAATCTCGAATCAAAATGCCTTTGTCCAAAAGGCGTTTCTGTAAATCTTCTGGTCCTTTCATAAAAATGTAATTGGCTGCACCATACCAAAACAGAAGCGGTAATTTTTCTAACTCTTTGTATAAATAGGCTTTCTCTTCATTCAAATATGCAATGGTTTTTTTTACATAGGATTGTTCGAAAAGTGCAGCTTCACCTGCCTCCTGTGCCAATGTTGAAACATTCCATGGTGGTCCTGCATTTTGCATTCGTTCCAAAACAGAGGCATTGCTACATACTCCATATCCCAATCGTAATCCCGGCACAGCATACATCTTAGTAAACGCCCGCAACACAAATATATTGTCATGTACTTTTGTATCGTTTAAAAAAGAATACCTTTTTTCCTCTTCCAAAAATGGCAAAAAACATTCATCAATCAACAGAAAAACATGCATTTTTTCACATTTTTCCACAATATGTTTCATTTGCTCGGGTGGAATTAATTGTCCTGTTGGATTATTCGGATTACACAACACAATAAAATCCAATGATTCTGTTATTCTCTCCAGAAAGGTATCTGGTAAAAGAAAATTCTCTTTCGGTAACCAAAAATGTTCCACTTTTGTATGCAACATATTTAATGCTTTTTCATATTCCGAAAAACAGGGGGACAGTACCATTGCATGTTTTGGTCGGATTGCCCATGCCAAACGATAGATTAAATCCGCCGCTCCATTTCCACAAATAAGACTATCGGGAGAAACTCCTAAAAATTGACCTAATTTTTCACGCAATCTTGCACAAGTGTCATCTGGATACTGTTCAATCTTTTGCATCGTATGATGCATTCTTTTCAGAACACCTTCCGGCGGTCCAAACGGATTGATGTTTGCTGAAAAATCTAGCACGTTAGGATATTTATATATGTTGCCACCATGTATCTCTTCCACCTTTTTCACTCCTTTCACATAATCCCATACTTTAGATATACCACAATATGATTCCCTTTATCATACAAGAAAGAAGCATTCCAATCCATACGGTTCCATATAGTAATCGATTCACTTCTCTTATACTATCCACAGACACTTTCTTTTCTGCATCTCCGATGGTATCTTTTTTATGTAAAACACCAAAGTAATAAGCATCTCCTAAAATCTGTATTTCCATTGCTCCCGCACATACCGATTCTGTTTGTGCTGCGTTAGGACTGGCACTTTTTTTATGATCTCGTTTATATATTTCCCAAGCTTTTCTTCCATTGAATCCAGGCAACAAATAAGCAGCGAATAACATAAAACAAGCACTCAATCGTGCAGGAATATAATTAACCAAATCATCCAATCGTGCAGCAACTCTGCCAAAGTATAAATACGTATCATTTTTATAACCAATCATGGAATCCATGGTATTGATCGCTTTGTAAAAATACCCAAGAGGAACGCCTCCAAGCATCATATAAAACATTGGTGCAATAATTCCATCGGAGGTATTTTCGGCTACTGTTTCTACTGCTGCCTTTGCTACTCCTTCTTCCGTCAAAGAAGACACATCTCTTCCAACAATCATCGCAACAGCCTTTCTTCCTTCTTCCAGTGTTCCATACTGCAAAGCCTCCCACACTTTCATACTCTCCACTTTTAAAGACTTTGTAGCAAAAAGAAAATAACATAATACACTTTCCACCAAAAATCCAACAATGGGATTGATTTTTCTACAAATGTAGATGATAGCAGTTACCATACACACTGGAATTGTAATCACTACAAACACCAATACCATTCCCCCAAAAAACTCTCCTTTTTTTCCTTTGGGAAATAACTTTCGGCATACTTTTTCTGTCCCTGTAATCAAATGTCCAATCAATCTTGCAGGATGAAAAAACATCCAATAGGGATCTCCAAAAATAAGGTCCAAGATAAAACCTACCATACAGGCAAAAAATGAAACTTTCATACTTTATTTTCCCCTTTCAGCTGTAATGGTATCCCGCAAAAAATTCGATACACTTCATCTGCATCTTTCGCCAGTTCACACAACATTCTTCCTGTCTCCTCTCTCCATTTCCTTTCAAAAGGATCCATTGGAACTACTCCATTTCCGATTTCATTTGCCACAATCACCCAAGACAAGTTTTTGCGTAAATATTCTAAGTTTTTCTTATGATCTTCCCCAGCCTTTATCCATTCTCTTGTTGTAGAATGAAAAGAATCCAAATAAATAGCAGAAAGTACCTTTCCTTGCAGATTTTCTCTCAAAACTTCTGAAAAAGAAACCTGTCGATATTCTTTGAAATTATCCTGCACCCATTTCGTTTTTCCCTGACAGGCACCACCTATTACCAATATTTTTCTCATAACAAACTCCTTTTTTGTGAAACCAAACAAAGTGGATGTAACCGTTCAGTCGGGCAGAACGGTTACCTTATTTTATGTTTACTTGGATTATCCGACCAGCATACTCGCTACAATAACTAACTCACAAACTTGTAAAAAGAAGCCTGCCAAATCACCAGTAATTCCGCCAAATTTATACTTACAAATATAGTAATGTAAAAAAAAGCACACCAAACAACTCATGATTACAAGACTTCCCCTCTTCCACTCCAGTAATAAAAGCAAGACACTTTCTATTAGAAATAAAGAAATCATCACAAGTTTTACATTTCTCTTATGCGCTTGATCCTGAAAAGTTGCTGCCAGCCCAGTCTTTTTCGCTAACGGAAAAGTTGCAACACTAAATCCACTTAACGTCCTAGAACATAGATAACCAATACAAATAAAAGGTAATGCCTCCTTTTTTATTTCACTCCAGATTCCAATACTTGTCACAAAATAGACAATTCCATATAGAATGGCAAATGCACCTGCATGGGAATCTTTTAAAATTTCCAATTTTTTTTCTCTATCTCCATAAGAACTCAAGGCATCCACCGTGTCTAAATATCCATCCAAATGAATACCCCCAGTTATAAAAACAGGTAACAATGTTTGACAGCAGGCTATAAACAATGTCCCCATATGCATTTTCTGGCAAAATAAAAATCCACCATATTCCACCATTCCAATTACCACTCCTACAAGAGGGAAAAAACATAATGCATACCGCATATTCTTTTTGTTCCATTCTATCCTTGGCATTGGTATCTTTGAATACATAGAAAATGCTACAATGATTGACTGTATCATTTTATAAGCTCCTTTCCTTTATAACAAATAGGTATCCCACATACCACTTCCACAACAACATCTGCAATCTTGGCTAACATCTGATTCAAGGTACCTAGATTTTTCACATATTGCTGTGTTTGTTGTTCATATATACATCCGTCTCCATAAATTTCATTTGTTACAAGGACAAAATGCACACATTGCTCCTTTATATTTTCCATTCCATTTAAAATTTCCTGTACCGCCTCTTCCTTGGCTCCATTCTCTGCATACATTTCATTTGCCAACAAATTGGACAAACAATCCAGCAATACAATCGTGTTGTTTGGTAAAATAAGTTTACTGCTTTTCATAAAACACTCAACGGTTTTAAATTGCTTTTTTTTGCGCATGCAACGATGACGTGCAATTTTTTTTTCTGCTTCCTCGTCAAATGCCATCATGGTTGCTATATACACTTTTTCCCTTTTCTCTTCTTGGGCTAATCGAACAGCAATTGTTTCCGCATATTCGGATTTTCCACTTCCACTTCCGCCACTAATTAAATAAAACATCTCCGCTGCTCCCTTTGTTTACGGTTTTCATTTGATAATTAGAAAACACTTCTCGTCAAACCGTTCTTTACAATCCACTTGGCTACCTACTCTTAACACGATTTGCCACTATCACAACAAAACATAGAAAAACAGTTCTCAGCCTGATACCGACAAGTTTTTCTCCATTCCTTATGGCTCTATACAATAGAAATGCGTGATCTTCCTAACCGTATTAATCCTCAAAAACGTTACTTGCATTTTTTTAAAAACCGTACTATAAACGAAAGATTCGAATAATAATAAAAATGAGGAAAACCAGCTATCATATTTTTCTGTGCATGCACACACAACCAATTTCGTTTTCCTGACGGCTTAACTGCACGAAAAGAATCTCCATTATTTTCACTATCCCAATAATGGAATTCATGCGCCTTTATTTCCTCCCCTTCTGCTAAATACGGATTTTCTCGTTCTGCATGAAGTTTTGCATAACCAAATCGCACCAGATTGTCTTTTCGAATCGTTTTTCCCGCAATCACTCCAACCATTGGATAAAGGTCTCCTTTTGCATCTTCCATCTGTTCATGCAGATACATAAAACCTCCGCACTCTGCCAAAGTAGGTAATCCATTTTGAAGGGCTTTTTTTATACTTTGACGCATCGTTTTGTTTTCTGACAATTGCTTTGCATAAAGTTCCGGATAACCGCCTCCGATCAAAACAGCATCGATTTTCTTTGGCAACTGAGTATCCTGTAGCGGACTAAAATACACCAATTCGCATCCAAGTTTTTCCAATATTTGCAAATTTTCTTTATAGTAAAAACAGAATGCTAAATCCCATGCCACACCAACCCGTAAATTTTTTTCCTTTGTCTTGGCAAGGTATCTCTCCCATTCTTTTGGCATCTGCTGCGAAACGTCAGGTGCGGTTTCTGCCAGTTCTAATAAACCTTTTATATCCAGCCATTCCAAGCATTGTTGACCAAGCTTTGTTATCTCCTGTTCCAAATTTTTCCTTTCATACGGCGTTACAAGCCCCAGATGTCTACTGGCCAATGTAAAAGAAGTCATTTTAGGAACAATGCCATATACCTTAACAGGAAAACGTTCCTCTATCATTCTCTTTAATTTTTCTCCCACTGCCCTAGATACGCCATTTAGAATAATCCCCTTGATAGGTGTTGCCTTTTGAAACGTTAAAAATCCCTGTATCAAAGCCAATACAGACATAACCATCCCCTTTGCATTGACAACTAAGACAACCGGGGTATTGGTTTTTTTTGCCAAATCATAAGCACTTGCTTTTGTACTCTCCATTTCCATGCCATCATAAAATCCCATAACCCCCTCCATTACTGTTATGGAACTTTTTTTGCTATTTTGGCTCAGTAGATAATTTACCTGTTCTGTTGTACAAAAAAATAAATCCAGATTTTGAGACGGAATTCCAAATACCTGACTGTGAAACATAGGATCAATATAATCCGGTCCACACTTAGCAGATGCAGCCTTCACTCCCATTTCTTTTAAAGCGGACAAAATTCCACATACAATCGTCGTTTTTCCACAACCGCTACTGGTTCCAGCAATCATAACTCTAGGTATTTTTTTCATTTTTTCTCTCCAACTCTCTTTCCTCACTATTTTTCCATATGGTAATAATATAGATAGGATTTTGTCCCATCATCAACTGATAGGCACCTACATTTTTTGAAACGGAACACTGTAATTGAACAATCTCTGACTGATATTCCGGATTTTTTTCTAAAAATTGCAAAATCTTAGAAAGCGAATTTAAAGCAATGATATTCATTACAACACGACATGCAGGATTTTTTTGAAATAGTGCTGCAAGGATTTGTTCTATTTTTCCACTGCTTCCGCCAATAAAGGCATGAGTGGGAATCGGTAAATTTTCTAATGCCTTCGGTGCCATTCCAGAAATAATTTCCACATTATCTGCTTTGAATTTTCTTTTATTTTGCTTTATAATCTCTAGCGCTTCTTCTTTATACTCCACTGCATACACCTTAATATCCGGTGATTGCAATGCCATCTCTACTGCCACAGATCCGCTTCCTGCCCCAATATCATATACAACAGAATCTTCCAGCAATTGCAATTTCCCGATACTCACATTACGCACTTCCCCTTTTGTCATGGGAACCTTTCCACGAACAAATGCGCTATCTGAAATTGTTCTTGCTACCCAGTTAACAGCCTGTGGATTTTCTACCAATATTACTAATAATTTATCTACTGCAACCATTCTTATTTGTTCCGGCATACCAGAAATAATTCTTTCATCTGGATAAGAAAGACGCTCTCCTATATATAACTTTACTTGCGACATATTATAATATAACAATTTGCTACACAACATCTCCAGACTTTCTTTTCCATCTAACAAAAAGAAACAATAGCGGTTTCTGCTAATTCTTTGAATCATATTCAACCGTTTTCCATGCGCACTTCCAAAACAGATCTGTTCCCACGGAATTTGTACTTTGCTACAAAAATAAATCATAGAAGAAATTCCAGGAAGTAATTCCACTTGAACCCCTTCCAGTTCCTGCAACAATTTTTTTGCACCACTGTAAAACCCCACATCTCCAGAAAGTGCCACTACTATCGTAGAATAATTATTTTCTCGAATATACTTTCCAATTTCTTTTGCCTGATAAGAAATATAAATTTGTGGCTTTTTTTCTCCTGTATAGGATAATGCGGTTTCAACCAGTCGGTTTGCACCAATCAATGCTTCACAGGCTTTTATCTTTTCAATCGCCTGCTCTGTTATTGTTCCTGCACTTCCCATTCCCACACCTACTAAATAAATTTGAGATTGCATCTTTTCACCTGCCTACCCTTAATTAATCCGATAACCTCTTGGCGTTACCATAGCTCCATTGATTTTTTTCGTTTCACGATTTCCAACAAATACCGTTGTAAACATATCTACCTTACTATTTCTTAACTCCTCCAAGGTAAGAAGCTGTTGTTGTTGCCCCTCTCGTCCAATATTTTGCACAATACCACAGATTGTATCCTTGTCCTTATATTCTAAAAAGATATCACAAGCCTTTTGTAAATAATCTGCACGCTTTTTACTGGAAGGATTGTAAAGACAAATACAAAAGTCGCCTTTTGCTGCATCCATTAATCGCTCTTCTATGGTCTCCCACGGCGTAAGTAAATCACTAAGGCTGATTACTGCAAAATCATGTGTCAATGGTGCTCCAAGGACAGCTGCCCCACCTAAAGCAGCGGTAATTCCAGGAATTACCTCTATTTCTACACCAGAAAATTCTACACTTAATTCATATAATAATCCTGCCATTCCATACACTCCGGCATCTCCGCTACAAACCATTGCAACCTTTTTTCCCTTATCTGCCTCTTCTAATGCCATTCGACAACGCTCTACTTCCCTCTTCATTGGTGTGGTCAAAAATGATTTATCTGGGTAATATTTTTTTACCAATTCTACATACACTGTATAACCTACCACCAGCTCTGCCTCTCTAAGTGCACGATCTGCACGAATGGTTAAATCCTCATAGGCTCCTGGTCCCAATCCGATTACATATACTTTTTTCACGATTTGTCTTCCTCCTATACTCCTTCATGTACTCTAGGATAATCCCTTTCTATATTCTGTTGAAAAGAACGGATCATACAACTTGGAACGATCATACACTCCATTTAAAACTTTTCCAACTACAATTAAGGCAGTTTTCGTAATCTTATTTTTCTTTGCCGTCTCTGCAATGGTATCTACCGTACAATGAAATACTTTTTCCTCCGGCCAAGTTGCTTTATACACAATTGCCACCGGTGTGTCAGCAGCATATCCACCTTTTTGTAACGCTTTCTCCAACTCTGGCAACAACCCCATGCTAAGAAAAATAACCATAGTAGCTTGGTGTTTTGCCCATTGCTCTATTTTTTCCATTTCCGGCACCGGTGTTCTTCCTTCCATTCTGGTGATTACCACTGACTGAGATACATTGGGTAATGTATATTCTGTCTTCAATGCAGCAGCAGCTCCACAAAAGGAACTGACACCAGGGCACACATCATATGCAATCTCTCGCTGATCCAATGCATCCATTTGCTCCCGAATCGCTCCATATAAACAAGGATCTCCCGTATGCAATCGCACCGTATCTTTTCCTGCCTTCTCACTCTGTTCTATAACTACAAGTACCTCTTCTAATGTCATCATAGCACTATTATAGATTTCACATTCTTTTTTGCAGGATTGCAATAATTCCGGATTCACCAAGGATCCAGCATAAATTACTACATCTGCTTCATCCAATCGTTTTTTTCCTCTAATTGTAATCAAATCAACCGCTCCAGAACCTGCACCAACAAAATGTACCATTTATTTTTCCTCCTTTAAAATCATCAGGGAATAATAGCTTGCTTGTTCTGGCACATCTTTTATATTTGTGTATATTTTTTCCGTTTGCATTCCACAATTTTCTACCATATAAAATTTCTGGTCATCCTGCAATACGTTTTGTTTTACCTGTGCCATTTTCTTCCCTGCTTTCATAAGTACCTTAGTACCGGATAACTGTATTTCCTCTTCTACGCCATAGGACGATGGAATGATATGTAAGGATTCTTTATTCTCCACAAGTCCTATCCCCAATCTTGCAGCAGAAGCACAGAAAGAAGGAATCCCATTAATAATAGTTACTTTATATCCCATAGCTCGTATTCTTTTATCCAAATACAGATACGTAGAATAAACCGTAGGATCTCCTAACGTAAGATAACTTACCTTTTGTCCTTTCTTTAACAATTTTGCCACCGCTTTTGCGCAGCTATCATGCAAAAACTTTAACTTACTTTTCTCTTTGCACATAGGCATTGGACAAAGCAAAATGGCCTTTTCATTTATTTCCGGTACATTTTGCACTGCAATCTGATATGCCATACAGTTTTGCAACATATCCTTTTCCCATTTTCCCTTTTCATACAGAACGGGAGTCTCCACTTTTGTGATATCCGATACCGGTAATGCAATCACATCACTTTCTCTTATTGTTCGGATTGCTTTTATTGTCATTAGTTCCGGATCTCCAGGACCAGTCCCAATACCATAAAAAATTCCTGCCATTTTCTACATTCCTTTCCCTTTTATTTTAGTGCACTAGCTTGCAATTGTTGTACGATTTCTTGGGCTTGTGGAGTCATTCCTAGTACGCCATATGGATTAGAAAATAAAATAGCACCTATCTTTCGTACTTCTAAACACCTTTGTTCTAAATGAAACTGCACCTTTTTCATTATACTATCCATTGTACATTCTAAATCGTTCGTTTCTAATAAAATACGGATTACTTCATCTGTCGTTACACAATCCATAATCTGGAGTAGTCTTTCCTTTGGAACCCCACATAATGCCGCATGTGCTACAAATATTTCCATTCTGCCGTCTGCTACATGAGAATGGGTGTTCATGATGCCTGCTGCCAGCTTTACTAGTTTTCCAATATGTCCCACCAACAATATATTTTGAAAACCTTTTTCCACAGCCATATCTATGGTTTCTCCAATAAAGTTGCTGCATTTCACTGCATTGGACAAAGCAATCTGTAACGTATCTCGAATAAAATCTTCCCCATAATTTCCAGGTGTCAACACAATGGTATCCCCTATATTTGCCTTGGCAACATTTAAGGAAACTGCAATGGATTCTAGCAAAGCTTTCTCACTCATAGGTTCTACAATACCTGTTGTTCCTAAAATAGAAATTCCTCCTACAATTCCAAGGCGTGGATTAAAGGTTTTCTTTGCAATTTCTACTCCTTCCGGCACAAAAATTGTAACTTTACATCCGGAAAAATTTCCCCTTTTGTCTAAAACCTCTTTTACCTCCTTTGTTATCATTTGCAGAGGCACAGGATTGATAGCAGACTCACCAATTTTTTGAGACAACCCGGCTTTTGTAACGACTCCAACACCTTCTCCCCCTTGCACCGTTATTTTTTTATCCTGTGTAAGAACAACCGATGCATAAATCAAAATGCCATCTGTAACATCCGGATCATCCCCTGCATCCTTTCTGACGGCACAAGTCACTGTTTTTCCCTTTTTTTCAATCGCAAGTACATCCGTCTCTATTCGTACTCCCTTTGGTGTCATCACCCATTCTTTCTCGATGGTCTCTCCAAGCAAAATTCGGATGGCCGCTTTTGCAGCAATGGCTGCACACGTTCCTGTCGTAAAACCTTGTCTTAACTTTTTTTTCATACTGCCCTACTTTCCCGGATATGGCGAACAAACATATTTTGAATTTTTTCCAGTTCCCCTAGCCCCTTCCTATAATAACGTACCGCATATCCTTCTCTCTCCAACTGCGCTTTCCAAGAATTATCTTTTTCGATCATATCTTGATTTGCATGTTCACCTGCCACAATCATCATTGGAACAAGACATACTTTTCTAACATGCTTCCTCTCTAATTGACGTTTTACTTCCTCCAACGTAGGATACCCTTCTACCGTTCCTATATAAATATTATCATATCCTGCATCCTTCAAAACATACTCAAATGCCGGATACGCCGAATTTGCATGATGCAGGGACCCATGTCCCATCAATACCATTGCTTCATCTTTTTCAATGGCATAAGATTCCTTTAAAATTGTTGCCAATTCTCTATAATCTTCTATGGTAGATAACAATGGATTTCCAAAAAATATTTTTTCGAATTTTTCTTTATAAGGGGCAACCTGCTCACGCATGAAATCATATTCTATTCCATTAATAATGTGTGTGGGCTGCACAATCAACTCCTTTGTTCTTCCATCTGCTATGATCTGTTCTAAAGCTTCCTGTACATTACAAACAAAAATATTTTCTTCCTCCAATTTTGTCTTAATCATTCTACTTGTAAATGCACGATATACTTTTCTATCTGGAAAAACACGTTGTATGCTTATTTCAATTGCGCCAATTGTTTTTTCCAACGTTTCTTTATAACTAGTTCCAAAACTAACCACTAAAATTGCCTGCTCCTGCATATATTCTATCCTTTCTATTCGCCTTGCCAATCTAAAACAATATCGTTATAATAACCTTAACCTATATATTTATTATACAAAACTTACTCTTTAATGGAAAGGAGCTCCTATGAATTTTTATATTTTTTCCTTTACCAAAGCAGGTGCAACGTTATCTGTATCTTTAAAAGAAAAATTAGACACACTTTATGGAAAGGCTACTTGCTATACCATTTCTAAATACGCTACCACTACACAACTTCTTCCCATCACTCCCTCTTTAGAAAAAACAGTGGAAACGCATTTTAAAACTGGTAATATCCTTATTTTTATCGGTGCTTGTGGTATTGCAGTCCGCTCCATTGCCCCTTTTTTGAAAAGTAAAACAACGGATCCTTGTGTCCTCTCTCTGGATGAAAAGGGAAACTTTGTCATTTCCCTTTTATCTGGTCATATTGGTGGCGGTAATCACTGGGCATTGCAAGTAGCTTCACTACTACATGCCATACCTGTTATCACCACCGCTACCGATTTAAATGATTGTTTTGCAATTGATGTATTTGCAAAAAAAAATGACCTTGTTCTCTCTGACTTAACCCTGGCCAAACAAATCTCCGCAAAACTTTTAAACCAGGAAAGCGTTGGGATTTATGGTAGTCTACCAGAAGGGACTCTCCCAAACGGACTCCTTTATAATGACACCTCTTTAGACACTGGCTTTTGTATTACTCCTTTTTTTCATAATAGACCATTTTTGCACACTCTACATCTAATACCCAAACAGATTATACTTGGAATCGGATGCAAAAAAGGAATTTCCCCAACCATTCTTTCTACTTTTGTAGAAGAAACACTTTTCTCCTTGCATATTTATAAACAAAGTGTTTGTGCCATTACTAGCATTGACTTAAAAAAAGACGAGCCTGCACTTCTCGCCTTGGCAAATGCTCTTTCCGTTCCCTTTTTTACATACACCAAGCAGGAATTAGCAGCCATTTCAGGAGATTTTAGTGCCTCTTCTTTTGTAAAGAGTATAACCGGTGTAGATAATGTATGCGAACGAGCTTCCTTGGCATATAATCATGCCGCCTCACTTTTTCAAAGCAAAATTGCAAAAAACGGATGCACACTTGCCATATCCCTACTCCCAAAAACATACCATTTTTAGCCCGATCTAATCACCCAAACAGAAAGGAGTTTTTATGAAACAGTATTTAATCTTTGCCGGAACAACAGAAGGAAGAGAACTTATATCCTTTCTCTTAAAAAGAAACGATTGTAAGATAACCGCCTGTACCGCAACAGAATATGGTAAAATTTTGCTTCCACATTCTTCAAAATTAACCGTTTATGCAAAACGTCTTAACTTAGAAGAAATGACCGCATTTCTATCTGCGCAACATTTTGATGCTGTTTATGACACAACACATCCCTATGCCGTAATTGTTTCGGAAAATATTCAAGCAGCATGCAATAAAACGAATACGACTTACTATCGCATTGTACGTCCAGAGGAACCTTTATTGCACGATTCTTCTATTATTTCTGTAGATTCTGTGGAAGAAGCCGTCCGCTATCTTGCAAATACAACTGGCAATATTTTAAGTACCATTGGCAGCAAAGAACTTTCTGCCCTTTGTAAACTTCCAGATTATTCTAATCGTATCTATGCAAGAATCCTTTCAAACCCGCAAATGGTTCAAAAAAGCTTTGACCTTGGATTTCAGGGTAGGCACTTAATTTGTATGCAAGGTCCCTTTTCACAAGCATTAAATACTGCCCTGATTCGAGAATTTTCCATCTCCTATCTACTAACCAAAAGTTCCGGAAAACTGGGTGGTTTTTTAGAAAAAGTAAGCAGCGCAAAAGAAACCAATACTACCCTTGTCGTAATTGGTCGTCCGGTAAAGGAACATGGTATCACATTAAAAGAACTCTTATCCACTTTCATGTAGCCGTACCGGCTATACCAGCATATAACGCCTTGACTCCGTCCGCAAGCGCTCTCGCATCGGCTTTATATGCTGGTGCACCCGCTGAACAGTGTTCATTTTACGTATCATTTACTAAAAACTTACAGCAATGTGATAGTTCATATGTGATTGTAAAAGTTACAATAAAATCAACAACAAATTCTTCCTATATCACTTTCTTCGATATAGGAATCTAAGCGGAAGGAATCGAATGAAAAAAACATATGTACTAGATACAAACGTATTAATTCAAGCGCCATATGCGGTATCTTGTTTTGAAGATAATGATGTGATTATTCCATTAAAGGTTTTAGAAGAACTAGATGGATTAAAAAAAGCAGAGGGTGAAAAAGGTGTTTGTGCAAGACAGGCTATCCGTATATTGGAACAACTACGCCAAAAAGGTGATTTACTTCTTGGTATTTCATAAAAAAACGGTGGAATTTTACGCATTGAAACAAATTATACACAAGTAGAACTTCCAAACGACTTATTAACTGAAAAAGCAGATAATCGTATTTTGCAAGTGTGTAAAGGATTAAAAGAAGAACAAAATATTGATACACTAATTTTAGTCACAAAAGATATTGTTATGCGCTTAAAAGCTCAACTTCTTGCTATTACCGCAGAAGATTTTTCCACTGAGCAGATTTCCGAACTAGATCAAGAATATACCGGTCGAACAGAAGCCTATATTCAGGATAAGTATATTAAAGATTTCAAAAAGCAGGGAATCAGCATAAAAAAATTGTATTGCTGTGATGCCGATGGCAATCGAACGGAGTTACATACCTTTGAAAATGAATTTGTTCTTCTCAAATCAGATATCGGAACCAAAAAAACTTTGTTGGGAAAAGTCCGACATGGTAAGGTACTTCCTTTAGAATATAAAAAGAAAAAGCCTTACGATATTTCTCCTAAAAATATGGGACAATACTTTTTACAAGAAGCGTTAATGGCTCCAGCCAGTGAAATCCCGCTGGTAATTGTACAAGGTATGGCTGGAACTGCAAAAACATTTTATTCACTGGCTGTAGGACTGGAAAAAGTTTACAACAATCCAACGGGAGAATACAGAAGAATCATTGTATGCAGACCAAATGCTCAGTTTGACGATGATATTGGTTTCCTTCCTGGTACGGAACAGGAAAAAATCGCTCCACTTATGCGCCCTATCATAGATAATTTAGAACAAATTCTAGATTCTGATGACGAAAAACGCTATGAAGATGATGCACAATTATCCGACAAAATTCAGGAAATCTTTGAGAGAGAAATCATTCAAACGGAAGCTCTCACCTATATTCGCGGACGATCTATTGCTAAAACCTATCTAATCATTGATGAGGCGCAGAATATGACACCAAACCAAGTAAAAAGTATCATCACCCGAGCGGGAAAAGATACAAAAATCATTTTACTTGGAGATCCACATCAAATTGACCGACCTTTTTTAGATGAAAAAACGAATGGTTTAAGTTATGCTGCAAAATACATGAAAGATAGTCCCTACTGTTGCCAGATCATGTTATCTGCTGATGAATGCGAACGTTCTGTACTAGCTATGGATGCCATCAATCGATTATAAAATAGGGGGGACTTGTTATGACATATGAAGAAATCAAAAAAAATGTAGAGGTAAAAGAACTTTTACGAAAGGGAAACGAAAATCTTGGAATGCTTGGATATACAGACCATTCTTCTGCTCATTGCTGCTTAGTAGCTGAAACTGCTGGATGGATTTTAGAAAAGTTTCATTTTCCAGAACACGATATAGAATTAGCTAAAATTGCTGGCTATATGCATGATATTGGAAATGCAATCAACCGGAAAAACCACGCAGAGTATGGCGCAATTTTAGCCAATGACATTTTAAAGCAAACGGATCTATCACTGGAAGACCGTATTGAAATCGTGTCTTGTATCGGAAATCATGATGAAGCTACCGGTTCTGCTTTTGATGCCATTTCAGCCTCAGTTATCCTTGCAGATAAAACAGATGTACGAAAAAACAGAGTAAGAGAAAAAGAACGGGTAGCTTTCGATATTCATGACAGGGTAAATTATGCTGTAACTGGGGGAAAATTAAAAATCCATCGGGAAAAGAAAATCATTTCCCTTAATCTGCAAATTGACGAAAGCATCTGCACTATGTATGATTATTTTGAAATTTTCCTCGGTAGAATGATGATGTGTCGAAAAGCTGCGGAATTATTAGACACCAAATTCAAATTAACAGTAAACGGCAGTAAAGTATTATAACAATTCATATGGTTTTACATCTGCTTGTTCAAAATCTGCAACCTCTTGGTAGGCAGCCAGTGCAAAGTCAAACAATGCAGCACCGATTACACCTCCAGTGCCTTCCCCTAAGCACATTCCCGCCTGAATACACGCTTCTTTCTGAATGGCATCCAAGGCAAACTTTCCTGCCGGTTCTGCGGAGCAATGGGAAGCAAATATATAATCTGCCACATCCGGTGCCAGACGAATGGCACAATTAGCAGCTACTGCAGAAATAAATCCGTCCACAATAATTGGTACATGATAAATCGCACCGCCCAAAAATGCACCTGTGATTCCGCAAATATCCAAACCACCAAGTTTTGTCATTACATCTAAAACATCTTGGCGGTTTGGACGATTGATTCGAATCGCTCTCTCTAATACTTCTATTTTATGTTTCACGCCCTGCTTGGACAGACCAGCACCTCTTCCTGTCACCTGTGACACTGGCACATCCTCCAAAACTGAAAGTACTGCACTGGAGGTAGAGGTATTTCCAATTCCCATTTCACCAGTAACAAATAACTCATACCCTTGTTTTTTCAATGCACCAACCATATCAATCCCAACCAAAATAGCCTGTTCACATTCCTTACGTGTCATGGCTGGCCCATTAGCAATATTATGTGTCCCCCATGCAACCTTACGATGCACCATTCCTTTTACGTTTGTCATATCCTGATTGATTCCAATATCAATAGGAAATGTTGCAGCTTTTGCAACTCCCGCAAAAGAATTAATTGTAGCTATTCCTTTAGTAAAATTTTCAGCTACGATTGCTGTCACTTCACTGCCTGTTTGGGTTACACCTTCTTCCACAATACCATTGTCTGCACAAAAGATTAGGACTGCTTTTCGATCCACTTTAGGTATCAATTTTCCTGTAATACCAGCCAGTTGAATTACCATTTCTTCTAATTTACCAAGACTTCTAAGTGGCTTTCCTATTGCGTCCCACTTTTTCTGTGCCTCCTTACATATTTCTTTATCCATCGATTGTATTTCTTCTAATAATGCATGCAATCTATTCATCTAAACACCTCTTCGTTTTTTAACAATGTCGCTTTGTTACGCTTAAATTCTTCCTCTGTGATTTGTCTGCGTAAGTATGCAATGTTAAACGAAATAACATTACTTTTACATTTCAATCATCCGCCTTGCCGGTATTCCTTTATCAAAAGGATGCCGTATCTTTTGAATATTTGAAATATAGTCTGCTAAGTCCAGTATCCTGTTCGAAGGATCCCTGCCGGTCAAAACCACTTCCAATCCGTTTGGACGATTTTCCAAAAATGCACACAACTCATTTTCCTCTAGCATTCCAGCATTGACAGCCCCTATGGCTTCATCTAATATAAGCAGATCATACTCCTCTTCTTCTACTTTCTGTTGTATTTCCTGCATTTTTCTCTTATAAAAGGTAATGGCATCCTGCTTTTCTGTTTCTGTCATTTTAAATGTAAACTTCATTTTCTCATACCCTAGCATCAATACAATGGAGTTCATTTTCTCTAAACTTTTTCTTTCACTAGAAGTATCCCGCTTTAAAAACTGAAATAATAGCACTTTTCCGCCTGCGCCTGCACATCTTACTGCAAGTCCAATCGCACAGGTTGTTTTCCCTTTTCCATCTCCACAATACACATGTAGCAATCCTTTTTTCATATCCCTCTCCTATCCAACCATGTTAATGGTTCTATAGTATCTAATAATTTGATTTTATGCTTTTTTCTTTCTACAGAAAAGACATATCCTTCCCCATTTTTACACTGATAAGAAAAATAGGCTCCTTCCATAAGCTTATCTGCAATTGCCATCATCGTCCCTCCATGAGCAATAATCCCGATGGTTGGACAAAAACAATTCTTATTCTCTGTCTTTATTTTCTCTTCTACTTCATATAATACTTGCTGAAAACCTTTATAGGTCCTCTCTATAAAATTTTGTCGACTTTCTCCATTTGAAAATGCTATTGTTCCATTACTATCCAACCACTTCTGATATTGTGGATTTCCATTCAATTCCGCATAATTTTTCATTTCAAAGTTGCCAAAATCAATCTCTCGAAACCTTTCAACTATACAATAGATATGTTTTGGATAAAGTATCTCACAACTTTGTATACAACGAATCAATGGACTCGTATAAAGATAATCCAGCTCCGGAACCAGTGTCTCTATTTCTTCCAGTTCTTTTCTTCCTTGCATACATAATGTTTGCTCTGTACTGCCTAAATAGCGATGTTCTAAATTTGCTTTCGTTTTTCCATGCCGAATAAAAATCACTTTACACTGCATTGCACATTCACCTACTTATTTTTCTTCTACCAACTGATTTTGCAATGCAAAATCATATAGTTCTCTTAGTGTACTTCCATAATCTTGTAAAATGGATAGATCCAATGTTGTTACAACCCTTCCACATCGTTTCATACACTGCTTTGCCTGTTCTATCTTTTTCTCTGATATCCTACAAAAAGCTGGTACTGTTATTATTTCACTTGCCAATGCTTTTGCTACCGGATAGTCCAAATCATTTTCCCATAGCACTCCTACTGCAAAAGGAATGCGCTTTCTTTGCATTTTTCGAAACAACGCACTCCCGGTTCCATTTCCCGCCAAAATAAAAATTTCTGGTTTTCCTTTTTTGGCCTCCAACTCAAGATCTCCGGATTTTTCATCATAGTTTCCTACTTTTATTCCATATAAGGTAGAAATAAATCCCTCGGAAAAAATTTCTTCTGGTGTTCCAAACCCTTTTACCCCCTCCTGATTGACACAAATAATATGATCTGAAACTCTTGCTGCTAACTCTAATTCATGTAATGACAAAATAACTGTTACCTGTTTTTGTCTGGATAACTCTTGCAAAACAGATAAAAATTCCATTTTATAACGAATATCTAAATATGATGTTGGTTCGTCCAAAATCAGCAAATCTGGCTCCTGGCAAAGTGCCCTGGCTAACAAAACCCTTTGTCTTTGTCCATCACTGATTTCTGAAAATTGTTTTTGCGCAATATCCACGATATGCACCAGTTCCATACTTTCTTTTAATACCCTTTTATCCTCTTTTTCTAAAATACCAAACTTTCCTGTATACGGATAACGCCCGGTTCCTACCACATCCTCTACGGTCATAAATTCTGTATCAATTGGATTAGTAAGAACAGCAGACATTCTTTTCGCTAAAGTTTTTCGATTCATAGCAAACATATCTTCCCCATCCAGATACATAACGCCTCCCAATGGTTCTAATTGCTGTATGATACTCTTAATAATAGTGGTCTTTCCTGCACCATTTGGTCCAAGTAAAGTTAAAATTTCTCCTTTTTTTAGCGGTATTTCTATATTTTCAATCAATGGCTTTTTTTTATATCCAACTTTTAATCCTTTTGCATGAAAATAATATTCCTTTTTTTCCATTTGCACTTCATACTCCTTCTTGTTACATTATTTTTTTCGTCCCTGTATCATGATGATAATTACAATCGGTGCTCCAAATACTGCAGTTATCGTACTAACACTTAACTCTGTTGGCGCAAATAAAGTTCTTGCTAATAAATCACAAAAAAGGCAAAAAACCCCACCACCAAGAAAACAGGCTGGTATCATAACAATAGGTTTCGCTGTCTGAAATAATTGCTTTATTAGATGTGGTACTGCGATTCCCACAAAGGAAATAGGTCCCGCAAATGCAGTTACACAGGCAGAAAGCAAACTAGATAGTAAAACCAAAAGGACCCGAAAACGTTTTATGTTTACACCAGCATTTTTTGCATACACCTCTCCCATTTGAAATGCTCCCAATGGTTTTGCCAAAGTAAAAACATAAAAGAATGTAATTCCAACTACCACGCCAATACATACTACATTGCTCCAGGTTGTTCCAGAAAAACTTCCCTGAGACCAATGGTGCAGATTGACAATATTAGAATCATCTGCAAATGTAACAACAAACTCTGTCACAGCAGAACAAATGTAACTGATCATAACTCCACTGACAATAAGCATCGACATTCCTGTTACAACTTTGGAAAGCAATAATACAAATCCCATACAAAGCATGGAACCAATGAATGCCGCTACAATCAATCCAATAGATCCAAGTTTTACTCCTCTCTCTAAAAAAGCTACCATAGTCAAAGCTACCAACAATTTTGCCCCTGATGATATACCAAGTACAAATGGACCTGCAATGGGATTATGAAAAAAGGTCTGTAATAAATATCCAGCCAATGCCAATGCCCCACCTAACAAACATGCTGCTACTGCTCTTGGTAAACGAATCTGAAAAATAATATCCGCATATGTTCTTTCTTTTTCAATCCCCCATACACAGTTTAGAATCTCTTTCCAAGAAATGGTAACACTTCCGATGCATATACTTAAAAGCACAAACACGCAAATTAAAATAAGTAATATGCTATAAGATACAATATATCGACTTTTTTTTCTTTGCATTCTTTTTTCACCTCATTATTGCAACGGATATATATACGTCATCTCTTTTTCTTCGCCATGTAGCATTCTATGAATATCATGAATGATCGTTCCTAATTCCATAGAAGATTGATACATATTCTTTGTCGTACAATATACATGCCCCTCTTTTACAGCCTTAAATTTTTTTAATAATGGATTTATTTGCAAAAATTCTTCCATATTACGCAATTCACCCTGAATCGTACTATTATAAATAATATAATCCGCATCTTTTGCCTGTGCGTATAATTCCTCTAATTGCATATTAACGCTTGAGGAAGCGTTCTTTTCTTCCTCTCCTAATGAAGAAAATATATATTTTCCTCCTGCCATTTCAATCATCTTTGGCAAATAATCGGTACTCTTCCTCACATTAACCACTTGGTTTGAGGTAATATAAAAAAAGGCTACTGTTGCACCTGTATTTTTCTTATCACGAATTTTATCATATTCCTGTTTTTGCTGATTGAACAATTTTTCTGCTGTTTCCTCTTTATTTAATAATGCACCATATAATTTTATCCATTCGGTACGCCCTAACGGATGCGACTCATAACTAGAATAATCTACAAATACAGGGATAGAAAACTTCTCTAATTTTTCTTTTACCTTTGGCGAATGATAAATCATTGTATTTTCAATGGCAAAATCACACCCCTCAGATAAAATCAATTCATAATCTGGCGCAGAATATTTTCCCGCAAATACTAGTTTGCCGCTTTTCATTCTTTTCTTTACTTTATCATTATACCATCCATCCTCGTCGATTGCAGAAAAACGTAAGGTATCTAATGCGTCCATTTTCACAAACATATCCATAACGGCTGAAGCTACCAAATAAATATTTTGCGTAGGTTGCTTTATTACAACAATGTCATTGGACAAATCTTTTGGGACTTTTCCATTTTGGGGAACAATCAAATATTGTTCATCCTGATATACTGTAACTAATTTATAACCATTTTTATAGTAATCTACCCGAAACTCTTTTGCATAATCCAAATTCATTGTAGAAGTATGCTCAAGTTCAGTACTAATGTTTGTCTTTACCTGTATCCGTTTTGTCTCTTGCTTTTTTTCTACTGTTTTTGTTCCCCCACATGCTGTCACAAAAAAAAGGATACTACAGACAAGTAACAAATATACTTTACGTAGTTTCATTTTTTTTACCTCGCTTTTTCTTCCTTAGAAATACTATCCCTACTATTGCCACTAAAATAAGTGAAATAATCCCCACTTTTATGAATATAACATTTTTGTTTCCGGTTCCACTTATGGAAGACTTTTCAAATGTTAACGTATATTCAATTTCATGTGGTACACTCATGGCTGTTGTATCTGCATTCACTTTAATCGGTTTATCAAATGCCAGAACAGGAAGTAAAAACTCCGAATTTCCTTCTTTATTTTCTGGGTAATATGTTTTTTTCTCTAAAATCATATAGTCGTAATTGGGACTACTCCAAATAATTTTTGCATATGCCTTTCCTTTTTTTACAACAAGCGTTGTAGGGCTTTCAATTGTAGCCCTTCCACTGCCGCCTTCCATCGTAACTTTTACAGTATATTCTCCATCTTTTTGTTTTACTTGTACCGCTTCTGTTGTCTGTTGTTGTGTGTCTGCATTCACTTTTATAAAATTATTAGCAACTAATAAACAAACAAATGCTATCAGCATTCCGAGGCGGAATGTAACTTTTTTATTACTCTTTATTATTTTCACCACATTCTTTCTAAAATTTAAACTTTGCATACTAATTTTTCACTCAAAGAAGGACTGTCTCACAAAATGTCAAACAGTCCTAACAATTTTATCCTTTTATTTTTGCATTGGAAACCTTTACTTTATGGTCATACCACGTACCCTTTGTTCCAAGCAACGCTAAATCAAATTCTTGATCTAATGCTGAAACCGGAACATCAAAGCCATATACCTCTTCCTTGGTTCCATCGCTGTATGTTACCTTATCGGTAGTAGGTTTTAATACTTTTGCACCACTTTTTTGTGCATCCTCTGCTGTACCAGCAAATAACTGCACAATACGTTTTGATGCTAATGTAATATGAATACTCATTTTCCCATCTTTTACCGTTAATGTACCTTTATTGTCATATGCCTCATTTACATGAAACATTGCACTGTCCGTTGTAAAATCAGCTGTATATACACCATCTTTTAAACTCTCTGAAGCTTTCTTGCTTGTTGTTTTTACATCTGCTGTTGCTGCTCCTGTATGTGCTACATAAATCTGCTGAATTGCTTCTATTTCTCCTAAACCTGCAATTTGTGTATCTACAGAATCAAAAGCATTTGCTGCCTTAAACTGACTTAACCAAGAATCTTTATCCTCACCAGCCATATCATTGTTAGCATGATCACCAGCAACAACCATCAAAGGTCTTAAAATAACTTTTTTATAACCAGCTTTTTTTATCTTTTCAATCACATCTTCACAAGCAGTTCCTTCTGGTTCACCCTCTACTGTTCCAATAAATACGTTCGAATATTTGAGTGCTTTCATTTGAGCCTGCATTTGATCATATGTAATCTTTGCAGTATGAGATGTTCCATGTCCCATAAATACAAATGCTACACTTTCTTTTTCTGCCGCTGCAATATCTGTATATCCTGCAGTTTTTACTGCTTCTGCTGTAATTGCTTCTGCTACTGCCTTCTTGTCAGCATTAACTGTTGTTGCATCTTTTCCAACTTCACCTAATAAAGGTTCTGCTACTTTTACTGTATCAAACTTATCTTTATATTCTTCCACAGCAGCCTTTAATTCATCATATTCCGCTCCATGCATCAAATGTGTAGGTTGCACAATCAAGTTCTTCACACCATTGTCTACCGCTCTTTGTAAAGCCTGTTCCATATTATCAATCTTTTCTCCATCTCTTGCCTGCACATGATTGATAATAATCTGAGCTGTAAACGCACGACGTACTGACCAATCCGGATATGCCTTTTGTATTGCTTTTTCTACTCCTCCAATATCTGCTACACGACTGTCATTAAAAGAAGTTCCAAAACTTACTACCAAAATTTCATTTTCACCGATGGAATCCTCATTAAGAGGATCATCTTTTGAAGCATCTCCTGTATCTCTTCCAAAATAATCTGGATCTGCATTTTCACCTTCTACTAACTGTTTCTGTGCATCTGTAAGTGCATCCCACGCTGCTTTAGCATCTTCACATTGCTGATCCGTATTTTCTGTTCTTTGCTGCACATAAATAGCATCAATCAAATCTGCTACTTTATCCGCTGCCTTCTTATCATCAGCCTCTGTATTACTTGTTGTCTCTGTGGTTGCCTTAGGCGCATTGCTCTTGTTTCCACAACCTGTTACTACTGCGCATGACAAAGCTGTCATACATAATGCGGTTACGATTTTTCTTTTCATCGTTTTACCCTCCTTAAGAAATAGTACCTCATGTTTCATCAGGGTAAAAGGACATAAAAAAGTTGCAAAACATCTTCCTTACGACCAATTACTCGTGTGTCGGAGAAAGTCTCCACAGCATCTACAGGCAGGTCTCCTGACTTACATTTCTACATAAATACACGCCTTCCCAATTTCTCAGTGGCATAGTGGTATTTACTCCCTGCTTACAGTGACGAGTTCGTACAGGATTTGCACCTGTTTCCCTTTTCACCAAAATTTTTGCATTACCTCTGCATCAATGTCATTTAATACTCACAAAAATTCTGACACCTGTAAATGTGTTTGCATATTTACTACTATATACAATTATTAGTATTCTAGCAAATACGATCATTCCTGTCAATTTATAAATACTTTTTCACATACTGTCCTGTATAAGATTCTTTCTTTTTGGCTACCTGTTCCGGTGTTCCCTTGGCAATCACAGTGCCGCCTTTATCGCCACCTTCTGGTCCAATATCAATAATATAATCTGCGGTCTTAATCACATCTAAATTGTGTTCAATAACTACCACTGTATTTCCACCATCGGAAAGTTTTCTTAAAATCTCCACTAACTTATGCACATCTGCAAAATGCAATCCTGTGGTTGGTTCATCCAAAATATAAATGGTCTTTCCTGTACTTCTTCGACTAAGTTCTGTAGCCAATTTGATACGTTGTGCTTCCCCACCTGATAATGTAGTAGACGGTTGTCCCAGTTTTACATAAGAAAGCCCTACATCATACAAGGTTTGCAACTTATTACGGATACGTGGGATATTCTCAAAAAACGGAAGTGCTTCCTCTACTGTCATATCCAACACATCGAAAATACTCTTTCCTTTGTATTTTACTTCCAAGGTCTCTCGATTGTATCGCTTTCCACCACATACTTCGCAAGTTACATATACATCTGGTAAAAAGTTCATTTCTATTTTGTTGATACCATCTCCACTACATGCCTCGCATCGACCGCCCTTGACATTAAAACTGAAACGTCCTTTGCTATATCCTCTTGCCTTTGCATCTGCCGTTGTGGCAAATAATTCACGTATCATATCAAATACCCCCGTATAGGTGGCAGGATTGGAACGTGGAGTTCTTCCGATTGGAGACTGGTCAATAGCAATCACTTTGTCTAACTGCTCTACTCCCTCAATCGTCTTATGCAAACCAGGAATACATCTGGCACGATTTAATTTTTTCGCTAATGTTTTATATAAGATTTCATTCACTAAAGAACTTTTTCCAGAACCAGAAACACCTGTTACACAGGTCATGATTCCTAAAGGAATATCTACATTGATATTTTTCAAGTTATTCTGTCTGGCACCTTTTATCTTTAAAAATCCAGTTGGCTTTCTTCGCTCTTTCGGTACTGGTATTTCAATACGGTGACTCAAATACGCTCCTGTAATTGAATTTGGATTTTCCATAATTTCCTGTGCTGTTCCCTGTGCGATCACTTCTCCACCAAGTTTTCCTGCTCCCGGTCCAATATCCACAATATGATCCGCTGCAAACATGGTATCTTCATCATGTTCTACTACGATCAATGTATTTCCCAAATCTCTTAAATGCTTTAAGGTTAATAACAACTTGTCATTGTCTCTCTGATGCAAACCGATACTTGGTTCGTCCAAAATATAAAGCACACCTACCAATCCGGAACCAATCTGTGTTGCCAGACGAATACGCTGTGCCTCACCACCCGATAATGTTCCTGTGGCTCTGGATAATGTAAGATAGTCCAATCCAACGTCCATCAAAAAGCCAACTCTTGCGTTGATTTCTCGCAACACTAACTTTCCAATTTTTTCCTGTTGTTCTGTTAAAGTAAGCCCCTGAAGAAACTTTTGTAATTCAGAAATGGATAATTCTGTTACATCTGCAATATTTTTATCACCTACCGTAACCGCCAAGGATTCCTTCTTTAATCTTTTTCCACCACATTCCTGACAATTGTTGATTTCCATAAATGACTCATATTCTTGTTTTGTGTATTCTGAGCCAGTCTCTCGATAACGTCTGCGAACATTGGCAAGAATTCCTTCAAATACTACATCATATACGCCCTCTCCTCGTTGTCCCTTATAATATACTTTTACAAGTCGGTCTGTTCCATATAGCAACATATGTCTGACTTCTTCTGAAAGTTCCTCATATGGTGTATTTAAGTCAAATTGAAACTCTTTTGCAAGGGCTGTTAAGATCGAACCTGTATAACTGCTTGGGTCTGTTGCCGACTGCCATCCAAGCACTGCAATGGCTCCCTCTGCAATGCTAAGGCTTTTATCCGGAATAATCAGTTCTTCTGAAAACTCCATTCGAATACCAATACCACGACAAACAGGACAAGCACCAAAAGGATTATTAAACGAAAAACTTCTTGGTTCAATTTCATCCACACTGATTCCACAATCCGGGCAAGCAAAACTCTGGCTAAAGTTCATAGGCTTTTGCCCGATTACATCGACTATCATAAGTCCTTCTGCCAATTTCATAACGTTTTCCACCGAATCTGTCAAACGCTGTTCCAAACCTTCTTTTATTACCAGACGGTCTACTACAATCTCAATGTTATGCTTGATATTTTTATCTAAAGAAATCTCTTCTGACAAATCATATTGGTTGCCATCTACAATGACACGAACATAACCACTCTTTTTTGCCTTTTCAAAAACTTTTACATGGGTTCCTTTTCTTCCCCGTACAACAGGAGCAAGAAGCTGAATTTTAGTGCGTTCTGGAAGCTGCAAAATTTCATCCACCATCTGATCGACTGTCTGGTGTTTAATCACCTTTCCACATTTTGGACAATGTGGAATACCGATTCGAGCATACAGTAATCGAAAATAATCATAGATTTCTGTCACAGTTCCTACTGTTGAACGTGGATTTCGATTGGTAGATTTCTGGTCAATAGAAATAGCTGGAGAAAGCCCTTCTATACTTTCCACCTGTGGCTTTTCCATCTGTCCCAAAAACATACGAGCATAGGATGATAAAGACTCCATGTATCTTCTTTGCCCTTCCGCATAAATGGTATCAAATGCTAAAGAGGATTTACCCGAACCACTTAACCCAGTAAATACAACAAATTCGTTTCTTGGAATCTGTAAATTAACATTTTTCAAATTATGTTCTTTTGCTCCCCGAATGGTGATATATTTTTTTCGTTCCATGTTATTTTCCTCTCTTATTACTCCATTTCTAACAATTGTTGTTTTAACTCTATCATCTGGTCACGAAGCTGGGCTGCTACTTCAAAATCCAATTCTGCTGCTGCTGTATGCATCTTTTTCGTAATCATTTTTATCGCAGCCTCTAACTCTTTCTTGCTCATAGATTCTGGGTCTTTCTCCATATCCAGACTCTGCACTTCTACTTTCTTTGAAATGCGAATCAAATCTCTGACCGCCTTTTTAATTGTGGTTGGGGTAATACCATGTGCTTCATTGTATGCCTGCTGAATCTTTCTTCTTCGTTCCGTCTCTTCAATGGCCTTTCGCATAGAATCCGTCCAAGTATCCGCATACATGATAACATGTCCCTCTGCATTTCTGGCGGCTCGTCCAACAGTCTGAATCAAGGATGTTTCCGAACGTAAAAATCCCTCTTTGTCTGCATCTAAAATAGCAACCAATGTAATCTCAGGAATATCCAAACCTTCTCGCAACAAGTTGATACCTACTAATACGTCAAATACATCCATTCGCATATCTCTGATAATCTCAGACCTTTCCAGTGTATCAATGTCCGAATGCAGGTATTTCACTCGTACACCAATTTCACGCAAATAGTCAGTCAAATCTTCTGCCATTTTCTTCGTCAGTGTTGTTACCAGAACTTTATTATGATTCTTCGTTTCTTTTCGTATCTCTCCCACTAAATCGTCTACCTGTCCTGCAACTGGACGCACCTCAATTGGTGGGTCTAATAATCCCGTAGGACGGATAATCTGCTCTGTACGGAACAATTCGTGTTCTTCCTCATATACGGAAGGTGTGGCAGATACGAATAACATCTGGTCGATTTTGCTTTCAAATTCCTGAAAGTTTAAAGGTCGGTTATCTTTTGCAGAAGGCAGACGGAAACCATAGTCAACTAATGTTGATTTACGCGACTGGTCTCCTGCATACATTCCTCGTATCTGTGGAATCGTAATATGCGATTCATCCACCAAAATCAAAAAGTCATCCGGGAAGAAATCAATTAATGTAAATGGAGGTTGTCCCGGCTCCAGCCCCGTCAAATGTCTGGAATAGTTCTCAATGCCAGAGCAAAAACCTGTCTCACGCAACATTTCTATATCAAACTGTGTTCGTTCGGTAATACGTTGCGCCTCTAGCAATTTTCCCTCATGCCGAAACGTTTCCACCTGTTCCCGCATCTCCGCTTCAATGGCTGCCAATGCTGGCTCCATACGGTCTGGTTCTACTACATAATGGGAAGCCGGATAAATATGTGCATGGGAAAGTTCGTATTTTACATTTCCCGTCAATACATCAATCTCTGTCAATCGGTCAATTTCATCTCCAAAAAATTCCACTCGAATGGCTGTATCTGTCTGGTTTGCCATAAAAATCTCTACTACATCACCACGCACTCGAAAAGTACCACGTTTAAAATCCATCTCGCTTCGACTATACTGCATATCCACTAATTTTCGCAGCATCTCATCTCTGTCCTTCTCCATACCAGGTCGAAGCGACATTGTCATATTTTGATAAAATTCCGGACTACCTAATCCATAAATACAAGATACACTGGCTATGATAATGACATCTTTTCGCTCCATCAATGCCGAGGTAGCAGAATGGCGAAGTTTATCAATCTCATCATTCACCGCAGAATCTTTTTCTATATAAGTATCTGTAGACGGCACATACGCCTCTGGTTGATAATAATCATAATAGGAAACAAAATACTCCACTGCATTCTCTGGAAAAAATTCTTTAAACTCTCCATATAACTGTGCCGCAAGTGTCTTATTATGTGCAATCACAAGCGTAGGTTTATTCAATTTTTCAATAATATTTGCCATCGTAAATGTCTTACCAGAACCCGTTACACCTAATAGTGTCTGAAACTGGTTGCCATCCTTAAATCCATTGACAAGTGCTTCAATCGCCTCGGGCTGATCCCCCGTAGGTTTATATTCGGAATGTAAAACAAAATGATCCATGTCTTTAATCCCTCCATTTGTAACTTTTAATCTATGCAACATCAGTTAAAAATTCGTATTTCGATTCATCACGAAAACATATTAACACTTAACTCTAATTCATTCATATCTTTACTATTTGTTCTTATAACAGTCCTTATTATAACAAATAACCTTTTAAAAGTATATAGATGTACACCAAAAAAAGCACAAATGTTCGATTACTGATTATACTTTTTCTTTCACTACTATTCTATTTTTATCAAGTTGCGTTGAAATATTCCTCCAGGATTAAGTCTATTTCAATCATTTCTGAATAATCGTAATACTGATCTTTCCGCTCTTTTGGAATAACTTCTTCAATAAATGGTTCCAATACATCCTGACAGTCTTCTATGATTTCTTGCGTATCTCCATAGACATCTACGGATATAATTTCCTTTGCATGTCCCAACAAATGCGAAACCCCCTTTTCCTTTTCTTGGTTTTCGTTTCTGTTGTGGCTGCTGATGCCGAATCTGCTCCCGGTCTTTATTACCATGATTTCTCACCAGGTCATTTTTATTCTCACGCCTCTCCGCTTCTTTCTTCCTTGCATTCTGTATTTCCCGAAGTTCCTTTCTGACCGATGGCTTCTCTGATTTTCCGGGGCGTATAACTTAGAAGTACCCTCTGCGTTTTTCTCTTGCTTCTTTGAGGTAGGCTCGGACAGACGGGATTTTGTCGTCTTTGTCAAAGAGGGGTTTTGCTCCTTACCCTCTTTCTTCACCGGCTCTCCAAACAGCTCATCCATAAGCGGGTCCTCCTTGAATTTCTGCGGATAATCTTTCTCTGGCTCCACCTTTCTCTGTTTTTCCTGATGAACCTGTACTTTTTCCAGTTTCTTTTCCTGCTTCTCTGATTTTCCGACTTTTGCTTTTTCTACATATGTCCGCTCAATTTCGGTCTTAATTTTCGCAGCTTCTGCAACAGAAGCAAACTGGAATCTATCTACGATACGGTTAATCCCTGGTGCATCTCTTTCTGCTTTCTTCTTATCTTTCACTGATACTTCAACCTGCATCTTGTGTCTCCTTTCTTTTCGTCTACTGAATCTTGTTAATCTGCAATAAGCACATCAACCCAACTCCTATAATTATAATGCCGCCTATCAATACTCCACAAATAAACTTCAACATTGTTACTTTCTCCTTTTCCATTTTCTGAGGGTTTCAGGGATTCTCCCTGACAAGCTGCCGCCGGACTGACAGACAGGAAACCTGTATGGCAATCCAAAGGCGTTGCTTGCTGGTATTGTGTATTCTTCCACATCCGTCTCACGGTTCCGGGTATCAGAAGAATTACTTGCCGAAAGCAAGTCCATCCGCTTGACCTCTTACACAACCGATGGTGGTATATATGTCATAATTTTCATCTCCTTTCCTGCCTTAGATTGATTAGGCGTTTGCGAAACGCCACAAGCCGCATAAATACGGCATATTTTTTGTTACAAAATAAAAATATCTCCTCACGGGTTATGGTATAATAGAATTG
>Ga0256404_1001167_pt1 | contig 65793 bp, 43 predicted proteins | sample RumenRJG_01DNA_FD_185990 | JGI IMG/M metagenome (GOLD analysis project Ga0256404, IMG submission 185990) | Bovine rumen microbial communities from Lethbridge, Alberta, Canada - RJG_01 | ecosystem: Host-associated > Mammals > Digestive system > Stomach > Rumen | place: Canada: Alberta | collected... | reverse complement strand
TCGATGCTGCCTTCGAAGCTTGTAAGGAGCGTCTGCGCCCGATTCTGATGACGGTGGCCACGATGATCATCGGTATGGTACCGCTCGTCATTGAAGGAGGTGCCGGTGCCAATGGTAACCGTGCCCTCGCCCTAGGCGTCATCGGTGGTATGAGCATTGGTACCGTTGCCCTGCTCTTCGTTGTTCCTGCCTTCTTCATCGTGTTCCAGAAACTGCATGAGAAGTTCCAGGGTGCACCGAAAATGAAAAGTGTAGAAGTAAAATCAGAGGAATGAATCATGAAAAGACTAAGTAATATCTTCGCCGCCACAGCCGTGAGCCTTCTGCTCACGGGCTGCGGCATATATAATAAGTACGAGCAGACGACTCCAGCGCCCGACAATGCTTTTGGCGCCAATCCAGACCTCGAGATCGCCAATAGCGAAGCGTCCATCGCCCAGATGTCATGGCGCGAGTTTTTCACCGATCCGCTGCTCCAGCAACTTATCGAGCAGGTGCTGGCCAACAATACAGACCTCAACTCCGCCCGCATCGCGGTAGAGAAGAGTCAGGCCTCGCTGAAGGCTGCCAAACTGGCTTACCTACCGGCACTCAGCCTCGCTCCACAAGGCACCCTCTCCAGTTTTGACGGAAGTGCAGCCACCAAGACCTACAATCTGCCGCTGCAACTCTCGTGGGACATCGACGTGTTCGGCTCCATCACCAACAAGAAGCGGGCCGCCAAGGCTGTGCTCCTTCAGGCTCAGGTGCAGCAGGAGGCCGTGCGGTCCAATCTTGTCTCGGTCACAGCCCAGCAGTACTTCATGCTCCAGGTGCTTGACAGGCAGTTGGAGATCCTCATGCAGACCGACAGCCTTTGGAACAAGTCACTTGAGACCGAGCAGGCTCTCTGGGAGAATGGCAAGGCCTATAGCACTGCCGTCAACCAGATGGAGGCATCCTATCTGAACGTAAAGACGCAGATTGTAGACACCCGCCGCGCCATCCGCTCCGTCGAGAATGCCATTTGCAAACTACTGGCCGCCACACCACAACATATCCAACGCCAGAAATGGGGCAGTTCGGTCTTACATCATGCCGAGGCCACTGGAGATGACGAACAGCGTATGTTCGACACCAAATACTTGAACATCGGCATACCAGCCATGATGCTGGAGCAGCGCCCAGACATCCGCATGGCCAACCATGCCATGGAGGAGGCCTTCTACAACACGGCAGAAGCCCGCTCGGCCTTCTACCCAAGCATCACCCTCAGCGGATCTGCCGGATGGACCAACTCGGCTGGCGGCTTCGTCGTTGATCCAGGCAAGTTGTTGCTCTCTGCCATCGCCCAACTGACGCAGCCCATCTTCGCCCGTGGTCAGTTGACAGCCAGGAAGAAAATTGCGCAACTCACAGAGGAAGACCTGCAGAAGAAGTATGTGCAGACGGTGATCAACGCCGGCAACCAGGTGAACGAAGCCTTGGCCGACTGTATGGCTGCCCGCGAGAAGCATACCTACTTCCATCGGCAGGTGCAAGTACTCAATGAGGCCTATACCGGCACCCATGAACTGATGGACAACGGCAAAGCCAGTTATCTCGAAGTGCTCACCGCCCAGGAGTCGCTGCTCAACGCCCAACTCTCCGAGGCCATGAACATGTACGATGCTGCCGAGGCTATCATAGCCCTTTATATCGCCTTAGGCGGAGGAGCGAACTAATCGCCTCAGATAATAAAAATACCTACAATAAAGATTCCCGGAACGTATAAGCATTTCGGGAATCTTTGATTTACAATAATTGCACTTCAGGACCATGAAAAAGGTGTTTACACGCAATTATTCTTCTTTGTTGCGTAAAAAAAAGCAATATTTTTAAAAAAAAGGTTTTTATTTAAAAATAAATGTATACCTTTGTACCCAATGAATACATAACCGAACATTATTATCTCATTACTAACTTAACAATATGAATCAAAGGTTTAGAAAGACAGCGCTGATGGTGGGTGTTTTCTCCTTGATGGGACTCTGCTACTCACCAAAAGCCTACGCCGCTGACGCCGTACAAGACGTACAGCAGGCAAGGAAGATCACAGGTACTGTGGTCGACGCTCAGGGGCCGGTCATCGGAGCCAGTGTAGTCGTGAAGGGAACAACGAACGGTGTAGCAACCGATTTCGACGGAAACTTCTCGCTGAACGCCAACCCCGGACAGACCCTGGTCGTGACCTACATCGGTTACCTCGACAAGGAAGTCAAGGTGACCGCCAGTCAATCACACTACAACATCACGATCGCCGAGGACAAGCAGATGCTCGACGAAGTGGTGGTCATTGCCTATGGCCAGCAGAAGAAGGTCACCATCACGGGTGCCGTCTCTGCCGTAGGAGGTGACGAACTGCTCAAGGCCCCAGTGGCGAGCGTGGCCAACGCCCTGCAGGGAAAGTTACCCGGTATGTCGGTGGTGCAGCCGTCAGGTATGCCTGGTGCCGATGAGCCTGTCATTCGAGTCCGTGGTACCGGTTCGCTGAACAGTGCCGAGCCGCTGGTACTCGTGGACGGTGTGGAGCGTCCCTTCGGACAACTCGACCCGAATGAGATCGCAGACATCTCCATCCTGAAGGATGCCTCGGCCACAGCCGTGTTCGGCGTGAGAGGTGCCAACGGTGTGATCCTCGTCACCACCAAGCGCGGTACTCCGGGCAAGGCCTCAGTGACAGTCTCCGCCAGTGCCGCCGTGCAGCAGATATCACAGTTCGTGGACTTCGCCGACTCCTACACCTATGGTAAGATGTGGAACTACACAGCCATCACCGACGCCCTGCCTATGAGCCAGTGGCCAGGATCTGCCACGATTGCCGACTACTCGCCGTATGCCGACACAGGCATCCGCTTCAGTCAGGAGGTGATGGAGCATTTCCGCAAAGGCGACATGCCCGTCACATTCCCTAATACCGACTGGATCAACTACATCATGAAGGATGCCGCCTGGCAGGAACAGGTGAACATAAACGTGAACGGCGGTACTGAGAAGATGAGATACTTTGTATCGGCCGGTTTCCTGAACCAGAACTCACTCTTCAAGACCTTCTCGAAGAATGACGACGAGACCTTCAAATACAACCGATTCAACTATCGTGCCAACCTCGACATCGACGTGTCGAAGTACAGCCAGTTGGCGCTGACCCTCGGTGGACGTGTCCAGAACCGCACCACGATGGGTGGCGGCGAGGGATTCCTCTTCCGCTATCTGCAGGGAGCCACGCCCTACGCCGGCATCGGTGTCGACGACCAGGGACGGCACATCGTATCTGACGAGAACTTCGTGGGACCTTATGACCGTGACGCCCTCTCGAACTACTTCGATCTGGGCTACGTGAACGAGAGCACCAATGCCCTGAACCTCGACCTCCAGTATAAACTTGACTTGAGTTTCATTACCCCAGGCCTGGATTTCAAGATCAAAGGATCGTACAACACCGAATACACAGCCCAGAAGAACCGTCAGAACGGATTCGGTACGGGTGTCACCTACGTGGCAACACTCGTCGACGGACAGGAGGTGCTGCGCAAGCAGAACATCACCTGGCCGCTGCCCTACAACGAGAGTCGATGGGGCAGCCGCAACTGGTATGCCGAGGCAAGCATCAACTACTCACGTAAGTTCGGCAAGCATAACGTGGGTGCCCTCGTGCTGTACAACCAGAGCAAGACCTATTATCCCTGGGATTCCGACAACAGCCTGTACCAGTCGATACCTAAAGGCTACGTAGGACTCGTGGGACGTGTCACCTATGACTATGACACCCGCTACATGATTGACTTCAACATCGGTTACAACGGATCCGAGAACTTCGCCGAGGGTAAGCGATACGGTACGTTCCCCTCCTTCTCTGTGGGTTGGATCCCATCGAGCGAGAAGTTCTGGGAACCCATCAAGAAATATATCGGCTATCTGAAACTGCGCGGATCGTGGGGTAAGGTAGGTAACGACAATACCAACGGCGCCCGCTTCCTCTATCTGCCAGGCGCCTGGCAGTTCTACGAAGGAGCCACGACGGTGAACCCGCAGAAACGTGGTGCCAACTTCGGTACGAGCGGTGGCTGGCTGCAGGCCGTGAAGGAACTGACAGCCGGCAACCCCGACGTCACGTGGGAGACAGCCTCTAAGATCAATGTTGGTCTGGACGCCGCATTCATCAACGACCGTCTGACGGTGAACTTCGACCTGTTCTGGGAAGACCGTGAGGACATTCTCGTGTCGAACGCCTCCCAACTGCCAGCCGTGACCAGCCTGCCGGCAAGCCGCGTGAACAAGGGCCGGGTGAAGAACCACGGTTATGAACTGACACTGAGATGGTCCGACAAGGTGGGCGACTTCCGCTACAGCATCAGCCCGAGCATCGCCTTCGCCCGAAACAAGGTAATCGAGATGCTTGAGGTGCCACCTATGTACGACTATCTGAGCCGTACCGGCCAGCGCGTCAACCAACTCTTCGGCTATGACCTCTTTGAGTTCTATCAGGAGGGTACCGAGGCACGCTATAAGGCTGCCTATGGCAAGGACATGCCCGACCAGAAGATTGAACTGAAATATGGTGATGCCGTCTATGTGGACCTGAACGACGACGGTGTCATCGACCAGAACGACCAGAAGCCCCTCGGATTTACCAGCGACGGTAACCCGGAGATCACATGGTCTGTCAATGCCAGCCTGAACTGGAAGGGCCTTGACTTCTCCATGCTCTGGGTAGGTGCCGACAACACCAGTCGTACACTGAACGGATACTTCCGCGACCAGTTCGGCTCTACCAACACCTCGGCACTGGCCCAGTGGGTAGCCGACAACTCCTGGACGGAGAGCAACCCGGGAGCCATCCTGCCCCGTATCTCATTCACCAACCGCGTTCACAACAACCGTGACTCACAGGCCTGGATCATCGACTCCAAATATGTGCGTCTGAAGAATGTGGAGATTGGTTATACCATCAACAAACCCAAGTGGTTGCCACTGCTGAACTACATCAGGTTCTATGCTTCCGGCCAGAACCTGCTGACCTTCGCCGACTTCAAGGGTAACGACCCTGAGGCACCAGGCTCCGGACTCGACTTCGGTGTGCGCTATCCTATGACACGAGTGTATAACTTTGGCGTACAGGTGAACTTCTGATGAATTGATAATTGATAATTGAAAATTGAAAGTTATGATTACTAATATATATAATAAGGTGGCGGTGAGAGTGATCACGATCCTCTTTCCTCTTTCCACTTTCCTCGTCTCAGCATGTGTCGACGAGATCAATGTGGGTAACGCCTTCCTTGAGAAAGCCCCTGGTGTCGACGTGAATATCGACACGGTGTTCTCCAAGGCCGAATATACCCGCAACTTCCTGTGGAGTGCATACGGACAACTCTACTGTACCTACACAGCCGGAAACATGATGAACGGTGCGCCTATCGACGTGCTTTCCGACTCCTACCATTGCTATGTTGGATGGGGCGGTCCCATCCAGAGTTACTATCCTGGCGGTCTGACCGAGGATGCACAGGATACGGAGAATGGTAACTTCCAGGGTAAATTCTCTTATTCAACCAAGAGTGGTCTCGACAGCGATGCCGGTGGACGTGTATCTATCTATGAGACGGTACGCAAGTGCTGGCAGATCATCGAGAACATCGACCGGGTGCCGGACATGAGTGACTCGGAGAAGAGCCGCCTGCGTGGTGAGGCCTATACCATCATGGCCAGCCGCTACTACGATGCCTTCCGCAACTTCGGCGGACTCTGTCTCGTGAAGAAGGCCTTCGCTGTGGGTGAAGACTACTTCGACGGCCGTTCCACAGCCTGGCAGACCGTGGAGTTCATCGACTCGCTGATTGAATGCGCCATCAAGGAACCAGGATACATCTGGAACGTTCCCGATGCCGACATCGGCCAGTGGTCCGGACGTCTGACACGTGCCTCGGCCCGTGCCCTCCGTGCCAAGGTCTGGATGTTCGCTGCATCACCACTGTTCAACAACAGTGAGCCATATATGCGATATGATAAGACGCCGACTGGTCTGGAGAACGAACTGCACGTATGGTTCGGTAAGGAGGATCCATCCCTGTGGAACCGCTGTCTGCAGTATTGCGATGACTTCTTCAACGACAATGCCGCTAACGGCAACTATTATCAACTGATTCAGCCAGAGTCGCAGAATGAGGCAGGCTACCGCATGGCCTACCGTCGTGCCTACCGTTATCGTAACAATGAGTCGCGCCATGAGAAGATCTTCGATGTTCATCCGACGCTCACCCTCTCCGACGGTGGATGGGGATGGGGATGGCGCGGATTCGCCCTCGACTGCCTGCGTCAGGGCGGTGCCGTTCCCACCAACGAGTTGATGGAGTGTTTCGGTATGCAGGACGGTCGTAACTTCCCCTATTCGGATCTCTACGGCCCCGGCAAGAACCCCGACGGTATCGACATGTTTGCCGACCGTGACCCCCGTCTGTATGAGACGATGGTAGTGCCGCAGAAGTCACTCCCTGCCGGATTCGACTATGCCGGTATGTCGTACATGGACTCCTGGGTCGGCGGCTTCCTGGAGAAGAACAGTAACGTCACCAATAAGGACGACGTGGCATCGGGCTACTGCAAGTTCAAGTGGCTGCTCGACTACTACGGAGGTAACCGTTATGACGACGACTACATCGGCGTATCCTACATCCGCCTGGCTGAGATGTACCTCATCCGCGCTGAGGCTCGTGCTGAGACCGGTGACCTCGCCGGAGCACTCGACGACCTGCATGTGGTCCGCAGCCGAGTGGGTCTGGGACGCATTGAGGATATGAACCCCGAGTTGAACCTGAAATCCAACAAGGAGAACCTGATCAACGAGATTCTCCGTGAGCGCAACTGTGAGATCGGTGCCGAGTGTGGTGACCGCACCTACGACATGATCCGCCGCATGCGTCAGGACCTCTTCACCAAGCCACTGCATGAGATCAGAATCTACTGTCTCGATGCCAACGGCAACCGCCTGACAGACGGCGACCAGCAGTACAAGGCTGGCAACCCCTGGCCGAAGTTTGAGTACGAGAAGCCCGAGATCGTCGTCGGACACCGCCGCTGGTGGGATGCCGGCTACTGGACCAACAAGTGGTATCTGGACCCCGTCTCTCGTATTGAGATTCAGAAGGGTTATGGATTGACACAGAATCCTGGGTGGTAATTCTCTTTAGACATAAGAACATAAGAACATATTTATATAAGAGATTATGAGAATAAAGAATATATTCAGATATACCTTGCTGGGACTCTGCAGTGCACCGATGGTGGTGACGGCCCAGGTGACGCTGAGCGACAAGGCGTCGCAGAAGGTAGATTTAGGCTATGGTGTAGAACAGTCAGAGTTCCTCACCACCGCGGCAGCGACAACCATCACTGCAGAAGAACTGCGCCGCACATCAGCCATCAGCCTGGCAGATGCCCTTTACGGCAAGGTGCTTGGCCTGAACGCTTTCCAGAACACAGGTTTCAAAGGTGAGGAAGACCGTGGCGCAACGTTTAACATCCGTGGTGTCCAGACCACCGGTGAACGAGATATCCTGATCCTTGTCGACGGCGTAGAGCGGCCTATCGACCGCCTCACCGTAGAGGAGGTGGAGAGTGTCACCGTACTGAAAGACGCCGCTGCCGTAGCCCTCTACGGCCATGAGGCCGTCAACGGCGTACTCCTGGTGAAGACCAAGCACGGCAACAAAGATGAGAAATACAACTTTAAGGTAGGCGTTTCGCACAAGATACAGTTCAACCCGCAGATGGCTGATATGGTCAGCGCCTACGACTATGCCAATGCCTTGAACCGTGCCCGCCAGAACGACGGTGCTGCTGTCGCCTATTCAGATGCAGAACTGCAAAAGTTCAGGAGTGGCAGCGACCCGCTGGTCTATCCCAACGTCAACTGGAAGGAAGAGGTATTCAAGAACACGGCCCATGAGTCGAATGCCTATCTGTCTTTCTTTGGCGGTACTCAGAAAGTGCAGTATTATACGCAACTCGACTATACCGATGCCCGTGGACTCTACAAGAATCCTGATCAGGGTGACTGGAACTCGCAGTTGAAATATTCGAAAGCGAACATCCGTGCCAATGTTGACTTCGAGGTCAGTCCGACGACCAGGGTCAGTGCCAACATCTTAGGTATCCTGATGGAAACCAACGGCGTGCCTAATGTCAATTCCAACGATGCCTGGTGGCATCTGTACAAGGTGCCTGCCCTGGCCTTCCCCGTCAAGACGGCCGGTGGTGTCTGGGGCGGTAGCCAGACCTACGGCGACTTCAACCTTCTGGCCAAGTCGCAGGGTACCGGTTTCATGAAGACCCATCAGCGACAGATTTGGGCCAACATGACGCTGGAACAAGACCTTGACGTCATCACGAAAGGTCTGAAGTTCTATATCGGTGCTTCTTACGACAACTCCTCCAACACCATCGAGACACGTTCGAAAGGTTACCAGTATGGTTGGAACTACTACGATGCCGCCGGTGCCATGCAGGAGACCGTGATGGGTACGGTAGAAGACAAACTGGTGTTCAACCACTGGGTCAGCACGCAGTGGCGCATCGCCACCTTCAATGCCGGTTTTAAATACGGTATCCAGTTAAAGAATGGTGACAACCTGGCTGCCAATGCCAACTACAACATGAAGAGTGAGATCCGTGACGGTCAGAACAACACCTGGTTCCGTACCAACTGGCAGTTAGCCCTGCACTATGACCATGCCAACCGGTTCATGGCCGACGTGGTACTGGCAGCCAACGGCTCTAACCGCAGTTATCCTGCCAAATGGGCCTTCTCGCCGACCATTGGATTAGGTTATATCTATATCAACAAGCCGGAGAGCAGTCTCATCAACTACGGAAAGGTACGCCTCTCTGGCGGTATCCAGCATACTGACTACGTGCCGGCAGCAGGCCTCTGGCTCGCCAGATGGAACAACTCACACGGACAGTTCTGGTATGGTACCAACTTCCAGAATTCGTGGGGTGCCTTCTTGACCCAGTTCCCCACCGACGACTTTGCACAGGAGACAGCCTATAAGGCCAATCTCGGTACCGACCTGAGAATCGCCAATGCACTTGACGTCACCCTCGACGTGTTCTATCAGCAGCGTCGCAACATCCTCGTCAGTGCCGCTTCACTCAACTCCGCTGTCGTCGGTATCCAGTCATCTTACGATGATAAAGGTCGTGTGGCCAGTTACGGTATGGAACTGGGGCTTCGTTATGCCAAGACCTTCGCCAACGGTCTGAATCTGAATGCCGGTGCCTCCTTCTCGACAGTGAAGAGCGAGATCCTGCAATGGATCGAGACACCTGCCTATCCAAACCTCTCACTGGTCGACGGCCCGGCTGACTACGAGCGCGGACTCATCGCTGAAGGTTTCTTCAAGAGTCAGGACGAGATCGACAACAGCCCCGTACAGCAGTTCGGACAGGTGAAAGTGGGCGATATCAAGTATAAGGATGTCAACGGCGACGGCGTCATCAACGAAAATGACTATGTGGCACAGGACTATGGCAATGCCTTCCCATCACTGAACTATGCCTTCACCCTCGGTGCAGAATATAAGGGTTTCGGTATCAACGCCACGTTCCAAGGAGCCGCCCATCAGGTGAAGAACCTGCGTTATGTCGACGGTGTCTGGGGAGCCCTCTCCGACAACCGTAACCTCTCTCAGGAGTATTATGACAACTGCTTCGATGTGGCAGGAACCAGTGCAAAGTATCCCCGTCTGTCAACAGAGAATGTGGCTAACAACGCCCAGAACTCCACCATCTGGTATCGTAACGTCAGTTGGCTGAAACTGCGCGATTGTGAGGTCTATTACAAGTTGCCCGCATCGGTCATCGAATCGCTGAGGATGACAGAAGCCCGGATTTATATACAGGGCCAGAACCTCTTGTCGTTCGACAACATCGATGCCATGGACGCCGAGAATCTCAACACAGGCTATCCTGTGATGAAGAGTGTAAACTTCGGTCTTTCGGTACAATTCTGAAAAATTAGAAATTAGTAATTAGAAATTAGAAATTATGGTTACACATATATATAATAAGGTGGTGACAGGAGTAGTCTCTTTCCTCTTTCCACTTTCCGCTTTCCTCTTGACAGGGTGTGCCGATCTCGACTATACGGAAGAGACGACACGCGACGAGGCCTGGACCTATGAGTACTTCGAGAATGGCATCAAGAACCTGGTGTTCGATGTCTATGCCCAGGTCTATAACAATGAGTTCGAGGCTAACAGTCCCTACTTCCTGGCCGGTGCGACCGACGAAGCGCAGTATGCACTCGAGACGGGAGCCGTCAACAACTATGTCAATGGTGGATGGAGCCCGGCCAACCCCTACTCCAACACCTGGAACAAGGCTTACACCGCCATCGCTGATGTCAACATGTACCTGGAGAAGATCGACCAGGCAGACATCTCCGACTGGCAGTACAATCCCGACTATAAGAACTGGGTGGCTCAGATGGAGTTGTTCCCTTACGAACTGCGCTTCCTGAGAGCCTACTTCTACTTCGAGTTGTTCAAGACCTACGGCGACGTGCCTCTGGTGACCACTACACTCACCAATGGTCAGGCGAATAACATCACCCGCACCTCAGCCGATGAGATCGTGAAGTTCATCGTCGAAGAGTGTGACGCCATCGCGCCCTATCTGCCAGAGACATATACGACAGAGGTATTCTCCGAGGTAGGACGTGCCACCCGCATCGCTGCCGCAGCCCTCAAGGCCCGCACGCTGCTCTATGCCGCCTCACCGCTTCACAACCCCTCGGGCGACAAGACCAAGTGGGCCGAGGCTGCCGAAGCCTGCAAGTACATCCTCGACAATGCGTCACAGTGGGGGTTGAAACTCAGTACCTACGGTTCCTTGTGGGGGCATGACGCTTTCTTCAATACAGAACTGATCTTCGGTCTGGGACGTGGTGAGAACAACACGTTCGAGATGGCCAACTATCCCGTCGGTGTCGAGAACGGTTCTTCCGGCAACTGTCCCACCCAGAGCCTGGTAGACCAGTATGAGTATCAGGATAATGGTGAGACCTTCGGTCAGCGCTACCCCGGCAGCATCAATCTCAACGAGGTCAATCCTTACGAAGGCCTTGACCCCCGCTTCGCACTGACCGTGGTGAAGAACGGTGACGAATGGCCCAGCAACGGTGCTCAGAAGAAGGCAATTGAGACCTTCACCGGTGGATTCAACGCCGCACCTAAGTACGGTGCCACACCGACGAGTTATTATCTCAAGAAGTACGTCGACGGTTCTTGTGTCACCACCGCTGACAACCAGACCACCCGTCGTCACACGTGGATTATCTTCCGTCTGGGAGAGTTCTACCTCGACTATGCCGAAGCCGTCTTCAATGCTACTGGCAGCGCCAATGACGACTCCTTTGGCATGACCGCCAACGATGCCATCAACGTGCTGCGTAAACGTGCCGACATCCAGATGCCACCATTCACCGAGGATGGTGAGCAGTGGGTCAGCCGCTATGAGCGTGAACGCTTGGTAGAACTGGCATTCGAGAACCATCGTTTCTGGGACGTACGACGCTGGAAGAAGGGTGCCCAGTACTTTAAGACGATCCAGGTGGCAACCATCAGCCCCGACCTGACGCTGACACGCTCTACGATTACCCGCCAGTGGGATGACAAGTTCAATTTCTACCCCATCCCGCAGACGGAACTGAAGCAGAATCCTAACCTCACTCAGAACCCAGGATGGTAATCAGAGAATGAGAGAATAATAAAATTGAGAATTGAAAATTGAGAATTATGATTACATATAAATTTAAAAAGGTAGCGGCAAGAGTAACCTCTTTCCTCCTTCCTCTTTCCACTTTCTTCTTCATAGCCAGCCTCTTCCTTCTCACGGCCTGCTCTGAAGACGATGACAACGGTTCTGCCAATGTCGGACTGGGCATTAAAGTGTTCTCTCCGACGAAGGTAGTCACCAACCAGCCTATGACCATCAACGGTTCCGGTTTCAACGACGTGACCGAGATCGGTTTCCCCGGTGGCATCAAAGTGTCTGACTTCGAGATTGTCAGCAACGATATGATCAGGGTCAATGCCCCCTCCGGCATCCCCGCCGAGGGTGGTAAGATCGTCGTACGTACTGCCAACGGCGAGGCAGAGTCACGCCTGCCTCTGACCGTAGGACATACCATGGTGTCGGGATACTCGAAGCAGCCGGGCGAGAGTGCTGCGGGCGGTGAACTGATCACTGTCTACGGCTCAGACCTGGAGTTCATCAACAATATCGAACTGCTCGATGCCGACGGTCTCCCACAACTCATCGACCATAAGGACTTCTATCGCAAAGGCACTAGCAATCTCGTCTTCCGCGTTCCACCGAAGAATATCTTCAAAGGCACCTTTGCAGGTACACTTCACACCTACGACGGACAGTCCTTCCTGATGCCGGAACTGGCTTACGAGCCGTCTGCAGAGGGAGGTCACTGGGAGACTGTTGTTACACCTATTTGGACGAATGACGGCTCATTGGGTACCATCAACTGGAGTAGCGACTACCGGTTCGCTCCCGAGAGCAATTCCACAGGCGAGGAGTGCTATACCGTGCCTCAGGATATCTGGGAGAAGATGAAGACAGGTTCCTTCTTCATGAAGTTCAAGATAGACGATCCAAGTTGGTGGCAGATACGTATCACTACCGGATGGTGGGGTAGTCAGTGGCCTGCTGGCAAGGAAGAGGACATCTCACCCAATTTCATGACGGATATGGTGATTGATAACGGTGACGGCACCTACTACATCGAACTGAACCTTGCCGGCTCCAACCTGGCTGCCGATATGGATGCTCAGCACCTGCTCTTCACTGGTAGTGGATACACCGTACAGAGTCTTTACTTTGCAGAAGATGTATGGGTTGAAGGTGGCGGAGAAGTTGAAGTAAAAGTTCCCGTTTGGTCGAACGGAGGCACTCTCGGTGAGATCAACTGGAGCAGTGACTATCGCTTTGCTGCCGAAGGTCATTCTACTGGCGAGGAATGCTACACGATACCTGCAGATATATGGCAGAGAATCAAGACCGAGACGTTCTACGTGACCGTCAAGGGTGAGAATCCTCAGATTCGTGTCACCTCCGGCTGGTGGAGCACTACATGGACCGGCAATGATATCCAGCCCGGCAATGAGTTGTTGGAAGATAATGGCGACGGAACATGGAAACTCACGGTCAACCTTGCAGGAGATCCTCTCTTAGATGTTATGGACGAACAGCATCTGCTATTTACTGGTGCTGGTTACACGGTAGAGGATATCTATTTCATCGAGTACCAATCTGGTGGTGGCGGTGGTAGCGCAGAGGTCAACATCTGGAATAACGACGGCTCGCTCGGAACCATCAATTGGAGCAGCGATTTCCGCTTCTCGTCTGAAAGTGCTGCTACCGGTGAAGAGTGCTATGCCATTCCGCAAGACATCTGGGACAGTGTCATCATGAAGGGCACCTTCTACATGCAGGCCTCTGCAGATGCAGACTGGTATAACTTGCGCATCACTACCGGATGGTGGACCACCACCTGGACGGGCAACGACATCGGCAAGGGTGACGAACGGCTGATTCTCAATGATGACGGTACATTCACCATTGAAATCAACTTCTCAGGCGATGAAATCCTCGACTATCTGGATGTCCAGCACCTGCTCTTCACCGGTGAAGGATACACCCCATTGAAACTGTTCTATAAATAGTAGAATACGACACAGGCAACAGTGATTGCCTCCATTTACATTGCTTCCACCTGCAAGGATTCACCCCCTTGCAGGTGGTTGTGTATTTTTTACACTTATTGGGCTTTTTTTGTTAAAAATGTACTATTATGGGCCAAAATAACATTATTTAGCATAAAAGTATCAACATTTATCAAAAAAAGCAATTGCAGTTACAAAAAAACTATTTAATTTTGCATCCGAATTATCAAGATATTGAACTATCTATCATAACTAATTATATAACAAAAGAACAACAGTATGAATCTAAACAACTCAACCTAACTGCGCGTGTACCTTATTTATAATATAAGGGACATCAGAACCAAAGTGTAAATCATCATAACATTAATCTAAGTATAACACTCAAGTATGAATCGAAAATTTAGAAAAACAGCGCTGCTGATGAGTGCCCTTGCTCTGTTAGGACTCGGTTACTCATCAAATGCCAACGCCGCTGGCGCTCCTCAGGAGATTCAGCAGGCAACCAAGAAGATTACAGGTACTGTAGTCGACGCTCAGGGCCCCGTCATCGGAGCCAGTGTAGTGGAAAAGGGAACCACGAACGGTACTGTTACCGATTTCGATGGTAACTTCTCTCTCAACGTAAAGGAAGGTGCAACGATCGTCGTATCGTTCATCGGTTACGAAACTCAGGAAATCAAGGTAGGTAGCCAGAACAACTACAGCATCACGATGAAGGACGACAACGCCGTTCTCGACGAAGTGGTGGTCGTAGGTTATGGTGTCCAGAAGAAGAAACTCGTCACCGGTGCTACCGTTGAGGTGAAGGGTGAGGACATCACGAAACTGAATACCACTCAGGTGCTCGGTGCTCTGCAGAGCCAAAGCCCTGGTGTGAGCATTCAGGCCAACTCTGGTCAGCCTGGCGATGGCTTTAAAATTGCCATCCGTGGTGCTGGTACCAATGGTGACACGAAGCCTCTGTATGTTATCGACGGCGTAGCCGGTGGTGACATCAATAACTTGAACCCCTCCGACATCGAGCGTATCGACGTGCTGAAGGACGCTGCATCCTGCGCCATCTACGGTTCGGCTGCTGCTAACGGTGTGATCCTCGTGACCACCAAGCAGGGTAAGGAAGGTAAGGTAAGCATTCAGTACGACGGCAACGTCGGTTGGTCAAATATCTACCGTCTGCCTCAGTTGCTGACTGCCGGTCAGTACATGCAGGTGATGGACCTTGTACGCTTCCAGACTGGTGAGTCTACTCGCGACTGGTCGCAGTACTTCCAGGGCCAGGAGGCTTTGCTGGCTGCTTATCAGAACGGTTCGAACGCTGGAACAGACTGGGTGGATGCACTCCGCAACAAGAACGCCATGACCACCAGTCACTCAGTGAACGTCGCCGGTGGTAGCGATCTTTCCAAGTTCTCTATCGGTGCCGGTTACCAGTATCAGGATGGTGCCTTCGGTGGCAAATATGCCAAGTCTGACTATCGTCGTTTCACCCTGCGTGTGAACTCCGACCACGTCATCCTGCGCAGTGCCGACAAGAGTTTCGACGTCATCAAGGTTGGTGAGAACCTGTACTACAGCCACAAGCAGAATCAAGGTATCCAGATTGGTAACCAGTACTCTAACGTGCTGTCTACCGCTCTGCGTGCCAACCCACTGATCCCCATTTATAACAGCAACGGCGGCTATTTCGGCTACGAGGATCTGAAGAACATGGGTATGTTCAACTACACCTCTTATGCCAGCAACCCGATCCTCAGCCTCGTAAACAGCCAGAGTGCCAACAACAAGAGCATCAGTTTCGGTCTGAACGCAACTGGTTTCGTAGAGATCCAGCCTATCAAGGGTCTTACCTATCGTGGACAGATCAACTACAACCAGAGCAGTTGGACATGGCGCGCCTATCTGCCGGTTTACAAGATCAACGACCAGGGTGACATGCGCACCACCGACCAGGCTACCAATCAGGTAGGTACAGGCTGGGGCTGGGGCACCACCAACACCCTGAACTATAAGTTCGACATTCAGGATCACCACTTCGACATCCTCGCTGGTACAGAGTACAGTGAGAGCCGTCCCGATTTCGGATTCTCCCTCAACGCTACTGCTTCAGACGCCATTACGCCCGACTTGAAGCATGCCTACATGAGCCTGATGAAGAACAACACACAGGCTACTGTTTCTGGCAATCCTTACGGCGACTCTCGCGGTATGTCTTACTTCGGACGTCTGAACTATGACTTCGCTGAGAAGTATATGTTTACCGCTATCTTCCGTGCTGATGGTAGTTCAGTGTTTGCTCCTGGCCACCGCTGGGGTTACTTCCCCTCATTCTCCGCTGGTTGGGTAATCAGCAATGAGAAATTCATGCAGAGCACTGCCAACTGGCTTTCCTTCCTGAAACTCCGTGCAGGTTGGGGACAGAACGGTAACAAACGTATCGGTGCCTTCCAGTATGAGGCAGCCTTCGCTTATGATGCATTCAGCATGTATTCATTCAACAACGCCAAGGACACTCCCACCAAGGGTGCTTCACTGTCACGCCTGGCCAATGAAGACCTGACTTGGGAAACCTCTGAGCAGCTTGACTTCGGTTTCGATGCCCGTTTCCTGGGTGGCAGACTCGGTATGGTGTTCGACTGGTATAAGAAGACCACGAAAGACCTGCTCCTCTATGTACCCGTTTCTCCGACAACCGGTTTCAGTTCTCAGTTGAAGAACGCCGGTACCGTTCAGAATACTGGTATTGAGTTCGCTATCAACTGGCGCGACCAGATTGGCAAGGACTTCGAGTACAACATCGCTTACAACATTGCCTATAATAAGAATAAGGTAACGGAGGTGAACTCTTCGCAGAAGTATAACAACGGTGGTAACGACCTGCTCGCACAGGGTACCGGTCAGATGGCCCGTTTCGAGGAAGGTGAGCCTATCGGCTACTTCTGGGGTTACAAGACCGTTGGTCCGATCCAGAACGCCGCCGATCTCGCTGCATACACCGCTACACTGAAGGACGGCGATGCTGCCAACTCTCTCCAAGGTACAGACCTGAAGGTCGGTGACCTGAAGTTCGTCGACACCAATGGCGACGGCATGATCACTGCTGACGACAAAACGAATCTGGGCGACCCGAACCCCGACGTAACGATGGGTGTCACCCTCGGTGCTTCTTATAAGGGCTTCGACATCAACATCACTGGTTATGGCGCATTCGGACAGCAGGTGGCTCGCAGTTATCGTAAGTTCACCGATGGTGAGTACGAGAACTATACCACAGAGGTCTTCGACTACTGGACTGGTGAAGGCACCAGCAACAAGTTCCCCCTGCTCGCTGCTATGAACCGTGGTGTGAACTGGCAGTCTATCTCTGACCTCTACATCGAGGATGCCGGCTACTTCCGCCTGCAGAACCTGACCGTAGGTTACGATTTCACGAAACTCTTCAAGACTGCTTTCCAGCAGATCCGCGTCTACTTCGCTGCTCAGAACCTGTTCACCATCACCAAGTACAAGGGAATGGATCCTGAGAACGGTATGGCACTCAATGGCGGTGAGCCTTGGGTAACCGGTGTTGACGTAGGTAACTATCCTCAGCCCCGTACATATTTGGTAGGTGTAAACATTAAATTCTAAAAACAGGAGTACACAAGTATGAAAAAGATATTTTTATTAGCTACAGCCGTTGCCGCCCTTGGACTCACATCTTGCAGCATCGACAATGTAGAAAACATCGGTGAGATGTCTACCAGTGAGTTCCCCAAGACGGACGGTGACATCGAGTCAGTATTGGCCGGTGTATATCAGAATCTGAACGAGACGCACGCCAACCCCCAGTGCTCATTCCTCTATGCAGCCTGTCTGGCCAGTGATGACCAGTTCGGTGGTGGCGGTACCAATGATAAGTTGATGCAGGCAGAAGACCTGCTCTGCAACTACAACGCCGACATGACCAACCAGTTCTACGCAGACCGCTATAAGGGTGTTGCACGTGCCAACACGCTGCTCCAGGTGCTGGAGAACGCTGGAGGTATGGCCGAGGATGTGAAGAACAAGGGTATTGGTGAGTCCAAGTTCCTGCGTGCTTTCTACTACTATGAACTCGCCTCTATGTACGGCAATGTGCCTCTGATCACAAGTCCTGATCAGGAGAACACCAAGCAGGGTGACGTAAAGGTGCTTTGGGGCCAGATCCTGCAGGATCTCCGCGACGCCGTAGAGTTGCTGCCAGCAGCAAAGCGTACTGACGGACGTATCGACAAGTATACAGCAGAGGCTATGCTCGGACGTGCCTGGTTGTTCTACACAGGCTTCTATTGCAACGGTACATCTACCGCCGACCTGGTAAGCACATCCTATAACCCGCTGACCTCAGTGGATCTGCCCGACGGCACGACCCTGACCAAGCAGGATGTGATTGGCTATATCGACGACTGCGTGAACAATTCCGGTTACACACTGGTTCCTGATTTCCGCAACCTCTGGGCTTACACCAACAATAAGGTTGTTGAGGATTATCCTTATACGAAGGGTCAGGGCCTGGCTTGGGTGGAAAACGACAATGGCGTGAACCCCGAGGCTATGTTTGCTATCAAGTTCAACAAGTTGGCTTCTTGGAGCACAACGATTGGCTATGCCAACGGTATCTCTCTGCACTTCGGTGTACGTGGTGGTCAGGACTATGCAGGAACCTACCCCTTCGGTCAGGGCTGGGGTGCTGGTATCGTAGCCCCGAACCTCGTCAACGACTGGAAGGCAGCAGAGCCTAACGACATGCGCCTGAAGGCTTCTATCGCAGACGTCAACGACACCAACGAGATGCCGAATTACACTCGCGGTGGTTGGGCAGACTTCGTTCAGGAAACTGACTACTACTCAAAGAAGTGGTCGCCTATCTGTGCCAAGAATGACGGATCATTTGTTCCGAAGGAAGGCGACGTTCCTGCATATCTGGCTTGCTTTGAGACACTGATGTATCCCGGCAACTGGGACACCTCCGGTGAGAACAACTTCCAGTTGTCTAATATCCACGACCTCGTGCTGATCCGCTTTGCAGACGTGCTGCTCATGCAGTCTGAGTTGAAGGAAGATGTCTCAGGTATTAATAAGGTTCGCGAAAGAGCCGGTCTGCCCGCTATTAACGGCTATTCTCTGCAGGCTCTGCAGAACGAGCGCCGTTGGGAACTCGCTTGTGAGGGTATCCGCTGGAACGACATCCGCCGCTGGCACATCGCTGCCACCGCTCTGGCTAAGCAGGAGAACCAGCCCACGTACTACTGTGGTAATCCCGATACCAACAAGCCACACAATGGTGGTTATGCATCCCGTTACAATGCAACGGCAGGATTCCAGAAGATGCCTGAGACTCAGATTGCCCTCGGTACCGTTCAGCAGAACGATGGTTGGGCAGATGCTTCTTCAGAGTACACTGGATGGTAATCATCAGCAACAATGTTGAATCATTAAAACAAAAGAAGAAATGAAAAAACAGATATTAATTTTGGTTGCAGCCCTCGGTTTGCTGACTGCCTGCGACCCGTCGAAAGACAGCATCGGTATGCCAGGCAACTCCAGCCTGTCAGGCGATCAACTGACAAGCGGTTTCACCACAAAGCAGTTTAGCGATGAGACTTATACATCAGAGGCTGCCGACGGTAACTACTTCACGTTTACAACCTCTCCGTCGCGTGTGGTAACTATCTATCAACTCGATAGCGAAGGCAACCGTAACGTTCTCGCGTCAGGTAAGGCCAACGGTACATTCAAGATTGTGCCAAAGCGCGGAAATCCGACCAGTCAGACCTATTACATAGAGACAAAAGATTTCAACGGAAATACCATCACAGGCACTAAAACTTGCGAAGTATATGTTCCCTCAGAACTGGAACCTGTTGTACGTCTGTTAGCCAGTGATGCCTATGGATCAAAGACTTGGACATGGGGCGAAAATATTCCTTGGGATAATAATGGTACTATCGTGCTTGGTTCATGGGGCAACTTCGGTTACACTCCTGGCAGCGGTGACACATTCCCCAACGGCATCTGGTGGTCTTGCCCTGCTGCAGAACTGACAGGCCAACTGAAACACTCTGACACAGGTGTAGCAACAGGCGAAGAAGATCCTAAGGCAACAATGGTGTTCTATGACGATGGCAACATCGCATGTTTCGATGCTGGTGGCAACCAGATTCGTAAGGGTAAGTATTCTGTAGAAGGATGGGATGGCTCTACTCGCAAGGAAGTAAACGGAACACCTTGGAGTTTAGGTACCCTGAAAACAACAGCAGGATCAATTCTCTTCCCATTCAAGATTAATGGTGGTGGTACTAAACCTGAATCATTTGAAATTCTGAAATTAACATCTGATCAGTTAATTCTTTCTTATGCTGATGCAGGTACTGGAAGTTGGAGCGAAGCAACGTTCTGGAGTTTCGTAAGTTCATCTGATGGCGAAGCCATGTTGACAGATTTCGGTACAAAGGAATGGACATGGGGCGAAAATATTCCTTGGGATAATAATGGTACTATCGTGCTTGGTTCATGGGGCAACTTCGGTTACACTCCTGGCAGCGGTGACACATTCCCCAATGGCATCTGGTGGTCTTGCCCTGCTGCAGAACTGACAGGCCAACTGAAACACTCTGACACAGGTGTAGCAACAGGCGAAGAGGATCCCAATGCTTATATGGCATTTGACTGGGCAACTGGTAATGTAATATCTTACACTGCAGAAGGCAAGGAAATTCGCTCTGGTAAGTTCGAACTTAAGTATGACCAGAACCGTCAAGAGGTAAATGGGACTCCCTGGAACCTCGGCACGCTTGAAACAGATGCTGGTTCTATCCTTTTCCCGTTCAAGATAAACGGTGGCGGTACTAAGCCCACATCTTTCCAAATTATTAAACTCTCAAATGACCAGATGATTCTTACTTATGCAGATGAAGGCACTGGTTCTTGGAGTGAGGCTACATTCTGGAGTTTCAAGAAGAAGTAATTCTCACAAACCTCTATACATTCCGCCCCGGGCTCAGAGCCTGGGGCGGTTTGCGTAAGGAGGGCCGGGGATGCAGGCTTGCGTAAATAATCGATTAAACATTTGGAAGTTTTAGAAATAGTTCGTATCTTTGCCAACGAAATAAAAAATAGAAGAGAATATGGCAACAATTACACTAAGCAATGCTGTATATAACAATGCCAAGCAATATGCTGAGAAACAGAATATCAGCGTAGATGAATTTATCGTTTCATTGATTCACAAATTCACCGCCGCGACCAACCAACAGAAAAAAAGAAAGTTTGAAAAAACCCCTGTAGACAAGCTAGAGCCCGAATTACAGGAAATTCTCAACATGCCACAAATTGGCCATTTAGAAGAGGATGACATAAATGGCGAGAAAGCACGCATGGAATATTATAAAGAGAAATACGGATTATGAAAGTCTTTATAGACACAAATGTACTCATTGATTTTATTGCCAAGCGTGAACAGTTCTATCAAACTGCTGCAAGTTTGATGAGTCTGGGCATTAAAGGAGAAGTGGAATTATATGCTACGCCATTGACTTATGCTACTTGTATTTTCATTTCCCAAAAGATTCTTGGTTATGATGGTGCCATAAAAGCTATGCAGATAGTCGACAACTACGTGAGGGTGTCCACAATGGATTCTCGTCAGTGTCATAACGCCCTTTTTTCTCGAATGCCAGATTTTGAAGACATGCTTCAGTTTGAGTCTGCCTACGCTGCAGGTTGTGATGTGATTGTCACAAGAAACAAAAAGCATTTTCCATCAGATGCTATGCAAATATTGTCGCCTGATGAGTTCTTCGATAACTATTGGCCTGAGGATTGATTAGGCAACAATGAAATCTTTTATGCAACTCCGCCCCGGGCTCACCGCTCGGGGCGGATTGCGTAAGGAGGGCCAGGGAGACAGGCTTGAGCCGATATAGCTCACCACTGGTATTCTTCCACGTAGCCGTCGAAATGGAGTTCGGCCGTCCAGCCGAAGCGAAGGAAGGTGGCGCGGATATACTGCTCCACCTCGGGAGTGATCGCCCTCGCGCCATTCCGATATTCATAGTAGCGCTTGCGGCCATAGGTGGCGATAAGGTGCTTCTTGATGCTCACCTCGAGATGGCCAGGCACATCGTAGAAGATGTCCATGAACCCCTGAGCCATACGGACGGTCTGGTCGTTACGATACATCGGACAGTCGGCCTGCTGGGTCTTGGGATGGTTCAGGTTGATGCTCGTGCAGACCAGTTTATCGTGAGGCGTATAGGCGCTGAGCAGACTGCGCAGGCAATGCTCGCGGTTAGGACAAGTGCTACTGAAGCACACGGTATAGGTCTCTGCCTTCTGGCGGAAGATGTCTTCCCTCGTAGGCTGTTGGTTTCTTGTTTTACTCATGATGATGATATAACACACTTTCTGCATGCAAAGGTAATACTTTTGTCGGACTCAAGCAAATCTTTTCGAGAGAAAATATGAAAATAGGCCTACATTCCTACATTTTTAGCCTAACACTTTAATACTTAGGGATTTACACTATGTATGGTGCCTACATAACAATCATCAACCCTACATAAAAGCATATAAAAAGCCCGTTTATGGCATCAAAAAAAACATCTATATCACTGATTATCTGTGTGTTCCATGATAGTACCTACGAGTGAAACACAGTGTTTCATCGAGGGAAACACTCTGTTTCTCTAAGGGAAACACAGTGTTTCCAAAGCAGGAACAAGGGTGAAACACATCATTCAGGTGACTATGAAAAAGGGCAGACTAATGGCAAAAATGCCACTATTATGTAGGGTTGATGATTGCTATGTAGGCACCATACATAGTCTAAAATACTGAAATACAGAGGTTTATGAAGAAAATGTAGGAATGTAGGGTGAAAACGGATTTTTCGAATGAAAAATGTTGCATATACAAAATAATCTTTGTACCTTTGTCGAGCGAAACCAATAATAATGAGATATGACAAAGGTTACGATACTAAAACAGGTGCGAAACAACCAGACACTCAGACAGTTAGACACGGAAGAGGTGGTGGCGATGATCAAGGATCAGGCTTTTGGGAAGATCTGCAGCGAGTTGCGGGCCGTCTATCCGCTGGCAGAGGTCCGCATGAAGTATGATGCCGACGACGGCTTCCTGTCGTATTACACACAGGACCTGCCGAGAGTGTGCTTCACAGCCTCGTGGGAGAACAGGAACAAGCAGCGGCTGATGCGCAGTTACAACGGTCTGGTGCTGCTCGAGGTGAACAATCTGGCCTCCATCGAAGAGGCCGAGGCAGTGAGGACGGGGGCGAGCCTGATCCCCCAGACGATGCTCGCCTTTATCGGCTCTAGCGGCCGCTCGGTGAAGATTGTCTGTCGTGGAGCGCTCTTCGACGGCAGTCTGCCTGAGGGCGACGACGAGGTGAGGCGCTTCCATACGAACCTCTATGAGAAGGCCCGCATGGCTTACAACATGCAACTCGGCCTGACGGTCGAGAAACTGGAGCCGACACTCGACCGCGACTGCTATCTGAGCAGCGACCCCGACCTGTACTACGACCCGCAGTCGCAACCCTTCTATACCGATGCGTCGGCCCTGCCCAGGGCGGTGAAGCCGCTCGCCGTCCAGGCTGATACGCAGCAAGGGCTGTTGCCTGGCTATGACAACGGCCACGCCATGCGGCTCGTCTATGAGTTCTGTCTGCAGAAAGCCTACGACGACGTGACGGGCGTCGACGACAAGGGCGAGCGTAACCATCTGATACTGACGCGCTTGGCCGGCTATTGCTGCGAGTCGGGAGTGCCGATGGGCGTGGCTCGCCGGCTGGCGCTCCTCAACCTGGAGTTCTCCCGAGAGGAGGATGTGGTCGAGATGGTGTTCAGCAATGCCTACCGCTCGGAGCACGAACGGAAGTATCGCCAGAGCAATGGTCTCGCCAAGCCGCTGAGACACATGCCGGCGGAGTCGCTGCTGATGATGAAGGTGGACATGTTTCTCAACGCCAACTACGAACTGCGGAAGAACGTGATGAGGGGCGTGGCAGAGTATCGTCGCAAGACGGGCCTGGGCTTCAGTTTCCAGGATCTCACCGAGGAGGCCCGCAACTCTATCACGATGAGGGCTCTGTCGCAGGGTGTGAAATGCTGGGACAAGGATATCAGCCGTTATGTGAATTCGAACGACATCGACCTTTACGAGCCGATGACCGACTTCCTCGACCATCTGCCTAAGTGGGACGGCCAGGACCGCGTGGAGCCGTTGGCCAGGCGCATCAAGACCGACTATGAGGCGTGGCCGCAGTTATTCCATATCTGGATGCGGTCGATGGTGGCGATGTGGCGAGGCAAGGGCCAACTCACGGGCAATGCCCTCGTACCGCTGCTGATCGGCCGTCAGGGCTGCGGCAAGACGTCGTTCTGCCGCATCCTGCTGCCCAGAGACCAGCGGGAGTACTATAACGACCGTATCAACTTCAAGAACGAGAGCGACCTGAACCTCGGGCTGACATCGTTTGCCCTCATCAACCTCGACGAGTTCGACCGTGTCACCCAGCGCCAGCAGGTCGTGCTGAAGTATCTCGTCTCGACCTTCGACCTGAAGTATCGCCCACCCTACGGCAAGGCCTATAGTTCGCATCGCCGCTACGCCTCGTTCATCGCGACGACCAATGAGAGTATGCCCCTGACGGATCCCAGCGGCAACCGCAGGTTCATCTGTGTGACGGTGGAGGGCGACATCGACTTCGAGAGTCCGGTAGACTATCCGCAACTCTATGCCCAGTTGGAATATGAGGTGTCGACGCTGCGACTGCGCTACCATCTGACCCGCGAGGAAGAGCATCAGTTGATGGAGCACAACCTGAGGTATCAGCGACTGACGCAACTCGGCGAACAGTTGATGTCGTTGTTCCAGAAGCCGGAGGGCACATCGAAGGAGAACCCTGAGGGTGGCCAGTGGATGACGCTGAAGGACATCTCCGCCCATCTGAAAAAGGTGTTCAGGGGTGCCTACTCGGAGGATGAGGGCTCGTATGTCAGAATCGGCAACTACCTGAGCCGTCCAGAATACAAGTTCGAGAGTCAGCGCAAGACCTCCGGCATGGTCTACTGGGTGAAGTTGCGCTGAGGGGAGTCCTGCTGACGCCCCTAAATAATCTGCAAAACGATTGGCGGTTTCAAAAAAAATGCGTACTTTTGCAGCGGATATGACGAAAACAATGGAAAGATACTGGAATTGGGGTCTGTCGGTGCTGGTAGGCATCGGCATGTTCGTGTTCTGGTACGTAGCCTATCCCCATGCTTTGTCGTATCAGGAACAGTACCAGTTGTTTCTTTGGACAGGCGACTATTTCATAGAGAAGATCAGCCTGCCAGGGGGCTTTGCAGACTGGCTGGGCGAGTTTATCGTGCAGTTTTTTTATGTAGAATGGCTGGGGGCGCTGTTGCTGGCGTTGCTGTTTGTGGCATTGCAGCGGGTTAGCCTGCGGCTGTTGGAGAATCATGGGGACAGGTCGCTTGATACCAAATGGAATCATGGACCTGTCCCCATGATTCTGAGCATGATACCTGTGGCTGTTGTATGGTGGCTGATGGGCGATATCAATGTGATGCTGGCTTGGCCGGTGGCGGTGGTGCTGGCGATGGCGATGGGGTGGATAGTAGGGAGATTAGGGTTATTAGGGAGATTAGGGTCTTTAGGGAGATTAGGGAAATTAGGGATTATAGGAGAGGTGGTTTTGATTCCCATCGCCTATTGGCTGATAGGGCCGATGGTGTGGATATATGTAATGATCAGATTGGTGCAGGCAGGATGGCGGCATCTGTGGACGGCGGGCTGGCTCGTGGCGGTGCAGTTGACGGTCTATGCCTGGCTGCTGCCACAATGGCCGTTGCCGATGGCGATGACGGGGCTCAGTTATTATCGCATCCCATTGCAGTATCCACAGTGGAGCGGATATAATAAGGATATGTATGAACTGATCCGGATGGACTATCTGGTGAGGCATGAGCGCTGGGACGAGATCGTGAAGCGAGCCGGAGCATATCAGGTGAAGACACCGTTCTGGAGTAACTGCGTGAATCTGGCCTTGTCGCAGAAGCGGCTGTTGGCTGACCGCATGTTCGACTTCTACCAGAGCGGTGAGGATGCGCTGGTGATGCCCAGGACAAGAGACCTCACGTCGATGCTGCCGACTGCGGAGGCCTTCTGGCGATTGGGGATGGTGAACTCGGCACAGCGGTATATGTTTGATACCCAGGAGTCGATCCTCAATGGCAAGAAGAGCGGGCGATGCACAAAACGGATTGCGGAGTGTATGATCGTGAACGGACATTATCAGACAGCCAAGAAGCAACTCGACATTCTGAAGAAGAGTTTGTTTTATAGCGATTGGGCCAAGGAGATGGAGGCGATGATTGAGGCGGAGATAGGGGTGGATCAGACCACCCCTAGCCCCTCCTACTCAGGAGGGGAAACCCTGCGGGATGGCAATAGGCAGTCCTACTCAGGAGGTGAAAGAGGCGTGGATGCGCATCCCGTCTACGGCAAACTGCGGAAGATGAGATATAAGAATGACTTCCTCTATAGTTATGACGAGATTGACAAGATGTTCGGGTTGCTGTTGATGAACAACACAGACAATAAGATGGCCCTCGACTACTTCCTGGCACAGATGCTGCTGAACGGGAATGTGCAAGGGTTCCAACAGTACTTGGGTGCCGCCCAGCAGTATGGCGGCTACCGCCAGATGCCGTTGGGCTATCAGGATGCGATGATGTGTATCCAGAAACAAGGCAATCTGCCCGGCTCGGCATACGGCAACTATGTGAAAAGGATGATGGCAGGAAGGAGGGGGCAATGAGGCATGGAGTTTGTTTATTGTTTATAGTTTATAGTTTATTGTTTATTGTTTATAGTTTATAGTTTATAGTTTATAGTTTATAGATGATTACCAGGATAAACGGGAAGAGCGGCACGAAGGTGATTGCCAAGACAAACGGGAAGGGCGTTAGGAAGGGCGTGCGAGGTATTCTCTTACCTCTCACCTCTCACCTCTTACCTCTCATTTTCCTCATATCATCCTGCACATCGTCGCCAAAAGATGTCGTAAAGGTGGAGCAGTTGCCGTCGATCTATCCTGACTATATCGGGGTGACGATCCCTGATGATATCGCCCCACTGAACTTCAACTTTGCCGATGAGGATATCGACTGCATGGATGTCGTGGCCAAGGGTAGCAAGGGCGGCGAGATCCATACCAACGGCGAGTGGGCTGACTTCGATATCGACGACTGGCATCAGTTGACAGAACAGAACCAAGGCGGAAAAATCACCCTGACCGTCTGCATCGAGAAAGATGGGAAATGGACTCAATATAAGGACTTTGACATCTTCGTCAGCCAGCATCGGCTCGACGAGTGGGGACTGACCTATCGCCGCATCAAACCCGGCTATGAAGTGGGTGGCGACATCGGCCTCTACCAGCGCGACCTCAATTCCTTTGACGAATACGGCATCCTCACGGAGACCGTCGTTCCCGGCCGATGCATGAACTGCCATACCGCCAACCGCACCCATCCCGACAGAATCTCGATGCAGATACGTGGTGAGGGTGGTGGCACGATGATACAACGAGACGGCAGACAGACGTGGCTCGACACGAAGACCGACTCCACCAAGGCAGCCGGCTCGTACAGTTACTGGCATCCCGACGGTGACTACTGTGCGATGGCCGTCAACTCCGTGCATCAGGCCTTCTTCGTCGGCACCGGCCAGCGCATCGAGGTCTACCACAGGTTCAGCAACGTGGAGGTGCTCGACACCCGAAGCAATGAACTCATCCTGTCTCCCCTGTTGCAGACAGAGGACCTGGAGATATTCCCCGCCTTCTCCCACGACGGTCAGTGGCTCTACTACAGCACCTCCAAGCCCTGCCGGGTGCCGGCCGAGTATGAGAAAGTGAAGTGCAGCCTGTGCCGGATTGCCTTCGATGCGAAGAGTGGCAGGTTCGGAGAGACCGTCGATACGCTGCTGAACGGGCCAGCCACCGACAAGAGTTACACCCTCGTCAGACCCAGTTACGACGGGCGCTGGCTGATGTACTGTGTGAGCAGTCGTGGCAACTTCCCTGTCTGTCAGGATGATGCCGATCTGTGGCTCATGGATCTCCAGACCGGTGAGCACCAGGAACTCAAGGCGCTGAACAGCCGCTGGGCCGAGAGTTTCCACAACTGGAGCGAGAACAGCCACTGGTTTGTGTATACCAGCAAGGCCGAAGACGGCATGTATGCCCGGCTCTACCTCGCCAGCATCGACGGCAAAGGTCAGGTAACGAAGCCCTTCCTCCTGCCCCAGCGCCATCCCAGGAAGTTCTATCGGGAGATGATGGACTCCTACAACGTGCCAGACTTCACGAAGACGAAGGTGGACTTCGATGCCCACGAGGCCTATCGGCAGGTGTTTGACAACCAAAGAACGGTGGTAAAGGTGAAAAGGTGAAAAGGTGAAAAGGTGAAAGGGTGAAAGGGTGAAAAAGTGAAAAGGTTAAAATAGAAAAGATATGAAAAGATTCAATTTTATGATTAAGCGGAAAGAATGGATGGTGATGAGTATTTTGCTTTTTCACCTTTTCACTCTTTCACTTTTATTGGGCTGTCAGCAGGCCAATGACGGGAAGTGCCATATCGAAGGCACGGTGAATGGAGAACAGTATGAAGGCAAGCGCATCTTCCTGGTGCCGAACTCCGGACCTGCCACGATGGAGACCGTCGACTCGATGGAGATCAAGGACGGCAAGTTCCACTTCGAACCAGACTCCATGCAGATGTATAAGATCCTGCTCGACTACCACTTCCGCTTCGGACTCCAGCCGCTTCTCGTCGTCGGAGAGCCAGGCACCATCCATGTGACCATCGACAGCATCAGCCATGCGACCGGCACCCCGCAGAACGACTCGCTCGAACAATGGAAGGTGCAGACGGAGATACACAACCATCAGATGGGTCTGATGCGCCGGAACATCGCAGGTCTGAAGAAACAAGGCGACAGCGTGCAGGCCAACTACATCCAGCAGCGTGCCGACAGTTTCCATCTGGTCTATAAGAACTACACCCGTCAGATGGCCAAGAACCTCGAGGGTCAGGTGCTGGGTGACTTCCTGAAAGGCCTCTATCCGCTGACCTATAAGCGCCAGATGCCTGACGGCCGCATTGTCACGATGAATGCCGACACGAACGAGGTCATAGAAGAGTGAAGAGTGAAGAATGAAGAGTGAAGAATGAAGAATCTGCTAACGCATAAATACAGCCCTTGGCTGATGACGATCCTGTTCGGCCTGGCGGTGTTCCTCTTCTGGAGAGTGCGCTATCCCTTTGCGCTGACCTATCAGGAGCAGTTCCAGATGTTCCTCTTCGACAGCGACTACTTCGCTGAGCGTATGGCAGAGCCCGGGGGACTGGCAAGATATGTGGCGGAGTTTCTGGTGCAGTTCTATAACAGTCCCACCCTCGGAGCCATGATCCTCGCCGTGCTGATGATGCTGGTGCAGCGTCTGACGTGGCGGCTGATGCGCTGTGAGTCGCACTATTTCCTCAGTTTTCTGCCTGCAGTGCTCTTATGGTATATGATGGGCGACGAGAGTGTGATGCTGACATACGTCGTAGCATTGCTGATGGCGATGGGAGTGATGGTGATGATTGGAGAGAGAAGGGGGATTAGGGATAGTAGGGAAATTAGGGTTAGTAGGGTGATTAGGTGGGGAGGAATCATTGTCATGATTCCGGTGCTCTACTGGCTGATAGGGCCGATGGTGGTATTGGTAGCCCTTTATGTGATGCCGCTAACCGTCGTCTGGGCTGTGGCTGTGATGCTGCTGAGCGCACACTTCGTGCCGTTCCCTCTGTCGAGGGTGATGACAGGTATCGGCTATTACCGTTTCCCAGAAGTTATTCCTTATATACTGTTAGTCATCCCGGTCTTAATTTGGATTCTGAGTCTGGTCGTCAAGCGACTGCCACAGCCGAAGCCCTGGATGGTGTGGTGCGAGGCTGTCGTATGTTGCGCAGCCGTCATCGGATGTCCGGATCTAGGCTATGATGCGAAGAAATACGAACTGATGGAGTATGATCATCTGGTACGTATCAGAGACTGGAAGGGTATCATCGCCAAAGCAGAGAAGCAGACACCCGACTTGCCGATGAGCGTCAGTGCCACCAACCTCGCCCTGGCGATGACCAACCAACTGGGAGAACGCGCCTTCGACTTCTACCAACGGACGAGCGAAGGACTGCTGCCCCGGTTTGAGCGCAATTTCGCCACCACCCAACTGTCAGGAGAGATCTACTTCTATCTCGGACTCATCAACACCGCCCAGCGCTTTGCCTTCGAGGCCATGGAGGCCATCCCCGACTACAACAAGAGTGCGAGGGTAATCAAGCGCCTGGCAGAAACAAACCTCATCAACGGCGAATACGATGTGGCAAGGAAGTATCTGCAAATGCTGGACAAGACCATCTTCTATCGTCCCTGGGCACAACAGACCCTGGCCATGCTGGGCGATGAAACCCAGATCAATGCCCATCCGATCTATGGTACCCTGCGCCAGTACCGGCTTGAGGATGATTTCCTCTTCAGCGAGGATGAACTGGACAAGATCTGCGGCCAGTTGTTCATGCACAACCATCATAACCAGATGGCAACCCAGTATCTGGTGATGGCCCCCCTACTCGACGGCGATGCCCAGCGCTTCATCAACTATGTATCTTACGTACAAAGTAAGGTGAACTATAATCCACGCTATGTCCGGGAGGCCATAGCCAAAATCAGTAGAATGAGATGAGAAGGAGTTTGCGGTTTACAGTTTACGGTTTACGGTTTACAGTTTACAGTTTACGGTTTACGGTTTACAGTTTACGGTTTACGGTTTACGGTTTACAGATGATTACCTGGCAAGCCATTCTGATAGCCGGAATGGTGTTCGCTTCCTGCACCCAGCGGGTGGAGAACCCTATCCCGGCGGATGAGTTCCCCACCATCTATCCCGACTATATCGGAGTGACGATACCCGCAGAAATCGCCCCGCTGAACTTCAATGTTCAATGCTCAATGCTCAATGCTCAATGCTCAATGCTCAATGATCAATGCTCAATGCTCAATGGTCAATGGTCAATGGTCAATGGTCAATGGTCAATGGTTGACGTCGTAGTCCGTGGCTCGAAGGGCGGGGAGATTCACACACAGGGCGACTATGCCGACTTCGATATCGACGACTGGCACGAACTGACGGCCCAGAACAAAGGGGGAGAACTGACCTTCACCGTCTGCACCAAGAAAGACGGACAGTGGAAGCAATACAAGGACTTCAAGGTCTATGTCAGTCCATACAGCCTCGACGAATGGGGACTGACCTATCGCCGTATCGCCCCAGGCTATGAAGTCTATAGCAAGATGGGACTCTACCAGCGCGACCTCTCCAGTTTCGAGGAGTATGCCATCATCGAGAACACCCAGGTGCCTGGCATGTGCGTCAACTGCCATACTGCCCACCAGACGGATCCCAAGAAGTTCGTCTTCCACGTCCGTGGTGATCATGGGGCAACGATGTTCCAAATAGACGGACAACGGGAATGGCTCAAAGCGAAGAACGACCTGCTGGGTGGTTCGATGGTCTATCCCTACTGGCACCCGAGTGGCAAATACTGCGCCTTCTCCACCAATCAGACGCGTCAGGGATTCCATGTCGTCAGGGATGAACGCATTGAGGTGTTTGACCTTTCGAGCGATGTCTTCGTCTACAATCCTGCAACCCACGAGATCCTGACAGACTCGCTATTGCAGACCAAGGACTGGAGCGAGAACTCCCCTGTATTCTCTCCTGACGGACACACCTTATATTATATGACCTGCAAGCAACAGGAATATCCAGAACACTACAAGGAAGAACAGTATAACCTCTGTAAGATTGCCTTCGATCCAGAAACAGGGAAATTCGGAGAACAGGTGGACACACTATTCAACGCTGTGGCGATGGGGAAGAGTCTCACCTGGCCTCGTCCCTCCTACGACGGCAGATATATCATGTTCACGCTGATGGACTACGGCTATTTCTCCATCTGGCACAACGAGAGTGACCAGTGGCTCTTGGACCTGCAGACTGGAGAAGCCCGCGAGATGAAGGAGATCAATAGCGACAAGGCAGACAGTTACCATAACTGGAACGTGAATTCTCATTGGATAGTCTTCACCAGCCGACGTGACGACGGACTCTACAGCCGCCTTTATCTGGCGAGCATCGACGATAAGGGACAGTTGTCGAAGCCCTTCCTGCTGCCTCAGCGCAATCCCCAGGAATACTATAGCAAGAGCCTCTATTCATTCAACACGCCCGACTTCACGAAGACGAAAGTGGACTTCGATGCCTACGAAGCCGGCATCGAAATTGCCTCCGACAAGCGTGTTGAGACAAAGGTGAAATAAAGGTCTTTAGACCGACGGGAAGGCTGTGTTCAGCGCAGTTCACCAGGAGAAATTAATTGCCTTTTGTTTCATAGCCTTGGCGACGTCGTTGACGTCGAAAGGCACCTTTCCCTTGCCGAGTTCGGGAGCATTAAACGACTTCAGGTTGTTGTCGTAAAACGTCGGATGCTCCTGAGGCAGACAGAAAGGCTTATGGGCCTTGCCATCCTTGTCGATATAGCAGAAATAGGGCTTTCCATAGAGCCCGTCGTCGCGCTTCGAGGCGAAGACAAACCAGCGGCTGTTGGATGACCAGGAGTGATAAGTGTCGCTCTTCTCGCTGTTGACGATAGCGAGGGTGTCGACGGTGCCAGTCTGAAGATCCATCAACTGGAGGTCGGCCTCCGGATGCCATATGGGGAAGGTGCCGTAGTCGGCGACGGTATAGAGCAGATAGCGGCCGTCAGGGCTGATGCGGGGGTGGCAGACGGAGGATTTTCGAGGAGTGTGGAGGGTGGAGGGTGGAGGGAGATTACTCTTAGTGGCGGCATTGTCAGCAGCAGGACTATTCTCCCTCCACACTCCACACTCCTCACTCCACGACTCCACCCGACTTCCGATGGTGCCAGTGGCCTCATCGAAGGGGATGCGCACAAGGCGGTACTGGAGATTCTTGATGTCACGAGGCAGGCTGACACTGTCGGCCACGCAATAGTAGATGTATTTGCCGTCTGGCGAGAAAGTGGGGAAGGTCTCGAACTTCAGACTGTCGCAGAGCAAGGGAGAGGAGATGACACGATGCTCCTGCATATCAGCCACATAGACATTCGAGGTGGCATCGAAGACCTCCAGGCGCTTGCTCGGCATGCTGTGGAAGGCGGGGATGATCTTCTGGGTAGAGTAAGTGATATAACGGCCTGAAGGACTGAAGCCGAAATAGACGCTGCCCGGGATGTCGAGTTTGCTGAGTCGCCCATTCTGATTAAGGATGGCGCCACCGTTAGGTCCACGGACATACATCATAGAGAGGTTGGGGTCCTGGCTGGCGAAGGTGTGGCAGTTCATGCAGCGGTTCTCCAACTGCTCGTAATGACCTATGGCATTCACGTCGAAGTTCTCGACGCAACGCTGCTGGATCTGCACGTTATTCCATATTTCATAGTCTGGCTCTATCAGACGATAGGTGAGATAGGGATCAATCTTGTCTTTGACGACCTGCCATCGGAAGGGTTGATACTCAATCCACTGGTCATTAATCAAGGCCGAGACGGTAACCTCAATCTCTTTGCCTGCATTCTGAGAAAGCATGCCCTTCCAGTCGTCAATATCGAAGACAACCTCATTGCCACGGGCGTTGATACGCAACTCCCCAGCCTTCACCTCGATAGCCTCGCAATCAGCCCGAAGCAGGAAATTCAGAGGGGCGATATTTTCAGGGATGGTGACATCGCAGTAGTCCGGATAAATGGGGGGAAGGGTATTGCTCTTCTGTACATTCTCTGGAGTAGGCGTGCAGGATGTTAATTGAAACACAGAGACACAGAGGCACAGAGGAATAAGAGTTACAAACAAAAATCTCTGTATCTCTGTGTCTCTGTGTTTTATAATATTGTTTATCATATCTCTGGTTTTTTTATCTTGTCAAAGTAATACCAGTAAGTGCCCTTGAACCGTGGGTTGCCACGCTGGTTGTTATATTCAACAAACCGCTGCATCACATCGTTCATCTTGATATATTGCTGCCACTCTTCCTGTGAAGCCTGGGTGCCAGCCAGCCAAATGCACAGGGCCTCCTGATAAAGAGGCTTCAGACGTGGTTTGTCAGAGCAGTATCGGTCATAGTCGCGCTTGAAGTTCGTGATGTCTTTCAGCAGGAGGTCGCTACAGAGAATATAGTCGAGTGCAATCATATTGTCTGGATTGTGATCCAGCAACTGCATCATCAGGAAATGGGCATTATCGCTGATGGTGATGGTGTCGCGATGATTGACGAAAGGTGTCTTCTGGGCCAGATAGGGAGGCAACTGCCCTTGAGCCAGATGTTGCTGTGTCGCCTCTGCCCAACCGCTATAGACGAAGGTCTTGCCAAGTATACGGAGATATTTCTGCGCAGCAATACTGTCGCCACTGACGATATTACATTCTGCCAGGCGCTTCATCATCCTGACATTGCGGTTCTCTGGCGAGAACACATTGGTCATCATGGCGGCACGCTCCGTGAAGGTCATATCACCTAAGACCCAGTAGAGTTCGTTCATGTTGTTGATAGTCAGGCGAGGCGTTTCAGGACCAATCTTCTCAAACGTGCCGAGATAGTTGGAGGAGAAGTCGAGCAGATGGTCAGGCAGTTGACCACGCTGGGCATAGATGAGATTGTAGAAGAACAGCATCTGGTCCGTCCAGCCGTCAGAAGTCCTGACGATGTCGAGCACCTTGTCATAATTGCCAAAGCGATATTCATTGTCTACGGCGAAATTCTTCTCCAAGACGAAGTCGGGAGCCTGCAGGCGCTTTATCTCCGGTGTTCCGAAGAACAGGTATGACGGCAGCAATACCACCAGCATACACACCAGCCGCAGCCCTTTGGCCCTGACGGTAGAGGCGACCCATAAGAACAGCAGCCAACCCACGATGCTAACAGTAGACGACAACTTATAACTGACACTGAAATGGCACACGGTCAGGAATGCCATCATACCAAGTCCCACCGCCAGTGCCATCCAAGCGTTTACCTTCAGGTTTGTCAGCGTCGTATACATCAACAAGCCAGCCAATGCGATGCAGAGGGTCAGGATCGTTGCCCCGGCATACAGGTAATAATAAAACTGGGTCAGGAATTCGCCTATCAGCGACGCAAGCCCGCCTGCTTTCTGGAAAAAGCCTGAAACGTAAGCCCATTCCCAAAGGAAGATCTGGTTCTGCTCATGATAGAAGAAGTGATAAGGGTACCAGAACTGGAAGAAACAGAAGACGACTATGACCGCTGAAACGAATATGGCTATCCTGGCTTTCATCATTGACATTACCGTAACTTGAAGGTCTTCGCGACCATCCCCTTATAAGTGTTGATGGAGATACAGGCCGAGTCTGTAGGGATCTGTGAGGTGAGGATGCTGGCATAGACCTTCACCGAATAGTATTCCGGAACACCTGCCTGATTATGGTACAGACGGAGATGGCTGGTCTTTGTGCCATCCGGATGCTCAGTCACCTCATCCTGAACGACACGCAACAAGTGAATGGCCTCATTATCATCTGCAGTTCCCGTCATCAAGGAGAAACTCAGATTGAGATATCTGCCGGACTTGCTCAGCCAGGCACTCTCAAACTTCACGGGGTCCGTCTTCATAGGCATCTCCATTTCTGCAAGGTTAATCACCGTCGGACAAGGCACTTCGCCTACAGAGATCGCCTCAGCCACATATTGGCCCTTACTATCGCGTACCTTATTATAATATAGCATACAGCGATAGACCGTATCAGGCCGGGTGATCCATTTGGCGGCATAGGGCTGCGACAAAGGCAGGGTCTCACCTTCATCAGTAGTGAGGGAGACGATACTCTTGTCTGTACCCACCTGCGCCTCGACAAAATCGCCACGCATCAGAGAGTATGGTCCATCGCCCTTGTCATAGGTATCCTGAGTGCAGGAGAGAAGGTAAAAGTGAACAGTGAAAAGTGAAAAAATTGCTACCGCCCAGAGAAGGACTGTTGAAGCAGCAGTTATCTGTCGTTTCATCACACACCGGTATTCTTTGCAATTGATCTTCATATTCACTGTCAATTAATTCACTTTCACACTTCACCTAACATAATGCGGCAGCAAATTTTTCACTTTTCACTGTTCACTTTTACCTTTATTTATCGCTGGATTAGCATACATGGTAAGGATACGTTCGCGAAGGAAAGCCTCATCCTTGTTGTCGAGAGTAATCTTGGCTATCTGCCCAGCCATATAGGCCTCGAAGCGCTGCTTGTCTGTCTTTGTGTAGTGAGCGGCATTGGCCGTATCACCATGAAGTTCGTCAAGAGCAATATAGTTGCACGGGAACAACTCGTAATTCCGATGGATCTCCTTGTCCATCCGTTCGGCCACCGCCTTGTAATACTCTGTCTTAGGCAGGTCGGACAGTTCGTCGAGCCAGGTGCAGACAGGTGCAGCAGCCCGATAGACGACACGGCCCTTATAGCCGAAGATGCCCGTCTTCATATTGTCGAGGTCATCCTGTCTTGACTTCTTAAAGGCGGGGTTGTCGCGTTTCTGCTGGAACTCCTGGGCCTTGAGATAGTCACAGGGATCGTATTCGTAACTGATGGTCAAGGGTACGATATTCAGTTCATGGAGGTCGCCACCCATCGCCAACATCTTCAACACAGCCTCCTGTGTACGGTCGTCAGAGTCTTTCGCCCTACCCTCTCGCTGGGCAATCCATATATTCTCTTTCTTCTGCGTCACGGCAAAATGAATGTATCGGCTCATCAGTTGTGAGGCAGCCAGTGTCTCACGAAGAGAGAGACCGCGGCGAACAGTGAAGGCCTTATTCATACGAACCAGCCGCTTGATCCAAGGATAGATGAGCAGATTATCGCCGATACCGATCTCGACGGTAGTGGGATAGCCAGCCTCTACCAGTTTCAAATCCAGAAAGGCTGAGTCAAGTACGATGTCACGGTGGTTACTGACAAAGGTGTATCTTTGGTTTACAGTTGACAACAAATGATCATCGAAAGTACAGCCATCGGTGTGCTTGCGGATGATGTATTTCACGATGGGCTTCATGAACCGCAACTGGAAGTCGAGCGGTGTCTTGACTCCCATGAAGGCCAGTCGGAGCAGTCCGTTGCGAATGCCCTTCGGCAACCACGGAGCAAAGCCCTTCATGATGACATTGAACTGGCGATCGTTGAGCAAATCCTCGAACGCCTGCCTCATCTCCTCCGGCTCATATGGCCTAATCTCATCAAACTCTGCTGCTCCTGTAATCATAATTACAAATTCTTAATTAATCGAGTTGGTTTTCCACGATATCCGAAAGCACATCCTTCATCTCAAGGCCGGCGGCCCGCACTTGCTGGGGAATGAAACTGGTGGCAGTCATACCCGGTGTGGTGTTCACCTCGAGCATGGATATCTTACCCTCCTTCGAGATGATATAGTCGATGCGGATGATGCCATTGCAATGAAGGATATCATAGATATGGCTGGTAATCTTCGACACGCGGTCTGCTATCTCTGGCGAGATACGAGCCGGCGTGATCTCCTGCACCTGACCATTATACTTGGCGTCGTAGTCGAAGAACTCATTGCTGGTCACGACCTCCGTGATTGGGAAGACAACAGTCTTCTCACGGGTCTTGTAGATCCCCTGTGTGATCTCCGTCCCTTCAAGGAAACTCTCGACCATAACCTCCGGGCTCTCCAGTATCGCCTTGCGGATGGCTGGAGCCAACTGGTCCTTGTTCTTCACCTTAGAGACGCCAAATGACGAACCGTCGGCAGCAGGTTTCACGAAGCAGGGCATGCCGATGCGCTCCTCGACCTCATCATCGCTGACCAGTTCCTCATAGCCCTTACGGATCAGCAGGGAGTCGGCCACGCTGACACCATAACCACGAAGATACTGGTTAAGTACGAACTTATCGAAAGTCATAGCCTCTACCAACACGCCACTGGTGCTATAAGGCAGATCAATCAGGTCAAAGTAGCCTTGCAGCAGACCGTTCTCACCTGGAGTACCATGGATAGTGATATAGGCATAATCGAACAACTTGGCCTTTCCGTTCTCTATAAAGGAGAAATCGTTACGGTCAATCTTGGCTGTTGTACCGTCATGCAGTTCAACATGCCAATCCTGTCCCTTGATGTCAACGATATAGACATCATAACGCTCCTTGTCGAAGAAGGAGTAAAGTCCCTGAGCCGAGCGCAAAGACACATCGTGCTCGGATGAGTCGCCACCACAGACGATGGCAATCGTTCTTTTGAAGTTTTTCATATCTATTGTGTTATTACGTTATTTCTATATTACGAACATATTTGCGCCACTTGTCGATAAGGGCCGCCATATCCTCGGGCCACTCGGAAGTGAAGTCCATCTGAACACCCGTCGAAGGATGGACGAATCCCAGCGTTCGGGCATGGAGCACCTGCCGTGGACAAAGTTTGAAGCAGTTCTGGATGTATGCCTTGTAACTGGCTGTCCGCTCACCACGGAGGATTTCCGTTCCGCCATAGCGTTCGTCACAAAACAGTGGATGGCCGATGTGCTTCATGTGGGCTCTGATCTGATGTGTGCGTCCCGTCTCGAGAATGCACTCCACAAGAGTGACATAACCATATCGTTCCAACACCTTATAATGGGTGACGGCAGGCTTGCCAATCTCCGAGTCAGGAGGGAACACCTCCATCCGCAAACGGTCTCTCGGGTCACGACCGATATTTCCTTCTATCCTTCCTACATCCTCCACAAAGTTTCCCCAAACCAGTGCATTATAACTACGATGGGTCGTCTTATTGAAGAACTGCTTGCCTAAGGAGGTCTTGGCATCAGGTGTCTTTGCCACGACAAGCAGGCCGCTGGTATCCTTGTCGATTCGATGGACAAGTCCAACCTCAGGATCGTTAGGGTCGTAGGTCTCCAGATCTTTCAAGTGCCAGGCAATGGCATTGACCAACGTTCCGCTGAAGTTGCCACAACCTGGATGAACCACCATGCCTGCAGGCTTATTGATGACCATGAGGTCGTCGTCTTCGTAGACCACTTCGAGGGGAATATCCTCTGGCGTAATGGTTGTATCGTAGTGCGGACGGTCGAGCATCAGAGTGATGACATCGCCGGGGCGCACCTTGTAGTTGCTCTTAACCGGATGGGCACTCCGCCCCTGCTTCTGATCGTCGGCAGTACAGACATGGATGAACCCTGCATCTGCAGCCTTCTGGATCCGGTTACGGCTGGAGTGTGGCTGGTGCTCGGAGAGGTATTTGTCAATGCGGACGGATTCCTGTCCCTTGTCTACCTCCATACGAAAGTGCTCGTAGAGTTCACCATCCACAGCGTCTCCGTCAGACATCAGTTCCAATTCGTCATCAGAGAACTCGTCTGGCTGTAGCCTTTCTGCATAGTCTGTCATTCCGACATCTCTTCAAATTCGTCCACGTTACCGCTCTCCATCAGACGGTATTCCGGTTCAATGTATTCCAGTTCCTCACCAGAGTCGTACTCGCCACTTCCAATCATCAGCGTCAACGGAGAGTCAATAGAGACATGGTCACCGGCGGATACACGACGACCGTGACTGAGTATGCCATAGACCCAGTCTTTTTCGCCAGCCACCTCCTGGGGGGGAGTCAGTTTGAAACCCAGCGCCATGAGTTTAGCCTCAGCCTCACGGTAACTGCTGTTGTCAACAACATCAGGGATGGGGAACGATGGCGACGAGGGGGAATTGACCGTCACATAGATCGTATGTCCCATCTTCACCGTCGTACCTGCACCAGGGTTCTGTATGAGAATGCTATTTGCGGCCATCGACTTATTGTAGCCCGAATCACTGACCATTACATTCAGACCATAGCCCTCTAACAGACTACGAGCCCTGGCATAGTCCATACCCTCCACTTTAGGCACCCTGACGCCTTCGCCATGTCGAGTATACCAATCGAGTCCATATTTCACACCCAGTGCCAAAAGCACAACGACTATCAGCATCGCCAACAGATTGCACCATAGGAAAGGACTTGCAAACTTTCCGAAGAATTCCTTTACTTTCATCTGATTACTTAATTTATCATGTGCAAAGGTACGAATAAGTGAGCAGATAACCAAATATTATTTGAGTTTTCTCGAACGAAAGTACTTTCGGCGAAGCCAAAGGTACGAATAAGTGAGCAGATAACCAAATAATAAGGGGATAAAAACAGAAAGAAGTGAAGATCGCTCTCCACTTCACTCTGTTTTATCCGGAATTTCGATGACCTAGGCAGGAATTACTTGCCGTGGTTCTCATCAGAAACCGTTAACTTCTTGCGGCCCTTAGCACGGCGGGCAGCCAGTACGCGGCGACCATTCTTGGTGGCCATTCTCTCACGGAAGCCGTGCTTGTTGACGCGACGGCGATTGTGCGGCTGAAATGTTCTTTTCATTGCTTCTTATAATTATTTATTTGTTCAAATTCAACGTTTTGGGGTGCAAAAGTACTCATTTCTTTTGAATTACGCAAGAAATATTCGAATTTTAGTGCAACTTTTTGTGTTTTTTTCGAGAATTTGCGTAACTTTGCACCCGAAAACGATACAAAAGTAACATTTATAGGTATATGATTAATTCACAAGACATTAAAAAAGGCACCGCCATTCGCATGGACGGTGGCATCTGGGTGTGCATCGATTTCCAGCACCGCAAGCCAGGCAAGGGTAACACAATCATGATCATTAAGGTCAAGAACGTCAGCGACGGCCGCGTACTGGAGCGCCGCTTCAACATCGGTGAGAAGTTGGAGGACGTGATTATCGAGCGTCGTCCCTATCAGTATCTCTATGAGGACCAGAGCGGTCGTATCTTCATGAACCAGGAGACCTTTGAGCAGATTCCCATCGACAACGAACTCGTGATCGGCCATGAGTATATGAAGGAGAGCGACATCGTGGAGGTCGTTTCCGATACTACCGACGGCACCATCCTCTATGCCGAGATGCCCGTAAAGACCATTCTTCGCGTCACTCACTCTGAGCCGGGTATCAAGGGCGACACCGCTACCAACACCCTAAAGCCTGCTACGCTGGAGACTGGCGTTGAGGTGCGTGTGCCCCTGTTCATCAACGAAGGCGACCTCATCCAGGTTGACACTCGTGACGGCAGTTATCTGCAGCGCGTGAAAGAATAATGAAATACTCGATCATCGTCCCCGTATACAATCGTCCCGATGAAGTGGGCGAACTCCTCGAAAGCCTATCTAATCAGACACAGAAGGACTTCGAAGTGATTATTGTGGAGGACGGATCGGTAAAGACCTGCAAGGATGTTTGCGACAAGTACGCAGGCATCCTTGCTTTGCATTATTACAACAAGGAGAACAGCGGTCCAGGGCAGAGTCGCAACTACGGTGCTGAGCGTGCCAACGGCGAATGGCTCATCATTCTCGACTCTGATGTCGTGCTGCCTGAAGGCTATTTGGCAGCAGTTGATAGAGAAATTCGGGGGTACGGGGGTGCGGAGGTGCGGAGGTACGAGAAATGTTCAGAGGATGATAGTAATCTCGCGCCACCGTACCACCGCACCACCGTACCTCCGATTGTTGCCTTTGGTGGTCCAGACGCAGCCCACCCATCGTTCACTCCTGTGCAGAAGGCCATCAGTTATTCGATGACTTCGTTCTTCACCACGGGCGGCATCCGAGGCGGCAAGGCCAAACTCGACAAGTTCTATCCCCGTTCGTTTAATATGGGCATCCGCCGTGATGTATATCTACAGTTAGGAGGATTCACGAAGATGCGCTTTGGCGAGGACATCGACTTCTCCTACCGCATCGTAGAGGCGGGCTATAGTCCAAGACTTTTCCCTGAAGCCTGGGTATGGCACAAACGGCGTACAGACTTCAAGAAGTTCTTCCGTCAGGTGTATAACAGCGGCATTGCCCGCATCAATCTTGAGAAGCGCCATCCCGGCACAATGAAACTCGTCCATCTGCTGCCGACGGTATTCACCGTAGGTGTCATTGCACTGATACTCATCTCTGCCGTAGGACGGGCACTGATGCACTACGTCGACCGCGACCAGTTCTACTGGATGTGCTTCAGTCCATGGATACCTATTATATTATATAGTCTGCTGATCTGCATCGACTCGGGCATCAAGAGCAGGAGCCTGAAAGTAGGGCTACTATCCATCCCTGCGGCCTTCGTCCAACTGATGGGGTACGGTTTGGGCTTTATCGAATCATGGTGGAAACGGTGCGTGCTACGACAAGACGAATTCACAGCCTTCGAAAAAACGTTCTACAAATAACAACCCTTTAAAACTTAAATGAAGCACTATGGAGAAACTCAACATCAATCAATGGGCGGAAGAAGACCGTCCACGAGAGAAAATGGCATCAAGCGGTGCTGAAAATCTGACGAATGCAGAACTGCTGGCAATCCTCATCGGCTCTGGCTCGCAGAAGGAGAGTGCCGTAGACCTGATGAAGCGCATCCTCGCTGACTGCAACAACAACCTGAACACACTGGGCAAGATGCCCATTCGTGAGCTCTGCACTTACACTGGTATTGGCGAGGCAAAGGCCATTTCCATCCTTGCAGCCTGTGAACTGGGCAAGCGTCGACAAGCTGAAACGCCTGAGGAACGGCCAGACTTAGGTACTGCCACCCGTATCTACAACCACATGCGCCCTGTGATGCAGGACCTCTACGTCGAGGAGTTCTGGGCACTGCTGATGAACCAGCACTACCGCCTCATCAAGAAGGTGCGCATCTCACGTGGCGGCATCACGGAAACACCTGTCGACATCCGCCTTATCATCAAGGAAGCCGTCCTCGCCAACTGCACGATCCTAGCCGTCTGTCACAACCATCCCTCAGGCAGCCTGACGCCCAGTCATGCCGACAAAGACCTGACCAGGAGCATCAAACGGGCCTGCGAACTGATGAACATCCACTTTCTGGACCACGTCATCGTCACCGACGGACAGTACTTCTCCTTCCACGAACAGGGTCTGTGCTGAACGATCAACAAATTTTTTTAAATCATATAAAAGTTACATAAGTTACACTATCGGCTATAACCATCTTCATATCAGGAGCTTACATATAGTGTAACTTTTATGAAAAGTTACATAATTTTAGGCGATTTATGGTGATTCTGTGCAAAACATATATCCAAAGACTTGGTCACACATATCAAATGAAAGGTAGATTGCAACAACAAAACAATTTGTTTTGTTCTCGTAATAAGCATCCTTTACAATCATAGAAGGCATCCTTTACTGAACAAAACAATTTGTTTTGTACCTATGTAGGTTAGTGTAACTTTTATAAGAAGTTACACTAAAGCTAATAAACTGATACTAAGACAGTTATAGCCGATAGTGTAACTTATGTAACTTTTATAAGCTTTTCTTCAATGTGATAGCTTATGTAACAAAAGCCCCACCCCCTGTTACAGGTTGGTGTCATGCCCCGACACACACAGAAAGAGGATGTGCCTATTTTGACACACCCCCTTTATAATCATTCTGTCCTATTCCTTATCAGCCTCTTTTTGCTTTTTACGCATACTGACAAATGAAGTTATACAATTAGGTTTGTCTGAATTGTTATTACGTGTCATAGTTCTTACCTGAGAAGTATTTGGAGCTCCACCCAATGTGATAGTGGGATTTCCTGGGACACCACCCACAACGAGACTGTTCGTGCTATTTACTGTAGTCCCATTAATTAAGTACATTTGATAGAACATTGTAAGACTCATATCAGCACCTGAATGATAATTTAGGTAACCATGAAAACTATATGAGTCATCGTTAGTGATTTTTTGCTTATTCCAATGATTAATCCAGCCACTCGAACTAATAATCTGATGCTGAATTGTGCTAAACCAGAAAGATCCTTTGATGTCACAATCAAATGTGTAATGCGTATTATAACTTACATAATCACTATCTTCGATTTTGCCTGTCACTTCAGTTTCCTTGACGGTTACATCTGTAAAGGTGATGTTTGGTTTCTCGTCATAGATAAGTTCAAACTCTTGCGGTTCGCTATAAAAATATGACATATAATCATATATTCCTGTTAAATTCTTTAGTTTCTGATAAACACCGATTCTGATTTTTTTTGTAGCAATGAATAATTCATTATTATATTCATCGAATCCTTCTTTGATAATGTTAAAAATGAGTTTTATCTCATCTTCTAACATCGCAGCTTTAAATCTTGAAGGCTTATAACTATATGTTCCGTCATCGTTTAGAACGTATATTCCCCATTCTTCAATATTGTCTAAAGAAGAAATCGATGCTTTTGAATAGGTGACAAATTCTACAAATCCTTGGCCATCCTCATCTGTGCTGTAAATTGCAGAAGTTTGCTTAAACTCTTTTAATTCACCATTAAACGAAGTGTAGGGTACAACTTCACCATATTTAACATGTCCTTCATTGACATCGCCACGATTTGTCATAAGCCGTGTTGAAGTTAAATACGGTCTGAAATAATATGTAGAAAGATTCTTTGTTAAATCCAATCCTGGAATTGTAAATGAGAAATGAACAACTGGACCATAATTTATATCATCATTTAATTTTACTTCTTGTGATTTGTAATCATAAATGTGGGTTGTAACATAACTATTATGATGACGGACGACAATCCCACAAGAAACGAGGTTGCGAGTTTTCTCATTTATTGTACGGTCATACATGTTGAATAGATAATCATATAGATTATTTGCATTTTTGACTGTTGCATAGACTATACTATTTCCATTGTCAGAACTAATTTCATCTATGGAGATAGTACAATTTCCATAAATAGCAATTCTTTGACGCTCATTATTCTGATTTCTATAGTGATCCACTACAATTTGGCCAACAGTTATTATTGCACCTATAGCTGGAACTTTATTGAGGAGTCGACCAGCAAGGAGCATACCTCCATCAAATACTGTACCCCAATCCCATTTCCAATTAGTTAAGTCTATTGCTATATTTGTTCCATTCATTACATTACCTACAAAATTGACACCTTCAACAATTACATCGGTAAAATTAGATGGAGAGTGTGGTACAATAAAAGATGGTATACCGGCCCTCGATAAAGCTTGCCGTGCATTAGCTGTTTGATTGATAGGTATTTTAACTTCTTCTAAAATACCTTCTTCATCTATTCTACTAAGAATAATGTTTTCATCCTCGTACCTGACATCATAAAGCTTATCCATCGTTCCTGCACTGACAACCTCATTATTATCATTGAAACAGAGAATCAATCCTCTTTCTATGCTAGCTCCATTCTTGTTGATCATTGTAACCAATGTGTTGTCTGTTTTATCACGATATGCTACAATATATTCGTCACCTAGACAATAGCCCAATTCCCAACCATTTAAATCTTCTTTTGGTATCTGCATTAGCAAATTGTCCTGACCTGCATAATTGATTAGACTGACAACAGCCATGACATCAGCTGCATTGACGGCCTTGTCACCATTGACATCAGCCTTCTTAATCTCCGCATCCTCCAATTTCTGGCCCATTATGGCACTGACAACCATTTCCAAATCTATTTTGTCTATCTTACCATCACCATTGACATCGCCTTTGATTATATTACCAGGAAAGACAGCCCAACTATCTCCTTCAACATTGTACAGAATATCCCAACCCTTAGACTCGGCTGCAGCAACTTGTAAGGGAGAACATGTGTTGCCCTCATCCTCATCATTTATATCAATGAAATATAATGTTCCTTTATCCACAATAGGCAGACTTTCAATCAGATCATCAGTTGCTTTTCCGCTAATCCGGTTATGGTAACAAGGAAAACTTGTTAACTTTAAATACTTAGGAAGAACAATGCTCTTTAATTTATTATTATGACAGCTTAACTGTTTCAATCCTCCATGTCTAGACAAGTCAAGTGATGTTAAAAGGTTATTAGAGCAATCTAAATATTCAAAACCGCAATTACTTATGTCAAGTGTTGAAAGTTTATTATTTGAACAATCTAACCATCCTACTCCCTCCTCAATAATATTAAGTGTAGTTAGTTGGTTGTTCCCACATAAAAGATAACCTACTCCTCCGTAATCAAGTGTAGTAAGCTTATTATTCTGGCATTGCAGAAAATATAAGCAAATATTTTCAGATAAATCAAGAGATGTCAGTTGGTTATTATCACAAACTAAAAAACCAAGCGCTTTTAAGTATCCAACACCTTCCAAACTGGTAATACCCATAGATGTTACATCAATGCTTGATATGTTTTTAATTTCATCCACCGAAAGGATTCCATCCTTGTCGCTGTCAAAATGAGAGCTAATATATTCGCGGAATATCTTATCAGGGAAATGACTGGCAATCTCTACTGCCTTTATACCCAGATCACCGCTATAAGTACCCCATGTATTAAGATCTTCAGAAAGGAATTCAATCACCTCCCATCCCTTGGCAATAGCTTCTTTAATATGATCGCGGAAACATACCTGTTCATCCTTTAGCATTGTATTAGTCAACTTCAGCTTACCGTCATCTACAGAGGGTAGTTGTGAAATAAAGACATCCATGTTTTCGCCAAGAATCTTATTCATTGCGCAATTCACCTCCGTCAAAACCGTGTTTTTCGACAGGTCGAGAGCTGTCAACAGATTACTGTAGCACCACAAATATGTCAGTGTGCTTGATGTAATGAGAGAGGTCAGTTGATTGTAGGAACAGTCAAGTCTTGTCAGAGCAGTGTTCCTCGACAGGTCGAGAGATTCCAGTTTGTTGTATGTGCAATTAAGCTCTGTTAGAGCTGTGTTCTTCGACAAATCGAGAGATGTCAATTTATTGTCAGAACAGTTAAGCCATGTCAGAGCAGTATTCTTCGACAAATCGAGAGATTCCAACTGATTGTTGGAGCATTTCAGCCTACTAAGAGCTGTCATTCCTGCCAGATCAAGGGCAAGAGATTTCAACTCATTATTAGAACAATTCAAAGATGTCATTGCCGTGAATTTATCAATCCCCTTCAGAGATTCGACACCCATTCCTTCGATATTTATCGATTGTACTTGAGCTATCTCATCTTCTGTCAAGTATCCATCAGGTTCTCTGTCAATGGCATGGCTGCTCACGTATGCACGGAATGCATTGTCTGGGAAAATATCCTCTGTAATCTGAAAGAGTATTTTTTTACCCTTATATTCGTCCCCATAACTATAACAGATTGTCCAGCCTTTGGCCTTGGCTGTTGCAACATGATCAGTCGTGCAAACGTTGCTCTCTTTGTCTGCATAGACGGAAACAATGAGCTGGCCACCGCTCACAGTTGGTAAACTGGCCATCATAGCATTCATCGCTTCTAAAGAAATCTTATTGTCATAGCATCTCATAGATGACAACAGTGTGGCATCCTTAGATAAAATAATAGAAACCAACTGATTACTCGAGCAATCCACATCTGTAAGATTGGTATTTTTTGAAAGGTTAAGCGTTGTCAATGAGTTGCTAGACAAATTCAACTTTGTCAGCATCGCATTTTTAGACAGGTCAAGGGTTGTCAACGAACGATTATAGGCCAAATCCAGTTCTGAGAGCATCGTATTTTTAGACAAGTCAACAGTTGTCAGGCTATTAAACTGACATGTCAATTTTGTTAAAGCTGTATAATATTCAATTCCTTTTAGGTTCGATATTGTTGTTGTTGATGATATTCTCATTTCAGTAAATTGTGCAACTTCCTCATCAGTAAGATATCCATCATAACCTCCATAATTGGAAATTATTATATTACGAAATCCTTCATCTGGAAAATTCTCTTCATTAACCTTTATAGGAAGAACACCCGTATACGATTGCCAATCGTATCCATTCATTGTAAATTTTGGTTTCCATTTTTTATCATTAATAGCATTCGCTTGTTCAACAGTACATGCATTGGCTTCATTTTCGTCATACATATTAAGTATATATATGTTACCCCCTGTATCGGGGAGCGAGGTGATGAGTGCATCCATCTGAGTTCCATAAATCTGGTTACCATAGCAATAAAGAGCTGTCAATGCCGTATTCTTCGATAGATCAAGTGATGTCAATTGGTTATTATTGCAATATAGGGTATTCAGTGTTGTGAAGAGCTCTATACCCTTCAAGTTGTATATTCCTTTCCTTGACACATCTAAATGATAAACATTTGAAATTTCTTTCGTTGATAATTTACCATCCTGGTCTGTATCTATGCTACTAGCAACATAGCCTCGGAAGTTTGCATCAGGGAATACTGTGTCGTCCATTAAGATGGGCATAATACCATAATAGGTATCCCAATTTCCGCCGACTTGGTAAAATACCTCCCATCCATTGCTGGTTGCCGTCTCTACTTGTGAAACGGAACACGTGTTACCCTCATTCTCATTAGAGGTGTCAATAACTCTGAAAGTGCCATACGATACCTGGGGCAGCGAGGTGACAAGGGCATCCATCTGAGCTCCAGAAATCTTATTGCTATAACAATAAAGGTCTGTCAATTCAGTATTCATCGACACATCAAGTGATGTCAACTGGTTATTCTGACAATACAATGATGTCAATTTTGTGAAGAACTCAATACCCTTCAGAGTGGTGATACCCTTGTCTGATAAATCAAAATAGGTCTGATACTCGGCCTCGGTATCTGTGAGATATCCGTCCCCGTTGCTGTCTACCAGATTATTTGTCAAGTATGAACGGAAATTCTCGTCGGGGAAACTGCTCTCGTCAATATGACAGAGGACTACCACTCCGGCAAACTCATTGCCGTCACTATCGTAGGCTGTCCATCCTTTTGCCTTGGCTGCAGTAATGTGGGTTGCAGTACAGAGATTGCTTTCATTATAGGAACAGCTCACATAGAACTTTCCATTATTGACCGTAGGCAGACTGGCAATGAGAGCATCCATCGCCTCCACGTTAAGCTGGTTGCTATAGCAGGATACCGAAGTCAGTGCCTTGTTCTTTGACAGGTCGAGTGACGTCAACTGGTTGTAGGTGCAGTTAAGCTCAGTCAGTGCCGTAAAGAACTCAATGCCTTTCAGGTTGGCAATTGAATAACTGCCAACGTTAATGCTTGTCGCATTGGCGATTTCCTGACTGGTCAGCACGTTGTCATAATCCTCGTTGAAACTACTCCATTGAATAAACGACCGGAAAGAGTAGTCGGGAAAGTTAGTTTCGTTGATTTCCACATTCGCCCAAGCTGGAGCAAAGATGACGGCGGTTAGTACTGCAAATAATGATCGTTTCATTGCTTTTAGTTATTTATGCCTCCTGAACTCCCAAATTCAGCAGTTTTCTAATCCTTTGGTTTAATGGAAACAAAAAGGCATGGGAGTTCCTAACTTCTCGCCCATCCCTGCTATCTGGCCTTCACATTGCCCCTCATCAAGGATAAGCAACGCAGCCAGCCCACGCCAAGCGACTATATTTGCAACCCAACAGCTATACATTATTATATAACATAGGCTGGGATATAATCAACCCACGCAAACGCTTATCGTTGCATTATCTCTGTGATGAGATTCTAAGTTGCGAAGTTAGATAGCACAGAATGATAACGTTTCGTAAACGCCTTTTCCTTTCGGCCTACCCTACAAACGGCATTGTCGACCTCCGAATTCCATCAAGTCTGATCCTCCCTGTCCTCGAAAGGACTGGCTAAGTCAGGGGCAAAGATAAGAAATTATTTTGAAAGTTGTATCATTTTGGGCTGACTTTTTTTCAAAAGCCTCGTATTTTTCTTAAAAACAGTCCCCCATAAGCACATTATTTGGTTCTTACAATATCCCGTTGGTAGCAATCTATTTCTTCATCGTGCTTTTTTTTCCCAAAGATATGAATAATTAAGCAAAAATGCGTATCTTTGCACTCGATTATGACACAAGAAGAGAAGACTCAGATAGAAGAGCGGATCGTGGATGTGCTGAAGACCGTCTACGACCCCGAGATTCCCGTCAACATCTATGACTTGGGAATGATCTACAAGATCGATGTGCAGGAGGACTACTCCGTGGATCTGGAGATGACCTTTACGGCTCCCAACTGCCCTGCCGCCGACTATATATTAGAAGATGTGCGCACGAAGGTGGAGAGCGTCGAGGGCGTGAAGTCAACGAACGTGAACCTCGTCTTCGAACCGGCCTGGGACCAGTCGATGATGAGCGAAGAGGCAAGAGTGGAATTAGGATTCGACTAAAGGTGAAAAAGTGAAAAGATGAAACCGATATATTTCCTTTCCGATGCGCATTTAGGGTCGCTGGCCGTTCCGCACCAGAGGATGCAGGAGCGCCGACTCGTGCGATTCCTCGACTCCATCAAGGAGAAGGCGGCGGCAGTGTATCTGCTGGGCGACATGTTCGACTTCTGGTATGAATATAAATATGTGGTGCCGAAGGGCTTCACCCGATTCCTTGGGAAAATCTCTGAACTGACGGACATGGGCGTCGAGGTGCATTACTTCACGGGCAATCACGACATCTGGGCCTACGACTATCTGGAGAAGGAGTGCGGCGTCATCCTGCACAAGCAGCCTGAGACAACGGAGATCTACGGAAAGATGTTCTTCCTGGCCCACGGCGACGGGCTCGGCGACCCAAGTAAGTCGTTTAAGTTCATTCGCAGCATCTTCCATTCGCCCATGTGCCAATGGATGTTTTCGGCCATACATCCCCGCTGGGGCATGTGGCTCGGACTGAACTGGGCCAAGCACTCGCGGCTGAAGCGGCCTAACGGCGAGGAGCCTGCCTACATGGGGGAAAACCGTGAGCATCTCGTGCTCTATACGAAGAAATATATCCAGTATCATTCCAATGTCGACTACTTCATCTATGGCCATCGCCATATCGAACTCGACCTCCAACTGACGAAAAAGGCACGGATGATTATCCTCGGCGACTGGATCAGCCACTTCACTTATATCGTCTACGACGGAGACCACCTGCTGATGTCGCAGTACATCGAGGGCGAGAGTAAACCTTAGGAGAGTTACCTGACAAGTGCAGAAGAAAATACGGATATGTTTAGAATCATCAGCATAAAAACTAATCATATTAAGCAATAATTACTAATGAAAAAGATCGTAACCTTTGGAGAGTTGCTTCTCCGATTCTCGAAGAATGACCACCTACGACTGACACAGGGCGATACGTTTACCAGCAAGTATGGTGGCAGCGAGGCTAATGTGGCCGTGTCTCTTGCCACGCAAGGAGAGAACGTCACCTATATCACCCGTCTGCCTGATACCCCTGTAGGCCATGCCGGAGCGATGAACCTGGCGCAGTTGGGCGTGGACACCAGCCATGTGCTTTATGGCGGACAACGTATCGGCACCTACTATTTCGAGCCGGCAGCAGGCATGAGGCCTCCGAAGGTCATCTACGATCGCGCCAACTCTGCCTATTTCGACCTCAGGCCTGGCATGATACCTTGGCGTGAGATTCTTAAAGACTGTGCTTATTTCCATGTATCAGGCATCACGGCAGCCATCTCACAACAGGCTGCCGACGCCACGTTCGAGGCCCTTGATATCGCAGACGAGATGGGAGTCACCATATGCTTCGACATCAACTACCGTAAGAACCTTTGGAAATATGAGGGCGCCAATCCCCGTGAGACACTCAGCAAGATGCTCTCACGAAGCGATATGATGTTCGGCGATGCCGTCGAGTTCGATTGGCTGAGCCAACATCCACAGCCACCTTTTACGGCTATCGATTCTACGTTCAAGATGCAGATGGACGAGTATCGCGAATGGTTTGACGAACTACACGAGCAATACCCTCGACTGAAAAACTGGATGATGGGTATGCGCAACGAAGTCTCTTCGAAGCATCACACGCTGACAGGACTGCTCTGGACGGATGGTGAACTGTTGCAATCTCCCATTATGGATATACCCGATGTTATCGATCCCGTCGGTGTTGGCGACGCTTTCATGGGCGGTTGGCTACACGCCATCAGTCTGTTCCCTGATGACAAGCAGATGCAACTGAACTATTCCCTTGCAGCCGCAGCCCTAAAGAACACCATCCCCGGTGACTTCAACCTCTCGACAGAAGAAGAGATACTGGATGTGCTTTCTGGCTGCTATAACCAAGGCACCCTTTATAAAACTGTTATCTAAAATGATAGGGCCAACATCTGCTGGTCCTATCATTTGTTTATATACTTATCTGCTCACATCTGATCAAACTGGGTCTTCAGCCATTCCATGCGGTTGGTGAACCATACTTTCAGTTCTTGAACTTCATTCTGATAACTTCCCCAGATGTTGTAATTAGGCCATGTTTTGACATTCAACACATGCCACACATTATTGTTCTCCAGAGCGGAGTATTTCAGATATTGCGCATCAGCATTGATATAGGCTAAGATGTCATTCTGATGCCTATAGAAATAATTGAAGCGCTCTTTTACTCTTCTCACGAAAGACGGATCTTTAAACAGACGAGTATACCACTTAACATATTTGATGTAGAAGCCTTTCGGGTCGTAACATGTCTGGTTCGCCTGACTCATATTACCGTATGCCACGTCCATATCCCACATCGGACCCATCATCAACTTTCCACCACGGGTAAGATGCATAAAACAACTGGTATCATAAAAACCATCGAGATTCTTGCCAATCTCCTGAATAAGGTACCAGTCAACAAAAGAATCCATATCCATATATGCCTGCCAGCCTGTTGCCAGATTGGTAAAATTACTACTAAACAAAGCTTGGTCAGCTTTATTCACAAAATCCTTGGCGTAATTGTAATTAGCATCACCATATTGCACTTCGGGATCCTTAATATTGACAACGTTCTCTAAGTGGGGTACAGCAAAATACCGAGAATCAGCCTCCCCCGACGCCCGACTGTCAATCTCAAACAAGAAACCATCATCTCCAACATTCACCCGGTGTTTGGCAATCTTCAATTTCTCACACAACAGGTAGGTTCCCCAGTATTTACCATTAAAAGTGAAATCTACAAAATGACTTTCAGGGGTGTAGTCCATATTGCTAATACTGCTCATATAGAAAGCCAGTCTGTTGCGTAGCATCGACTTGTCGTTATAGTTAGGGATCAGCACCCACGATTTGTCTTTGTGCATATCCAACAAGGATATCTTCTCATCAAATTTGAGACGAAGAGGCTTTTTGGGGAATTTCCAACTGGAGTTGCCACGTCCCTTGACGTTAACCCTCGATTCCACATAGTCACCAGCGGCACGTGTCCTCACATCTTCCCTTAACGTCAAAGTTGCCCCGATATACGTTTCCTTTGAAGTAACCTCCCGAAGGCCGTCAGTAGTAAGAGTCATCATGGGAAGCCCGGTAAAGGAATGGACATAAATGGTGTAATATCTCTTCTTGTCTGACGTAGCAACAAGCACCGTTCTTGGTCTTGTGAAGTCTATTTCGGTTTTTCCACTCTCTGCTTCGAAACCGTCGATAACCACCATTGTACCCTCAAAGGTAAAACGGGGTTTCAGGACTTTGCTATTTGTCGTTCCTGATAACCAACACTCGATAATGCTATCGCCGACGATTTTGCATTTTGTATTTTCTCTCAACGAATTGTTGTCTGCCGTCACAAACTCCATAGTGAGAAGTTTCGGTTCCACACGTTCTTCAAGAACTCTCTCCAGACTGTCAAGTCTCTGTTGCAAGGCTTCCCACATCAGTCGAAGTTGTCCATTGCGCTGTGCCTGATCTGCATTGATTTGAGCCTGGTCCTTTGCTTTTCCCGACAAATCCGTATTTTGAACAAGAACCAAATCTCTTTCTCTTAACAAGGAGTCTAAAACAGAAGACATGGCATCGTTCAGAATTCCCTGCTCAGCATTTCTCAGTATCTGCTCAGCATTCCATTTCCTGATTTCTTCATTGCGGAGAGCCTGGGCTTCATTCTCTGCATCTTGATTGTCATTCTGAGCAGCCTGTTTAACGTTTTGGGCTTCAAGAGAAGCATTATCATCCTCAACACGTTTATTCAAGGCCTCGCGCTGTTCAAGACGGTTATAATATTCCGAGAGATCTTCTTTACAGGCCACAATGCCTAGAAGGACAAAAGCTATGAATAAGAACTTTTTCATACTCTTCTTCATAATTATCAAACCCATCACATTGCATCAAACTGCTCCTTAAGCCATCTCATTCGCTCTGTAAGCCAACTTTTCATACTGCTTACCTGACCCTGGTACAAAATCCAAGTATCTGCACCAGAAGACTTATATGGCAGAAATGTATCCCACTTTGTATTGTCTTCCTGAATGGCATACTTAAGGTATTGGGCACTTTCGTTTATATTCTTGATGATATCCTCCTGATGATTAAAGAAATAATCAAAACGTTCTTTCACCTTGGCTACGAACACAGGATCCTGGAATAAACGCTTATACCACCTGACATCCTTAATGACAAATCCGTTAGAACTTGTTTTTCCAGCATTACCAAAAGCCGTTTCAAAATCCCATATTGGTCCCATCTTCAACTTACCACCACGTCTGTAATTCATGATGCAATTAGTCATAAAAGCCCCTTTGGAGTTCTTGGCGATCTCATTAATCAGATACCAATCAACAAAGGAATTCATGTCCAAATACTTCTGCCACCCACCAGACTCGTCCGTGAAGTATGATGAGAATAATACATTCTCTGCATCTTTTACAAAACTAGCAATATAATTAACCACTGCTGCCGACTGGGAAGAAGGGTGCAATATGCTCACTGGCTGTTCAAGATACGTAGTAGTAAATGCGGAACCTGACGTGACCGAACTGATATTCAGGATATAGCCGTCAACACCAACATCTACTCTTCTCGTATCAGCACTAAGGCTTTCTCCCAACATATAAGTTCCCGAATAGCGACCATTAAACATTAAGTCTACATAACGATAGCGCGGCGTATAATCCAGGTTACTCATCAAACTCATATAAAAAGCCGTCTGATTATGTAACATAGTAACATCATTTACATTGGGAACTAATCTCCAGTCTGTATGTGATGGCATGTCCAACATCGGTACGGCGTTTGAGAAATTCAACCTATAATCATTCTTACCCGGCTCCGTACCACCTGACCCGTCAGCCTGCTTATAGTATCGAAGAGATCCCATTGCCATAATCCTACCAGTAGTTTCTGGGAGACTGCCCTTACCCTCATAACCAACATTATCTACAAGGCTGAAAGTACTTTTATAATAATAATTGGCATCCTTCAAAGAACGGCCATTTGTCTCTGCCCACAGAGTGGGAAGGCCGGTATATGCACTGACGTTGACTACATATTCTTTGGTCTTCTCCCCAGAATGGACTACGAGGACTAACTCTTTGCTAAAATCAAACATGGTCTTGCTACTTAGAGCCACCTGACCACCAATCGTCACATAGTCACCAGTAAATCGGAATCGTGGAATCAGATTCTTAGCACTCATCAGATTCAGCACTCTGCACTCAACGACACTGTCACCAATAATCTCGCACTCAGCATCCTCAACCAACTCTAAAGGATTCTCTGAAGCCAGGAATTCCATGTGCAGCAACTTCGGATATGTCTGATTGATTTTCTCATTCAACTGCTCTATCGTCCTCTGTGACTCTTCTATCAGTTCCAGCATGGCATTCCATTCCTTCACAAGCAAATCATTCTCAGCTTTCAGATTATCAAAAGAACCAGACAGAACTTTTCCCTCTTCTTGCAAGTTCAAGATTTCTGTCGCCAATTCTATACTCTTTGTTTTCAGAGCCTGAAGTTCATCTTTAAGTGCCTGATTGGCCTTCTCAAGTTCCTCCTCTTCTCGTTGAAGTTCATTACTCTCTCGGCCAAGTTCTTCACTTTTCTTTTGAAGTTCCTTAATATCATCGGAAAGGCGCTTGCTCTCATCCATCAACTGTTTCGTCTTGCTGTCTAATGTCTGTCCATGCTTTTCCACTTCAGTAATACGATTCTCGATATCAGTCAAGTCTGTCTTACAGGAAACAAGACAGGCCAATACCAATACTATAAACGCAAATCTCTTCATATCAAACTATAATAATCTACCTGATCAAAAACAATAATAGGGCACAAAGGTAATACTTTTATCTGACATTTAAAGTCTCTTTACGATTTTTTATGTTAATTCGCACTCTTTCTTGATACAAATACTCCAGATATAAAAAAAAGCAGCCATTTCTGGCCGCCTTTTTTACATATCAGGGAAACGTTTCTACAGCAAGTTCATCGTGTCTGTGGCGATCATCAGTTCCTCGTCGGTAGGAATAACAACTACTTTCACCTTAGAGTCGTCGGCAGAGATGACAGCCTCCTCACCACGCACTTTGTTCTTCTCCTCATCGAACTTGATACCAAGGAACTCCATGTTCTTGCAGACCTCAGAACGCATGCCAATCTGATTCTCACCAACACCTGCCGTGAATACGACGACATCAAGTCCGCCCATAGCGGCAGCATAAGCACCTATGTACTTCTTGATGCGATAGAAATACATATCCTGAGCCAACTGAGCACGGGCATCACCCTCCTTGGCGGCTTTCTCGACGTCGCGCATATCAGAAGAGCCACCCGTCAGACCAGCCACGCCACTCTTCTTATTGAGTAAGTTCGACATGCCGTCAGCATCGAGACCGAGTTTCTTCTCGATGAAGGTCACGGCACCACCGTCAATATCACCGGCACGAGTACCCATGACCAAGCCCTCCAACGGAGTAAGACCCATCGAGGTGTCGATACACTTGCCATCTACTACGGCAGCGATGGAACCACCATTACCAACATGGCAAGTCACCATCTTAGTGCCCTCAGCAGGGATGCCGAGGAACTCACAGGCACGCTGAGAGACATAGCGATGAGAGGTTCCATGAAAACCATAACGGCGGATGCCATACTTCTCATACAACTCATAGGGAATAGCATACATATAAGCCTTTGGAGGCATGGTCTGATGGAAAGCCGTATCGAAAACGCCCACCTGCGGCAGCCCTGGCATCAGTTCCTTCACGGCATTCACGCCTTTCAGGTTGGCAGGATTGTGCAGCGGAGCCAAATCCGAGCACTTCTCAAACTCCTTAAGCACCTCGTCGGTCAGGATGACAGACTTATTGAACTTCTCACCGCCATGCACCATACGATGACCCACAGCATCAATCTCATCAAGGCTCTTGATAACACCAATCTCAGGATCCGTCAGCAGAGAGAAGATGAACTTCACGCCTTCCGTATGCTCGGGGATATCATGCATGATTTGTCTCTTCTCGCCATTGGCAAGTTTCACTTTCACAAAAGAGCCATCAAGGCCAACACGCTCTGCGCCACCACTGGTCATCACGCTCTTGTCGTCCATATTGTACAGGGCGTACTTAATCGACGACGAGCCACAATTCAAAACTAATATTTTCATAATCTTTTCTTTCTGTTTATAGTTTACTGTTTATAGTTTATAGATGATTACTTCTATAGGCAGAACGAGTGGCTTGCCAGGTTATCATCTATAAACTATAAACTTTAAACTATAAACTTTAAACAATAAACATTACCAAAAACTTACTTCTTCGCATCCATAGCCTGGCAGGCTGTAATGGCAATCATATAATAGATGTCATCGACAGAACAGCCACGAGAGAGGTCATTCACAGGACGGGCTATACCTTGCAAGATCGGGCCGATGGCGATGGCATCGCCTAAGCGCTGAACAAGTTTGTAGCCGATGTTTCCAACTTCCAGATTGGGGAATACGAGTACGTTGGCTTTACCAGCAATCGTTGAGCCTGGAGCCTTCTTGGCACCCACGGAAGGTACGAGAGCGGCATCAGCCTGAAGTTCACCGTCGACCTTCAGTTCTGGATCCATCTTCCTCACCAGATTTGTAGCCTCGATCACCTTGTCTACCACCTCATGTGTGGCGCTACCCTTCGTCGAGAAACTCAGCATAGCCACTCTGGGCTCAGCGAAACCTGCCACTGCCTTTGCGGTCTGTGCCGTGCATACAGCAATCTGTGCCAACTGATTGGCATCGGGCATCGGCGTTACAGCCACGTCACCAATGACCAGCACACCATTCTCACCATATTGAGGCTGCTTGGTAATCAGCAGCAAGCCACCACTGACGCAAGAGATGCCAGGAGCGCACTTGATAATCTGGAGAGCAGGGCGCAGGGTGTCGCCTGTAGTAGAGAGGGCACCAGAAATCTGACCGTCAGCACCCTCCGTCTTGATGATCATACAACCCAGATAGAGCGGGTTCTTCATCAGTTCACGGGCCTGCTCAATCGTCATGCCCTTCTTACGACGGAGTTCCTCCAGTTTCTGGGCATACTCCTCAGCCTTCGGATTGTTCTCCGGATCGATGATGGTGGCCTTGTCTACATGGTTCAGCCCCCACTCCTTAGCCAGTTTGAAGATCTCATCAGGATTACCAATCAGAATGATGTCTGCGATGTCGTCAGCCAGAGCCTTGTCGGCTGCACGAAGTGTACGCTCCTCCTCTGCTTCGGGGAGCACGATGCGCTGCTTGTTTGACTTAGCACGCGCTACAATTTGACTTAATAAATCCATAGTTCGCTATTATTATAAATTCCTATTTGTCTTGTAGTCTGCAAAGATAATAAAAATAATCCGAATAGCATATATAATACGACTGTTTTTTCAGAAAATTAAATGAAAACCTTTACGTTACTACTCCAGTTCCTTGGTCAGGATACTCTCCAGTTCTTCTGCCGAGAGACGGAGTTGGAAGGTGCCTCCCACAGCCACAGAGATGCCTCCCGTCTCTTCCGACACCACAACAGCCAGGGCGTCGCTCTCCTGCGAGATACCCATGGCAGCACGATGCCGCAGTCCCAGTTCCTTTGGAATATCGAGGTCATGACTCACAGGCAGGATACAGCCTGCGGCCTTGATTCGTTTATTAGCGACGACGACTGCGCCATCATGGAGGGGAGAATTCTTGAAGAAGATATTCTCTATCAGCCGCTGATTGATAGCAGCATCAATCTGATCACCCGTCACCACCACATCATCCAAAGGTATCGTACGCTCTATCACGATGAGAGCGCCTACCTTGCCCTTGCTCATGTTCATCGCCGCCATCACTATCGGCATGATGGTTTCCTTCACCTCCTTCTTGGCTTTGTCCTTTCCTTTCGAAGACGTGAAGAACTGGGTAAAGGCACGCATTCGCCGATGGGCGCCGAGATTATAGAGGAACTTCCTGATATCATCCTGGAAGAGCACTATCAGGGCAATGACACCCACGCTTACCAACTTGTCGAGAATGGAACCCAGCAAACGCATCTGCAAGACCTGCGACACGAAAAGCCAGGTGACGACGAACACCATGATGCCTATAAACACATTCAGCGAACGCGATTCACGCATCAGCCGATAGATGTAGTAGAGCATCAGTGCGACAAGCAGAATGTCAATAACGTCTTTGATTCCAAATTCGAACAACACGGCTTTTATCTTTGAAATTTAAACTTTAAACTATATGATTACCTTTCCATCTTTCCCACGATCTTGCAGCACTCCACCGCCGTCTTCACATCGTGCACCCTGAGGATGGAGGCACCCTTCATCAGGGCGATGGTATTCAGGACCGTCGTACCGTTCAGCGACTCATCAGGCGTGCATCCGAACAGTCTGTAGATCATCGACTTACGGGAGATGCCTACCAACAAGGGCAGATTCATCACCTGCAACTTCTCCAACTCATTCATCACCTGATAGTTCTCCTCCATCGTCTTGCCGAAGCCGAAGCCTGGGTCGAGGATAATGTCTGCAGCCCCCCAGTCTCGCAACTGCTGAACCTTCTCCGCAAACGACAGGAGCATCCCCCTGACAGTTGGCTGGACAGACATTAATATATAAGGTACGCGAAGGCGAGAGACCATACGGAACATTCTGTCGCTACCCTCTGAGACATCATTAACCAGTCCGGCACCGAACTCTTCCACCGCCATTCTGGCGACATCAGGTCGAAAGGTATCCACAGAGACGACACCGTCAGGCAATTCACGGCGCACCACCTCGAGGCCAAATCGCAGCCGCTCCATCTCCTCCGCCTCAGAGACAGGCTGGGATCCAGGACGGGTAGAGCAGGCACCGATATCGATGATCGTTCCGCCTTCGGCCATAATCTGATTGGCCCGCTGGGCTATCTCCGCCTCCGTCTGCTTACGACTGGCAGCATAGAAGGAGTCGGGCGTCACATTCAGGATACCCATCACCTGAGGCGTCGCCAAGTCCAACAATCGGCCGTGAATATTGATCGTATAGTCCATAATCGGCTACAAAGATACAAAATAATTAAGAATTAAGAATCATGAATTAAGATTTTTCATTATCTTTGCAGCAAAATTTGCGAAGTTTATGGATATTAAGAAACTATACCAGCTCTATCAGCAGCATCCCTGCATCACGACAGACAGCCGTGATTGTCCTGAGGGAAGCATCTTCCTCGCCCTCAAAGGCGAGACATTCGACGGCAACAAGTTCGCCCTGCAAGCCCTCGAGAAGGGATGTGCCTATGCCATCGTCGACGACAAGGACTTGTTTACAGTTGACGGTTTACAGTTTACAGATGATGACACTAAAGATGGAAGTTCTGAAGGGCTTGCCAGCCAATCAACTGTAAACTGTAAACCGTCAACTGTCAACAATAAAATAATTCTCGTCGACGACTGCCTGCAGACGTTCAAGGACCTGGCCCGCGAGCATCGCCGTCAGTTCGACATCCCCGTCATCGGCATCACTGGCACCAACGGCAAGACCACGACCAAGGAACTCATCGCCGCCGTGCTCTCACAGAAATACAATGTGCTCTATACCCAGGGCAACTTCAACAACGACGTTGGCGTGCCCAAGACCCTCTTCCGCCTGACGAAGGAACACGAGATAGCCGTCATCGAGATGGGAGCCAGCCACCCTGGCGACATCAAGACCCTCGTAGAGACGGCAGAGCCCACCTGCGGGCTGATCACCAACGTAGGCCGTGCCCATCTGCAGGGCTTCGGCTCCTTCGAGGGCGTCATCAATACGAAGTGCGAACTCTACGACTTCCTCCGCAGCCGCAAGGACAGCCTCATCTTCATCAATGCCGACAATGAACACCTGATGAGCAGGATTGGCGACGAGGAGGACATCTGGCTCTCACCCTACTCCACAGACCCAGACAACTGGTACAGTTGCATCTCTGGCGAGGTCATCGAGTGCAATCCCTTCCTGAAGTTCCGCTGGCGCGAGCCGCTGATGGTGCTCGAGGAAGAGGGGCGCAGCACGAAGTGGCACAAGGTGCAGACGCAACTCATCGGCTCTTACAATATCGACAACCTCCTGGCCGCCATCGCCGTAGGCATCAACTTCGGCGTAGACCGCAAGAAGATCTGTGCCGCCTTGGAGGAGTATGTGCCCTCGAACAACCGCTCGCAGATGACCGTCACGGAGAAGAACCACCTCATCGTCGACGCCTACAACGCCAACCCCACCTCGATGCACGCCGCCCTCGACAACTTCAGCCTCATCCAGGCCGATCGCAAGATGGCTATTCTGGGGCAGATGGGCGAACTGGGCGAAGAGAGCGACAAGGAGCACCGACTGTTGGTCGACCGCCTGGAATCGTCTGGCTACGACGAGGTATGGCTCGTGGGTGACAACTTCCGCGACATCGACTGCCCCTTCCGCAAGTTCCACGATGTGGAGGAAGTGAAGGCCGCCATCGCCAAAGACTGCCCTCAGGGCTACTACATCCTCATCAAGGGCAGCAACAGCAACCGCCTCTTCCAACTGCCGGAACTGCTCTGACAGATATCCTTCCGTCTGTAAGGCTGGCAGGTCGCCAAAGTAAAACAACTTGTTTTACCTTCGTACAAGGCATCTCTAACAATGATAGAAGGCATCCTTTACAAGGTAAAACAAGTTGTTTTACTTTGGCGAAGATAGGGGGATACACTTTTGGCAAGGCTTAGACAGCCAGAGACGAGCAGGTATTTCATGCTTAAACAAGAGGGAAGAAACAGATTAAGAGAAAAACATCTGGCAAAATACTTCCGTTTTTACCAAATCTTTTGTACCTTTGCACCGAGATAAGGAATCACGCCATATCCGCATTGAAGATGAACCATAGAATCGTGGCACTGACCTGTGTGATGATATCCCTGCTGGCAAGTTGTGGGGATGACGAGCAGCGCAAGGAGTTGGACGAGGGGAACGCCGTGTACTACTGGCGCACGGACCTGAGGCTCGACTCCACAGAGCGGGCTTTCCTCCATCTATATAATATAAATAAGGTGTACTGCCGCTACTTCGACGTGGTGATGAACGACGAGGGAGAGCCTATGCCCAACGCGACAATCACCTTCTCAGACACGCTGCCCGAAGGCGTGGAGATGATCCCAACGGTGTATATCACCATCGACTGCCTGCAGAAGCCGCATCAGGGCCTGGCAGCCAGACTGGTAAAGCGCATCCGCCAGATGAACGAGACCAACGACATCAGCGGCGTCCGTGAGATACAGATCGACCACGACTATACGGCCCGCAACATGAAGATCTACTACCAGTTCCTGGAGGAAGTGAGGCAGGCATGGGGGCAGACACTGTCCACGACGATCCGCCTGCACCAACTCTCGATGGAGGCGCCCCCTGTGGACTATGGTGCGCTGATGCTCTACAACACGGGCGACCCTCAGAAGTTCATGGAGCGCAACCCCATCCTCGACCATCGCGATGTGGCCCCCTATCTGCGACATCTCGACGACTATCCCCTGCCCCTGGCGGCCGCCTACCCTGCATTCAGTTGGCTGCGCATCATCAACGGCGTCGAGTTAGAGCACAAGGCCGAGGCCGAGGAGGTGACGCTGGTGAAGCGCATGGTCGAACAGGAGCGGAGAGACCTGAGCCGCTCAATCATCACCTACCACTTGGACAAAGACAACATTAACAGATATAAACCAGAAACCTATGAAGAGATTTATCATCACTAATCTGCTGGCAGCAATGGTACTGCCCATGCTGGCCTGCGCTGGAGGTTGGACCAGCAACTTCTACCTGTTCCGCATCTACGACAGTCAGGAGTTCAGCGAGCGTGTTCAGAAGATATGCAACGACAACTGGAAAGCCTATCTCGGCAAGTCACCAGACGATTGGTACTGGTTCGACTCCGACGATATCATCGAGTTCGCCCAGAAGAAGGGCGATGCCCTCATGGTGAGCTATGCCAAGAACCTCGATTTGTATCTCAATTGTGCCCGCAGCGTCAGCAGCGAACGATGGGAATACCCATCAAAGGAAGAGATCGCCGAGCGCGGTAAGGTGCTGAAGAGCGTCCGTGAATATGCCCTCGGCAAGATCAAGTCGCGCCTCCGTTCCCAGCACGCCCTGCTCTACATGCGCTGCAACATGCTGCTCGGCAGGCATCAGGACAATGTCACCTTCTGGGAGCAGACCGCCAGCGAGTATATCGAAACCGTCTACAAGGACATGATGAAGAACATCTACGCTGGGGCCCTCTACAAGACGGGCCGCCAGGCAGAGGCTGGAGAACTCTTTGCTGAGATGGGCGACTACAACAGTCTGATGACGCAGTACTACAAGAAGCGCTCCTTCGCAGCCATCCGCCAGGAGTATCTGAACAATCCGAATGCCAAAGTGCTGGTATTCCTGTTGCAGGACTTTGTGAACAACGCCCAAGAAGCCGACGATGCCACCAACCCCAATGCCGAGGGAGTGGGCGGCAAACTCTTCATCCGCGACATCACCAAGAAGGAAGCCCTTCAGATGCGGGACTTCTGCAAGCAGGTCGTCAAGGAGGGCAAGACCGAGGTGCCCATGATGTGGCAGGCCGCCCAGGCCTGGCTCGAGTTCATGTTCGGCGACAAGCGCCAGGCCGCCTCATATATCATCGACGCTGCCAAACTCAACGGAACAGGAAGGATGAAGGACTGCACTCGCTCGCTGATGCTCTATATGACCGCATATCAGGCCAAGGACAGCGAGGCCTTCGACAACTATCTCACAGACGAACTTCAGTGGCTGGAGGAGAATCAGGACTATAACTATGTCAGGGAACGTGTGCTCCATCAGACCCTCCAGAAGCACTACGCCGCCCAGCCTTCACGCCTCATCGCCCTCTACAAGACCTGCGACAGTTACAAGTACGGCTATTACATCGACACGATGCAGGTGGAGGGACTGCAGAAATACCTCTACTACGCCAACACGCCTGCCAACAACAATCTGGACCGTTACCTCAAGGCCCATGTCAAGCCTGAGCCCTATGAGATAGAGGATCTGATTGGTACCAAATACATGCGAGTATGCCAGTGGGAGAAAGCCGCCACATGGCTGAAGGACATTCCCAAGTCGTTCTATGAGCGACAAGGCTATGCAGTCTATGTCGCCAACCGCAATTGGAATGTTGAGCCCTGGATCAAACGGCAGTTCCTGAAGCAGGACATCGAGTACAGCGACACGAAATGGGAACTCAAGAACAATCCCAAACTCACCTTCGCCCAGGAGATGCAGAAACTGGAGGGCGAGCAGAACGTGCTCAAGGGCAAGGCCCTCGAACAGAGTTACTACGATCTGGCCATACGGTATGCCCAGGCCCACTTCCGCGGAGACTGCTGGTGGCTGATGCACAACGGCAAGAGTACTGGCGACAGCCAGCGTAAAGGCGAAGCCGACCTTGCCCAGAAGGCTGTCCGGCTGCTACAGAAGGCCTGCATGAGCCAGGATGTCAACCTCAGGGAACGCTCCCTCTTCGCCCTCTGCTATGGTGAACTCTACCCCAACTACTGGTACAACGAGAAATGGAACAGCGAGACCTACAAGTACGAACGTGTGCCGAATTCCGAGGCCCAGCAGTTTGTTGCATTCAAGAATCTCTCTGAGTTTGAGACCAGTCGCACACCTGCACCATACGTCTCTCGCTGTGATGAGTTCATTCAGTTCAAGAAACATTATAAGTAAGCACCCTTAATGACCAAGAAAAGCGATAAAATTCCGGTATTTCTGAAATTTTATCGCTTTTCTTGCACGTAATTCAAAAAAACTGCGTACCTTTGCAGCCGCTTTCAGGCAATCGGGATGTAGCGCAGTTGGTAGCGCACTACGTTCGGGACGTAGGGGTCGGGCGTTCGAGTCGCCTCATCCCGACAACGCAAGGTTGTCAATCGCAGGAGTTGGCCCTGCAACCGCTTAAAACAAGCTGGCAATAAATTCCTGACAGTCAGCACGTTGTAAAGCATGGTGGTCGAGTAATCGGCCACCTTTTCTTTTTGGCATTCACGAAATTTTTGGCGTGTTTTTGGCGTGATAACATTATTTAACGAGCTATCGCCCCATTTATACTGAATTGAATTGTATTAGTTTGCAAAATGATAGGCAAACAGATTTATTCTGATAATGCTGTTGGCGTTTGACTCTCACCTTACTTCATTAGCGAACGAGGCGTTCATTCAATTATAAAATAGCAATAGACGCTTTTAGGATTGTTCTGCCCTAACTTGAAAAACTCTTTGACGATGCGGTATTCCTGTCCTCGCTCGAAGTCGTATTTATCCGGCTCAACGTGAATGGTGAACTGGCGGGTACTGTGTGGGGCAAGTTCGTAGCCAATATCGTTAAAGGCATAAACGGTTCCGTCTTTCCTTGGCTTGATGGGTAGTACCGTCCATTCGCCGTTTATCCGTTGCTCAATGGTGTATGCTTCGCCTGTTACGCAAGTGCTATCCGTGTTATTCATCATTTCCACGACAATAGAGTCCAATGGAAGTTTCAGTATCCTCCGTATGAGGGAGTCGGTTTGCGAGAGGCTTTTGTCGGTGATGAGCATACGCAGGGTGTTCTCACTGGTCA
>Ga0256404_1001163_pt1 | contig 65844 bp, 63 predicted proteins | sample RumenRJG_01DNA_FD_185990 | JGI IMG/M metagenome (GOLD analysis project Ga0256404, IMG submission 185990) | Bovine rumen microbial communities from Lethbridge, Alberta, Canada - RJG_01 | ecosystem: Host-associated > Mammals > Digestive system > Stomach > Rumen | place: Canada: Alberta | collected... | reverse complement strand
TACCATATTGATGGTTAGAAATCAGAAACTCAGCAAGCCCGTAAAGATTGGTATCATTGCAGCTGCATGGATTGTATATCTGCTTATAGCTTTCTTCGGCGGTGGTTCTGGAGATAATAAAGATAAATCCAATTTGAATACTGAATCCTCGACTGTTGAACAGACTACGGACGAGTCTGCTATAGATAGTGGAAGTGCTGATGAAGATGTAACAACTGAGGAAGACACTGCGGTAGATAATTTTATTGCTGATATTAATAAATCAGAGGATATCAATTTGGAATATGTAGAGGACTTCATTCCTTCTGATAAAGAGGGAGAGCATTACCGCACTGAGTTCAGACTTAATGCGTGGAAGGATTCCACAGGAAAATCTTATAAATATGGAGATTCAACCGTCGATATCATTATTTCCAGCGGTGGAGCAATTCAAAGAATCTATATGGACGGTGCAACTCTTGAACAGTGCGAAAACATGATTAGGTATGCTTCTTCATTACTAGACTCTACTGCTACTGAATCTGATATACAGGAGGCGGTTGATTATGTGGACGAGCATAAAGAGGCTAACGGTTATTACTATGGAAAGCTGGGATTGCTTGTATTTGGGCATGGAGATAGAGGCTATGAGTTTATGTTGAAGTATGGTTTATAAAGGCAAATAGTACATTACACGAGGTGATACGCTTATGGGAATGAGATTCAGAAAGTCTGTAAAAATCTGCAAGGGAGTTAAAGTGAATTTTTCCAAGTCTGGCGCAAGTCTGTCTCTTGGAGGAAGAGGACACTCTATGAATTTTGGAGGGCGTGGAACAAGAGCTACAGTTGGAATTCCGGGAACAGGTCTGTCTTATAGCACGAAAGTTGGTGGTTCTCACAAATCACGATCTTCCTCTCATAGGAGCTCGACATCCCATTCCGGATCAGGAAGCAATGCTGTGGCAGTTCCGAATTCAGTTCAGTTGAAAATGAGTCCGGATGGGAGAGTTGAGATACTGGATGGCAAAGGGAATGTCATTACAGACCAGTCTGTAGTGAGAAAAATAAAAACCACTGATGCTTATAAAAATATGGTCAGAAATCTTGAAGCCCAGCGTCAGGATATGCTTGAGCAAGCATACAACGAAGCCAAGGAAGAGAACGATAAGTTCATAGAAATATATAGGCTTGCACCTCAAGTGGATAGAGAGGAACAGTATGTTCAGATACTCAACAGTCTTAAACCTCCGGTGTATCAAAGGAGACAGTATGAGATACCCTGTCCAACTGAAGCTACTGTGCGAGAACAACTGATACAGGAAGCAAAGGATACTGTTCAAGGTAGCATCTTTAAAGTTGGGAAAATGCGTAAAGAATATGTAGATGCAAACATACAGAGCCGTTTAAATACTGCCATTTCCGCCTGGTCTCAGGAAAAAGATGCTTTTGAACAACAAGAATATGAAAATGAAGTATCCGAGAACGAACGCTATGCTGCAGAGTTTAATTCAAGCAGAAAGTACATGAGCGATCTTATCAGCGGTGAGGATGATGCGGTATGTGATGCTGTTGAGACATGGATTTCATCTTGTGAGCTTCCGGTCGAAATTAATGTCGACTATGAGTGGAATCAAAACGATCATGTGATGTATCTGGATGTGGATTTGCCCGAGATTGAGGATATCCCTGAAAATGAGGTGGTTCGACTTGCAAGCGGAAATCTCAAAGAGAAAAAGAAAACGCAGGCTACTTTAAAGCAGGAATATGCAAATCTTGTACTCGGCCTTGCTATCTTTATCTCTGCAAATATTTTTAATGTGACTCCAGCTATTCACAACATTGTGATGTCAGGATATACGCAGAGAAGAAACAATGCAGGTGAAGTTAATGATGAGTATATTTACTCCTTCAAATTCACAAGAGGGATATTTGAAAGTAGCGTATTGGCTAATGTAAAACCTATGGACTTCTGCATGAGATTTGAAAACAGAAGCAATATTACAAGCACTATGATAATGAAGAAAATACAACCCTATGAGATGGGCAAATAATGTTTGCAAGTAAGGAGAAGGGGGATAACTGTATCAATGAGTCGTAATAGAATTTTTGAAATCATAGAAAAATCAGATGGTAAGGATCGGATAAGCTCTGTCTATGACATATCAATGATAATAGTCATTGTTGTTAGCTTGCTGCCATTGGCATTCAAGACAGATATTCCCTTTTTGCAGATTACGGATAAAATCACAGTAGCAATATTTATCATTGATTATTTGTTGAGATGGTTTACTGCTGATTATAAATACGGAAAAAGAGGTGTGACTTCATTTGTAAAGTACCCGTTTTCAATTATGGCAATTATAGATTTGATATCTATTCTGCCATCCATGACTGTAATAAACAACGGTTTCAAATTGCTTCGAGTTTTAAGAATGATTCGGGCGTTGCGCGTCTTCAGAGTTTTCAAGACAGTTCGATATTCAAAAAGTTTTGAGATTATCGGAAATGTTCTTCAGACATCTAAAGAACAGCTGCTGGCTGTATGTGCGTTGGCAGGAGGTTACATTCTCATATCAGCACTTATTATTTTCAATGTTGAGCCAGATTCATTTGGCAGCTTGTTTGATGCTGTTTACTGGGCAACAGTCTCTCTGACAACGGTTGGTTATGGAGATATTTACCCGGTTTCTACAATGGGAAGAATTATCACTATGCTTTCGTCTATCTTGGGAATAGCAATTGTTGCATTACCCGCAGGTATCATTACGGCAGGTTATATGAAGGAGCTTGAAAAGAGGACTGAAAAGCGTGAATCCAATAAAAAGGACACCGATAAAAATGGGCAAGTAATGAAGGAGATGGAAATCTAGGCAGGTTAAGACGTCAAATTGACGTCTATACATGTTAGGGGAGACTGTCCGAAAACTAGGGCATGAATCTCCTTGAGCATAACCAATTGGTTAATGCATTTGGCTCCAATAAAGCCGATGTTTAACATATAACTTTTGTACTTTGAAAACTGAATAAAACACACAGAAAACCACGTAAAATCAAGCGTTCCGGCACTGTATATGGTATACTATAAGCATCAAATCTACTTCTTCTTGAGGGCTGAATCTATGCCATATATTTCCGGAAAAGACAGAAATCAGGTTATGCTCTGTACGATGGAATCCTTCGTACCAGAACACAGTATTGCAAGAGCCATCGATGCTTTTGTGGATGGTCTCGACATGGATGCACTTGGTGTTACCAAATCCAAGGCAGCATTTGAGGGAAGACCCTCTTATGATCCCAGATGTCTTCTGAAACTTTTTCTCTATGGACAGCAGCACGCCATCCGTTCTTCACGAAAGCTTCAGGAAGCCTGCAGTCTGAATGTTGAGGTGCGGTGGCTTCTTGGCGGGCTTACACCGGATTTCAGAACCATATCCGATTTCCGGAAAGAGAACGTCAAGGTCCTTCCAAAGGTATTCCATGAGTTCAATAAAAAGGTCGTCAGTTCTATAGAAACTGGTTTTATCGCTATCGATGGCAGCAAGATTCAGGCACTCAATGCCAAGGATAGAAATTTTACTGCCAATAAGTTAGACGACAGAATCAGCTGGCTGGATGCCCATTGCGCCGAGTACCTGAGACAGATCAAAGATGCTGATGAGAGGGACGATGATCTTGAAAATGGAACAGTTTCCAAGGAAGAGATCGAAAGAAAGCTCAAAGAAGCTCAGGAGCGGCTTGCAAAATACCAGGAATACAGAAAGTTCATGGAGGATAACGGGCTGTCTCAGCTGTCTCTTACCGATGCAGATGCAAAGCTTATGAAAAACAAGAATGGCTTTGCAGTAGCCTATAACGTTCAGACGGCTGTCGATTCTGAGAGTCATCTCATTCGTGACTTCCAGATGACAAACCAGCCGACGGATCATGGTCTGATGGAGTCAACAGCAGAGTCTGTTCTTAAGGAAAATGAAGAGCTTGGAAAATCTTCTGTTATCGATGCAACTGCGGATAAAGGCTACAACCAAGTAGAGGATATGGCACACTGCCTCGAAAAAGGGATTATTCCTCATGTCATTCTTCCGGACGGACAGGATACCTACACTCTGGAGCTTCCATATCAGGAGAATTCGATCGGAAGTACAAAGCCGGGCGATGTTCTGAAGGGTGGTCAGATTCCTGAAGAGTATAAGGATGTCATCGACAAGATCAGCGTCAAGACAAAGAGAAAGTCTGTAAAAGATGAGTCAGCGGAAGCCGAAACATCCTCTCCATACATGTCAAAGGATGCCATGATTGAGCGAGCGGCGGAAGGGTATTTTGTCCGCGATCCGGAGGCCAATGTAGTTTATTGCCCGATGGGTGAGCAGCTCCGCCAGAAATGCATCAAGAAGAACGGCAACGTCCGTTATGCCAACAAAACGGCATGCAGACATTGCAAGTTCCGTAATAAATGCTTTTCCGGAAAGGGCGAATGGAAAGAGATCGACTTCAACAAAGATACTCTCGAGAAGCCAAATAAAACCTGGCTTTCAGGAAATGGGACTTCAGAGACACAAAGCACTGAGAAATCAGAGCAGAAGCCGGTTCCCAGAAAAGGTCATTTTGAGGTCAGAAAAGTAGTTGAATTCATTCTGAGACCCAAAAGAGAGCTAATGAATAAGCGGCTCTGCCTTTCAGAGCATCCATTCGGGACAATAAAACGTACAATGAACGGTGGTTACTTTCTTCTCAAAGGAATGGAAAAGGTCACCGGTGAATTTGCGTTGCTTGGCACCGGATATAACATGCGGGTTGCGTATAACCTGCTTGGATTTCAGAGGTTAATGCAGCTGATGAGGTAAGAAATAAGGGAAAGGAAAGGCTCGTTCTGTATGTTTTATTGAGTTTTCAAGGTACATAGTAAAACCACTGAGAATTTAGTGATAAAAATTCTCAAAATAGGCCTCCGAACCGCTTAAATACAGGGTTTTCGGACGGTCTGGGGGGGGCGAGGTACCCATATAATATTTGAGGTACCCTATGAGGTACCCAAGAGGAGTTGACGTTGTAATCCTCCTTTTTACTGGATTTCTTGGGTAGAAAATTTTTTCAAGTCCCATCTCCCGCATAAAAGGAATCTCGAAAGAGGTTCCTTTTTTTGTAATCAATAAAGATGTTCTGTATTTCGTAATAATTTTCATCCCTGTTTTGTAACCTTTGAAACCATTTCTGCGTGTTATAGTATGTAGGTATCAGAGAAATAAGATTTTCTTTATACGGATGCTTCAAACTGATGAACTACGGAAACAATCGATGGGGAATAACTCCCCGGTTTTAGAGGAGGAACAATATATGAGAAGGATGAATCGGAACATCACAAGGCTTACAGCGGCCGTCATCACGGCAGCAGCACTTTCTGCCTGCAGTCAGGGCCCGAAGGAGATGGCACTCACAGGAACTCAGGTAGAAGAAACGAGGGAGACCGTGCCCGCTACCACGATGGCGGAGGAGCTCGAAGAGAAAAAAGAGTTGAAGGATCCGGCAACCCTTCAGGGTGCTTCCATAGATGACCAGATCACGGTCAATGCCGTATCACACGTGACAGGAGTTCCGGATAAAGCCACCCTTACCTTCGGTGTCATGACAAGCGGCGACAACGTCAAGGCGGCACAGGATGAAAACTCAAACGAATCAAAAAAGATTATCGACACCCTGAATGCTCTTAACGTAGAAAATAAGAACATAAAGACCACGGATTACAGCATTTATCCGAATTATACCTATGACAACGATACCGGAGCATCCACCATTTCCAGCTACACTGTCAATACGACGCTCACCGTATCGGATATCCCGGTAGAAGATTCCGCCTCTGTCATCAGTGGCTGCGTCGAAGCAGGTATTAATAATATGACCGGCATCACCTATACCTGCTCAAACTATGATACACTATATGAACAGGCACTGACCGCGGCAGTAGCAGAAGCCCAGGGCAAGGCACAGGCCCTCGCCGATGCGAGCGGCAGGACCCTCGGTGCCGTCGAGCACATCCAGGAAGGCTATTCTGACGATGGCATCGCGTATGGCTCCGCAAAGCTCGAAGCGGCTGCCTCCGATACATCCGGCCAGGCGGAACCGCAGATCCTCCCGGGCAGCGCCGTCGTCACCGCAAACATCACTGTGACCTACCACCTAAGATAATATGTTTTTAACGATTTATATTTCAACAATTGCATTTATCCTTGGTGCTGTGTTCGGCAGTTTCACTGACTGCATGGCATATCGGATCATGAATGGAGAGAGCGTCCTGAAGGGACGCTCTCATTGTGATGTGTGCGGCCATGTGCTTGGTGCGCGAGATCTCGTCCCCATCTTTTCCTGGCTCTTTTCCCATGGCAAATGCCGCTACTGCGATGCCAGGATTTCTGCAGAGAGTACCATCACAGAGCTCCTCATGGGCATATGCTTCGTGATCACTGTGACCCGCTTCGGCCTGAGCTTCGAAGCCCTCCGCATCCTGGTTCTCCTCGTGATTTTCTTTGCCCTTTCCATCATCGACCTCCACACCCTTGAGATCCCTGACCGTTTCCACATCGCGATCCTCATCACCTATTTCATAACATTACCACTCGTCGCGTGGCAGAAAACGACCGGCTATTCGCGAGTAAGTCTGTGGACGCTCATGACCGTACAGAATTCCATGAACATAGAGTCCCAGACCGCAGGCAGCACAACCTTCACCGAAACACTACTCCACATGCTGCTCCCCGGCCTCCTCACCGCAGCACTCATCGGTGGCGGCATGCTCCTCATATCCCTAATTATGGATAAGGTCCTGGGCAAAGAATCCATGGGCGGCGGCGACATCAAGCTTTTCTTTGCAACAGGCTTTTACCTTACGCCACTACTCGGCCTATTCAACCTGGTACTATGCTGCCTGATCGGACTCGTATTCGTTTTTGCTTTCAAAAAGCAGAAGATTCCCTTCGGCCCATCCATCTGCATCGGCACATTTATTTCATTACTATTCGGCAATCAATTTATTAATTGGTATATATCGCTCTTTTAATAGTCAGGCAGTAAAAACGTCAACCGCACATTATACCAGCTATTAAAAATAGGCATTGCTTGCGGACATTTAAATTTGTCCACTATATATTGACAATTGTCCTTTTTCTGACTATATTTTGAGACATAAAAATTGATGCGAAAAAAGACAAGGACGTCGCAGATGTATCTGTGGCGTCCTTTTGTGTATTCGGATGTTAAAAATCCGGAAGCGCATCATTCTTAAAAAGGGGAGGACAATCATTATGAAAAAGTTAGTTGCTTTCACTGTTGCCGGCGCGATGGCCGTATCTCTTGCAGCATGCGGTTCTTCTTCATCCGGCGGAGCAGCATCCACGACAGCCGCAGCAGGCGGGTCCGGATCAGCAGCATCCGGTGACACCATTAAGCTCGGTGTCTTTGAGCCGAAGACCGGTGAGAATGGCGGCGGCGGCGCTCAGGAGGAGCTCGGCATCGAATATGCAAACTCCGTTCGTCCGACAGTTACAGTAGATGGCAAGACCTATACGATTGAGCTCGACTGGCAGGATAACCAGTCTGATAAGACAGTCGCTGTAACCGCAGCACAGAAGCTCATCAGCGACGGCTGTGTCGGCGTGATCGGCGGCTACGGCTCCGGTGTATGTATCGCCGCAGGCTCCTACTTCTCAGATGCGAAGATTCCGGCAATCGGTACCTCCTGCACGAACGCAAATGTAACCCTCGGCAATGATTATTATTTCCGTACCTGCTACCTTGATCCGTTCCAGGGCAAGGTCATGGCGAACTGGGCACATGACAATGGCTATACCGAGGTGGCAACGATCGATAATGTCGGCAACGAGTACACCTCCGGTCTTGTCAAGACCTTTACCGATGCTTTCACAGCACTCGGCGGCACTGTCGTCGATGCAGAGACCTTCCAGACAAACGAGTCCGACTTCAAGGCAATCCTTACGAACATCAAGAACAAGGGTGTAAAGGCAGTCTTTGCACCGACCGATTACCTCTATGCACCGCTGCTTCTGAACCAGGCTGCAGACCTCGGCCTTGACCTTCAGTGGATCGCAGGCGATACCTGGTATTCCAATGTTATTATCCAGGATGCCGGTGACAATGCGAATGGCGTTGTAGCTGATACCTTCTATAGTGAGGGTGGTACTCCTGATTTCGATAAGGGCTTCAAGGAGTGGATCAATGCAGACGAGTCCAGAAAGAAGACGAACCTCGACTCTGATGCAATCGTCGGCAACCACGCGGTATGCTATGATGCTTACATGGTAATGTGTGATGCCATCGAAGCTGCAAATTCACTTGATGGTACGAAGATCCGTGATGCGATCGCCGCGATGGATGCTTCCGACGGCTTCGCCTGTGGCCCATACAAGTTCGATGAGAACGGTGATGCAATCAAGAATACTTCCTATGTTTGCCAGATCACAGATGGCGAGTGGAAGTATCAGAGCACAGAAACCGTAGAAGGATAATTCTTCACTTCTTACTGAAACCTCCTATATTAGATTTCCATTTGCCAAGAAAAGGGAGCGGCTGCTTCTATCGAGCAGTCCTCCCTTTTCGAAGTAATAAGAAAAGATAATCATCCCGAAGGATGGATGAAACGTAGCGAAGCATCTGTTCCGAAGGATAGAACATTTCGAAGGGGAGTATAGCATGTCTTTGTCTTATTTTGTACAACAGCTTCTGAATGGCCTGTCCCTGGGCGGCGCCTATGCGTTGATCGCCATCGGCTATACGATGGTTTACGGCATTCTTCGTATGATCAATTTTGCACACGGCGACGAGTTTATGATGGCCGGCTATTTCATGATTTATTCCATTGCAGTCATGCCATGGTTTCTTAGCATTCCGGTCGTTATCCTACTTACGATTCTCATGAGTGTTCTCATCGAGCGGGCAGCGTATAAGCCCCTTCGTTCTGCACCGAGAATGTCTGTCATGATCAGTGCGATCGGTGTGTCCTATCTTCTCGAGAATCTCGCGAACTATCTTTTTACGGCTATGCCGCAGAGCTATCCGCAGATTCAGATTCTGAAGAAGGTGTACAGCTTCGGCGATGTCTCCGTATCCCGTGTCACACTGCTGGCGCCGATTCTTACCATTCTTCTTGCCTGGGGACTCATCACAATTGTTAACCATACGAAGCTTGGCATGGCGATGCGTGCCTGCTCGAAAGATCAGGATACAGCCCGTATCATGGGTATCCGTGTTGATAACATCATCACGACGACCTTCATCATCGGCGGTGCATTGGCAGCCATCGGTTCGATTCTTTATTTTACAGACCGTAATACCGTGCAGCCGTATTCCGGGTCCCTTCCGGGATTAAAATGCTTCGTTGCAGCCGTGATCGGAGGCATTGGATCGATACCGGGCGCTGTGGTCGGCGGCTTTGTCGTCGGTATCTGCCAGATCATCATTACCGCAGCCGGATATTCTGTCTTCAGTGATGCGTTTACGTTTGTTCTTCTCATCATTATCCTGATTTGCAAGCCGACAGGACTCTTCGGTGAGAAGGCAGTCGAGAAGGTATAAGGAGGTGCGGAATGGAAAAGGATAAGAACAAGAAGAGAAATCTGATTTTGACACTGGTCCTGATCGCACTGATCGGTATTTATCTCGGCGCGCTTCAGGCGGATACGACCGCACATTCCTATGCGATCACAATCATTGAGCGAAGCTCAATCTATGCGGTCGCGGCGGTCTCTATGAACCTGATTATCGGTTTCACCGGGCAGTTTTCACTTGGTACAGCCGGTTTCATGTGTATCGGTGCGTATGTGACCGGCATTCTGACGATCCCGATCAAGATGAGAGATCAGATTTATTATCTCTATGGTATGTCACCCATCATCCATGATATCAAGCTCCCGATGATCGTAGCACTTTTCATTTCTGCGATCATCTGTGCCTTGATTGCTGCGCTTGTCGGCTGGCCGATTCTTCGTCTTAAGAGCGATTATCTTGCAATCGGTACGCTCGGCTTTTCCGAGATTGTCCGTGCGGTGTTCGGCTGGGAGGGCTTCGGTACGATTACCAATGCTTCCTACGGTGTGTCGAACATTCCACCCTTTGCAAATATCTTTGAATGTGTCATCATCTGTGCGGTATGTATCATCATCATGAATCTGCTGATCAATTCAAGCTATGGCCGGGCGTTTATGGCCATCCGGGATGATGATGTCGCAGCGGAAGCCATGGGAATCAATCTGTTCCGTACGAAGCAGCTTTCCTTCGTGGTATCCAGCGCGTTTGCAGGTGTGGCAGGCGGGCTGCTTGCCATCTTCATGCGTTCAGCCGTGACCAGTACCTTCACCGTCGCGCTGACCTATAATATCCTCCTGATGGTCGTACTTGGAGGCATTGGCTCCGTATCGGGTTCGATCATCGGTGCGTTCCTCGTGACAGGTTCACAGGAGTGGCTGCGTTTCCTCGATAAGGAATATATGTTCTCGGATATTTTCAAGAACCTCAGTGGTACAGCCTTCGGTGCGATGAAGGTGCCGCTTCTCCGGAACGGCTTCCGTATGGTTATCTTCAGTATTCTTCTTATGATCGTCGTTCTCTTCTGGAACCACGGTATCACAGGATCAAAGGAGGTTTCCTGGAATCGGACAATCAACTTTTTTAAGAGACTGAAGGGCTCGAAGAAAAAGACGGAGGTGGCAGCATGAGTGAAGAAAAGAAAACAGTGCTTCGTCTTTCGGATGTGACGATGCAGTTCGGTGGTGTCGTCGCAGTGAATAACCTTTCGATGCATGTGGATGAGGGTGAGATTGTCGCTCTGATCGGACCGAATGGCGCCGGCAAGACGACAGCCTTTAACTGTATCACCGGTGTGTATGAACCGACAAATGGTCAAGTTGCCTTCATGGGCGAGCCGATGGTCGAGGATTTTCCGTCCGGCAAGATGGAGAAGAACTACAAGGGTGAAAATAAGGGAAAATACACGAAGCATATCAGTCATACACCGGACGAAATCACGAAGATGGGAATCGCGAGAACCTTCCAGAACATTCGTCTTTTCGGCGGGCAGAATGTGTTTGACAATGTTCTCGTCGCGAAGCATATGCGTGCCCATCAGAATCCTTTCTCCGCTACGTTCCGTCTGAACTATAAGGAAGAACAGCGCATGCGGGAGGAAACCTGGGCGCTTCTTAAGGAGCAGGGACTCGACCAGTATGCAAACTGGGAGGCGAAGAGCCTTAGCTATGGTATGCAGCGCCGTCTCGAGATTGCCAGAGCTCTCGCAACAGACCCGAAGCTTTTATGTCTCGATGAGCCGGCAGCCGGCATGAACCCGCAGGAGACGGAAGAACTTTCACAGTTCATCCTGAAAATCCGTGATCAATATCATCTCACAATCCTTCTCATCGAGCATCATATGAATCTTGTCATGGGTATTTCAGATCGTATCTATTGTATCGATTTCGGTAAGCTCATCTCAAAGGGCACACCGGATGAGGTCGCAAATGATCCGAAGGTAATCGAAGCTTATCTCGGTGTACAGGAGGAAGAAGATGCTTGAAGTAAAGAATATTAAGATCAATTACGGCGGCATCGAAGCGGTCCGGGATATTAGCTTCCAGGTGCCGAATGGCAAGATTGTCACTCTCGTCGGCGCCAATGGCGCCGGTAAATCCTCGACGCTTCGTGCAATCGTCGGACTCGTCAAAACACAGGAGGGTGCTGTTACCTTTAATGATGCTCTTCTTACCGGTAAGAGAACCGATGAAATCGTGAAGCAAGGCATTACACTGGTGCCGGAGGGGCGTCATGTATTTCCGGACCAGACTGTACTTGAGAATCTGAAGATTGGTGCCTATCTTCGGTCGGATGATTTGACGGAGGACCTCGAGGAGGTTTACTCTCTTTTCCCGAGACTAAAGGAAAGATCCTGGCAGGCCGCCGGAACTCTGTCCGGCGGCGAGCAGCAGATGCTTGCCGTGGGACGGGCGCTTATGGCCAGGCCGACGCTCATCATGATGGATGAGCCATCCCTCGGCCTCGCACCAATCGTCGTACAGGAAATCTTTAACATCATTAAAAAGATTAACGCCCGTGGCACGACTGTGCTCCTCGTCGAGCAGAACGCAAACATGGCACTCCGTATCGCGGACTATGCCTATGTTATCGAAAACGGCCGCATCACGATGCAGGGCACCGGCCACGAGCTTCTCAGCGATGAGAAGGTCCGCGCTGCCTACCTCGGCACCGGCGCCGGGAAATAAAAGTTTTTAAAATCATTGAAAACAGCACAGCAGAAGTGGGCCGGCCCGTGGCATTCGAATGCTACGGGCCGGCCCACTTCTGCTGTGCGATATTTTTATTCGGTTAAAAAATACATTTTTCTTTCGATTTGAAAATCTTTTTTAAATATGCAAAATCATGGTATATAATGGAGTTTGTGATAGTCTCGAATTTTATACCGGCTAAAGGGCCGGTTGTGAGATAAATTAACCGTTAGAGGGTAGTATGGGAGCAGCGAATCTTGTCGGCATTGAGATCGGCAGCTATAGAATTAAATTCACATATTTGAGCCGCGGTGAGGTGAAGCAGTATTTTTCCGAGGACATGCCGGATAATCTGGTTGAGAATGGTATGATCCGGATTTGGGAGCCGACAGCGGACTTCATCCGGGAGTGCCTCAAGAAGCACGGGATTTCCTGCCGAAATGTCGTTTTTGTGATGCCGTTAAACGGATATTATATTAAGATTGTGGAACTTCCGCTGATGACGATCGCCCAGCTCCGCATCAATCTTCCCTTTGAATTTCATGATTATATTTCAGATAGCAGTGATAATTATTACTATGATTATGCTGTTCTTTCAAAGGACGAGAAAAGTATGCGCCTTCTTGCTGTGGCGAGTGCGAAGAAGCTGATCGAACAGTACAAGGAGCTTGCTAAGCGTGCAAAGCTTAAGATCGTTGCTATCGTGCCTTCTGTTCTGGGACTTCAGCGTGTGATTCAACGGTATGAGTTGAAGAACCAGAAGGAGACGCATGATTATGCGATCCTGGATGCCGGCGATGATGCGCTCAGGATTCATTTCTTCAAGAATGGAATTTATGAGATCACCAGATCCCTTGAACCGGGCGTTAGGCATTTTGCAGAACAAATTGTAGAGCATGAGAACGTGGATATTCATATCGCGCGGATCATGCTGGAGGAAAATCAGAAGGACATTCAGCATCAGGATTTTCTCATGCAGGAATATGATAATCCTGCTGTGCAGATCATGCGTGTGCTGAACTTCTATAGCTATAGTAATACACAGAACACGATTGATACGCTTTATATTACGGGCGGCGGTGCGGAAATTCTTCCGTTTATACAGGATATTGCTGAGACGATTTCGCTTCCCATCCGTCGGATCAGTGTGCTCATGAACTATATTGACGAGGCGGCAGCCAGAAATGTTGCCTACGGCCCGGTGAGCTATGGTGTTCTTCTGAATCCGGAGGATAAGGTGAAGCCTCTTTCTGAGAAGGAGCTTGCACGGATTTCCGAGAGGAAGGAAGAAGATTTCCTTACACATAAGGAAGCTCCCGTAGAAGCAACCCAGGCGGAAAATTTTACGACAACCAGGCCGCAAGAGGAAATCGTGACAACAGCACAAACGGCTGAAACTGCAGGAGATGAAACCCCTGCACCAGTTTATGATTCTGACCAGGCAGTGACAGAAGCAGATGATGAGACAAAGTCTTCAGACATTGTAACAGAGAGTCAGGATGTCGATCCATTCACTGCATTCCGCATGCAGAGTATGGGGGATGATTCGACAGAAGAAGGAGACGGGCATGGCAGCAACTGAGACAAAGAAGAAAAGCCCGCTCTCGATGACGATCGGCAGTCGCGGAAAATATCCGACGAAGCGGAGCATCAATCTTTACTATAAGGAAAATAAAACCAGGAAGATTCTGCTGGAGCTTGCAAGCTTTGCGGTGTTCTTAGTTGCGCTCTATTTCTTCACGGTTTATGCGGTGATCGCGAAGCTCCGGCAGGCCGATGAAGCAGAAGCCGCCTACAACGAGATGGCGAACAGGCTTCAGATCATCCAGGAGGCCAATGCTGTCTACCCGGAGGTACGCGCTGAGTATTCACACTATGGCAACGGCTATCTCAATGATGAAGAGAAGGCGATGCAGGATCGTGTCACGATGTTGAATGTCATCAATCGCCGTGTGCATCCTGAAGGAGGCATTCAGAATATCACAATCGATGGCAATGTCGCGACGCTTCTTGTCGAAGTGCCAAGCGCTGCAAATCTCCCCGGGATGATCGCGTCCCTCGAAGAGTCGGAATATGTTTATTATGTGACGGCGCAGACAGCCGGTACAGTAGAGAAAAATTATTATAATACCTATATCGTGACAGAGAATTCGGAGGAGCAGGAGTCCCAGGGCATCCAGTTCGTTCAGGCGACGATCACGGTGGAGTTTCGTACGGAAAAGGAGCTTCAGGACGGGATCAAGGCTGGTACGATCACAAGTACCCCGGATGCGGATCTCGATGCCGGATCGGCGGGTACAACGTCCAGCTTCGAAAGCTTCGTACCTAAGGTGATACCGATGCCGACGGTACAAAAGAATAGTACAGAGCAGAGCGACACGACGATGGGAGAGAATGGGGCTTCTGCCGCCGCATCGTCAAATGCCGGCAGTGCAGCAGCTTCGACCAGCGGCAAAAAGCCGACCGGCGGCACTTCATCTGCCAGCGCCTCAAAATCCGGTAATGCGGGTGCATCATCTGGCACTGGCAGCGGTACAGCGGCCTCTGCCAATTCGGGAAATAAGGCTGCGTCAGGATCGGGGAGTGCATCCGTTTCAGCGGGTACATCGTCTTCATCGGGCAGTCCGACCGGGAGCTCATCTCCTGTAACATCATCAACAGGTTCTGTTCAGACGGCCGCAGGCGGGCCCGGACAGTATACGACACCGGTAGAGACAAGACCCGCGAGCATCGATACGCCTACCGGCAGCGGCGCCACACAGGATCTCGTGATCAACAGCCTGCAGGGCGGAAGTCCCGTCAGCGGTTCATAGGCTTAGAGAAACCTGGTGCAAAGGCGTTGATGTAAGCATTGAATAAAAGGAGCATAACGATATGATGAACCGGCCATTTACTAAAAGAGAAAACGCAGCACTACTCGTGTTTGCGATTCTTTTGGTTGCGCTCTTTTATTACCGCTTTGTCGTTCTGGATGTACGCGACCGTATTAAGGCGGCGGACACGACGGAGCTGACCGTGCAGCTTTCCCAGGAGGCGAAAAGGGCTGCCGAGATTAAGCGGATGCAGACGGAGATGGAGGAGAATAAGGAAAATCAGACCGGCTATATCTCGACCTATGACAATCAGAAGGCGGAGCTTGAACTTCTGAATTCGATTTTTATGCCAAACGCCTTGACCTATAATTACAGCTTCACGAAGCCGGTGGCCAATGAGGATGCTGTGCGGCGTGTGATCAGTATTACCTTTACGGCGGCAAATTATCAGGCAGCCAGCACGATTTTACAGGAGCTTCATGACTCTCCATACCGCTGTCTCATTAATCATATCAATATGACGGCTGAGAACGATAATTCTGTGCAGGGGATGGATCCGAGTCTCGAATATTCGATGGTCAATGCGAGCCTGGATGTAACATTTTTTGAAACACTTGTTAACGCGACGACGACGGATGGTCTCGACATCCAGGAGACGACGGCAGCGCCAACCGGTATTGCCAATGCTGACGTTTCCGGGATCGAGCGGAATGATCTTGAAACCGCAGCGGAGAGCCTCGCCGGGGAAACACCGTAATAGAAAAAACAATGCCGTAAAGTAGAGAAGGGAGCTGGAGCGGATGTCTACACCTGCTGGTCCGGAACTGAATATTCTTGCACTTCTTGTATTCTCCTGTGTAATGGTGGAGGCTGTGAGAAGTACCTCTATGGATTTCCAGCATATCATGTTCCTATGGTTTGGTGGAAGCCTGCTTCTTACGCTCTTTTTTAATGTCACAAGGATTCTTGTGATGCAAAAGGTTATCTCTACACTATATACCGAGAGTAATCTTTATTTCTTAAATATTCTCTACTATTCACTTCTGAATTTTTCTATCTACTGCTGGGTACTCTATTCTGAGTCCTTTACTGATGGACATGGTCTTGATAAAAGACGGAATCGCCTCCACCTTTTCTGGCCTTTTGGCCTCATCATCCTTGCAAATGTAACCACGAAATGGACGCATCTCATTTTTTATATCGGCTATATGGAGACAGTTACCCGGATGGATTATTTCTATATCGAGGTGGCAGTCGTTATTTTCGTGCTGGTGGGAGAGTCACTCCGTCGATTCATGTATATGTCTCTGGAACCGGATCCGGTCCGGGAACAGCAGGAAAAGATTGCAGCGGAATTTCCGGTCATCGTGATTCCGCTGACACTGCTTGGGCTGATCAGTAACACTGAACCGATCGGCGCGGCGTCAATGGCCTTTGCTGCAGTCTATACTTATTTTGGTATGCAGATGCAGGCGGAGTCCATCGATCCGCTTACGAAGATTAATAATCGTTTACGTATGAAGATCGTGCTTCCTGAGATGATCCGGGATCATGATAAACAGCTCTGGCTTCTTATGATGGATGTTGATTATTTTAAGTCCATCAATGATACCTATGGCCATGTCGAAGGCGATAGAGCACTTCAAAGAGTTGCACAGGGCCTGAAGGAGTCCTGCCGCAGTACTCTGAAGGATTATTTTCTCGGACGCTTCGGCGGAGATGAATTTACGATTATTCTCGCAGGGGATCATGAGGATGTAGAACGCCTGAAGAAGGCGATACGGAAGACACTCCGGGTACTGAACCGTTATGAGGGAGCGCCATATGATCTGACAATCTCGATCGGGGCAGCCTGCTATGAAGATCTTCCTGAGAATCAGATGCATCCGGAGAATCTCTTTAAGAAGGCGGATGAAGCACTATATGCAGTAAAAAAAGCGAGAACCCTGCCGAGAAACGCTGTTCCTTCAAAGGAACCGGTCACCTTAAAAACGGAGGCGGACAAGTCATGAGTGTGATCATTGAGACATATGCCTGCTGTCTTCTTGTGACACTGATTCTGCTTTCTTTCTGGATTGAGAGAGATAGAGATGTACAGTTTTATGTGTTGTTCCGGCTGATCCTTTGGGAATCAGTGTACCTTGTCATTTCTTTCTTTACAGAAATTCTGATTTCCTTTGCAGAAAGAAGCTATGACAATTTCAGCGTTTACCTTTATTCCAGCATTTATTATGTCCTGATCCAGGTTATCCTATACGGCGGATTCAGCGCCTGCATCTATCAGGAAAGCATCCGGGAAATGCTCCTCCATAAGAGATTTTTAGTGTTTCTTCCGGCGATACCGGCTACCATACTAGCCTTGACGGTTCGGAATAATCATCTGTTATTCTACTATAGAATCGATTACCGCTTCGTCCCGGGAAGACTGTACTGGGTACTGCTTCTGGAAATCCTATTTCTATGTATCTTCGGTTATATCCGGATCAGCAGAGCAACAAAGGCACTTTCGGTAAACAGCGATGATTGGGGCAGCCGCAGCAAGTTCCCACATTTCTTCAGTTTGTACAGTATATCACTTTGCATAGGTGTTTTCCTGCACTACCTTATCCCGCGTTCCTATTTCATTCCGGTAATGTCGACCTTCGGTATCGTCATGATTTATACTAGTGCGACTGCGAACACAGTTTCTGTTGATCCGCTGACAGGTATTAATAACCGGCAGAATCTGATGCGTCATATCAAAAGCTACATGGAGAATCCGAAAGATCAGGTCTTCCTCGCGATGCTGGACCTCAATGATTTTAAGCATATCAATGATCACTATGGACATGTCGTCGGGGATGAGGTACTCTGCCGGGTTGCGGATTCTCTGAAGAAGGCGGCTGAAGGACGAAAAAGTCATCCGTATGTGGCACGCTTCGGTGGCGATGAGTTCATGATTCTTTTACATACGAATATTCCGGGGGAAACCGGGGCGATGGAGGTAATCTTACAGCAGGAGCTTTCGGAGAGAAATGAGCGGGCTTCACAGGGCAAGGAGGCATCGATCTCGATCGGTTGGGCACAGCTTGATCCTGAGACGATGAAGACACCGCAGCAGTTTATCGCTGCAGCGGATGCAGCGCTCTATAAGAACAAATCCGTCTGGAAAAAGGCGCATCACATAACGCGATGAATCATGTAACACCAGGGATGGTTCTCTCTGCATTTACAGATATGTTTGCCTTGACAGGAAGCGAGCCTTCTTGTATTTTAATACGCAGGACGCTTTAACGTAGTAGTGTGATAGCATGCTAGCAAAAGAAAGCATATAGCTGAAATAAGATTTCTTTATACAAAGTTTAGTGCTTCCTGTTGTATACTGTTTCGAGGGGGATCATGGTTATGTCGTCTTTTTTCAATGAGAATTTCAAGCATCTTACGCCGTATACACCGGGGGAGCAGCCGCAGGATAAGCGGTATGTGAAGCTGAATACCAATGAATCGCCATTTCCACCGGCACCAGGGGTGCTGAAGGTTGTGAATGAAGCGGAGGCGAAAAATCTCAGATTGTATTCGGATCCGGAGCTTAAGCCGTTGAAGGCGGCGATTGCGGAAACTTTTTCTGTGGAGCCGGCAAATGTATTCATTGGCAATGGATCGGATGAGTGTCTGAATTTTGCTTTTATGGCATTTGGCGGGGACGGGATGGCGTATCCGGATATTTCCTATGGTTTTTATCCGGTATTTGCGGCGGTGAATCATATCGAGAGTGATGTGAAGCCGCTGACAACAGACTTTCGGATTAAGGTAGAGGATTATTTCGGAATCGGGAAGTCGCTGGTGCTTGCAAATCCGAATGCACCGACGGGTCTTACGATTAGCCGTACGGATGTTGCGGCGTTATGTGAGAAGAACCCTTCGCATGTTGTCATCATCGATGAAGCGTATGTGGATTTTTCGGAGGAGCCGGTTTCTGCGGTCGGGCTCACGAAGACGTATAAGAATCTTCTCGTGGTGCAGACGTTTTCGAAGTCCAGGTCTCTGGCTGGTGCCAGAGTGGGCTTTGCAATCGGAGATGCAGCGCTCATTCAGGACCTCGAGACAATCAAATTTTCGACAAATCCTTACAATGTGAATCGGCTTTCGATGGCGGCGGCTGTCGAAGCAATCAAGGATCAGGCATACACGTTTTCCAATGTAAAGAAGATCCAGGAGAACAGGAAGTATACTACGGAAGCGCTGGAGACACTTGGCTTCATGGTGCTGCCTTCGCAGGCAAATTTTATCTTTGTGAGAACCAATAAAATCGATGGTGGCAGTCTATATCGGAGGCTGAAGGAGGAAGGTGTCCTCGTACGGCATTTCGAGAGTGAGAGGATCCGGGATTTCGTCCGGATCACGATCGGCTCGCGGGAAGACATGGAGATGCTTGTTGCAAAGATAAAAGGCATCATCTCGGCATAAAGGCCTACGGTCGACGGTTTATGATCATTATTTTAAAGCAGCCTGTGAAGTGGATAACATGACTTTTCCGGGCGGAAGAGGAAAGATATGCGTACAGCGGAAATCAATCGTGTGACGAATGAAACAAATGTGGATCTTTGGCTGGATCTTGATGGAGATGGCTCCGCATCGGAGATTCAGACGGGAGTCGGCTTCCTGGATCATATGCTGACACTGTTTAGTAGGCATAGTGGGATACAGATGACCTTGAGCTGTAAGGGAGACACCTACGTAGATGATCACCATTCTGTCGAGGATATCGGTATTGCGATGGGTCAGGCAATCCGCGAAGCGCTTTCGGATAAGAAGGGCATCAGACGGTATGCGAGTCTTGCATTGCCGATGGATGAGGCGCTTGTATTGGTGGCAGTTGATATTTCCGGGCGTGGCGGCTTTTTCACGGATATGCATTATCCGAGTGAGAAGATCGGCACGTTTGATACGGAGCTCGTGAAGGAGTTTATGATGGCCTTTGCGATGAATGCCGGACTTACGCTTCATATCCGGCAGCTTGCGGGGGAGAATTCCCATCATATTGCAGAGGCATGCTTCAAGGGACTGGGGCACGCGATGCGGGAGGCTGTTGAAATTGATGATCGCTTCTCCCATGAGATTCCGAGCACGAAGGGAGTTTTAGAGTGATGCGCTTTCCTGAAGATTGATGACGAAATAGCGCTATGATGTCTGATGGAAGCATTAGATAATGAAAGAGATTAGATGAACCGGGGTGAAGCATGATCGAACAGACGTTGAATCAGCTCTATGAGTCATATGGCTACCGGAAATTCCGGATGACAAAATTCGAACCGTATGACCTCTATGCTGACAACAGAGATTTCTTAAATACACAGCAGCTGATCACATTTTCAGATCTGGACGGGACGCTTCTTGCGCTTCGACCGGATGTTACGCTTAGTATCGTAAAGTCAAACGGCGGCGGAGAAGAAAAGGTTTATTACAATGAAAATGTTTACCGGCCGTCGGATAGTCATTATCGTGAAATTCTGCAGAGCGGTGTAGAGTGCCTCGGTGTGGTGGACCCCTATGCGGAGGCGGAAGTGATTGCGCTGGCTTGCCGCTCGCTTGCTGCGGTTTCAAGGCATTATGTGCTTAGAATTTCAGATGCGGCTTTTCTTCAGGAGGAGTTTTCTTCGATGGGCCTTTCGGAGCAGACGAAAATTGAGGTTCTGAAGCTTTTTTCCATGAAGAATCAGGCTGGTCTAAAAGCGCTCTCGGATAAGGGACACTTGACAGAAGCTTCGGCGGAAACACTTGCGAAGCTCATGGATCTTTATGCACCCTTTACCGAGGGTGTTTCGGTGATCCGGAAGCTTGCATTTTCAAATACAGCGATGCGAATCGCGGATGAGCTCCGGGAGCTTTCCGACATTCTCGATGCGTTTAATGTTCTTCCCAATATCTATCTTGATTTTTCTCTTGTGAATTCCATGGATTATTATAATGGTGTTATTTTCCAGGGAGCCGTGGAGGAAATTCCATTTGTGGTTCTTACGGGTGGACGATATGACCCGCTGCCGGAGAAAATGGGAAAGCATGTGGGCGCGATCGGCTTCGCGATGTCGATTGATCTTCTGGAAAATTATCTCACGAAACCGCGGGATTATGATGTTGATGTGCTGTTGGTCTATGGCAGTGAGAAAGAGGGTGGGACTTGCCCTCTTTCTGTGCGGGCCGCCCGGGTGATGACAGAGATGACAGCGCGCAGCATGAAAGTGCGGCTTGTGCGAAAGGATGAACTCGCCCATATGGAACACAAGATTCGTGCGGAGAAAACGATGACGATATCGGAAGCGGAGAAGTGGCTGGAGGACAATACTGGCGATTCCCCCATAAAAGAGCAGAATTCCTTGAATGAGAAGACAGCAGACAGGCAGAATGCAGCGGAACCGGAGGCAGTGAAATGATTAATGTAGCACTTCCGAAGGGAAGACTCGGTGAAAAAACCTACAGTCTCATGGCGGCGGCCGGCTTCGATTGTCCGGCGATTCTTGAGAAGAATCGAAAGCTAACCTTTGAGAATCCGGAAAAGGGCGTCCGTTACTTCTGGGTTAAGCCGTCTGATGTGAGCATTTACGTGGAACGGGGCGCTGCGGATATCGGTGTCTGCGGAAAGGATATTCTTCTTGAATATGAGCCGGATATCTATGAGCTTCTGGATCTTCAGATTGGCAAATGCCGCATGTGCGTAGCCGGAAAAGGAGATTTCTATGACGATGAGGAGCGGACACTCCGTGTTGCGACGAAATTCCCGCATATCGCATCGGGCTTCTACGAATCCATCGGACGGGACATCGACATCATCCATCTCAATGGCTCCATCGAGATTGCACCAATCCTCGGGCTTTCGGATGTCATCGTCGATATCGTGGAAACCGGTAATACGCTTCGCGAAAACAACCTCGTCGTGCTTAGAGAAATCGTGCCGGTCAGTGCCCGACTTATTTGCAACAAGGTGAGCTTTCAGTTCCGACATGACGAGATCATCCGGGTGCGGGATGAACTGACGGAGCTTGTCGGCTCCGGTGAAAAGATTGAGACCATCCGGCTCGAGCACTAATACGAAAAGGAGTAGAAATGATCAGAATTTTTGAAATGGGAAAGCTGCCGGATGAGGAAATCTTCGCACGGCAGAATCCGGTGTCGGATGTATCCGATATCGTAAAGGATATTATCGCGACGGTAAGAAAAGACGGTGATACAGCACTTAAGGCGTATTCAGAGAAGTTTGATCATGTAGAGCTCTCCGATTTCCTCGTGACCGAAGAGGAAAAGGAAGCGGCATTAAAAAAGGTAGAACCGGAATTTCTCTCGATTCTTAAAGAGGCGGCAGCTAACATCCGTGCTTTTCATGAAAAGCAGGTACGGCAAAGCTTTATCATGGCGGATAAGCCGGGGGTGATCCTCGGACAGAGAGTGCTTCCGCTGGAGCGGGTCGGTCTCTATGTGCCGGGTGGTACGGCGGCCTATCCATCGACGGTGCTGATGGATTCGATCCCTGCGAAGATTGCCGGCGTCAAGGAAATCGTCATGGTGACGCCACCATCGAAGGAGGGTTCCGTTAACCACTATATCCTTGCTGCTGCACATATCGCTGGTGTCGGCCGGATCTTCAAGGTCGGCGGAGCGCAGGCGGTGGCAGCGCTTGCTTATGGAACAGAATCAATCCCACGTGTCGACAAGATCGTAGGTCCCGGCAATGCCTTCGTGGCCGAAGCAAAGAAGCAGGTTTTCGGGCAGGTAGGAATCGATATGATCGCCGGTCCGTCGGAGGTTCTGGTGCTGGCGGATGGAAAATCAGATCCATCGTATATTGCAGCGGATCTTCTGTCCCAGGCGGAGCATGACAAAAACGCCAGTGCAGTGCTCATCACTGATTCGATGACGCTTGCGCAAGCTGTTCAGGCGGAGCTTGAGAAGCAGATTCCGAAGCTTAGGCGCGCGGATATTGCACGGACGTCGATTGATCATAATGGGAAAATCATCGTTGCGAAGGATCTTCATGAGGGCGTCGATGCAGCAAACCGCATTGCACCAGAGCACATGGAGGTCTGTGTCGATCAGCCGTTTGATATTCTCGGTGAGATCCGAAATGCGGGTTCCGTGTTTCTCGGACGCTACAATGCAGAACCGACGGGCGATTACTTTGCCGGACCGAATCATACTTTGCCGACGAGTGGTACAGCCCGTTTCTACAGTCCGCTTGGCGTCGATGATTTTGTAAAGCGCCTTCAGTACAGCTATTACACGAAGGATGCACTGGAAAGGGATTATGAGAAGATTTCCTTCTTCGCAAAAAAGGAAGGCTTGACAGCGCATGCGAGAGCGGTGGACATCCGGTTTGGAAAAGAGGACAGAGACTAAGAGGCAATAGGTGTCGACCTTAGACAAAAAGAAATGGAGGCTTGACTATGGTTGCGGTAATCGATTATGGTGTCGGGAATGTTTTTTCCCTGCAGAGTTCTCTCCATGCTATCGGAGAGGAGGCCATCGTCACGGATGACAAAACGAAGATCCGGGCAGCAGATCGTGTGATTCTGCCGGGTGTCGGTGCATTCGGTGATGCAGCCGATAAGCTTCGGGAGAGAGGCCTTTTCGATTTCGTTCGTGAGATTGCCGGTGAAGGAAAACCGCTGCTTGGCATCTGCCTCGGCATGCAGCTTTTGTTTGATCGGTCGCTGGAGTACGGCGAGCATGAAGGTCTCGGCTTAGTGCCTGGTGAAGTACGACCGATTGAAGAGGTGATTCCTAAGGAGCTTGACATCCCGCATATGGGTTGGAATGCGCTGCATCTCATTTCCCGGCCAGCGGATGGTGCTTCTTTATATAATACGGATGGCGCACCAAATGGTGTCTGCCCGCTGTTTCGTGATCTCGCAGAGGGAGATTATGTGTATTTTGTCCACAGCTTTGCGGCGTTTAACTGTGATAAGAATCTCACAGCGACCGCAGAGTATGGTGTGCCACTGACGGCAGCAGTCGAGAACCGGAATGTGTTCGGTACGCAATTTCATCCTGAGAAGTCCGGCCCGGTGGGGCTGAAGATCCTGAAGGCCTTTATGTCACTATAAGAGGGGAAAATATGATTTTATTTCCTGCGATTGATCTATATCAGAACAAGGTGGTCCGTCTGCTGAAGGGGGACTACAATAAGGTGACGGTTTATTCCGAGGATCCGGTCGGGAAAGCGAAAGAGATTGAAGAGATGGGCGGGAAGTGGCTGCATCTTGTGGATCTCGAGGGCGCACGGGATGGCAATACGCCGCATGCAAAGCTGGTCTCTGACATCTGTCAGGAGACTGGTCTTCAGGTAGAAATCGGCGGTGGTATCCGGGATTTTGAAACGATTGATCAGTATCTGTCTGCTGGCGCTGCCCGCGTGATACTCGGCACAAAGGCTGTGACGGATCGGACGTTTCTTACGGAGGCAGTCAGAAAATACGGTGAACGTGTTGCCGTCGGTGTCGATGCACTAAACGGGAAAGTTGCTGTCAAGGGCTGGAAGGAAATCCTCGATGTCGACATGATTGATTTTCTAAAGGAAATCCGCGACCTCGGCGTAAAAACCGCTATTGTCACCGATATCTCGAAGGATGGCGCTATGCAGGGTACAAACCTGCCGCTCTATGAAACGTTAAGCAAAATAGAGGGTCTGAACATCACCGCCTCCGGCGGCATCAGCAGTCTTTATGATCTAAAAGCTCTGAAAGCCATGAACCTCTACGGTGCTATCCTAGGCAAAGCCATGTACACCGGCGCAGTTGATCTAAAAAAAGCCTTGTCATTTGTGTTGTAGAAAATCAGGTGGAACCGGCAGGGGATGGCCCTTTGCAAGGTAATGCGCAGGGCCGGTGCTTAGCGATCCAAAGCACGCTTTATCGCTTTGGGAGCTTAGCATCCGCTGCTCCGAGCACTTTAGCGAGAGCGGGCCTGCAAAGGGCCATCCCCTGCCGGTTCCACCGTCTGCGTAGCCAAAAAGGAGAGAAAAGTATGATTACAAAGCGAATTATCCCATGTCTTGATGTCCGCGACGGCCGCGTCGTAAAGGGTGTCAATTTCGAGGGCTTGCGTGATGTATCAAGCCCTGTCGAGCTTGGAAAATACTATTCAGACGCCGGCGCTGATGAACTGGTGTTTTATGATATTACCGCCTCCTTTGAGGGCAGGAAGCTCTTTACGGATATCCTTCGCGAGGTAGCGTCGCATATTTTCATTCCTTTGACGGTAGGTGGTGGTATCAGCACCGTCGATGATTTTGACCGGGTGCTGAAATGTGGTGCCGACAAGGTTTCCGTCAACTCCGGTGCGATCCGGAATCCATCACTGATTTCGGAAGCAGCGGAAAAGTATGGAAACCAGTGCGTCGTCCTGTCTGTCGATGCAAAGCGTGTCGGAGACCGCTATCATGTTTTTCAGAATGGCGGACGCATCGATACCGGCATGGATGCACTCGAATGGATCCGTGATGGCGTCGCACATGGCGCCGGTGAAGTCGTGCTGAACTCCATCGATACCGACGGCGTGAAGCAGGGCTTCGATCTCGAGATGCTTAAGGCTGTCAACGCGATTGTGAAGGTTCCGGTCATCGCCTCAGGCGGTGCCGGCTCCATCGAAGACTTTATCACCCTTTTCCACGAAGTCCCCGGCATCTCCGCCGGCCTCGCCGCTTCGATTTTCCATTTCGGAGAAGTGAAAATTGATGATCTCAAGAAGAGATTGAGGGAAGAAGGAATAGCAGTTCGCATTTGATGAGGGAAAAATGACAGAGAAATTTGATATCGAAAAGGTAAAGTTTGATGAGAAGGGGCTTGTGCCCTGTATCGTCCAGGATTATGAGACGAAGCGCGTACTGACGCTTGCCTATATGAACCGGGAATCCATGAAGATTACGCTCGAAAAGGGGCTGACATGCTTCTTCTCAAGATCACGGCAAAAGCTCTGGCTGAAGGGTGAAACCTCCGGGAATTATCAACATATCGTGTCGATGGAGGCGGACTGCGACCGGGATGCAATTCTCGTGCAGGTTATGAAGGATGGCCCTGCCTGCCACAGAGGCACGGATAGCTGCTTTGATGATAGTCTGCTAAAGCAGTGGCCGGAGAATAAATCAAACCATTGATTATTAGCATAAAATATATACCATCAGATTTTAAAGAGCTCGAATAAGGGAACCATTAAGCGTGAATAAGTGAGTGATTAAAGTATGGGAGAACGAATAGATATCTATGACCGTGAGAAAAAACTTACCGGCCACACAAAGGATCGGAAGCGGGAAAAGCTTCAGCCGGATGAATATATGCTTTATGTTCTGGCAATCCTTGAGCGTCCGGATCATACGTTCTTAATTACCCAGCGGACCATGGATAAGAAATGGGCACCGGGCAGCTGGGAGATCCCGGGCGGCGGTGTGAAGGCCGGAGAAACCTCCTTTCGGGCTGTTACGCGTGAAGTGAGAGAGGAGACCGGCCTCGATGTATCATGTTTCGATTCTCTGAAACCGATTTATACCTATCGAAATGATGATGCCGAAACCGGCGATAACTACTTCTGCGATATTTATCGCTTTACATTTCCTTTTGAAAAAGAGGATGTTCAGGTACAGGAGGACGAAGTTTTGTCTTTTCGTCTAGCTACCATGTCTGAAATCAAAGAGATTCACACACAGGACGGCTTCCTCCATTTTGAACGCCTGATGGAGGCATTGCATGGAAATTAGGGGAAATTATCACACCCACTCTACGTTTTGCGACGGGAAGAATACAATCGCGGAAATGGCGGAAGCGGCCTTTCACGCGGGTGCGACACATCTCGGTTTTTCCGGGCATATCGATCCGGGTGTTCTCATGCAGGATATTCCCGGCTATTTTCGGGAGGTCGACAGACTGCGTGCGGCGTATGCAGGACGGATGCACATTTTTCGTGGGATAGAGCTCGACAATGCTTACAAAAGGTCTTGTGCGGATAGCGCTGAATACATTATCGGCTCAACGCATTTTATTCCGGTGCAGGGAAGCCCTGTTTGGGAGAATACGATGCCAATCGGCAATGGTGCAGCGAAGAACGAAGAAGAACGTATCAAGGAACTTGGACTCATCTGTGTGGATAACACCGCTGAGATCCTGCATGAGGGCTGTAAGCATTACTATGATGGGGATTACTATCGGATGGCGGCGGACTATTACCGGTTTGAGAGTATGGTAGTCGAGCGGCTGCAGCCGACCTTTATCGGACATTTCGACCTGATCACACGCTTTAATGACCTTCCGGCGGAAGAGAGCGGTCACTTTCTTGACGAAACGGATTCGAGGTATCTTAAGCCCGCAGAGGAAGCGATGGAAAAGCTCGCAGCGGCACAAATTCCGTTTGAGCTAAACCTCGGGGCTCTCAATCGTGGCAGAAAAAAGGAGCCCTATCCGAGGATAGAGCTCTTAAAATATCTTCATACGCTCGGCGGCGAAATCATCGTATCCTCCGATGCGCATGACCGCGATCATATCTTCGGCGGCTTCGGGGAAGGTATCGCAGCGCTTCGCAAAGCCGGCTTCGACCATGTGCTTATACTTGTCCGCGAAAAGACAGGGCGTCCTGCGGCAAACACCTGTCAGGACGCCGATTATTTCAGCTGTGACCAAAAGTCGAAGCCGCTCTACTGGCGCGAAATAGAAATTTAAAACGCGCTTCCGCGTAGTCCGCCCTTTTTCGTTTTTTTCTGAATGTACAGATTGTTATCGGCACTCGTAATGATGCTTCGGAGTTCTCGTTCGCCGGATATATTTCCATAGGCGTAGCCGATCGTAATGGATTCGCCACTCTTATGGAATTTCTCCTGTAATTCTGTAAGCTTTGACGCAAACTGCGCTTCAGAGCCCTGCGTAAACAGAATCAGGAATTCATCACCACCATAACGGTAGCAGCCGACCGGGAAGATACTTTCGAGTGTATGACCGAGATACTGGAGCATCTCATCGCCGGCATCGTGACCCTTCGAGTCATTGATGTTCTTGAAATCATCGATATCCATCATGGCAGCGCAGATATATTTCCCGTGGAAAGAGGAAAAATCCTCATAGAGAGCGGTTCGGTTGGGAAGCTTCGTAAGTGCATCCGTGCGGCTCTTCGTGTGGAGCAGCCGGTTCATTTCCCGAAGTTTCATTTCCTGTTGAAATTGTTTCAGGAACCATTGCCGCCTCGAAAGTGCGATGAAGATACAGAAGATGAAAAACAGGAAGATATCATACTGGTCCTGCCAGCCGATATAGATGCCGGCGCTTTTCACCATAGTCATCAGAAGAATACAGCCGCCTATGAAGACGATCAGAAGACTGCTGATCCGGTAGACTGGCAGCATCGCAAGAGGTGCGATGATCAGCACGGTTTCAAAGTAGAAGCTGCTTCCGGTCTGCGTACTGAAGATCGTTGCGCAGCCGAAGAACATATTGATGAGGATGTGGATAAAGGTCAGCCGCATGATCAGCTTTGTGTTTAACCAGATATCATTTTTCAGAGAATACAGAGAAAGAAAGACAGCGGGAACATTATAGGTAATAAGAAAAAGATATATCGCATTTGCAGGGAGTACCGGTATCACCTGCATCGTTGCCTTATGTGCGTCCGAACCAAAAACACCGGCAATGCCAATGACGATGGCAAATAACCCGCAGGCCAGCGATGCGCGAACATCGTTCTGACACATCATGGCAAGAAATTCCGGATCCTTGTCCTGCGCTTTCGCTTCGCGGATAGTCTGTAATGGATTGAACTTCATCGATACTCCTCTTTATGAACCATCGACATTTCCTGCCAGAATTTCATTCACCTTTTGTTCCGCTCTGTCAAGTGATGGTTTCAAATCATCATCCAGTACGATAAAAGACTCGTAGATTTCATTCACAGCATACTGAATTTCATCCTGATGCGCAACACCGAGCGAAAAATCCCTGGAGGTTTCTGAAGCCTTTGCAGACATCGCAGCAGACCGCCCCTCGAGTGTCGCCATATCCGAGGTGAAATAAGGATCAGCCCCTGCTTTTTCCGTGGAGGGGAAGATGGGTACCAGCTTGCAGAAGGCGAGCTGGTTGTCATCATTGGTCACAAAGGCTGCAAAGTCGACAGCAGCCGCTTGATTTTTTGAAGCGGAAGGGATCACAAGATTCATGAGAGAATTCCGTGAGAAACCTGATGAACCCACCAAAGGATGGGCAATACCTGTCTTCCGATACATGTATGGTGCGTCCTCCTTCAGGATATTAAGAGAGGATCCGGAGGAAGAAATCGTCGCAAGCTTGCTGCTTTCATAGAGCGCAAGTGTATCATCCCAGCTGCCCCAGATGCTCTTCGGAATCACACCGGCATCCGAAGCGACCTTATAACGCTTGAGAAGCTCTGCGGTTTCCTCTGTGTTAAAGGCGGCCTTTGTCCGGTCTTCATTTAGGATCGGGATATTATTCTCCAGTAAAAGATAAAAGAGTTCGTCAGGCGTGAACAGATATGCACCGGTCGCCTTATGAAATCGCGGCGCCATTGCGAGCGCTTCATCCATTGTGACAGGCGTTGTCGTGAGCCCTGCCTGCTGGAGAAGCGTTCCGTTTACAAACATGATATCCGGAGACGCATACCAGGGCAATGCATACACTTGATCACCCATTCTTGCAGAATCCCACAAACTGTCGGTATAAATTGCCTTCTGCTGTTCGGACAGGACAGTGTTTACATCGAGAAGCTGATTCTGTCCGGCCATCGATAGGGCCATCTGGGTGTTTAGATTTACGACATCAGGCGCCTGATTCTTCCTGATGGCTTCCTGCAGCTTCGGCACGATATCATCATAGGTGACATCGGTCCAGTCTATCGTGATATCCGGATGCGCTGTTTCGTATTTGCTGATCAAGTTCTCAAAATAGTCTTTGAAATTTGCCTTGAGATCGATCGTCCAGAAAGAGAGTACAGTTTTATCCTTCGCAGCAGTATCGATCTTTTTAGACGAGCCGCCTGTGGAAGCTCCAGTCTGACAGGAGACGAGTAGAAAACAGACAATTAACAAAGAAAAAAGAAATATCCATCTTTTTATCCTGTTTTTCTGCATAGCAGGTCTCCTTTCCTTTAGAATAAAGGGAAAAAATATATTGATATTATATCGCTTTTTATTACGGATTAAAATGAAAACGTACGAATCCGCCTACAAAATACAAATGTTTTTTGAAACATAAAATGTTTCGGAAGTGATTAACTACAAAAAGAATAAAATTTTTGTTAAATCAAGAGTAAATTTTCACAAAATTTGTATTAAAAAATCAGAATGTTGACAGTTTTTATAGTTTTTGTTGAATACCACCCATAATGAAACTACAATAGGGGATGATGAGAACAGACTGAAGTTTTCACCGAATACTAGTTTTTGGAGGAGGTTTTTAGTATGATCAGTTTTTTGATTTGTCTAATCATTCTGATCGTCGGCTACTTTACTTATGGTAAATTTGTCGACAACGTATTTGCACCGGACGACAGAGAGACACCGGCCGTAGCCATCAACGATGGTGTTGACTACGTCGTGATGCCGCAGGGGAAGCTGTTTCTGGTACAGCTTCTAAACATCGCCGGCCTTGGCCCGATCTTCGGTGCCATCACTGGTGCAGAGTGGGGTCCTGTGGTTTATCTTTGGATCACCTTTGGTACGATTTTTGCTGGTGCCGTACACGATTATCTTTCCGGTATGCTCTCCGAGCGTGAGAATGGTGCTTCCATTTCCGAGGTTACCGGTGATTATCTTGGCCAGACCATGAAGAACATCATGCGTGTCTTCGCGGTAATCCTTCTGATCATGACCGGTACTGTATTTGCAGTAGGTCCTGCAGGCTTACTTAAGACACTTTTTGCAAACAGCGGTGTACAGGGTGGTATCCTTGTGAATGCAACCTTCTGGCTTGCACTGATCCTCATCTATTATTTCATCGCAACCTTTATTCCCATTGATAAGATCATCGGCCGTATCTATCCGGTCTTTGGTATCTGCCTTATCATCATGGCAATCGGTGTCGGCTGTGGTACCCTGTTTAAGCAGGGCGGCAACATGCCGGAGCTTTTCACACACTTCTATAACATGCATCCGAAGGGAAAGGCCATCTGGTCCTATATGTTCATTACCGTAGCCTGCGGTGCCTGCTCCGGATTCCATAGCACACAGTCACCTCTTATGGCAAGATGCTTAAAGAGTGAACGTCAGGGCCACTTCGTATTCTACGGTGCCATGGTTGCCGAGGGTATCATTGCTCTTATTTGGGCTGCAGCTGCCAATACCTGGTATGACAAGGCTGCACTCCTTGAGGCTGGCGGCGGAAACTCCACAACCGTTTACAGCATGTGCACACAGACCATGGGCGGTGTTGGTGTCGTACTCGCGATGCTCGGTGTTATTGCCTGCCCGATCACTTCTGGTGATACAGCTTTCCGTTCTGCAAGATATACCATCGCCGACTGGTTCAAGATCGACATGGGTTCCACAAAGAATCGTTTCCTTCTTACCCTTCCGGTACTTGGCATAGGTGCTATCCTTGGTTTCGGTCAGACCTTTGGTGTTCTTGATTACAATGTCATCTGGAACTACTTCGCATGGTCCAACCAGACACTGGCTATGCTGGTTCTCTGGGCTGGCGCTGTATATCTTCATAAGAATGGCAAGAATGACAAGATCGCCGTTGTTCCGGCTACCTTCATGAGCGCAGTAACCTTCACATACTTCATGATGGCAAAGGAAACCATGGGTAAGATTCCTGCACTGCTTGATAACCATGCAGTATCCTATCCTTGCGGTATCATCTTCGCAGCTGTCTGCCTATATCTCTTCACATCGAAGATGAAGGCTTTTGACAAGCAGAATGCTAAGGCTTAATGGGAAAGCCTGTTTTTGATTTTTGAAAACTTCAGTCATGTTGGCCGCCATCGATGGATGGCGGCTCCTTTTGTGCTATAATATGGGCAGCAAAAATTTTAGGAGGATCGTTTTATGATCTTTGCACCATCGCCTGTCGGGAATGGCAGGCTTACGAGAGTAGAGCTTGAGAAGGACAAGAGGGAATGTAAGAAGATCGGACCTTGTGGGGTCGGAGAGAAAGCGCTGTATCTTAACAGTTTTTATTTGAGAAGGCGGTATTATATCGTCTGGTCGGATGTACGGAGAGTGTTTAAGAGAGTTGCGATGTCAAAGGGCGGTTTCTCCGGACATGGTATCTTCGGGTCGATGCCATATCTTGTCGTACTGAAGAGTGATGGTACAGAGGAGCAGTGTAATTTTAAGTTTGAAAATCAGGTGGATGAGATGCTCGAGGAAATCGGACAGCGACATCCGGAGATTCCGCTTCATAGCCAGGAGTCCGAACAGAAGCTTGCAAAAGCAAAGGCCGAGCAGGAAGCCAAGTACACCGATAAGCTTTCACAGAATGCAAGAGATTCACTGCTTGCACTGCAGGAATCCTCGGAATATCTCGAACGGAAGCCCGAGAACTATAAGGTGCTTGTTTACGCTGCGAAGCAGAAGCGTTCCGTTGATGGTACGAAACCATCCCTTTTGACGGCAGCCTGGCTGATCGTCGCTTGTTCGATCGTCATGATCGTCGGCGGACTTTATCTTCGCTTCGCCATCGATAATCCTTTGGGACTTTATCTCTGCCTCTTCGGTGGTGCATTTATTCTGAGCGTGGCAGCGTCACAGATTCTTCCGACACCAAACCGGAATAAAAAGACAGTTCAGAGAGATTGGGATGAAGCAGTCTCTCTCATGACGAAATATCTGCACGATTTCCATGGAACCGTCTCGCAGGATCGCGAGAGTTTTCCCGTTCCTGCCCAGTATGCCCATCCGGTAGTCTTAACACGTATGGTCCGCGTCATCCGTGAAGGCCGTGCCGAAGACCTCTCGTCCGCACTGGCTATCGTGAAACAGGATTTACGTGCTCTCAACAAGGATGTAAAAGTCAGCCAGCAGGAATACGACGAGGTCGTCACCGTGAAGCCAATGTTTCTCGTTTGTAATTACAGCTAAATCGAGCAATTCATCGGATGTGTGTGCTTTGCATATATGCTACGAACCGATTGAGACGGTAGTCGAGAAACGGGCTTGCAAGGGGCCATGCTTGGTAGTGTTCGCCGTCCGCGCAGAAGTAGGGAGGTAAATATGCAGGATTTGATTGAATTTTTGAAGCAGGAGGGTGTGAGTAAGTCTCTTCTCGACGGCGTGCAGGCCTTTAAGGCACAGTACCCGGTCGTGCCGGAGCTTAAGAATCGTGTGCCGCAGCCAAAATACTACTATTATGGCAACGATGTATGGGAGAAGGCATTGGCCGTACTTCTGACAGGCAGAAATCTGCTGCTTGCAGGGCCAAAGGCAACCGGTAAAAACGTGCTGTCCGAGAATCTTGCGGCACTGTTCGGTCGGCCGGTATGGAATGTGTCGTTCCATATCAACGCTGACGCAGCCTACCTCATCGGGACAGATACCTTCGATGGACAAAAGGTTGTGTTTCGGCCAGGCCCGATCATGGAAACCGCGGTCTATGGCGGCTTTGCCATACTTGATGAGATCAACATGGCGAAGAACGAAGCCTTGGCCGTCATGCATTCGGCGCTGGATTATCGGCGCATGATCGATGTCTCCGGCTATGATCGGGTCGAGATCGCACCGGCGGCTCGCTTCATCGCGACGATGAACTATGGCTATGCTGGTACGCGTGATCTCAATGAAGCGCTTTGCTCAAGATTTGCCATCATTGATATGCCAAATATCACAGAGGATGATCTCGTGAAGCTGATTACGACGCATTATCCGAAGCTGAAGAGAAAGATGGCGGAGCAGTTCTCGAAGCTTTTTACCGAGATTGAGAAGAAGGCGGAGAATTCCGAAATTTCTGATCGTGCGCTGGATCTCCGCGGCATGCTCGATGCGATCGGGCTCATCGAGACCGGGCTTACATCGGGTGATGCCCTGAAGCTCTGTATCGTAAACCAGACGTTTGATGCGTACGAGCGCGGGCTGATCCAGGATGTGATTGCAGCACGAATTCCGCAGGATCTAAAGACTGGTGACGTATTTGAGGCCTGATGTTCATCGGCATAATGGTAGCGAGCTTTATATATCTATCTGCTGCTTTTGATGTAGACAGTCTGGTGGCGGATGGAAGATTTGGCATGAAAGAGAAGCGATGATCAAGAAGCATTACACCGGGAACGCCCGGCGGGCGCTGAATATCATATGGAACGCGGCGGGGGATTATGATTATGATCCTCCGTTTATGGCATTTTATGAGAACGGACAGGCGGATCATTATTTCAATATGGTGATCGGTTTTGTACGGAAGTATTTTGATGCTGCAAAAATCGAACAGTTTTTTGAATGCTACGATGGTGCGTTTGGTGCCGGTGAATTTGACGAATATCTATGGCTTGGTATCGAGAACTGCGTGTATGAAAAGGAGCTTCCGGTAAGGCCGATCCTGTCAGCCCTGAGAAAGGCGAGGGCGGAGGAGTTTTTCCGTGTCATGCCTACACTTTCGAAGCAGCAGATCGAGTATTCATCCGTGCCGGTGCTGAATCAGAAGCAGGCGCGCTGGGCGATGGTCCTCGGGAAGCGGGGACCGATCCTTGGTCCGAAGGAAAATAAGATTTTCGAAGCACTGCAGTTCCCGGGAACGCTCGATACAGACGGGCTGCTTCGGACGATGCATGATTTTCTACTGACCTATTTTAAGTATGATACCGACAAACCAAAACGCGCTTCTGGACGACAGGTTTTCATGCGCGCGATTGCGTCTCGTGTGAGCCGCCACGAGCAGCAAAGACATGATGTACTGTTCTTGCGGGCTGGTACCGGGCAGGGCGACCGTGCGAGATCCGTGTCTCTCGAGCATTTTGGTTCGGCCGGAAAATATAAGCTGCCGGATGAAGAGGACCGCCAGTATATCGAAAACTGCTTCGGCAGCTGTACGGTGGATCCGCATGCGATGCGCATCATGGAGAACGATCTCTGTAAAGGCAACCATGCCTATACACGGCTCTGGTTCTCGGAGGCCGGGAAGTTCGACAACGCCGGTGGGGCATTACATGGTGATGGTGAAGCATCACGTGACGCTCAGAATGAACTTCAAGGATTGAAGGAATATCCGAATGGCAGCAGAAGTGAACTTCAGGGATCAAAGAAAGAGACAAATGGCTCTAATCGTGCAGCGCAAGAAAATGGTATGACGGAAGCTGCCACCGAACAATCAAAGGAGAGCAGGCTGACAGAGGAGCAGGCGGATCGTGAGGCACGGGTGCAGCACGCAGCAGGTGCACAGCTCCCGAAAACAGCGGAGGAGCTGTATCTCAAGCGCCGCGTACAGCAACAGAGAAACGTGACCTATGCACGTAACAGTCAGCGTCTCATCAATGCTGAGATCAGGCATCTATCCGGTGAGATTGACACAATCTTTGCGTCTTTTCTTCAGTTCATGCCGGACCGGGCATCTTCAGGGAAGATTCTTGCCAATGAAGCCTGGAGACTTAAGGTACTCGGTGACACGCATGTCTTTGAAAAGCCGGGCGATGAAGCAGAACGGAATATCGCATTGACACTGCTTCTTGACGCCTCGATGTCCCGTGTGAACACGCAGGAGATTATCGCATCGGAGGCGTATGTGATTGCAAAGAGTCTGCAGGATGCGAAAATTCCGGTGCAGGTTGCGGCGTTTCGGTCGCTTCGCGGCTATACTTCAATTGAAGTTCTTAAGGGCTTTTCGGAAAAGGACTGCAGCCGTGTGTTCTCTTTTTACGCCGGCGGCTGGAACCGGGACGGACTCGCCATCGATGCGATAGGCTATCTCCTTCGTGAGGAGGCGGAAAAGACCGGACACAAGCAGCTTCTTCTGGTGCTGACGGATGGCAACCCGAACGACTCTGCGCCGATGCCGCCCGTGTCAGCGAAGATGACGCGTTCTGGCTATGGGACTTTTTCAACAAGAAGTGGCAATACTTTTGAAAGCAGAAGTGATCATGGCAATAATAGTGCAGGGCAGGATGGTAATACGGCGCGAGATGATAAATCGGATGGGAGTTTCTTCGGTTTGATTGGTGGCGGCAACCGGGAATATCAGGGGCCGGCGGCGGTGCAGGACACTGCGGACAGTGTGAAGAAGCTCCGGGATTCCGGCATTCGCACGGCAGCGATTTTTCTCGGCGCAACCTATCACCTCGAAAGCGTGCACGCAATTTATGGTCAGGATTACGTACGAATCCAAAAGATCGCGCAGCTGAGCGACGCGGTGGCGACGCTGCTTCTTCGCGAGCTGCAGAAGGTGGATGCATAAAGAATATCAGACCATATAAGATGCGCATAGTTGAAGTTAAAGTATATGCGGAATAGATGTAAGAAAGGATCAGATCATGGGATTTTTTGATGGACTTTTTGAAAAGAAAATTGAAATTTATAAAAAGCGGGATAAAGAGACATGGACAAAAATCAAGGACGTGCTGAAGGAAGCCGGGATCAAAGCATCAGCATCACACTACGATCAGGATACCGTGATGACCGGCCCCGGCGCGCCGATTGATCCGCGCGATTACGCAGGAAAGAAGCGAATTGACCGTGATATCTATGTGATTGCAGTACCGGCTTCGAAGGAGCAGGAGGCGAGAGACGCGATCCGGGCAGCCGGACTTACGACCATCGTCGATCCGGATGTTCTGAAGGATGCGTACAAGCGTCATCCGGCGGTATGACGGATGAATAGACGAAAAATATTTCTTATCCTGACATTGCTCTGGATGGTCGTGATCTTCTGCTTTTCTGCGAGAAATGCTGATCTTTCGACAGAAGACAGCTATCATGTCGGGATGCTCGTCGGCGACATCATCGTACCCGGATTTAAAACCTGGCCGGAGGCTGACAGAATCGCCTTTGCAGCAACGATCGACCATCCTGTGAGAAAGACCGCGCATGCTACGGAGTATGCAATTCTAGCAATGCTTACATGCGGTGCAATGATGCCGGCAAGCCTTGGAAAAACTTTCCTGTGCAGCTGGTTGATTGCGACGATCTATGCCTGCACGGATGAATTTCACCAGCTATTTGTGCCGGGCAGGTCCGGGCAGGTGTCAGATGTATGCATTGACAGCCTGGGCGCCATGGCCGGGCTTTTGCTTATATGGGGCATATTTAAGATAATAAAAAAGCAAGAGAATTATGGGTTAATGCGCTAAATATTATCAACACGAGAACTTGACAATTTTCTCTTGTGGCTCTAGACTTAAACACGGTTTGAAACGTTCTAAAGAGGAGTTCCAGGCCAACATATGGTTAAAAGCTGTGAAGGTGTTCAGTAGGGCGGTTTTATTTCCTTGTAGAGAGGCATCGTGATGCGCTGAAAGCGGGCCAGGAAGAAGCTGTTTCGAATTTTCCCACCGGAGCTGCTTTGGTGAAGATAAGAGATTCTTAGCTGGTGATGACGTCGATTTCGATCGTGATCGTATTGAGGATGAACTTATAGCAGTAGCTGAGGCCGTGAATGCGCGTTAAGCATATTGAGTGCCCGGGTGACCGGGAACAAGGGTGGTACCGCGATGATTCGTCCCTGTGTCTTTATAGACACAGGGATTTTTTTCGTACTGAAGCCAGTCTGTATAAACCTGCAGCGCGCCGTTTTCGTAAAGGACAACAAAATGTAAGCCGCAAGTGTAGGCATTGGCTGAAGACGACAAAAATTTAACCCCGCGACCCTGGCGGAAAAAGAAGGAGAGAAGATGGAAAACACAAAGATTGAAGAGCTGAGAAAGCTCGCTTCCGAGAGCATCGACGAAGCAAAGGACAATAAGGCCCTGAATGACCTCCGTGTCCGGTTCCTTGGAAAGAAGGGTGAGATTACAGCCCTCCTTAAATCCATGAAGGATCTTTCCCCGGAGGAGCGGCCGGCGTTTGGCCAGATGGTCAATAGTCTTCGCGCTGAGGTGGAAGGTGCGCTCGATCACCACATGACAGAACTTGCTGACGCCGCGAAGGAAGCTAAGATGCAGGCGGAGACCCTCGATGTGACGCTGCCGGCGAAGAAGATGCAGTATGGTCATGCACATCCGAATACCCGTGCGCTTGAAGAGGTTGAGCGTATCTTCATCGGTATGGGTTATGAGGTTGTAGAGGGTCCGGAGGTTGAGTACGACGATTATAATTTCGGAAAGCTCAATATCCCTAAGGGCCATCCGGCAAGAGACGAGCAGGACACCTTCTATATCAATGACTCCATCCTGCTTCGTACCCAGACGTCTTCGGTGCAGGCGCGTGTCATGGAGCAGGGTAAGCTCCCGATCCGTATGATCTGCCCCGGCCGTGTTTTCCGTTCCGATGCCGTGGATGCGACACATTCCCCGTCCTTCCATCAGATCGAGGGCCTCGTCATCGACAAGCATGTGACCTTTGCAGATCTCAAGGGTACGCTGGATACCTTCGCAAAGGAGCTGTTCGGACCGGATACGAAGACGAAGCTTCGTCCGCATCATTTCCCGTTCACAGAGCCGTCCGCCGAGGTCGATGTGACCTGCTTCAAGTGTCATGGTAAGGGCTGCCGCTTCTGTAAGGGCGAGGGCTGGATCGAGATCCTCGGCTGTGGTATGGTTCATCCGCATGTGCTTGAGATGTGCGGCATTGACCCGAATGAATACCAGGGCTTCGCTTTCGGCGTCGGCCTCGAAAGAATCGCACTTCTTAAGTATGAGATCGATGATATGCGCCTTCTCTATGAGAATGACGTTCGGTTTTTGAATCAGTTCTGAGCGGAGAGCGTTTTCATCGGAAAACGCCGTAGCGACCGACCACAGATCTGTGATCTGTGCCCGAAGGGCTGATGCCGGTTAACCAGACCGGCATCAGGTCCAGTAAATATATAGAAAACAAACAGAGGGATATTACAATGAATACATCCATGAACTGGATCCGCGCGTATGTGCCGGATCTTGACTGTACACCGAAGGAATGGACGGATGCGATGACCTTGACTGGTACGAAGGTCGAGACCTGCACCATCCTTGATAAAAATCTTGAGAAAATCGTGACCGGAAAGATCCTCTCCATCGAAAAGCATCCGGATGCCGATAAGCTCGTCATTTGTCAGGTAGATATCGGTGCGGATCAGCCGCTTCAGATCGTGACCGGCGCAACCAATATGCGTGTCGGCGATGTCGTCCCTGTCGTACAGGATGGCGGCAAGGTAGCCGGCGGTCATGACGGCGGTCCGCTTCCGGAGGACGGTGTGCCGATCCATGCCGGTAAGCTCCGCGGCGTCGAATCCTATGGTATGATGTGCTCCATCGAGGAGCTCGGTTCCTCCCGTGAATTCTATCCGGAGGCGCCGGTTTCCGGCCTCTATATCTTCCCGGAGGGAACACCGGTAGGAGAGGATGCGCCGACCTTACTTGGCCTTCATGATGCGATCCACGAGTATGAGATCACATCAAATCGAGTAGACTGCTACAGTGTCCTTGGTATCGCACGTGAAGCTGCTGCAACCTTCGGCAAGACCTTCGTGATGCCGAAGGAGGAGAAGTCCGGCAACAGTGAAGACGTTCATGACTTCCTGAAGGTTACGGTCGAGGATACTGATCTCTGCCCGCGTTATACTGCAAGAATGGTCAAGAACATTCATCTTGCACCATCCCCGAAGTGGATGCAGATCCGTCTCGCAAGCGCCGGCATCCGTCCGATCAACAACATTGTTGATATCACGAATTATGTGATGCTCGAGTATGGACAGCCGATGCATTCCTATGACTATGATAAGATCAAAGGTCATCATATCATCGTGAAGCGTGCACAGGATGGAGACATTTTTGAGACCCTCGATCAGCAGGAACGGAAGCTTGATCACACGGTACTCACGATCTGTGATGAGGACGGTGCGATCGGCCTTGCCGGCATCATGGGCGGCCAGAACTCAAAAATCACAGACGATGTGAAGACGATGGTCTTCGAAGCAGCAACCTTTGACGGTACGAACATCCGTCTCAGCGCCCGTAAGGTCGGCGACAGAACCGATGCGTCTGCCTACTTCGAGAAGGGGCTTGACCCGAACCTCGCAGAGGCAGCCATCAATCGTGCCTGCGCACTCATCGAGGAGCTTAACGCCGGTGAAGTGGTCGGCGGCATGATCGATGTCTACCCGGTAAAGCGTGAGCCGTCCGTGGTGAAGTGCACGGCTTCTGAAATCAATCATCTGATCGGTATCGACCTGACACCGGAGCAGATGAAGGAGTACCTTGAGAAGATTGAGCTTCATACCGAGATCAATGGCGATGAACTGACTGTCACTGCACCGACCTTCCGTCAGGATATCCATAGAATGTGCGATATTGCGGAGGAGGTAACACGGTTCTACGGCTATGCGAAGGTTCCGATGACGCTTCCGGACAGCTCTGCGGTTGCCGGCGGCCTCATGCCGGATCTCGCGGTCAATGAGCGTGTCCGTCACTATGCACAGGCGCTCGGTTACAGCCAGGCCTTCATGTACAGCTTCGAATCCCCGAAGGTATATGACAGGCTCCTGTTCCCGGAGGATGCGAAGGAACGGCAGCAGGTGAAGATTTCGAACCCGCTCGGCGAAGATTTCTCCGTGATGCGGACCTCTTCCATGAACGGCATGCTTTCCTCTCTTTCGACGAACTATAACCGTAAAAATAAGGTAGCCCGTCTCTATGAGCTCGCCAATGTCTACATCCCGAAGGCTCTCCCTCTTACAGAGCTTCCGGATGAACGGATGACGCTGACGCTTGGTGAGATCGGCGAGGGCGATTTCTTCACGATGAAGGGTGATGTCGAGGATATCCTGGAGGAGCTCGGCATGACAGATCGCTTCAAGTATGATGCGGAAAGCTGTACAGTTCCATATCTCCATCCGGGCAGAAGAGCGACGATCTACTATGACGGGAAAGCCATCGGCTTCCTCGGCGAGGTGCATCCGACTGTGCTTGAGAACTATTCGATCGGTGAAAAGGCTTATGTCGCCGTGCTGGATATGCCGGAGATTTATCCTTTCGTCAATGATGACATCAAGTACACCCCGCTTGCGAAGTTCCCGGCGGTAGCGCGTGACTTCTCGATGCTCGTACCGAAGGATATCACAGCCGGGAAGATCGAGGACGTACTTCGTCAGCGGACCGGCAAGCTCTGCGAAAACGTCGAGCTTTTCGATATCTATGAGGGCGCACAGGTACTGTCCGGCTACAAGTCCATGGCCTATAAGGTGACACTCCGCGCACAGGATCACACGCTGACTGATGACGAGATCAACGGCACTGTGAAGAAGATCCTAAACGGTCTTGACGGGCTCGGCATCAAACTCCGTTCGTAATTCTATGTGACACTGGGGACGGTTCTCTCTGTCAGCTTTTTCGAGGATTTGGTCCTGATGAAAAAGCTGACAGAGAGAACCGTCCCCAGTGTCACATCTATCACCAAGAATCGTCACCGGTGATTTTTAGAAAGGTTTGAATCAAAACAATGGAAACAAAACACGTGGTGGCGGCGGTGATCCGCCGCGGAGACAAAATTTTTGCCACAGAACGGGGTTATGGCGAGTTTAAGGACGGTTGGGAATTTCCCGGTGGCAAGATCGAACCGGGTGAGACACCGGAGGAAGCCTTAAAACGGGAAATCGGGGAGGAGCTCGACACCAAGATTGCGGTCGGCGATCTCATTGACACGCTGGAGTTTGATTATCCGAAATTTCATCTGTCCATGCAGGTGTTCTGGGCAACTGTCGTATCCGGCAAGCTTTCTCTCCTTGAGCATGAGGACGCAAGATGGCTTGATAAAACCACGATTCATTCTGTCAACTGGCTTCCGGCGGATGTAACCCTCGTTGATAAGATCGCCGGACTGTTATAAGGTAGCTTTAAGGCATCTATAGTTTAATTGCTGAGCATTTATATTTTGCTTTGGCATGAAGTAGTTTACACATATTATTTTCACATCATGATAAAGAATTGAATTCATGAGTGGAATTTTCAGTATGAAAGGCATAGTATTCATGCTTTTTGCTTGATACTATGCCTTTTATTGTTATCCCGGAGTACCGCGCTTGCGCGGGCGCAAGATGTCCAGTGGACATCTGCTTTGCGCCGACCGAAGCGGAGTGGAGAAGGCTTCGGGATGCCTTAGCGGCCCACGTAAAGAGATGAGGATAAAAAATTCAAGCGGATATTCTTCGCAAAAGAAAAATAATGGAATATAAAAGGAACACATTGTTGACAAAAGAATAAATTAAGGATCTGTACACATTTGATCAAAAGGTACCGGTTATCATCAGTGATGGCAAATGCGAAATCGATTTCTCCGTAATCAAGGAAGAACTGTCGTATGGCCTCGACTGATTTTCCGTTCCTCATAGAAAAGCTCTGATAAATAAAAAAAATCTGGCTCGAGAGGGATGCCGACAGACGATATTCGTAGCTGTCTGCCGGCATTCTCTTAAGCCAGAAAAAACCTGAAATATCCGTCGGGACTTTGATGAACGTCAAAATCAAACCCGAAGATTTGCACCCTTGAAATCCCTCTCGAGGTCGCGTTTCTGCTGCTTTTTTTGCAGGTCCGCACGCTTGTCATAGAGCTTTTTGCCGCGACAGAGACCGATTTCGACCTTGACGAGAGATTTCCGGAAATACACGCGAAGCGGGATGAGAGCATAGCCCTGTTCTTTCAGCTTTTCACTGAGCTTTCGGATTTCTGTTTTATGTAGGAGCAGCTTCCGGTCACGAAGTGCATCCCGGTTAAAGATATTGCCCTTTTCATACGGGTTGATATGCATCCCGTAGATCCAGACTTCACCATTTTTTATATTGCAATAGGCTTCCTTGATTGAGCACTGCCCGAGACGGAGCGACTTTACCTCCGTGCCGGCAAGCTCGATGCCGCATTCATAGGTCACATCGACGAAATAGTCGTGATATGCCTTTTTATTGTTGGCGATGAGCTTTGTGCCTTCTTCTTTTCCATAATTCGCCATGATTGTTCATTCCTTCTCTATATCATTGCGGAGAATCAACACTGCTTTTACAGGAAAATCTCTCCGAAAGAGTTTTTGCTTTCTACAGCTTATAACCAAACGTAGTTAATACATATTTTACTGATTTTACAGCTGACTGGCAATAAACGTAACGTTTAATCCTTTTTCTCCGGCTTCATCAGCATGAAATCAATCGTCCGTGTCAGCTTGTCGGCATTGACGACAGCGATATGGATCGGATCGCCGAGATGGAAGGCCTTGCCGGTGCGTTCTCCGACAAGCTCGTACTTGTCTTCATGGAAGACATAGTAATCCGAATCCAGCGTCCGGAGCGGGATCATGCCTTCGATGGTGCTCGGCAGTGCCACATAGATACCATAATTCGTGATGCCGGAAATGACGCCATCATATTCCTCTCCGATATGGTGCTGCATATATTCACACATCTTGAGCTTGTCAGTTTCCCGCTCGGCTTCATCAGCACGGCGTTCAAGCGTCGATGCCCTGTCGGCGACACCAGGCAGCAGCGCATGATAATGCTCAATCCGCTTTTTGCTTAGCTCGCCGCGGAGATCCTCCTTGATGATCCGGTGAATCTGGAGATCCGGATAGCGGCGGATCGGAGAGGTGAAATGACAGTAGTATTTCGCTGCGAGACCAAAATGCCCTGTGTTGTCTGTGGAATATCTTGCCTGCTTCATGGAACGGAGCGTCATCGTGCGGATGACCGGCTCCTCAGGTGTTCCTTCGATGGAGCTGAGAAGTTTCTGGATCTCCTTCGGATGAATCGTTTCCTCATCACGGATGCGGAGAAAATGCCCGAAGTTTGCGACCATGTTCTGGAGCGCAAGGAACTTTTCCGGAGCCGGCTTTTCATGAACACGATACACGAAGGGAATCTGCTGCCAGAAGAAATCTTCTGCGACCGTCTCATTGGCTGCCAGCATGAAGTCCTCAATCAACATGTTTGATTCATTTCGAATATACGGCATGACCTTCGTAACCTGGCCCTTCTCATCGAGAAGAATCTTAGTCTCAGGAAAATCAAAGTCGATGCCGCCGCGGGCATAGCGCTTTTCACGGAGAATTTTTGACAGGGTATACATCCGATCAAGCATCGGCTTAAACGGGAGATAGCTGTTGATATCCTCACCATTTGTGAGCTCTTGGCCAGTCAAAATTGCATGCACACCATTGTAGGTCATCCGTTTATCGGAACGGATGACAGACTCACAGATTTCGTGCCCGAGGATCCGGCCCTCCTTATCGATATCCATGATGCAGGAGAGCGTGAGACGATCCTCCCCTTCATTGAGAGAACAGATTCCGTTACAGAGCACACGTGGAAGCATTGGAATGACCCGGTCCGTGAGGTAGACACTCGTACAGCGGTTCAGTGCTTCCTGATCGATGAGAGAATGCTCCTTCACATACTCGGAAACATCTGCGATATGAACATAGAGGCGGTACTGTTGCTTCGCTTCATCATATTCAAGTGATACCGCGTCATCGAGATCCTTCGCGTCTTCACCGTCAATCGTGACCGTCAGAAGCTTCCGAAAATCATGCGCATGCCTTGCCTCGATTTTTTCGGCGGGGACGGTATCCGGTACGGATTCGGCAGCCTTCATGATGTCCCGTGCGAAGGCTTCCGGGAGACCATAAGCCCGCACGATCGAGAGGATGTCGACGCCAGGATCATTGACATGGCCAAGAATCTCTCTGATTTCGCCCTCCGGCTTATGATGTCCCTCTGCATACTTCGTGATATGCACGACGACCTTGTGCCCTGTCATCGCATGCATGTCCTTTCCTTCAGGAATATAGATATCCTGGAGGAGCTTCTGATTATCCGGCTCCACGAAGCCGCTTGTTTTATTTTTACGGTAGAAGCCGACAATGTCTACATTTGCGTGCTCAAGGATCTGTGTGACATGTCCTTCAGCGCGTTTGCCATTTATCACATCATCCTTTGTGATGATGATTCTGACCTTGTCGCCATCCATGGCATCTCCTGTGTAGTCCGCCGGGATGAAGATGTCATCTTCACGGCCATCAATCGTCACGAAGCCGAAGCCCCGCGCGTTTGCCTGATAAATACCGACATGCGTGAAGTTCTCTTTTTTTCCGTACTTTCCGCTTTTAGAGATGCCAATCTTACCATCTGAAACGAGCTCATCCAAAACCTCTTGAAGAGAGGCGCGTTCCGCTTTAGGAATTTCTAAGAAGATTGCAAGTTCCTTCAGCTTCATCGGGACGTAGAGCTTGTCATGCATGAGTTCTATGATTAATTTACTGAGCTTTTCTTTTTGTATATTATCCATTTTCTTTTCCTAAAAGCATGAAAAAAGCCCACATACCTATGTATGCGGGCTCTTAAATCACATCTTCTTCTTACCAGATCACATCGAGTGCAAGAGCAACGATGAAGAACAAAACAGCAGCGAACTTCGTAAACTTCTCAAGCGCACCCTCGACGGAACGGCCTCTGTTCTTTGACCAGTAGGACTCTGCCATACCGGAAATAGCACCAAGGCCCTGGCTCTTGCCCTCCTGCATCAGAATGATCGCGGAAAGTGCAACGCCTAAAAGAACGAATATAATGACAAGAGCGATTTTTAAAACATGCATAACGAACTCCTTAACTTTCACAAATACCTTAACACTCTAACACAGGTTTTGGCTAAACGCAAGGGGTGGCTGCGGGAATTTTGTGGCTGGGCGGACCGGACTTCACATTGGCTGGGCGGACCGAACTTTCACATTGGCTGTGCGGACGGGTCATGGCTTGTGGCTGTGCGGACGGTCCTGCCGCTGTGAGCGGCCTGTGTCGGCGTCCCGCCCCAGTCCACTCGCAGCGGCAGGACCTGTGTTTTGTAAGACTCTTTTGCAAAGACTGAACCTATGAAGCATGAAACAATATCGTATAAGTTAAAATCGCAAAGCGAGTAAACGGTCACACAGTGTTAATTGATCCGAGTCACTGTTGTAGAAAGTGATGGTGCCGGTGGTGGTGCGGTGGGTTAGAAGGTTTGCTTCTGCCAGGCGGGATCTTGCTTCGCGGCTGGTGCCGTAGGCGCCGTCGTAGAAGGTGACGGGGTAGCCAATGGTGCGGGCAATTGCTTTTTTTGCAAAAGGAAAATGGGTGCAGCCTAACACGAGATTATCAATTTTGTTTTCGATGGTACCATTTTCTTGTAAACGATAGGGCGCAAGGATATCCCGGAGATAGGCATCCATTTCGGGGCTGTCTTCTTTGCCGGCTTCCACCAGTTCGACGATACCCGGGCCTGCGAGTGTGAAGATGTCGGCATTATCCTGAAACCGGGCGGTCAGACGGTGCAGACGATCTCCGTGGAGCGTTGAAGCTGTCGCCATGACGAGAACCTTCGGATGTTTAACGGTGGATTCTATTACGGCGGGCTTTACCGCCGGCTCCATACCGACGATGATGCGATCCGGGTATTTGACACGGAGTCGATCTGCGGCAGCAGAGGTTGCTGTGTTACAGGCGATGACGATTGCCTTTACATCATATGAATATAGTTTTTCAAAAACCTGATCGGTCAGGGCGGTTACTTCATCATCTGATTTGACACCGTAGGGCGCATGGGCGCTGTCCCCGTAGAATATGAAATTTTCATATGGCATGTCGCGGCGGAGCACCCGGAGGACCGAGATCCCGCCGACACCTGAATCCATCACACCGATAGGTGCGTCAAATTTTTCCATTCGTTCACCTCAGACGATATATTAGTTCGAACTCGAATATTCTATGCGGAATTTCCCATATTTTCAATGCCTTCGGCGTGTGATTGAAATTTTCACGTTTTATGAATATACTGAAGGCAGATTATTTGTCAGTACAGGAGGACGAAATGGACGATACGATTGATAAGGTGAGTGTGCAGAGCCTCATCGAGAAGGAGCATCTTATAAATCTCACGCCAGAGGTGGATGCGGTACATAAATATATCACAATCCCCGATGTAAACCGGCCGGCGTTGCAGCTGGCGGGCTTCTTTGACCAGTTTGATGCGGAGCGAGTACAGATTATCGGTAATGTAGAGACAGCTTATCTTATGACCTTTGATCGGCCGGCACGGCGTGCAAAATATGCAGCACTCACGAAGTATCCGATGCCATGCATCATCTATGCAAGATCCATCGAGCCGGACAGCTGCATGATCGAAGCCTGTCGGGCAGCGCAGATTCCGCTGATTCAATCCAAGCGGCCAACCACAGAACTGGAGGCTGAGGTTATTCGGTGGCTGAAGGTCAAGATGGCACCAATGATCTCCGTGCACGGTGTGCTTGTCGATGTGTATGGTGAAGGCGTACTCATCATGGGCGATTCCGGAATCGGCAAGTCTGAGGCGGCACTCGAGCTGATTAAGCGTGGCCATCGTCTTGTTTCGGATGATGTCGTCGAGCTCCGCAAGGTCTCCGATGAGTCACTGGTCGGCAGTGCGCCGGATATTACCCGGCATTTCATCGAACTCCGGGGCATAGGCATTATCGATATCAAGCAGATGTTTGGCGTCGAATGCGTGAAGGATACGCAGACCATCGACATGGTGATCAAGCTTTCCGAGTGGTCGAAGGACAAGGATTATGACCGTCTCGGCCTGAAGGACAACTTCACAGAGTTCCTCGGCAATAAGGTCATTGCTTATGACATTCCAGTCCGTCCGGGCAGAAACATCGCAATCATCGTCGAGTGCGCTGCCGTCAACAATCGTGCAAAGAAGATGGGCTACAACGCAGCGCAGGTGCTTTACGAGCGTGTGACCGCGAATATGTCGAAAAACAGTGAAGTCGATAATTGATCCTGCCTAAGCGTACATAAAATTAATGTGAGGGAAATTGCTTGAAAGTACTGAAAAATGAGCCGATGGCGAAGCACACGAGCTTCCGAATTGGCGGACCGGCTAAAGTTTATGTCGTGCCTGAGGATGAATATGAGCTATTGCAGCTCATTCGATTTCTTTACGAGGAGAAACTTCCATATGTTATCATCGGAAACGGGACTGACATCCTTGTTTCCGATGAAGGCATCCCGGAGATTGTCGTCGAAATCGGGAAAACGATGACACACATCACAGATCCTATTCCAAATATAGAATATTGGGATTTTACGGCTTCAGCCGGGACGCTTCTTTCACAGACGGCACAGCATGCACTAAAATATGGGCTCACCGGGATGGAAGGACTGTCCGGTATCCCTGGAACAGTTGGCGGCGCGGTCGTCATGAACGCCGGAGCATATGGCGATGAAATGAAAAACGTGGTCCATTCCGTCACCGTCCTGACACGCGAAGGGAAAAAACGAACACTGACAGAGCCCGAGCTTGATTTTTCCTACCGCCATTCCTGTATCGATGAAAAACGGTATATCGTTCTTTCTGTGGAATTCCAGATGAAAAAGGATGACCCGGCAGCGATCAAAGCACGCATGCAGGACTTCCGAAAACGCCGCCAGGAAAAACAGCCCCTCGATAAACCATCCGCCGGTTCCACCTTCAAACGCCCCGAAGGCCATTTCGCCGGCAAACTCATCGAAGATACAGGCCTTCGCGGCTTAAAAATCGGTGGCGCACAGGTTTCTGAAAAACACTGCGGCTTCATCATCTCCGACGGCACAGCCACCGCCACTGACGTCTATAATCTGATCAAAGAAGTGCAACAGCAGGTTTTGATCAGCCAAAAAGTTCATCTGGAACCAGAAGTTCGTTTTCTCGGGGACTTTTTTTAAACAGGGAGTCCAACTGAAAACTGTCTTGCACAGCATCGGAGGGCACCCGTACGAACATAAAGCCGAAAGTCCAAGCTAGCCGGGTTCTCCAGTCGAGGTAGAAAATCCGGGTTACAACCCCGGATTTTCTAGGCCCATTGAAGGAAAAATCCCTTCAAGGATTTTTCCTGAATTGGGCCGGCCCGACTGGAGAACCCGGATAGCGCTAGGACTTTCGAGCGTGAGCCAGGGTGCCCTCCGATGCTGTGCAAGACAGTTTTCGGGTGGTCTCCCGTGGATGAATCAAAGGGGAAAAGGTATGAGCAAGCTCTTGATCGTGACCGGCATGAGCGGCGCCGGCAAAACCATCGCACTAAAGACGCTCGAAGACATGGGCTACTACTGCGTCGACAACATGCCCATCCCGCTCATCGGCAAGTTCGCTGACCTCATTATGGATGGCAACCAGCAGATCACGAAGGCGGCACTCGGGGTCGACATTCGGTCCGGCAAGGACCTTCCGCTCCTTAGAACCGTCTTCGAAAGCTGGGACAAGCAGGAAAAAAAGCTTGATTACCATGTCGTCTTTTTGGATGCTTCGAATGAAGTTCTGCTAAAACGCTTCAAAGAAACGCGCCGTGCACACCCTTTATCAAAGGATGGCCGCGTCGAAACCGGCATCGCCATGGAACGAAAGAAGATGGGATGGCTCAGGAAGAAGGCTGATGTAATCATTGACACATCACACCTGCTGACGAGAGAGCTCCGCGCACAGCTCGCCGAGATCTTCGAGAAGAACCAAAAATATGAAAATCTCCAGGTGACGGTTTTGAGCTTCGGCTTCAAATATGGAATCCCTGAAGACGCGGACCTTCTTTTCGATGTCCGTTTTCTGCCGAACCCCTACTATGTAGAGGAACTTCGTCAGCATACAGGACTTGAGGAATGCATACAGTCGTATGTTCGACGGGATGGAATTGCGGATGAATTTCTCATGAAGCTATATGACCTTCTCGCTTTTCTGATCCCGCACTATATAGATGAAGGAAAGAACCAGCTTGTGATCGGCATCGGATGTACCGGTGGCAAACACCGTTCTGTGACAATTGCCGAAATGCTGTATCATAGACTCAGAGAAACCGCTGATTATGGTATACGGATTGATCACCGGGATATTGAAAAATAAAAAATATGGCGGTTTTGCTAAAAGTAGTGGCATTAATTTATAATTTCGGGTTATAATAGGTATACAAAATATTAAATACAGAGCTTTTGCGTGAAAAACCATCTGAATATTTAAGAATAAATGCAGGAAAATACGTCGTTTTCTAAAAAAGTTAAAGCCGAACTCGAGAAAAGGGACTTTACAGTTTACGAAAAAAAACTTAATATGGATGACAGCGAACCTGAGCGAAAGGCACGGAGCCTGATTAGGAGACGTTTTCTGGAAGCCGGTTCCATTACAGACCCAAATAAAGATTATCATCTGGAATTCATTGCCAGGGACGAAGAGGAGGCTAAGGAAATCTGTGAAGCGCTTGGTCGCTTTTCACTGGATCCGAAGGAAACTGTCCGTATGGGACATCTCATTGTCTATCTCAAGGACGCATCCCAAATCTCCGATGTCCTGAACATGATGGGAGCAGTCGATGCGCTGATGACCTTTGAAAATGTTCGTATTTTAAAGGAAGTCAGCGAAAAGGTGAATCGCAGGGTAAACTGTGAGACCGCCAATCTGCAGCGTACCGTATCAGCAGGTATCAGACAGGCAGAGGATATCAGCCTGATTCGCGATACGATCGGATTTGATGCTCTCGATCCAGGGCTTCGTGAAATTGCGGAGCTCCGACTCGAACAGCCTAACGCCTCCCTGCAGGAACTTGCAGATGCCCTTTCAGAGCCGATTGGGAAAAGTGGTGTGAACCATCGCATGCGGAAACTCACGAAAATCGCTTCCGACATTCGCGAAAGGTACGGAGAAAATACTAGATAGACATGATACGTACGAAATGAGGGGTTTCGTGTAGTACATGGAGGACAAGAAAAATTATGAAAGATGCAAATGTCGTAGTGAAGCTTCCCAAGAAGTCTGATGATCATCCTGTAGCCATGCTGGTACAGATCGCCAGCCGCTACGAATCAAGAATTTACATGGCTGATGGCCCGAGAAAGGTCAATGCAAAATCCATCATGGGCATGATGGCCCTGGGCTTAAATGACGGTAAGATCATTGAAGTCTCCGCTGATGGCAACGACGAAGAAGACGCTTTACATGCCATTACAGGCTATCTCACAGGTGTAGCTGTTTGATGACTTGAAAGAAAAGCCCTGCAGAGCTGCTGTAGCAGCTCTGCAGGGCTTTTTTGCTCTTCGTTTTTATGGTAAAATTGACAGGTTAGAAAAGGAGAGATTACATGAGCTTCACGCATCTTCACGTTCATACCTGCTACAGTCTTCTCGATGGTGCCGGTCGTATCCCTGAAATGATCGCTCGCTGCAAGGAACTCGGCATGGATTCCATGGCAATCACCGACCACGGCGTCATGTACGGTGTGATCGATTTCTATAAAGAGGCCACAGCACAGGGCATCAAGCCGATCCTCGGCTGCGAGATTTATCTGACGCCAGGATCACGCTTCGACCGGGAGACCGTCCGCGGCAGCGACCGGTATTATCATCTCGTACTGCTCGCAGAAAACAATCAGGGCTACCAGAATCTCATGCGGATCGTATCCCGTGGCTTCACGGACGGCTACTATTATAAACCCCGCGTCGATTATGATACCCTTCAGGAATTTCACGAGGGTATCATTGCCCTGTCCGCTTGTCTTGCCGGAGAGGTAGCGAAGAATCTCACGAGAGATTTCTATGACGAGGCGAAAAAAGCTGCCCTTCATTATCAGGATATTTTCGGGAAGGACAATTTCTTTCTGGAACTTCAGGATCACGGCTACCCCGAGCAGAAGAAAGTCAATGCCGGCATCCTCCGCCTTCATGAGGAGACCGGCATTCCGATGGTAGCCACAAATGATATTCACTATACGCTTCCCGAAGATGCAGAACCACACGACATTCTTCTTTGCCTCCAGACCGGTAAAAAGGTGCAGGATGAGGATCGTATGCGTTATCCAGGCGGGCAGTTCTACATCAAGTCTGAAGATGAAATGCGCTCTCTTTTTCCATATGCACAGGAGGCGCTCGATAATACCGCAAAAATTGCTGAGCGGTGCAATGTTTCCATCGAGTTCGGGCATTATCATCTTCCGAAATATGATGTTCCTGATGGTTACGATGCAGAGGGATACCTAAGAAAGCTCTGTGAAGACGGTCTAAAAGAACGTTATGGCGAAGAAGCAGAGAACCATCGGGAGAGGCTCGATTATGAACTTTCGACGATCTCCTCGATGGGATTTGTCGATTATTTCCTTATCGTATGGGACTATATTCATTTTGCAAAAACACATGACATTGCAGTCGGCCCGGGCAGAGGTTCGGCGGCCGGATCCATCGTCGCATACTGTATCGGCATCACGGATATCGATCCGATGCGTTACAATCTGATCTTCGAGCGTTTCCTGAATCCGGAACGAGTGACCATGCCTGATATTGATGTCGATTTCGAGTACGAGCGCCGGCAGGAGGTCATCGATTATGTGACCCGCAAATATGGAAAGGATTGTGTCACGCAGATCGTTACTTTTGGTACGCTTCAGGCAAAGGGCGTCATTCGCGATGTCGGACGTGTGCTGGATATCCCGTATGCTAAGTGCGACCAGATGGCGAAGCTCGTACCGAACGATCTCGGTATGACTCTCGATAAGGCAGTGCAGTCCAGCCCTGATTTTAAGAAAATGATTGAGGAGGATGAGGAGGCAGGCCAGATTTTTTCGATGGCGAAGCGTCTCGAGGGATTGCCGAGACACACCTCCATGCATGCGGCTGGTGTAGTCATTAGCGGGAAACCGGTTGTGGAATATGTGCCGCTGAGTCGAGGTACGGATGGTGCGATCACGACGCAGTTCACGATGACGACGATCGAAGAGCTCGGACTTCTCAAGATGGACTTCCTCGGACTTCGGACGCTGACCGTTATCAAGGATGCCATGCGGAGTGCGAACCGGCTGCATCAGAAGAACATGACACCGGAGAATCTTGATTATGATGATCCGAAGGTATACCAGATGATTTCAAAGGGACACTGCGAGGGGGTGTTCCAGCTAGAATCCGGCGGCATGCGGTCCTTCATGAAGCAGCTTAAGCCCTCAAACATCGAAGACATCATCGCCGGTGTGGCGCTGTACCGTCCGGGCCCTATGGACTTTATTCCGAAATATATCGAGGGCAAGGAGCATCCGGAGAAGATTACCTATGACTGTCCGGAGATGAAGCCGATCCTCGAGACGACCTATGGCTGTATCGTCTACCAGGAGCAGGTGATGCAGATCGTGCGGGACCTCGCGGGCTATTCCATGGGGCGGTCAGACCTGGTGCGCCGTGCCATGTCGAAGAAAAAGACGAAGGTCATGGAGGCGGAGCGGAAGAACTTCGTGTATGGTAATCCGGAGGAGCATATTCCGGGATGTATCGCAAAGGGTATCCCGGAAAATATTGCAAATCATATCTATGACGAGATGATCGATTTTGCAAAGTACGCTTTTAACAAGTCGCATGCGGCCTGCTATGCAGTTGTATCTTTCCAGACCGCCTATCTTCGGTGTTATTATCCGTCGGAGTTTTTTGCCGCCCTCATGACGTCCTTTATGGACAATGCCGGGAAGACCGCTGAATATATCGAAGTAGCGAGATCCCTCGGAATCAAGATCCTGCCGCCGGATGTGAATACAGCAGAAGTCGGTTTTTCCGTTGCTTCCGATGGTGCGATCCGCTACGGCTTAAGTGCCGTGAAGGGTGTCGGGCGGCAGGCAGCGGAGCAGCTTCTCCGTGAGCGCGAGCAGCATGGCGGCTACCGTGATTTTACCGATTTCGTCGAGCGCGTGTCGGATAAAGGCATTAACAGGAGGGCCATCGAGTACTTCATAGAAGCCGGAGCCGTCGACTGCTTTGAAGGGAACCGGCGGGAGAAGATTGCTATCCTGCCGACGATTCTCGATGAAAAGGTGAAGAAAAATAAAACTTCGATGGCAGGGCAGATGTCACTACTTGATCTTCTCGGCGAGGATTCGGAGGAAGCGTCCGAGTTCAAGCTTCGCATGCCGAAGCTTCCGGAGTTTCCGAAGGAGGAGCTTCTCATGTATGAGAAGGAGGCCATCGGCTTCTATCTTTCCGGCCATCCGCTTGATGATTACCGGGATGTGATGAAGGCCAATGTTTCCGCCACCACGCAGGACTTCCGGCTGGATCCGGAAACGGGCACTACACCGCTGCCGGACCAGAGGCGGGTGACGATCGGCGGACTGATCACGGATTTCCGAACGAAGACGACGAAGACACAGAAGCAGATGGCGTTTCTCACCATAGAGGATATGGTCGGTACGGTTGAAGTGCTGGTGTTTCCGAAGACGCTTGAAGAAAACCGGAGCATCCTTGATCTGGATAAGAAGGTATTTATCACCGGACGCGTTTCTGTTTCGGATGTCGAGGACGCGAAGCTTCTTGCTGATAAGATCTATAGCTTTTCTGAGGCCCCACGGGAGCTCTGGGTACAATTTGCCGATAAAAAGGAATATGAAGAGAAATCGGGAAACATCATGCGGATACTGTCTTCTTCACCGGGGCAGGAAGATGTGTGCATTTATCTTCGGGCAGAGAAGCAGGTAAAGCGGCTACATGGTGCAATGGGTGTTTCGATAACGGACGAGCTTTGTGTGAAGCTAAGATCAGAACTTGGTGAAAAAAATGTCAAACTTTCATGGAAGGTATTGAAAAACCAAAGAAATTAATCTAGAATCTACTACGACTTGTGAAATTCGTAACAGGTTAAGAACAAATGACGAGGACAAGGATCAGGAGAGTTTGTCCGTAATCATCGCTTTAGAAAATTTTATTCGGAGGATAGTATATGGCTGCTAAGGGTTGTAAAACGATCGGAGTACTTACATCAGGTGGTGATGCACCAGGCATGAATGCAGCGATTCGTGCAGTCGTGAGAACAGCGATTCATGAGGGCATGAAGGTAAAGGGTATCATGCGTGGCTATGCAGGTCTCCTCGAGGAAGAGATCGTGGATATGGATACGACATCTGTATCAGATATCATCAGCCGGGGCGGTACGATCCTCTATACAGCAAGATGTGCAGAATTTGTGACTGAGGAAGGCCAGAAACGTGGCGCCGAAATCTGCCGGAAAAATGGCATCGACGGTATCGTCATCATCGGTGGCGACGGCTCCTTCCGCGGCGCCGGCAAGCTTTCTGCCCTGGGCATTAACTGTGTCGGCGTACCGGGTACGATCGATCTTGATATTGCCTGCACAGACTATACGATCGGCTTTGATACCGCTGTAAATACAGCGATGGAAGCCATCGATAAGATTCGTGATACTTCGACTTCCCATGAGCGGTGCTCTATCATCGAAGTTATGGGCCGCCGCGCCGGTTATATCGCACTCTGGTGTGCGATTGCCAATGGCGCTGAGGAAGTGCTTCTTCCGGAGCGTTATGATGGCGACGAGCAGGCAATCATCAATCGTATCATTGAATCGAGAAAGCACGGTAAGAAGCATTATATTATTATTAATGCAGAGGGCGTCGGACAGTCTCAGTCTATGGCACAGAGAATCGAAGCAGCAACAGGCATCGAGACGAGAGCGACGATCCTCGGTCACATGCAGCGCGGCGGTTCGCCGACGGCCACCGACCGGTATTATGCATCTCTGATGGGTGCAAGAGCGGCAGAGATTCTTCGCGATGGCGGTTCGAACCGTGTCGTAGCACATAATCATGGACAGATCGTGGACTATGATATCCGTGAGGCACTTGCGATGAAGAAGGACATTCCGGAGGATGCGTTCCGGATTGCGCAGCTTTTGGTAAGATAATATATATTGCAGATGAGACGGGCTGCCGCTCTAAGCGGCAGCCCGTTGTCTTTATAATGGGTAATGTTATGGATAAAAATATTAATGCAGATGGCGGGAATGTGGTGCTTTGTGCGGCGAATGGGTATACACAGAAGTTTTTTTTAAATCCGGAGTTTTCTAAGCTGCCGGAGGATGTGAAGAAGGAACTGAAGCTGATCGCGGTTTCGTTTACGGAGGAAGTCGGAGGCATTTTTCTGATGGAGTTCCGGAAGGATGGGCAGCTTCTTCTTAAGTCGATGCATGAGGATCAGGATTATGGTTTTGATTCGATGGAGGCTTCGGATCAGATTGATACACTTTCTAAGAAATATGAAGGGCTTTTCGCAAAGCTCGGCACGTTCTATGTGGCATTGCAGTCGCTGAAGGAAAAAGGTATCGCGGATATGACGCTCTCAGACGGGGAATCGGAGGAGCTTCTTCCTTCTGATAATCCGGAGGGACATGCTGAGATACGGCATGCTACAGCGGAAGAGGAAGCAGAGCAGGGTGGCATCCGAAAGACTGGAGAGTGGGATATGCCGGTGATGCCAGATGATCCGGATGCGGAAAGCACAGCATACCATACTTTGTTTGGTGATTAAATGGGATTGGCGTTTAAGCATTTCTATCTATGAAGATGCCACCCTCTTTTAGGGAGCTTTTAAATGGTTTCAATTGGAAATGTACAACTTGAAAATCCTGTGATTCTTGCACCGATGGCCGGGGTCACAGATCTGCCATATCGGGTTATCTGTGAGGAGATGGGTGTCGCTTTGACAACGACGGAGATGGTTTCGGCGAAGGCGATTCTCTATAAGAACAGAAACACGGAGGAGCTTCTCAGAACTGCACAGGATGAGGTGGTAAGCAAGAAAAAGCATCACCCGGTCGCAGTACAGCTGTTTGGTTCGGAGCCGGGTATCATGGCGGAGATTGCGGCACAGATTGAAGACCGGTTTGATATTATCGATGTAAATATGGGCTGTCCGGTGCCGAAGATCGTTCGTAACCATGAAGGGTCGGATCTTATGAACCATCCGGAGCTTGCGTATCGAATTCTGTCTGAAATGGTAAAGTCTTGCCATAAGCCTGTGACGGTCAAGTTTCGGAAAGGTTTTCGTCAGAATGAAAACACTGCAGCAGAGTTCGCTAAGGTCGTCGAGGCAGCAGGCGTAGCTGCTGTCACGGTGCACGGACGGACGCGTGAACAGTTCTACAGTGGCAAGGCCGACTGGAATGTGATTCGGGAGGTAAAGGAGTCGGTGAAGATTCCTGTTTTTGGAAACGGGGATATCTTTACTGCAGAGGATGCAAAGCGAATGATGGACGAGACCGGCTGCGATGGCGTAGCGCTTGCCCGTGGTGCAAAGGGAAATCCATGGCTGATTCGCAATTGTATTACAAGCCTGACGACTGGAACATCATCATCGCAGCATATTTCTTGGTCTCAAGAAGATACCAGAGGGACGGATGATGGTTCAGTAAGATCTCTATCCTCTGAAAGGCCAACTGTCGAAGAAATCGTCAGGATGATCCATCATCATACCGATCTGATGCTGCAGTATAAGGGTGAGTTTACGACAGTTCGAGAGATGCGGAAGCATGTATCCTGGTATACGGAGGGACTTCCGAACAGTGCCCGTCTCCGTGGCGAGATCAATCGTGCGGAGAGCGTGGAGAAGATGCTGGCACTGGTTGATTCTCTTCTTATTACATGTTGACAATCGTAACCGCAGTGGGTAAAATGTCACAATGTTGAAAACTGGAATTACTGGCCGTACAGGCCACCAGAAGTAGGCATTAAAACATATATTTCGTGCATGAAAGGAGCTATTCGGTCATGGCAGAACAGCAGACAGAGGGAAAGAAGAACTTACTCACAAGAGCAGGTCTCAACAAGTATGAAGCGGAGCTTCACGATCTGAAGGTCAACAGAAGACAGGAGATCGCAGCGAAGATCAAGGAGGCCAGAGAGCAGGGTGACCTTTCCGAGAACGCCGAGTATGATGCAGCGAAGGACGAGCAGAGAGACATCGAAGCAAGAATCGTCGAACTGGAGGCTCTTCTCAAAAACGTTGAAGTGGTAGATGAGAGTAATGAAGGCGAGATCAATATTGGCTGCCGTGTAAAGCTCTATGATGAGGAGTTTGATGAGGAGGTAACGTATTATATCGTGGGTTCCTCCGAAGCAAACAGTCTGCAGGGGAAGATTTCAAATGAATCTCCGGTTGGCAAGGCACTGATCCATCATATGGTCGGAGATGAAGTGACAGTAGAACTCCTGAATGGTGAAACCTCGAAGTACAAGGTGCTTGAGGTAGAACGTGTATCTAACAATGAAAGCGAGGCCTGAGATGGCAGAGGAACAGAAGAAGGCAGCGGATATTGAGGCAGCAGGCGCTCAGTCTGAGGGAACTGCCAGGGCTGCACAGGGGACGCAGGCACCGGAACAGGACGTCAACCATATCGTACAGGCTCGTCTTGATAAGCTTGCAGAGCTGCAGGCAGCAGGCGAGGATCCGTATAAGATCACGAAGTTCGATCAGACGCATCATTCTGAGGAGATCCGGGCAAACTTTGATACGCTTGAGAACCAGCATGTAAGCATTGCCGGAAGGCTCATGCAGAAGCGTGTCATGGGCAAGGCATCCTTCGTGCACATCGAGGACAAGCAGGGGCGCATCCAGGCTTATATCACACGCGATGCGCTCGGTGATGATGCGTATAAGAAGTTTAAGAAGCTGGATATCGGCGACATCGTCGGTATCACAGGCTATGTATTTAAGACGAAGATGGGTGAGATTTCCGTTCATGCAGAGTCTCTGACACTTCTTTCAAAGTCTCTGTATCCGCTGCCGGAGAAGTTCCATGGGCTTACGGATACCGATACCCGCTATCGTCAGCGTTATGTCGATCTCATCATGAACGAGGAGTCGAAGTCTGTTTTCATCAAGCGTTCGCAGATCATTCATGAGATCCGTAATTTCCTTGCGGGTCGTGACTTCATGGAGGTTGAGACGCCGATGCTCGTGGACAATGCCGGCGGCGCAGCGGCGAGACCCTTCGTGACGCATTACAATGCACTCGATGAGGATGTGAAGCTTCGTATTTCTCTTGAGCTTTATCTGAAGAGGCTGATCGTCGGCGGCATGGAGCGTGTGTTCGAGATCGGCCGTGTCTTCCGTAATGAGGGTGTCGACACGCGCCACAATCCTGAGTTTACGCTGATGGAGCTGTACCAGGCGTATACGGATTATAACGGTATGATGGAGCTCACAGAGTCCATGTTCCGGTATCTTGCAGAGAAGGTCTGCGGTACGACGACGATTACTTATCAGGGCACAGAAATTGACCTCGGGAAGCCGTTCCGTCGTCTCACGATGACAGAGGCGATCAAGGAGGCCTGTGGCGTTGATTTCGATGAGGTGAAGGACCTTGAGACCGCGCGGAAGCTTGCGAAGGAGCATAACGTCGAGTTCGAAGAGCGTCATAAGGTGGGCGACATCGAGAACGCGTTTTTCGAGACCTTCTGTGAGGAGAAGATGATTCAGCCGACCTTCATCATGGATCACCCGGTAGAGATTTCTCCGCTTACGAAGAAGAAGCCGTCGGATCCGTCGAAGGTAGAACGTTTCGAGCTCTATATCTACGGCCGGGAGATGTGCAATGCTTACTCCGAGCTCAATGATCCGATCGATCAGCGCGCTCGCTTTGCAGAGCAGGATAAGCTTGCGGCAGCAGGTGATGAGGAAGCTAACCACACAGATGAAGATTTCCTGCATGCTATGGAAATCGGCATGCCGCCTACGGGAGGCATTGGCTACGGCATCGATCGTCTTGTGATGCTACTTACTGACAGCCCTGCAATCAGAGATGTACTTTTGTTCCCCACAATGAAGCGGTTGGATTGAAGAACTTAGGTTTTATGCGGGTCCGCGAGTTCTGAAAATTGGTTAGTGCAACAGAAGTGCAACAACTGAACAAGTTTTGCTACGTTGTAATGAAGAATAATAAATTGCAGAGCAGAATCAGGATGTGATGAACATCCTGCCAAACTCTATGGGATGACCTCTTAAAAGGAAACTTTTAAGAGGTCATTTTTTATGCGCATCAGAGCGGCTTTAGCTTCAAGGGTGAAAATAAGAAACATTAAGGAGACTAAAAACATGAGAGCAAATCCAACGGCAAAACGAACGGAACAGGAAAACAGTGTCAGAACGCTGAAGAGGGAATTTATTACCTCGAGAGATGCAGCGGTGATATATGACATGGAAAGACAGCGTGTTGTAAAGCTTGCAGGAGAAGCCGGTGCACTGTACAGACTTTCTGAAAGTTCTGTATTGATCAAAAAAAGTGTGTTGGATAAATATCTTGAAAAATTCCATGTGAAAGCCGGGCAGTCTGGAGAGGATCAGTTATGACAGGAAATCTTTGGAAGTATTCCGGTGAGCTCGATGAAGAAGACATCGAATTTGCCAGGCGGGAATTTGTCACGCATCTGCATGCGATTCAGTTTTACGGTCTTGGCGACAAGGTGATCACGCGGATGGCTTACGAGGCGGGGGCCGTGTATAAGCTAGGCAAGTCAATGCGGATTAACAGGTTGATTCTTGAAGAATATATGCGCAAAAATCCATATGTCCGCGCACGAATGGAAAGAGGCTACGGTCCCATTTATTACAGTGATAAATCAGTATTTGAAGGAGTGGATGATTATGATGACGAAGGAGAATACGAAGGTGAGAACGACGATTGAGTCCAGTAAGAAAAAGTATGTCCGATATAGAGAGGGAGCTGAGCTTTACAGCATGGGAATGACGAAATTTCAAAAGCTCACAAAAGAAGCACATGCCAGAATCAAGATCGGCGGCATCGTGCTTGTGAATCGTGAAGCCTTCGAAAAGTATCTCGAGACAATGGGAGAATAAGCGTATGGGAAAGGTAATAGCAATAGCAAATCAGAAGGGCGGCGTAGGCAAGACGACGACAGCCATGAACCTTGGGGCGGGACTCGTAAAAGAGGGGAAGAAGGTTCTATTAATTGATTCAGATCCGCAGGCATCGCTTACGATGTGTCTCGGCATACAGGAACCGGATCAGCTGGAGGCAACGATTGTGGATGTGATTGACCGGGTTGTTAATGAGGAAGAGATTCCAGCGTCTTATGGGATTGTAAAGACGGAGGTCGGAGCAGACCTGATTCCAGCTAATATTGAGTTATCCGGTGCGGAAATATCTCTTACAAATGTGATGAGCCGGGAACTGATTTATCGGAGCTTCGTGGAACCACTTCGTGATCAGTACGATTACATTCTGATCGACTGCATGCCATCATTAAGTCTTATGACAATTAATGCTCTCGCTTGTGCGGACAGTGTACTGATTCCGGTGCAGGCGGCATATCTGCCGGTCAAGGGTCTGCAGCAGCTGATTAAGACGATTTCGACGATTCAGAGAAGGCTGAATCCTGGGCTCAGTTTTGAAGGGATCCTTCTTACAATTGTCGATGCGAGAACAAATTATGCGAAGGACATTATTTCAGAGGTGAATCGGGTTTATGGCGCGCATATTCATGTGTTTGATGTAAGCATTCCTCTGTCGGTTAAGGCTTCTGAAACAACAGCGGCGTCGAAGAGTATCTATGATTACGATCCGAAGGGCAAAGCAGCGGCAGCATATTCGATGCTGACACAGGAGGTGATGCAGAATGGCGACTAAGCGGGAAAGAATTCATTTCGCGTCGGTTGAAGAAATATTGGGTGCGCCGATCACAAAGGAGAATACGACGGAGATCCGGATCGATCAGATCAGACCGTTTGAGCATCATCCCTTTAAGGTGCTTGATGATGAAAAAATGGAGGATCTCACAGAAAGCATCCGGCAGAATGGCGTTTTGGTTCCTGTGCTGGTAAGACCGGATGATGAAGGGAATTATGAGATGATCTCCGGTCATCGTCGGATGCATGCGGCGAAGTTAGCAGGACTTACGACGATACCGGCAGTTATAAAAGAAATGACTGATGATGACGCGACGATTGCTATGGTGGATACAAATATTCAGCGTGAAGAAATTCTGCCGAGTGAGCGGGCGTTTGCTCTTAAAATGAAGATGGATGCAATGCGGCATCAGGGAACTTCTCGACATCATGTCGAGAAGTTGGAAGATCAGGATAATGAGGCATCAGATGGAGAAACTTCTGGACATCATGTCGAGAAGTTAAATAGTTCAGGTGCTCGAGCAACAACGGCGGATTCAATCGGTGAAGTGATAGGAATGACCGGAAGACAGGTTAACCGATATATCCGTTTGACAGAACTTAATCCTAAGCTGCTTAATCTTGTAGACGAGAAGAAGCTTGCTATGACAATTGCTGTCGATATTTCTTATTTTAACGATGATATCCAGCAATGGCTATATGAATATATTCGAGAAAATGGCACAGTGAAGCCAAGGCAGATTGAGGAACTAAAGGCCTGCAATAACCTTGATAATATAACGCAGTTTACGATGATCGGCATTCTGAATGATGCGATGCCGAAGCCAAAGGCAAACGGTAGGATTCAGTTTTCACAAAGGACGCTGGATAAATATTTTCCTCCATCCTATTCTACGGCAGATCGGGAAAGGATACTGATCGAGCTTCTTAAGCAGTGGCATGACGAGAAAGAAAAGGAGGCAGATGCAACATGATTCTTCAGTATTTTTATAAGGATCAGGTGGATGAGTTCACATTTGTGCGCATTCCTAAGAGAATGCTGACAGAGAATGATTTCTCGGAGATTTCTTTGCAGGCAAAGATTTTATATGGTTTGTTCCTGGATCGGCTTAGTATGGTTGAGAAGAACCGATGGATCGATGCAAGCGGGAAGGTTTATATCATTTATCCGCTGATGGATATCGAAGAGGATCTCAATATTTCAAAGCGTAAGGCGGTGGGCTGTCTAGCAGAACTGGAAAAGGCTGGGCTCATAGAGAAAAAGAACCGCGGTGGTGGGAAACCGAGTCTTCTGTATGTGAAAAGCCTGGAAAGAGAGTCAGCATGATGAAAAAAATGTTAGAGGTGCAAAATATGCACCTCAATGAAAGGAGGAATCCGGATGGCGGCTAAGCCTGAATTTAAATATTTCCATGGAAATGAAGCAGACCGATATACGTTCTATCGGATCCCGAAGATACTTTTTACATGCTCGTATTTTGCTTCACTCTCGACAGACGCAAAGCTCCTTTACGGCTTAATGCTGGACAGGATGTCTTTATCTACGAAAAATCAGTGGATGGACTCGGAAAACCGCGTATTTATTTACTTTTCGCAGGAGGATATCTGCGAAATGCTTCATTGCGGTAAGGGTAAAGCAACAGCTATCGTGAAAGAGCTTGATGCTGAAACTGGTATCGGGCTCATTGAAAGAAAGAGACAAGGACAAGGCAGAGAAATAAGGATTTACGTCAAAAATTTCTCAGGTGCCATGGACGCAGAAGAAACGAAAGAAATCGGTTCAGACTCTCGAAAATCGCGAGTCTTGACACTCGAAAATCGCGACTCTAGACACTCGAAAATCGATAGTCTAGACTGTCGAAAATCGAGCCTAAGAGATACTGAAGAGATTAATAATAATATTAATATATCCTATCCGATCAATCATGACAGAGAAGCTATAAAGACTAGAGCAGGATCGATGGATGTGATCAATGCCATCAGTGTTGAAAAGCAGAAGCTGTGGGAAAGACTCGGAATAACAATGCTTGCTATGCAGCATCCGCTTGACCAAGAGATGATTGAAGAAATGGCAGAGCTGATCTTTGAAACCTTGCATAGTACCAACGATAGGCTGTATATTGCAGGACAGGATTACCCGGTAGCTTATGTGCGGAAAAGATTTCAGATGTTAACTTCAGATCACCTCGAATATGTGCTTGAATGCATGAAGCATAATACAACCAAGATCCGAAATATTAGGAAATATATGCTGACAGCACTCTTCAATGCACCGACAACGATCAGTAGTTATTACCAAGCGGAGGCAAACCATGATATTGCGGATGTAGCAGGAATTTGATGTCAATATAGCATATTACTAAAATGATGATGTATATATGAATGCCATTGATGTAATCCTAGGTAAAACATTAAAAATAACCAATAATCGCATTGACGATTCCTGCAAATATCTGTGCCAGGAAATAGGTTTTAACTGAAGAAGTCGCATTCTGTCACTTTTCGCTGAAAAAGTCAAATTTCGCCGAAACGGTCGCAAACGGTCACATTCAGTCGTTTACATCCATTTTGAGGTATGTTATTTTATACTCGAAGAAGTTGGAGAGAGGCAAACGAAAGCACATCCAAATTCTTTCTTTTTCGGAAAAATCCCTGCTTTTCCGAACTCCAAACAACTTAATATACATGAGGTGGAACGCCTGTCGACTGGAAGAAAGGTCGGCAGGCGTATTTTTATGCCCGGATTCAGGAGGAGGTGATTAAACCATCATATATAAGAAGAAAATCAAGACGAGGGTCAGTAACAAAGGTCAGACAAATAAGAGGGCTCATAGATATAGAAGGAGCAGCACAGACAGGCGGACAGCAGTCATGACGATTTCTGATCTCTTGTTTTGGATTTTAGCAGCAGCCATTTGTTTTATGTTGTTGAACTTTCAGTTTCGATACATCCTGACCGGCAGCATGAAGCCGGTGCTGGAGATCGGAGCACTGGCAGTGATCGATCCGGTCTCAGAGCCTGAGATTGGAGACATCGCGATGTATGAGATCCAGGGTAATGAGGTGATTCATCGTATCATCGATGAACAGGGTGGTCAGTACATCTTTAAGGGAGACAACAATCAGATCGCAGATTTCAATCCGGTAGCAAAGGAGCAGATTCAAGGGAAGGTTATCTTCTATAGTAATCTTCCTGCTCCATTGGTCCGGAAGGCTCGAAATCTACAGGAATAGGAGGTTCCTCTTTAATAATCTGGAATGTGAGAACTCTGTAAGTTCTCGAAGTCATTCTAGAGATTATTAGAAGGAGGAACGGCAAAGTTCAATAATGCTTCATCTGTCTGCGGACTGAAACCTTAGTCACAGTATTTACAGAAGAGCAGGTGCCGGCGGCAGATGTAGGCATTAAAGATATAGCAATGAAGGGTATAGAAAAGGAGCAACGATGCGAAGAATCAGAGAACCGACAGACCAAAGCAGGACTGCATGTAAAAGAATTACATGACAGATAGAACTACATTATTACGGCAACGACAACGTAGATTTTTATAAAGGAAAAAAGCAAATGAATTTATTCAAAAATATGAAGAGAAGAACATTAGTGATCGGAGCAGCTGCGATGCTGCTTGTTTCTATTACAGGTGCAGCGTATGCATTGTACGGTGGCAGATCGAATACAGTGATCCATGAATTTTCAATCCGTCCGGGCGAGTCGGACAAGAAGGATGCTGGAACGCTCGAAGATAAGGCATTTGATCCGACGAAGACAGTGGATCTTCTTCCAGGTGCTGTGATCACAAGCCAGCCGTCACTGACATCTAACGTGGATTATGATGCGGATTATGTGATCAAGGTTGAGCAGCCTGTCGTTAAGGGCATTTGGTACGGACAGGATGGATATCATGATCCTTTAAGTACGTACTGGAGCCATGACAGATGGGATTATTATAGCAATTATCCCGGCAAAGCAGCTGGAGAAACATCTGTGATCTATTATGAAGGAAATGAACCGATCAAGCCGGGTGAAAAAATCAGTAACATTTTCGACAGGATTGAAGTTGAGAATTTTGACAAGCTTGAGTCAAAATTCTCAGGAGATATCCAAATCACTGCTTATATGAGACAGCACACTGACAATTCATTGAAGGATCATGAACTGATGCAGAATGTTATTGAAGGAGACGGTCGGGAATATAAGATTGATACATGGCTGCCAGATACGGAAGAACCATGATGAAAAGAATTAGATTGAAGGCAGGCATCTTTCCTTTGATTCTAGGGCTTATAGTGGGTAG
>Ga0256404_1001162_pt1 | contig 65867 bp, 51 predicted proteins | sample RumenRJG_01DNA_FD_185990 | JGI IMG/M metagenome (GOLD analysis project Ga0256404, IMG submission 185990) | Bovine rumen microbial communities from Lethbridge, Alberta, Canada - RJG_01 | ecosystem: Host-associated > Mammals > Digestive system > Stomach > Rumen | place: Canada: Alberta | collected... | reverse complement strand
AGAAAAAGCACCCGCGTTAAGAACCGCCGTATGCCGAACGGCACGTACGGTGGTGTGAGAGGTCGGTAAACACGAAAATAGGAGATAAACACCCTATGATTAGTGTTTACCTCCTACTCGATTGCTCTGCTGGCACGGGGCGCTGGGTGGCGCCGTGTTGCAATTGCTGGGATGAAACTTGACACTTCGCCGATAATTTAGTAATTTTGTGGTTCAATAGTACGACTAATTAATTAAAAAAAAACATCAACGCAACTATGAGATTAATCATCGAACCTGATTATGAGAAAGTGTCGGAATGGGCTGCCATGTATGTAGCGTCGCGCATCAACGCCGCCCAGCCCACTGCCGAAAAACCCTTTGTGCTGGGTTGCCCCACAGGAAGCTCGCCTCTGGGCATGTACAAGAAGCTCATCGAGCTCAACAAGGCCGGCAAGGTGTCGTTTAAGAACGTGATCACATTCAACATGGACGAGTATGTGGGCCTGCCCGAGGAGCACCCCGAGAGCTACCACTCCTTCATGTGGAACAATTTCTTTTCTCACATCGACATCAAGAAGGAGAATGTGAACATCCTCAACGGCAATGCCGACGACCTGGAGCAGGAGTGCGCACGCTATGAGGAGCGCATCAAGCAAGCTGGCGGCATCGACCTCTTCATGGGCGGCGTGGGTCCCGACGGCCACATTGCCTTCAACGAGCCGGGCAGCAGCCTGGTGTCGCGCACGCGCCAGAAGACGCTCACCCAGGACACGGTGATCGCCAACAGCCGCTTCTTCGACAACGACGTGAACAAGGTGCCCAAGACGGCTCTCACCGTGGGCGTGGGCACTGTGATGGACGCCAAGAGCGTGATGATTATCGTGAACGGCTACAAGAAGGCTCCAGCCTTGAAGGCTGCTGTCGAGGGCGGTGTGTCGCAAATGTGCACCCTGAGTGCCCTGCAGATGCACCCCAAGGCTATCATTATATGCGACGAGGACGCTACGATGGACCTGAAGGTGAGCACCTATCGCTATTTCAAAGACATCGAGCACAATCATCTCGACCCTGCCACGCTCATGAAGTAGCCAGGTGGCAGTGAACTGAAAAAAACAGAACACAGCACAAGAGAGAGAGAGGCGGCCCCGACTGGGGGGCACGGCCTCTCTCTCTTGCTGTATGGTGTCGCTGGACCGCTCTCAGGGGTCGACCCAGTCGCCGTTTTGCTTGATGAGGGCGACCAGGCGGGGTATGGCCTCGGTCTCGGGTATGTTTTTCTCGATGCAGGTCTTGCCCTTGTATAGGCTTATCTTGTGGCGGGCAGCGCCCACATAGCCATAGTCGGCGTCGGCCATCTCGCCGGGGCCGTTCACCACGCAGCCCATCACGGCTATCTTGAGGTGGGTGAGGTGGGCTGTGGCGGCTTTCACCTTGTCGACGGTGGTCATGAGGTCAAACATCGTGCGGCCGCAGCTGGGGCACGAGATAAACTCGGTCTTGCTCATGCGCACGCGTGCGGCCTGCAAGATGGCAAAGGCCCATGCCGTGAGCTTGTCTTGCCGGTCGAAGCGGGGGGCCTCGAGCCATATACCGTCGGCCTGGCCGTTGAGCATCACGGTGCCCAGGTCGGCGCCGGCTTTCACTTGCAGCAGCTCGGCCTGGGTGTCGTCGTAGCGCACATGGGCTATCACCGGCGTGTAGATGCCGGCTGTGGTGAGCCTGTGGGTGAAGGCCTGGATGCAGCCGCTCACGTTCACGTTGTCGGGGGTCACGATGATCACGCTCTCGCTGGTGAGCCGCTTCTTGAGCTCGTCGACGGGGCAGCTGGCCACTGTCTCGACCCAGTCGATGCCGCTCTTGTCGAGCTCGTGGCTGTAGAAGTCGGGCTTGAGGCTGCCGCTGTCGCAGCCGGCAATCACTATGGGCACCTTGCGGCCGCCTATCTTGCCGTGCACCTCGGTGCTGTAGCGGCGGCAGGGCGCCAGGCGGTTGTAGCCGGGGCTGAAGGTGCCTGCGATGGGCGTGTGCCCCTCGCGGCTGGCCATGTAGTCGACCAGCTTGCGGGCAACGGGTATCTCGGCTTCGGGGGCCTCGCTCAGCGACACGCGCACGGTGTCGCCCAGCCCTTCGGCCATGAGGCACCCTATGCCCACGGCGCTTTTCACGCGCCCGTCGTCGCCAAATCCGGCCTCGGTCACGCCCAGGTGCAGGGGGAAGTGCATGTGCTCGGCGTCCATGGCGTCAACAAGGCGGCGCACGGCCTCGACCATGACCACCACATTGCTGGCCTTCATCGAGATGACCACGTCGAGGAAGTGCTGCTCTACAAAGACGCGCAGAAATTCCATCACGCTCTCTACCATGCCGGCTGCCGTGTTGCCGTAGCGGCTCATGATGCGGTCGCTCAGGCTGCCGTGGTTCACGCCCAGGCGCACGGCAGTGTGGTGCTGCCTGCACAGGTCGATAAATGGCACGAGCGCGTCGTGCAGGTGCCGCAGCTCGGCGGCATACTCGTCGGGGGTGTAGGTCAGGCTTTTGAAGGTGCGGGCCGGGTCCACAAAGTTGCCCGGGTTGATGCGCACCTTGTCGGTGACCTGGGCGGCGGCATAGGCTGCCCGCGGGTTGAAATGGATGTCGGCCACCAGGGGAACGTTGCACCCCTGCTCGCGCAAGCGCTGCCGCACCAGCCCTATGCTTTGGGCCTCGCGCACGCCCTGTGCCGTGAGGCGCACGATCTCGCCGCCGGCCTGGGCGATGCGCAGGCACTGTGCCGCGCTGGCCTCGATGTCGTTGGTGTCGGTGTTGGTCATCGACTGCACCCTCACCGGGTAGCCGCTGCCCATCTTCACGCCGCCCACGTCGACGGTTGTTGTCTCTCGTCTGCTGTAGTTGAAATCGTCGTTCATTGCTGTGTTTTTTGGTTTGGCCCTGGGGGGCTTGTGGTGCCGCTTGCCCCGTCAGTTCACTTTGTAGTCATATTTCACTTGGGCCAGGTCTTGGTTGGCCTTTTCAATCTTGGCTCCCAGGCCGGCCTTGTAGCGGGTCACCTTCTGGGCGATGTCGCTGTCGGCCAGGGCCATGATCTCGGCGGCGAGAATGGCGGCGTTCTGTGCCCCGTTCACCCCCACAGTGGCCACCGGTATGCCGGGAGGCATCTGCACGATGCTCAGCATGGCGTCGAGACCGTCGAGCATGCCCTTGATGGGCACTCCTATCACTGGCAGGGTGGTGGAGGCTGCTATCACGCCTGGCAGGGCAGCGGCCATGCCGGCCCCTGCTATGATCACCTTGATGCCGCGTCCCTGGGCCTCGCGGGCAAACTTCTCGACGGCCTGAGGGGTGCGGTGGGCCGAGAGGGCATTGACCTCGAAGGGTATTTCCATCTCGTTGAGCCACTTGCAGGCTTTTTCCATGACGGGCAGGTCGCTCGTGCTGCCCATGATGATGCTTACTAATGCTTTCATTGCTATACTTCTAAAAAATATGATAAATGAATGAGTGTGTGTGTGTCTACTTGCTGCCGCAATATCGCGCGCGTGCAGGTGCTCTACCCGAAGAGCATCATCATCATCTTCACGCTGAAGTAGCCCAGCAGCGCGCCCGCAATCACTTGGGCAAAGTCGTGCCGCCCCAGGATGATGCGTGCCGTGCCCAGGCAGCCTGCCAGCATGATGGTGACGATGAGCACCACCTGCATGTCGAAGGCCTCGATCATCTGGATGTGCATGGTGTAGACCAGGGCCACAATGCCGCCTATGCCGGTCATGTGGGCGCTTATTTTCCACTTCAGGTTGATGAGCAGCACCAGCAGCAGGGCCACGGTGCCGCCGGCGGCAAACATGATGAACCACTCGGGCGCGTGCACATGATTCAGGTAGAAGCAGCTGCTTGTGTAGCAGGCCAGGGCAAAAATGTAGGGCAGCGTGCGCTCCCGGCGCAGGTCGAGGCGCTTGCTGTGCACCAGCCCGAAGTGTTGAAGCGCCGAGATGAATATCATGGGCAGGATGCACGTGAGGCCAAACATCACAATCAGTATCATGGCCCGGTCGCCCGTGGGGCGTGAGCTCAAGAATGACCCCCACAGCACCAGAAACACACCGTAGGACGGCATGAGCAGCGGGCTGAGCACTGTCGACATGAATTGCGACATCCCTATGACGACGCGTTTGTTCTTGATTTCGCTTGCTTTCATGTTTTCTTGAGGCTTAAATGGTTTTGCGCAGTCGCGCCACGGCTATGCCCAGGCGGTCGCGATACTTGGCCACGGTGCGGCGCTTCACGTCGTAGCCCTGCTTGTTGAGCAGCTCGCACAGGGCGTCGTCGCTCAGCGGGTGGCTCTTGTCTTCGTCGTCGACGAGCTTCTTGAGGGCTTGCAGCACCGTGTGGGTTGACACCTCGCCCAGCCCCTCGCTGAAGAAGTGCTTGAGCGGATACACCCCCCAGGGTGTGGTCACATATTTTCCTTGTGTGGTGCGCGATATGGTCGACACGTCGTAGCCCGCGTCGCGGGCCACATCCTTGAGCACCATGGGCTTGAGCTGCGACTCGTCGCCGGTGACAAAGAAGTCGTGCTGGCGCTTGACGATGGCGGCCATGGTCTTGAACAGGCGCTGCTGGCGCATGTGCAACAGGGTGATGAAGTTGCTGGCCCGGTTGTACTTGTCGCGTATGTCGGTCATCGTGTCGCGCTGGGCGCGCGAGGTGGCCTTGGTGTTGTTGTACTCGTTGTAGAGACGGGTATAGCTCTCCGAGATTTGCAGCTCGGGGATGCGGTTGAGCAGGGTGAGGGTGAGCTTGTCGCCGTCGACGTCTACCTCATAGTCGGGCGTGATTTGCTGGCGCACGGTCTCGCTCGTGCCGCCCGAGAAGCCGCTGCCGGGCTTGGGGTTGACACTGCGCACCAGCTCGATGAGCTGCCGCAGCCGGTGCTCGTCGATGTTCATGCTGGCGCATATCTTGTCGTAGTGCTTCTTGCCCAGCAGGTCGAAGTATTTGTCGACCAGCTCGATGGTTTCCTCGACCAGGTCGGTCACGGGCATGCGCCCCAGTTGCAGCAGGATGCAGTCGCGCAGGTCGGTGGCGGCAATGCCTGGCGGGTCGAGCTGGCGCACGATCTTGAGCACGGCCTCGACATCGGCGGGTTCGACCTCGATGCGGCCGTCGCTGAAGGTGATGTCGTCGGCAATGGCGCTGGGCGAGCGTTGCAGGAAGCCGTTGTCGTCGAGGCTGCCCACGATATACTGGGCTATGATTTCCTGCTCGGGGCTGATGTCGCGCTCGCGCACTTGCTGCATGAGGTAGTCGCTCAGCGTGGGCTCCTCGACGGCGGTGGGCCCGTAGTACTCGTCGTCGGCGCTGTGGTTGCTGGCGCGGTAGTTGGGGGCTGTGTCGTCGCCGTTGTCGTCATCGTCGTTGTTGCCAAAGTCAAAGTCGCTCTCGCCCTCGTCGTCGGGCGTGCTGCCCTCGTCTTTCTCGCCGCCTGGCGTGCTGCCCTCGTCGTCGGGGTCGGCCTTAGGCTCAAGCGCGGGGTTGCTGTCGAGCTCGCCGCGCACGCGCTCCTCGATTTCTGACTCGTTCATTTTGAGCAGCGGGGCGAGGTCGACATTGAGCTGCGAGGTGCGCAACCCTGTCTTTATCGTTGTTTCCAGTCCTTGACCTTGTTTTTCAGCCATGATGATGTGCAGTTTTCTTATCTATGCAAAGTTAATAAAAAGATTGCACATTAAGGGCCTTGCCGCCATTTTTTCGCCTGTGGCGGCAAGGCCCGGTAGGTGTGGGGCCGTGTGTGTGGGGGCTAACCGCAGCAGTGGCCGCCGTTGCAGCCGTTCACCCACTTGCTCTCCATCTCCACGGCTTGCGGGAAGATCAGGTCGTTTTCGATGTGGGTGTGCTCTTGCAGGTCGAGGGCAAACTCGCGCAGCTCGTGCATGAGGCGCTTGTAGTCGTCGCTGCAGCCCTCGGGCTCGTTGTAGTCGTCGAGCAGGGCGGCAATCGTGGCTTGGCGTTGCAGCTCCTCGGCGTGGTCGGCCATCATCACGTGGATCGGGTTGAGCACTGTGCCGCAGTGCATGGGTGCGGCCGCCTGGCGGTTGCTGGCGGCCTCGTGCAGCTCCTCGATGTAGGGGAAAAGCACGTTTTCCTCCTTAAACAAGTGGGCGTCGAGGGCCTCGAGCGAGGAGGCAAAGAGCTGCTCTACCTGCGAGAGCACGAGCGGGCGCTCGGCCTTGACGCGGCCCAGCAGCTCGAGAGTGAGGGGACCGCGGGTGCGTATGCCCCGGTGATGTATCTTGATGGCGTAGTCGATGAGCAAGTCGGTGGGCCATGTGTCAAAGGTGTGTCGGCTTCTGTCTTCCATATTGCGTTTGAAATGTTTTATGTGATTATCGGGTGCAAAGGTAGGCATGCCGCCGCCTGCTCGGCGGTAACAATTGTGACCGCCGGGTGTTAAAAAATGCTGTAAAAAAAAGGTGGTGGCTGGGCGGGCTTCACAGGTACTGCCGCTCCACCTGGTCGAGAATGGCCGTGAGCTCGGCCTTGGTGCTGGCCCGCAGCATGGCTATGCGCGTCTCCCTGAAGTTGGGTATGCCCTTAAACAGCGGCGTGGCAGCCAGGTGGCGGCGTATGTGCAAGATGCCGCGGTACTCGTCGATACGGTCGATGCTCTCGTCGATCTGGCGGCGCAGCAGCTGCATCTTCTCGTGGTTGGAAATCGCGGGCAGCTCGCCCGTGGCCAGGTACTGCTTCATCTGCTTGAAAATCCACGGCGCCCCTATGGCTGCGCGGCCCACCATGATGCCGTCTACGCCATAGCGGTCGTAGTACTCCTTGAGCTTGGCCGGCGTGGTGATGTCGCCGTTGCCTATGATGGGTATCCTCATGCGCGGGTTGCGCTTCACCTGCCCTATGAGCGTCCAGTCGGCCTCGCCGCTGTAGAGCTGGCTGCGCGTGCGGCCGTGTATGGTGAGGGCCTGGATGCCGCAGTCTTGCAACTGCTCGGCCAGCTCCACGATGATCTTGTTGTTGCAGTCCCAGCCCAGGCGGGTCTTGGCCGTCACGGGCACATGCACAGCCTCGACCACGGCACGTGTTATGGCCAGCATGAGCGGCACGTTGCGCAGCAGCCCGGCACCGGCTCCCTTGCCGGCCACCTTCTTCACCGGGCACCCGAAGTTGAGGTCGATCACATCGGGGTGCGCCTGCTCGCATATGCGCGCCGCCTCCACCATCGAGTCCACGTCTTTGCCGTAGATCTGGATGGCCGCCGGGCGCTCCCGCGGCGAGATGGCGAGCTTGCGCAGCGTGGCCTGAATGCTGCGTATGAGCGCATCGGCCGATACAAACTCGGTATACACCATGTCGGCGCCCTGCTCGCGGCATATCTGCCTGAACGAGACGTCGGTCACATCTTCCATGGGCGCAAGCATCACTGGCCGGTTGCCCAAATCTATGTTGCCTATCTTCATAATCGCTTATTTGTGCCACAAAATTACTGCAAGCCGAGCGCAATGCAAAATCAAAACACTTTTGTTTTGGATTTTGCATTGCCGAGGCGCCGCGTGATTTATCCAAAATCGCTGCAAGCCGAGCGCAATGCAAAATCGGGGAAGCTCGCCTTTTGGATTTTGACATTGCCGAGGCGCCGCGTGATTTATCCAAAATCGCTGCAAGCCGAGCGCAATGCAAAATCGGGGAAACTCGTTTTTTGAATTTTGCACATTTGCCTTTACACACTAAATGTTGTGTTAGATAACACTTATACTGAAAAGCAGCATATTAACAATTGCTGTTTTCATTATCTATTTCTTTTTTGTCGTTTGTATATAATCGTAATGGCAGAATTATTGGAGGCGTTATATGGAAAATAGTCAAATCGTAATTTGTTTTTATTAATTATTTTCAATTTTCTAATTCCTTCATATTGTAAGGGGCCCATCGCTATCTCCGCATAACGTACCGAGTCTTTGGGATAAGAGTTAAATGATAACATAAGCGAATCTTTTCCTATTATATGCCAATGCCCTGCTCCAAAGATAAACTCAATAGCACCTATATTAAAAGAACTATCACGTTGAAGATCAAGAGTGAAAGGAGGTAACTCGTTATAAACAATATAAGAATACTGAAATTGACTAGAGTCACCATTCAAAAAAGCCATAATTTCTTCTGGGCTTCTTGTGATTTTTCTAGTGTATTGTGGAATGCTTTTACCAATATAAACTCCTGACAACATATCTATGGTAAAATATTGGCTGCCACAACTAATTGTAGCGAACAAACTAAAAAAAATAGATAATATAGGAATAAACCTTTTCATCTTTTAATATGTAAAAATGGGTCAGATAGCGGATTATAGTTAGGCGGCAGCACGCCAAAAGCAATTGCACCCATCTCAAATTGCCCGGCATGGATCATTTTCTCTTTGTGAAAGCCCATGGAAATAAGGACTTCTTTTATGTTGGATTGATTGATCATCGGTGTGACGGGCCAGATTTGTTGTACAAAAGTACATCTTTTTCACTGACATATAGATATGAAAATAAAATTAAATTCAAAACCACTTGTGTAGAGTCAAGTCATATTTCTATTATCGCTGCTTCAACAACCTGTGAGCAATGAAAAGATGGATATCTACGACCCTCCATTTCCATTCAGGCAATGCTGGGCCTTATATGATGGTGACGGCATGAAATGGATTGATTGCAGCAGGTAACGTGACGGCATGGGGTGCAACAACGGGGCGGCGCCTGATGCACCCGGGGTTGGGGGGCAGCAGGCGCCGCGCGCGTTGGAATATAGTGAAATAGTTAGGCCTCGATGTATTGCTTGATGTCGTCTTCGACGGTGCCTATTCCGCTCAGCCCGAAGTTGTCGACGAGCACCTTGAGCACGCCGGGCGACACAAAGGCTGGCAGTGTGGGACCGATGTGGATGTTTTTCACGCCCAGGTGGAGCAGGGCCAGCAGCACGATCACGGCCTTTTGCTCATACCATGCGATGTTGAAGAAGATGGGCAGCTCGTTGATGTCGTTGGCGCCGAATATCTCCTTGAGCTTCAGGGCCACCACTGCCCACGAGTAGGAATCGTTGCACTGGCCGGCGTCGAGCACACGCGGTATGCCGTCGATGTCGCCCAGGTTGAGCTTGTTGTACTTGTACTTGGCGCAGCCGCTGGTGAGTATCACCACGTCGTGGGGCAGTGCCTGGGCAAACTCGCTGTAGTAGTTGCGGCTGCGCATGCGGCCGTCGCAACCGCCCATGACCACAAACTTGCGTATGGCGCCGCTCTTGACGGCCTCTACAATCTTGTCGGCAAGGGCAAAGACTTGGTTGTGGGCAAAGCCGCCCACGATCGAGCCCGACTCGATCTGCTGGGGCGCAGCGCAGGTCTTGGCCAAGGCTATGACCTGGCTATAGTCTTTGTGCCCGTCGGGGCCGGTGGCTATATGCTTCCAGCCCGGATAGCCGGCCGAGTTGGTTGTGAACACGCGGTCGCGGTAGTTGGCTGTGGGTGTGGGGGGCACGATGCAGTTGGTGGTGAACACGATGGGACCGTTGAAGGTGGCAAATTCCTCCTTCTGCTTCCACCAGGCGTTGCCGTAGTTGCCCACCAGGTGTTTGTATTTTTTCAAGCGCGGATAGTAGTGTGCGGGCAGCATCTCGCCGTGGGTGTAGACGTCGATACCGGTGCCTTCGGTCTGCTCGAGCAGGTCTTCGATGTCCTTGAGGTCGTGACCCGAGATGAGGATGCCGGGGTTCTTGCCCACGCCTATGTTTACCCGTGTGATTTCGGGGTTGCCATAGGCCTCGGTGTTGGCCTTGTCGAGCAGGGCCATCACGTCGACGCCATATTTTCCCGTCTCGAGCACGGTGTCGAGCAGCTGCTGCATGGTGGCGTCGGGATTGGTGACGGTTGCAAGAGCCTTGTACATGAAGGCGATGATCTCGTCGCTCATCTGGCCCAGGCGGGCTGCGTGCTCATAGTAGGCTGCCATGCCCTTGAGGCCCAGCACAGTGAGCTCCTTGAGCGAGCGCAGGTCCTCGTTGCTGTTGCGCAGCACGCCCTCGCGACGGCCCTCGGTCTCGTAGTCGGCCTTCTCGCCGCCCCATTTCACCTCGTTGTAGTGGGGCAGGTCCACGCCCAGCTCTTGGGCGCGGGCCAGCAATTGCTTTTTCAGGGCGATGCCAGCGTCCACCTTGCCCAGGATGGCCTGGTCGTCGAAGTTTGCATTGGTAATGGTCGTGAACAGGGCATCTACCATGAAGGTTGCTGCCTGCTGGTCGATGGGCTCGCCTGCCTCGACGAGCGCATGCTCGATTGTTGCCACACCGCGCACCACACTGAGCAGCAGGTCCTGCCACCGTGCAGTTGTCGACGTTTTCCCACACACACCCTTGATGGTGCAACCCGTTCCCTTGGCCGTCTCCTGGCACTGGAAACAAAACATATCGTTTGCTGTAGTCATGTTACTTGTTTTTGAATTTCGGTTGCAAAGTTAGCACATCGGCCTTGCGCCCAGAGGTAACAAATGTTACTGCGCAATGTTAATGGCCCAAAAATTTTTCCCCCCCCCCCCCCCCTGCGACGATAGCATCCCGACCGAGCCACAGGCTCAGGCCGGGATGCCGGGAAGTTGTTGTTATAAAAAAATGTGTATCTTTTTCTGGGCTGTGCTCGCACATCGTCAGCGCTTGCGGTTGCGCACGCTGCGGGTGGCGCCGCCGCTGCTGCTCTTGATGCTGCGGGTCTTCACCTTGGTGGTCTTGGGCTTCGACTTGCTCTGGCTGCTGCTCTTGGCCTTGCTGCCGCGCTTGGTGCTGCTGCGCTTGCGGGCCGACTTCACGGTCGTCGACTGCTGCTCGTCATCGTCCTGGGTGGCCTGCTGCTCGTCGCCGTCGGCTTGGGCTGCCTTGGCTCTTTCGGCCTTTTCGCGGGCCTCCTTGGCGGCCATGAGCTCCTCGCGGTCGGGCACCCACAGGCTCTTGTCGAACTGGCGCAGCCGGGCCTCGATGCTGTCTTGGGCGTGATGATAGGCGCTGTCGTCGGGGAACTGCTGGCGCAGGGTCATGTTGCGCAGGTTTTTCACCTTGTAGATCTCGCCGCTGTACATGTTGAGCTTGAAGAAGTCGTCGAGGTTGTAGCGCAGCAGGTTGTTGTCGTCGTCGGTAAACACATACTGGCGTGCAATGTAGGGGCGTATGTCGTTCATCTTCACCCAGAACATGGGCCACTTCTGCATCACGCCATACTCGTCCTCGCGGTGCAGCACCGGGCACAGGGCCTCGACGCGCGACTTCATGGCGTTGCTGCGGGTGTCAAACTCCCACTTCTCGATGATGTAGTAGCTCAGCACCTCGCTGCCCGGAATGTCGGCGTTCTCGATGCTGTAGCGGGGGTGCTTCTCGGTGCTGCCCTTGGCTGTGGTGTAGAGGATGTGGAAGCGGTCGAGCATGTTGCTCACCTTGTACTTGTACTCGGGGGTGAACATCTCGCGGCCGTCGAGCCACTCGTAGCAGTCGATGTCGCCGTCGGCCACCAGGCGCATGATGATGTAGAACAGGCTCTGGCCGTCTTCGTTGGGCTCCTCGGGGTAGTACAGGGCGGGGTTCTTGCCCTTGGTGAGGTCGAGCTCTCGATACACGACCTTCATCCACTGCAGGTCGGCGTCGCTGGGCTCGTTTACCTCGTAGAACGATTGCTGGCGCTCAGAGATGGCCGAGTTGGTCTTCTTCTTGCCCTCGTCGCCGGCTTTCTTTCTCACCACCTGGGCTTGCGTGCTCAGGCCAGCCAGGGCTGCCAGCAGGGCTACGGTGATAATCTTGAGAAACTTCATATTTGTCTTAAAGTCAATTGTTTGCTGTCTGTTTTTTTTCTGTGTTAATTCACGATCACCTCCATGGGCGAGATGTCGCGCGTCACGCCATCGGGGCCGGTGGCCTTCACGCGCGAGATGTAGAAGCGCTTGCCGTGCTTCATGTTGCGCATGGCGGCGCGCTGGCGGTCGGAGAAGTTGGCACCGGCCGAGCGCTCGCTCATGGCGTTGCCCATCTGGTCGAAGAGCACCATCTCGAAGCTCACCACGCGGTAGTCGATCTTGAGCAGGTCGTCGTCGATGGCGGCATCGAGGCCGCGGGCTGCGAGCAGGGTGCCCTTGGCAAAGGGCTTGCCGCCCTTGTACTCCTGGGTGTTGCCCTGGGCGTCGCGCCAGGCGATAAACGGGGTGGGGTCGGGCAGCTTGCGCACCCTGAAGGTGGCACTGCCCACATTGGTGCGGGTGCCGTCGAGCTCGGCCGTGACGCTGATGGTGCACTCCTTGCCTATGGCACTCGAGTGGGCCACCCAGTGGTCGCCGCTCTTGACCAGGGTGCCGTTGGTCATGGTGGCCTGTATCGACTGTTGCGGCACGCCCGACACGGCTATCGACACGGGGTTGTCGATGCCGGCATAGAACACGTTCATCATCGTGGCCGATATCGAGGCCATGGGCTCGATCACGGTGTAGCTCGACTTGAACTCGCGCTTGGTGACGGTGCCGTCGCGGCCGGTGACCTCGATCCAGCCCGAGTAGTTGAATGTGCCCACCGAGCCGGTGCCCACCTCATAGAGGCCCTTGTTGTTGTTGAGCATGCTGCCGTTGACGTACACCTTGGGGCGCTGCATGGTGTCGACAGCCGCCATCACAATGCGGGCCGTGTACTTCTGGCCGCGCATCACGATGCGCGAGTCGGGCACCACAAAGGCTTCGATCGAGTTCACGCGCAGCTCGCCCGTGTCGAGGCCTGTGAGCAGCTGGTTGAGCAGCACGCCCTGCGAGAAGCGTATGTCGTTCTGCAGCTTGGAGAGCATGGTCACAGCTGCAATCGAGGGCATGTTTTCAAACATGCTTTCCTCCCATTTTTTCTTGCCGTTGTTGGTCTTTACCGTTGCTGTCGACAGGGCCTCCTCGATGCTCTTCTGCTTCTGGCCGTCGTTGAGCAAGCTCACGATGTAGTTGCGGTAGCGGTCGATGCGTGCGCGCAGCTCGGCTCCCTTCTTGCCCGTGGGCGGGAGCATGACCTGGGCGGCGGCGTCGAGGTTGTCTTGTGCCACGATGTGCTGCGGGTTGGCTTTGGGCCCGTCGCACACGCGCACGATGGCCATCTTGAGCGAGTCGATATAGTTGTAGAGGCTGTCGGTGACGTCGCACATGTGCTGGGCCTCGTAGAGCGGGGCCTTGTCTACCTTGGGGTACTTCTGGTACCATGCCTCGAGTTCGCCCAGCAGGGCCTGGTTGCGTGCCGTGAGCGTGCGGTTGGACCGGTCCAGGCCTTGCTGCACCTGGTTGAAGCCGTTGAGCACGTCGCTCGACACGTTGAGGGCAAGCATGGCGGTGAGGACGATATACATGAGGTTTATCATCTTCTGGCGCGAGGACATCTCGGCCATGCTTTGATTTTTGTGTACTGCCATTTATTTTATACTGTGTGTGTGCTACTGTTGGTCGTTGTTGTCGTCGTCGTTGAGGTCAACGCCGGGCATCGAGCCGCCCATGGGGCGGTACATGTTGACGGTCATGGCCTTGATCATCTTTTCATACACGCTGTTGAGCTGCTTCATGTAGCGGGCCATCTTCTCGGTCTCGTCGCAGTAGTGGGCGCTCTCGGCAGCCGACTTCTCGTACATGTCGCGTATGTCCTTCAGGCCGCGGTTCACGCGGTCGATCGAGTCGAGTTGCGAGCTCACGCCCTTGAGCTGTATCTCGTAGATGGTGTTGAGCCCGGCAATGTTGTGGCTCAGGCTCTGCATTTGCTCCACATAGCCCGTCGAGCTGTCTTTGATGCCCTCGCTGTTGTCGGTGATGGCCTTGTAGCTTTGCAACAGGGTCTGCGACACCTCGTTGAGGGCCGTCGTGGTCTTGTTGAGGCGTTCCATCTGCTCCGAGATGCCGGCCATCTGCTCGAGGTAGCGGCTGGTGGCTTCCGAGAGGTCGGCCATCTTCGAGAGTTGCTCGGTGGCGGCGCTCATGCGCTGAATGCTCTCGCTCAGCGAGGTGGTTTCGGCCTCGGTGAGCTGCAAGCCTTGGGGCAGGCCCACGGCAGCCTTCACCTGGGCCTCTTGCTCCTGCTGGGCAGCGGCGGCGCTTGCTGCCCCGGCGCCCACCACGATGCCCGCGCCGCTGGCAAAGTCGGGGCGGTCGTCGGGGTTGCCCGTCTCCAGCACGGGAAACACCTGCTCCCAGTGATACTGCTTCTGGGGGCTGTCGAAGGCGGTGAGGATAAACATGAGCACCTCGGTGCCCATGCCTATGGTGAGCAGCTCGTTGCCGCCTTGCAGGTGCAGGATTTTGAACAGGGCGCCCCATATCACCACGGCGGCGCCTATACTGTAAGCAAAGTTGAAGAAGCGCTGGCCCGAGTCGCCCGAGAGGAAGCGCTCGACAACGTTTTTGTATTTTTTGATTTTACCCATTTTCTTTATCGTTAAGCGGCGCTGTGCCGCGAGTTGAGATCATTGATGTTGTGATGTTGTTGTGTCGTCTCTTGAGTGGCCGTGAGCGGCGCGTCTCATTTCTTGCGCTTGGCCTTGGCGTAGCCCACCTTGGAGCGCACGCAGCGGAAGCCTATGTAGGAGCGTTGCTCGTTTTCATATTCCCACATGCGTATGTCGGAGCGTATGTTGTGGGCCACGTCTTTCCACGAGCCGCCGCGCACGATCTTGCGCGACATCTTGTAGGGGTCTTCCTTGGCCACGTTGTAGCGGTACTCGGGGTTGAGGTCGCTGGTCATCTTGTCGATGCTCTCGGTGTAGGCCGTCGAGGTCCACTCGCTCACGTTGCCGGCCATGTCGTAGAGCCCGAAGTCGTTGGGCTGGTAGGTGCCCACGGGCGAGGAGATGATGCTGCCGTCTCTCACGTAGTTGCCCTCCTGCGGCTTGAAGTTGGCATAGAAGCAGCCCTCGTCTTCGCTCAGCGGCATGTCGCCCTCCCAGGGATACTTGTTCTTGTTGACGCCTGCGCGGGCGGCATATTCCCACTCGGCCTCGGTGGGCAGGCGGTAGGGCTCGATGTAGACGCCCTCCTTGCCCAGCGACTTGCGCAGAAACTCGGTGCGCCAGTTGCAGAAGGCGTTGGCCTGGTCCCAGCTCACGCCCACCACGGGATAGTTGTTGTAGTTGCCGCTGGCAAAGTACATGCGCACGTAGGGCTCGTTGTAGGCGTTTTCAAAGTCGTTGACCCAGCATGTGGTGTCGGGGAAGATGTTCACAATATAGGTGTTGACAAAGTCGTACTGGCTCGAGAGCGGGCGCGTGATGGTTTGGCGCACGATTTTGCCCTCGTCGTCGATATAGGCAGTGTCCTTGCTGATGACGGGATTGCTGGTGGGCACGGCGTGGTCGGTGTTGTAGTCGCGGCGGGTGGGGTCGAGGCGGTTTTTGCGCTTCACGGCCTCGGTCATGTTGTACACCTCGTAGCGGTAGTTCATCTGCTCGGGGTCGAGCTCCTTGTTGCCGGTGATGGGGTTGGTGCGGTACACGCTCTCGATGGCGCGTTCCTCGTCCTCGCTGGGATTTTTCCAGGGTATGTTTTTGCTCCAGTCGAGGTGGGGCTTCACGGGGTTGCCCTCTTTGTCTTCCTCGATCTTGAAGTCCTCGTTGCCACCATAGGCGGGGTCGGCCAGGCGCTCGCGTATGATGGAGTCGCGCACCCAGTAGAGAAACTGCTTATACTTGGAGTTGGTGATTTCGGTCTCGTCCATCCAGAAGGCGTCGACGCTCACGCCGCGGGCCACCGAGTCGATGCCCCACAGCGAGTCGCGCTGGGCAGGGCCTTCTTTCATCGACCCGCAGTCGACCAGCACCATGCCATAGGGGGTGGGCTCGCTGAAGGTGGTGGCGCCTATGCCCGTGACTTCGCCGCCTTGGGTGTTGATGCTGCGGCGGCCCGAGAAGCACGATGTCATGATTGTGGTCATGAGCACTGCGGTCAAGATAATGATTAATGGCTTTTTCATATTCTACATTATTCGAATACTCTTATGTTTGTTTTTATTTTTGTCTCCTAAATCCAGCTTCACGTTGTAGTTGATAAACACCTCGTGGCTACCCGTGGTGGCCTTGCTGATGGCCGACACCGGATAGTCGTAGGAGTAGCCAAGAAAGAAGTTCTTGAAGTTGGCTCCCACCATGATGCTCACGGCATCCTTGTAGCGGTAGCCCACGCCTCCCGAGATGAACTTGTTGTAGCGGGCCCTGAGCGTGACTTCGCCTTGAAACACCTTGGTGTTGGTCTTGGCCATGACCGAGGGCTGCAATTCAAATAACGTGTTTTTGATTGGAATATTGCCGCCGGCCATAAAATAATAGGTGCGGCCTTGCTGGAACTCGTAGATGTCTTCCTCGTTGCCCTCGCTCTTGAGCTCGACACTGGGCTGGGTGATGTGGGTGACCGAGGCGCCGGCCCAGAAGTACTTGTGCTGGTAGTAGATGCCGGCGTTCATGTCGAAGGCGTTGCCCGAGACGTCGGTCTTGGGTATGGCATCGTCGTTGGCCTCGTGGGCGTTGTCGCCCGTGGGCATCACTATCTTGGAGCCCTTGAAGCTCTCGGTCACGAGCCCCACCTGCAGGCCCACGCTCAGGGTGCCCTTGAAGAGCTTCTGCTTGAAGGCAAGCTGGGCGCCGGCGTTCAGCCCCGAGTACAGACCCATGCTGTGCTGCTGTATCACGGCGCCTGTGGCCAGCCGCTTGCCCAGCAGCTTGAAGGGCATGTCGCCCAGGGCCACAAACGACAGCGGGGCGTGCTTGATGCCCACCCACTGGGCGCGGCTGCCGGCCACGATGTGGATGTAGTCGCTGTTGCCTATGGCCGAGGGGTTGTAGTAGCCGGGCACGGCCCAGTACTGGGTGTACTGGGCGTCGACTTGCGCCCGTGCGCCTGCCGGCAGCAGCGCTGTCAGCAGCAGGAGCACGAGTGCCGTTATGCCTGTATTTAGCTTGTTCACTGGTTGCACGTCATTCAAAATAGAAAGTTACCACCACCATGTTGTCCTTGATTTTGTCGACACTCTGGGTGAAGCGCATCATCTGCTCGTTGTCCTGCAGGTCGGGGCGGTCTTTCTTGAGCATGTTCTTGAGCCCGAAACAGAATTTCACCTCGGGGCAGAACTTGAAGAAGGGCAGGTAGAAGTCGCATCCCATGCCCACGGTGAGCATCACGTCGCTGTTTTTGAGCTGCAGCTGGTCGGGGCGGTCCTTGCTCACGTCGACCACGCCCATCACGCCGCTCGTGAAGTAGGGGCGGTAGTTGTGGCGCCGCAGTGCCGAGAACTTGACCTCTACGGGCAGCACCACGTAGGTCGACTTTATGTTCTGGCTCTGCCGGTAGTGGGTCTTGTCGGGGGCTGTGGCATCGCCCAGGGCGTTGATGTATTTCACCACCTTGTTGCCAAAGTACATGCCGGGCGAGAAGCGCAGGTTGAAGTGCTGCCCCAGGCGGTAGTCGGCCAGCACGTTGACGCTGAAGCCGGGCGAGTGGTTGGGCACGTCGGCATACCACTGCTCGCCGTCGGCGGTAGTGAAGCCGTTGTTGGTGATGTTGAGGTCCTGGAAGTTCATGCCTATCGAGAAGCCGAAGTGCAGCTTCTTCATGTCGGCATACTGGCGGTTGAGCACCTTGTCGTTGTCCTGTGCCATCGCTGCCGCCACTGTGAGCAGCAGCATCACCACGAGCGCGATATGTCGGGAATATTTACAATTCATTTCAACCTTTATAACGCATTTTTGCCACCAATATTGCCATGCCGCCCTTTTTTTCAGCCTTGCAGCTTGGCGGCGGCCCAGGCCTGGACGGGCCGGGTGAAGTAGCGGTGCATGAGCCAGGCCCCGCCCACGAGCAGGGGCAGCATGCCCACAGGCACCATGGCGTAGGCCTCGATGCCGTAGTGGCCCAGCACGGGAGCCACCAGGTAGTTGTACAGGCGACCGGCCAGGCCTTGCAGCAGGAAGAGCTCGAGGCTCATGCTGCCCAGCCACACAAGCGGCCGCCACGATAGCGCCCGCCCCACGGGACCTGGGTTGTCGTTGTTGAGCGCGTGCACAAGCACGAGCAGCGCCATGGGTATTTCCCATATTATGCTTTGGTCGTAGCGTGCGCCCAGCAGCTGCGGCCAGCACACGTCGATGGCCGTGAGCAGGGCGGTGAGGCCCACGGGCACCCACTCGGCCCAGTGCCCTCGGCGTGCATCCCAGCGGTGGCCCACGGTGTGGCACACGTTGCACATGACCATGCCCAGCGCAAACTCATAGACGCGCAGCAGGGGGCACACGTAGGCCCAGGCCAGCTCGCTCTTGCTCTCGATGCTGCCCATGGCTATGGCGTAGGGCACCATCAGGGCTGCTGCCGTGGCGAGCTGCCACTTGAGCGGCATGGCCTTGAGACCGCGGTACAGCAGCCCGTAGCACAGGTAGCAGGCCAGCAGGCTGCTCAGGAACCACGAGGGCACGTTGAACGAGAAGAAGTAGTCGCGCACCGGGATGAAGCATTGCACAAGCAAGGCGTTGGGCAGCAGCGCCGGCCAGTAGAGGCCCTTCTCGTGCACGGCAACCGTGAAGGCTGTGAACAAGGCCAGGCTGAGCCAGTGGGCAGGATACAGCCGCAATGCGCGCGAGGCCAAAAACCGGCCCAGCCCCCGCCCTTGCAGCCCTCGATGGGCGCGGCAGGTGAGAAAGCCGCTCATGATGAAGAAGCACACCACCCCTGCCATGGTGAGCTGCATGCACACGGGCATCACGCCGCAGTGAAACCACGCGATGCACAGCACAAAGATGCCTCGCCACGAGGTGAGGGGTGCGATAAGGCTCGAGGCACGCTCAGTCATAGATCGAGGTGTAGTTGTTTTGCTTGGTTTTGATGCCGCGCAGGCGGTAGGCCATGTTCACCACGGGCCTCCAGGCGGCAAAGAGCGGCACGCACAAGGCCAGCTTGGGCACCTGCAGCGGCCGGGCGCTCTTGTCGAAGGCGACGATGGCAATCGCCCACGAGGCCACGGCCAGCACGGCAGCCAGGATCACCACAACGGCGTTATCCCAGTCGAGTGCTACGGCCGCCACAAGGCATGCCACACGTGCATAGTTGAGCGTAGAGAAAAAGCCCTGTGCGATAAACGGCGCCCTGGTGGCCACCAGCTTCGAGGTGAAGTCGCGCCTCAGCTTGAGGCGGTTGTGGGCGCGGGCCACATCGTCGTAGTAGGCTTGCACCTGGCTGCCGGGGCTCAGCTCGAGGCGCGTGTTGCCGCCGTTGGCAATCTGGCTCACATACACGTCGTCGTCGCCCCAGCGCAGGTCGATACTTCCCGAGAAACCGGCGTTGTCAAAAAACACCTGGCGGCGGTAGGCCAGGTTGTCGCTCACGCCGCGGTAGGGCACGCCATCGACGGCGCTCAGCACCCATTGCCTGGCAGTGACCGCTGTGTCGTAGATGCGATAGTAGCGCCCAGGCTTCTTGTCGCAGCTGTAGTGATAGTGCGAGTAGCCCAGCACCACGTCGATACCGGCCACAAAGTTGCGTGCCAGCAGCCGCAGCCACTGGTTGCTCATCACGCGGCAGTTGGCATTGGTAGTGACAATGATGTCGCCCTTGGCAGCCTTGATGCCTATCATCAAGCTCAGCTTCTTGCGCGATAGCGAGCGGGTGTCGTCGGGCGAAAACGACAAGCGCAGGTTGCCGTAGGACTGCATCATCTCGCTCACCACGTCGCGGCTGTCGTCGTAGGACCCGTCGTCGACCACGATCACTTCATATCGCTCGTAGTCCTGCTCGAGCATGAGCGGCAGCAGCTGCTCGAGGCTGGCAGCATCGTTGTGGGCATAGACCACGACCGAGATGCTGGGCAGCTGCTCCTCGTCGAGATAGTCGCGAGCCGGCTCGTCGCGCTGCACAAAGCGTGCCAGCCGCCGCGCTTGCAGCCACTGCCACAGCCCGGTTGCCACAGTGAGCAGCAGTGCGCCTGCCAGAAGTATATATATGTAGAGGGGAATTGCTAACGAAAAATACATGTGTCGCGATAGTTGATGATTTTGTGTGTGCAAAATTACTGCAAGTCGAGCGAAATGCAAAATCGGGGGAACTTGTTTTTGATTTCGCACATGCTTCACGCCGCGCAAATTGCCATATAAGTGCGTGCACAGTGGCTGCGGCAGTTGGGTGTGCTTGGATTTTGCGCTTTCCCTTTTTTGCAATACCTTTGCAGGGCATTAGCGCTGTTTGTGGGCTTGTGTGCTTGCAATTCCAGTGGCGAGTCACAATAATTGGCACTTGGTCGGCGTTAATATGAAATAGCAATTGTAATCACCCAATGCATAATCAACACTTCGTCATGACTGAGAAAATACTTATCGCCCTGCTCGCCCTGCTCGCCCTGTGCGGCTGCTCTACAAGCAAGCAGGCCGAACCATCGCTTAGCTATTTCCCCAATTTGGGACAGGAGGGCACGCTCGCCGACGACAAGAGCGACTACTCGATACACATTGAGCCCGACGATGAGCTCATCATCAGTGTCACCTCGGCAGTGCCCGAGGCCACGGCAATGTTCAATGTGCCCAACGCCAACCCTGCTACCCGCGGCACTACCGAGACCCAGGGCAACGGCCGCTTGCTCACCTATGTGGTCGACCATGAGGGCAACATCAACTTTCCTGTACTGGGCGTGCTGCACGTCAAGGACATGACCACCTCCCAGGTCGAGAAGCTGATAAAGGACAAAGTGGCCGAGAAGGTGAAAGACCCCTACGTGCGCGTGCAGCTCACAGGCTATGGTGTGAATGTGATGGGCGAGGTCAACGCCCCGCGCCGTGTGTATATCGGCAAGGAGAAAATCACCCTGCTCGAGGTCTTGACCCTGGCTGGCGACCTCACTCAGTATGCCCGCCGCGACAATGTGCTGGTGATACGCACCGTCGACGGCAAGCGCACCTATCAACGCCTCAATCTGCAAGACAGCAGCATCTTCTCATCGCCCTATTTTTACATGCAGCAGGACGATGTGGTCTATGTAGAGCCCAACAAGATTAAAATCGACAACTCCAAGTACAACCAGTTCAACGCCTACAAGCTCACGATGGTGTCGACCATCGTGAGCATGGCAAGTGTGATCGCCTCGCTGGTGATTGCTCTTACAGTCAAGTAAAATACACTACTCATAGATATATATGGACAACTCATCACCCAATACCGCTCCCGAGTCGACTCAGGCAGCGGCATCAAGTTTCGATGCGGGCAAGCTCTTGCGCAAGCTGCTGCACTACTGGTGGCTTTTTGTGCTCTCGTTTGCAGCCTGCTTCGGCATCGCATTCTTCTACCTGAACGTCACTCCCCCGGTCTTTCTCATACGTGCCTCGGTGCTTGTGGGCGACGACGACGGCAGCTCGACAGCCAAGAAGGCATCGGGCGGCTTCGACATCTCGAGTATCATGGGCGGCGTGAGCGCCAACGTGCAAGACGAGATCATCGTCATGGGCTCGGAGAGCCTCGTGCAGCAGATGGTCGAGGAACTGGGCCTGAACGTGAACTACAGCGAGAAGCACGGCTTCATGAAGCACGAGCAGCACTATCGCAACTCGCCCATCGTGGTCGAGGCCCCCAAGGAGCTCTACGACACCCTGAGCACGGCGATGGTGTTTAAAATCAAGTGCGACAAGATGGGCAGGGCCGATATCAAGGTCAAGAAGAGCTTCTTCAACACACTGGTACATCTCAAGGGCGTGCAGCTGCCTGTGAGCGTGAAGACGCCCTATGGCATCTTCTCGGTGCAGAAGAGCAACTTCTACGTGCCCGGCAAGGCCTACAATATCACTGCCAGCGTGAAAGGCTACGTTTCCAAGGCCGAGGATTACATGGCCGATGTGGATGTGCAGCTTTATGCCAAGAAGTCGGACGGCATCTCGCTGGGTATCACCGACAGCAATGTGCAGCGCGGGCGCGATATCCTCAACACCCTCATGCGCCTCTACAATGAGAAGGGGCTCAAGGACAAGGATACCCAGGCTATCGCCACGGGCAAGTTTATCGACGACCGCATCAATCTCATCTATAAAGACCTGATAGGGAGCGAGTCGGAGATTGAAGCCTACAAGAAGGCCCACAACATGGTCGACCCCGAGATACAGGGCAAGGCTGTGATAGGCAAGCAGACGGCCAGTGAAAACGCTATCGTGGCCCTGCAGACGCAATACCGCATCATGAGCATGATACGCGACTTCATCGCCAACCCGGCCAACAAATACAACCTCATCCCCTTTGAGGCCGACTCGACGGCAGCATCGGGCTCGGTGGCGGCCTACAACCGACTCGTGACCGAGCGCATGCGCCTGGCCGAGTCGGCCAAAGACGACAACGCGGTGATGCACAACATCGACAAGCAACTCGCCGTGACCCGCGCCAATGTGCTGCGCGGCGTGAAATCGAGCATGCAGGCGCTCAACATACGCCTCGCTCAGGCCGAGAGCCAGGAAGCCGCTGCCAGCGACAAGATAAGCCAGGTGCCCACCACCGAGCGTGAGACCCGTGCCCTGTATCGCCAGCAAGGCATCCAGAACGAGCTCTACACCTACCTGCTGCAGAAACGCGAGGAGAACGCCTTGAAGCTGGCTTCGACCACGCCCAAGGCCAAAATCGTCGACAAGGCCTATGCCTCGTCCAAGCCCGTGAAGCCCAAGGTGCCCATGGTGCTCTTCCTGGCCTTGTGCATGGCTGTATTCATTCCAGTCACTATCATCTACCTGCTGCACCTGCTCAACACCAAGTTCAGCTCGCAAGACGACTTAGAAGAAATAAGCGCAGTGCCGGTCATCGGGCATGTGCACCACAACCGCCACAAGGAGGCCCTGGTGGTGCGTCAGGGCAAGACCTCGGCTATCGTCGAGCTCTTCCGCTACCTGCGCAACAACGTGCAGTTTATGCTCACCGGTCCCGAGGCCAAGGTCGTGCTCGTGACCTCGAGCACCAGCGGCGAGGGCAAGTCGTTTGTGAGCTCCAACCTTGCCGCCTCTTTTGCCCTGCTCGAGGGGAAAAAGGTGGTGCTCGTGGGCATGGACATACGCTCGCCCAAGCTGGCCGACATGTTGCACCTCAAGCCCCTGCCAGGGGTCACGAGCTACCTGGCCAAGAGCGACATGAGGCTCGACGAGATTGTGCAGCACATGCCAGGCAACGAGAGCCTCGATGTGATTGTGGCCGGTGCAGTGCCTCCCAATCCCTCCGAGCTGCTGCTGGGCGATCGCACCGGCAAGCTCATTGCCGAGCTGCGCGAGCGCTACGACTATGTGATTATCGACTCGGCTCCTGTGGCACAGGTGAGCGACACCTTCTCGGTGGCCGGCATGGCCGACGCCACGGTGTATGTGACCCGGGCCAACTACACCAAGCGCAGCATGGTGAAGCTCATGAACCGTCTCGTGGCCACCAAGCGCCTGGCCAACGTGGGCGCTATCGTCAACGACACCAAGCCCAGCCAGGACAACAGCTACGGCTACGGCTACGGGAAAAACGACGACGACAAGTGATGCTGAGTAGCTTAGTAGCGAGAGGGGGACTGCAATGAGCAATGACAAGGCTGGCATATATCAGCGGGTGCTGTTCACCGTGTTTTGGGTGATTGCCACCTTCGGCTTTGTCAACGACGAGATTCTGCCCTTCATCTCCAGTCTGCGGTCGCCGCTGTTCTTCCTGCTCGACTTCACGATTGTGGGGCTGGGTCTGCTCACGATGCGCGAGTCGCGGTGGGCGATGGTCTCGATAGGCATCTTCACGCTGCTCTCGCTGCTGGTGACCGTGATACTCAACGGCTACTCGCTGCTGTTCTACATCAACGGCTACCGCGAGTTTGTGGGCATTGCCTATTTCTTTCCCATCATGCGCTATTTCAACAATACCGAGGAGCGGCGTGCACGCTTTGTGCGTGCATTCGACAAGAACCTGTACATCTTCCTTGTGATACAGGCCTTGTGCATCACTTTTCAGTTTTTCAAGTATGGCGCAGGCGACCAGGGTGGAGGCTCGTTTGGCCAAAACTACTCGGGAGTGGTGTCGCTCTCGATCTATGCCGTATCGTTCTACTTGATGCAGAAGCGTGTAGACCGTAATGATTTCTTCAACAGCTTGTGGGCCAACAAGTCGCTCATCTTCTTGTTGTATCCCACGTTTCTCAACGAGACCAAGGTGAGCTTTTTGTTGCTCCCCTTGTACTTCTTCCTCTTGATGCCCATCGACCGCAAGATGTTTATGCGCATCGTCATCTCGGTGCCCATTGTGGCCGTTGTGTTTCTGTTGGGCGATATTGTATACTCCTCGCAGGAGAGCGGAAAGAATGATTTCTTGTCGAAGGAGTACCTGACCGAGTATCTCATAGGCGATATAGAGGACCCCGAGGGCGACGCCCAGTACAACCTTGAAGAGAACTCGGCCACCGACTTGCCGCGTTACCTCAAGTTTGTGCTCATGCAGCAGCTCGATGCCGAGCATCCGGGCCATGTGCTCACGGGCTTCGGCGTGGGTCAGTTCAAGGGCGGCAGCCACATGGAGCGCTCGTCGCTTGCCGATGAGTACGACTGGCTCTTCTTCGGCACCATGCCCTATGCTTTGCACGTCTACATCCAGTTGGGCGTGCTGGGCCTGCTGTGGATGGTGTTCAACTTCTGGGTCATGTTTACCGAGCATCCCGTGGGCTACGGCCGTCGCAACAAGAACCTGCAGCTCTTTTTTGTGCTTGTCGTGCTCATCGTGCTCGTCTACAACGAGGCGTTCCGTGGCCCCGAGTTCAGCTTCTTCTTTGCCTCGATACTTGCCACGTCGTGGCTCAAGACCGAGCCTGCCGCCGCGTCGCAATCGACTCCTGTTTTAAAACCAGCATAATATGAAAAAGGCGATAATGCTATTGTCGGTCATGTGTGTGGCCGTATCGTTGTTGTTGCTCCCGAGCCAGGTTGCGGCAAGCACCGTGACCCTGCGAGTGAGCCAGTTGCAAGGCAACCTCACGGCGGCCCTGCGCGAGCGTGCTGCCCACCTCGGCCCTGCCGACCACCTGGTGCTCTACTTCGACCGGGCCGGCACGTTTACCATCGAGGGCACGGTTGAGTTTGCCTGCAATGTCGAAATCAAGGGGCTGGGCGTGAAGAAAACCACCGTCGTGCTCGACAACGGCACCGACAGGGCCGGCTTCAAGGCTTTCTTCGACGATACCTTTTTTAAGGTGAGCGCCAGCACGAGCCAGCCCCTGGCTGTGTCGATACACGACCTCTCGGTCAAGCTCAAGGACCACAACGGAATATGGTGGGATGGCGCCGAGAAGTATGCCTTCAAACTGTGCAACTGCGCCCCGGTGAGCATCGAGCGCTTCAACTGCACGTTGCGCAACGCCGTGTGCACCAACGTTGACCTGCGCGCCTGCTCCAATGTGACCGTGCGCAACTGCACGCTCACCAACTACAACAATTGCACTACGGGCGGCGTGCTGTGGCTGCGCGGCCAGATGCACGACATCGACATCAGCGCCAACACGTTTTACAAGTATGGCAACGACGAGTGCGTAGCCTTCTTCGGCGCCGATGCCCCTGTGCCGGGCGACATCAAGCGCTACAACATAAAGGTGGCCGACAACGATTTCTACTATGTGAACCGCGGCAATGGCCCTGCCGACTTGGTAGATGGCGTGTTTTTTACCTATTACGTCGGTACCTCGACCCCGGCCACCGTTGGCTGCGCGAGCAGCAACGTCGACATCTCGGGCAACCGCTTCTACATGCAAGGCTTGTGCCACACCATCATGGGCATCACCTTCAGCGAGCGCGACACCCACAACAATGTGGTGATTGCCAACAACTATATCGAAAACAGCCCTGTAGCAAGCGACCAGAAGATTAGGCATTGCGACTACGAGGTCACCGACCTCAACGCGGCACGCATTCCCATCACGTTCAGCGGCAACACGACCGTCAACAATGCGGCCTTTGTGGCCCCCTGGGGCGCCTCGGGCTACTGCCACCTCATGGTGCATGGCGGCGCCATCGTCGACCTGGGCAAGAGCTCGCTCACCGACAATGTGGCGACCAGCAGCCTCACTACACAGCGCCTGGGGTGCCGACTCCTGAGCTTTGACAACGCAGGCGGCACCGTCAACATGACTGGCAACTCTTTCTCGGGCCTGGGCATGCTGGCCTCGATCGACTATGGCGACGGCATCGACGGCAAGGTGACCATCAATGCCGACAGCAACGTCTTCACGGGCGACACGCGCATCTATTGCCGCAATGTAAAGACGGTCGACCTCAACTTTGTGGGCAACACCTTCAACAGCACCACCAGCAACTTCTTCCTGCAGGAGTTTGCCCAGCAGGGCTCGCTGGTCTTCGACGGCAACATGGTCAACACGCCGGGCAACGGCCAGCTCATGACCCACTGGGACAACAACGACAAGGCTGCCCGCCGCTTCAACAAGCTGCAAGTGCGCAACAATGTGTTTACGGGGGTCGACGGAGAGCGCACCCTGCTCCAGCCCATCACCAACGTGCGCTCGCGCAGCGTGGCCGGCAACGTCTATCGTTGAAAGTGCACTGTTGCATAATAAATCCACCCTGGTTGCGTTAATATTAGAACGCTTAAGATTTCCCGACTATGGCTCAACGTGTTTTACTCGTCAACAAGTTCTACTATCCCCGTGGCGGCGATTGTGTGGTCACACTCAACACCGAGCGGTTGCTGCGCGCCCACGGCGTCGATGTGGGTGTGTATGCCATGCAGTATCCCCACAACGTTGAGTCGCAGTTTTCCCGCTACTTTGCCAGCCAGATTAGCCTCGATGGCGGCCTTGGCGCCAAGTTCAAAGCCCTGAAGCGCATTATGGGCCTGGGCGACATCAAGCGCTCGATGGCTCGCGTGCTCGACGATTTCAAGCCCGATGTGGTGCACCTGCACAACGTGCACAGCTACCTGTCGCCCGTGGTGGCCCAGATGGCCCACAACCGCGGCATCAAGGTGGTGTGGACCCTGCACGACTACAAGCTGCTGTGCCCGGCCTACACCTGCCTGCGCGAGGGCAAGCCTTGCGAGCAGTGCTTCGGGAGCAACAAGCACCCGGTGGTGGAGCACCGGTGCATGAAGCGCTCGATGGCAGCCAGCGTCGTGGCCTGGGCCGAGGCCAAGCGCTGGAGCCGCGCAGTGCTCGAGAAGTGTGTCGATGCCTGGATATGTCCCAGCCAGTTCATGGCCCGCAAGATGGAGCAGGGCGGCTTCGACAGCGGCAAGCTCAAGGTGCTGTGCAACTTTGTCGACCCACTGAAGCTCGAGAAGTTTAAGGCGCAGCACGAGCAGCCGCGCGACGACTTCTACTGCTATGTGGGGCGCCTCTCGGCCGAGAAGGGCGTGTCGACACTGCTACAGGCTGCTGCCCTGATGCGGCGCGAGGTGCGTGTGGGCGGCTCGGGCCCGCTCATCGACGAGCTGCGGCACGATTTCTCGTCGTTCCCCAACATTCACTTCCTGGGGCAGCTCGATGCCCAGGGCGTGAGCGACCTGCTGGGCAGGGCGCGCTTCTCGGTCGTGCCCAGCGAGTGGTACGAGAACAACCCGCTCAGCGTCATCGAGTCGCTGTGCTCGGGTACCCCGGTGGTGGGTTCGCACATAGGCGGCATCCCCGAGCTCATCGTCGACGGGTGCGGGCTCACCTATCCTTGTGGCGATGCCAAGGCCTTGTGCGATGCCATGCGCCAGGCTTGGAACACCGGCTGGGACCACGATGCCATCAAGCACCGGGCCATCGAGCGCTTCTCGCCCGAGGCCCACTATGCACAGCTGCAGGCCATATACGACGGTTGATCGCCTCTGGGGCCATGCGCTGAGCAACACGCCAAGAGAGAAAATAATGCGGGCGGCTTGGAATGAGCATATTGCTTCCAAGCCGCCCGTGCTGTTTTGTATAGGTACCGCGATGCTACACGTTGAAGCGGAACACCACAATGTCGCCGTCTTGCATCACGTAGTCTTTGCCCTCGATGTGCATCTTGCCGGCCTCTTTCACGGCCGTCTCGCTGCCATAGTCGATGTAGTCCTGGTACTTGATGACCTCGGCCTTGATGAAACCGCGCTCAAAGTCGCTGTGTATCACGCCGGCACACTGTGGCGCCTTGCTGCCCTTCTTGAAGGTCCAGGCGCGCACCTCCTTGGGGCCGGCCGTGAGGAAGGTCTCGAGGTTGAGCAGGGCATAGGCACTCTTGATGAGGCGGTTCACGCCGCTCTCCTTGAGCCCGATCTCGGCCAGAAACTCCTGGCGCTCCTCGTAGGTCTCCAGCTCGGCAATCTCGCTCTCGCTCTCGGTGGCGATGACCAGCACCTGGGCATCCTCGTCTTTCACCGCCTCGCGCACGGCGTCGACATAGTGGTTGCCGCATGCAGCGCTCGCGTCGTCGACGTTGCACACATAGAGCACGGGCTTGTTGGTGAGCAGAAACAGGTCGTGGGCAATCTTTTCCTCCTCCTTGCTGTTGAGCTCCACCAGCCGGGCGCTCTTGCCCTGCGAGAGCACCTGCTCGTAGCGCTGCATCACCTCATATTGCATCTTGGCCTCGCGGTCGCCGGCCTGCGCCTGCTTCTGCACGCGGCCTATGCGGCTCTCTATGGTCTCCAGGTCGCGCAGTTGCAACTCGGTGTCGATCACCTCCTTGTCGCGCACGGGGTCGACTGTGCCGTCGACGTGGGTCACGTTGTCGTCGTCGAAGCAGCGCAGCACGTGAATGATGGCATCGGTCTCGCGTATGTTGGCCAGAAACTTGTTGCCCAGGCCCTCGCCCTTGCTGGCGCCTTTCACAAGGCCGGCAATGTCGACAATCTCGACGGTGGTGGGCACGATGCGCTCGGGGTGCACAAGCTCGGCCAGCTTGTTGAGGCGATCATCGGGGACGGTGATCACCCCCACATTGGGCTCGATGGTGCAGAAAGGAAAGTTTGCCGATTGCGCCTTGGCGTTCGACAAGCAGTTGAACAGAGTGGACTTGCCCACGTTGGGGAGTCCCACAATACCACATTGAAGTGCCATAAATGATTGTATTTTTTTGAATTCCGACTGCAAAGGTACTGCAACCCGAGCGCAAAACCAAACTAATTGTCCCGTAATTTCACCTGCCCCGCGTCTCGCTCCAGCCGGCACCACACCTCACGTCGTGCTCTCGGGTTCAAGTGAAAGGACCAGGGGGACAAAAAAAAACGGCACCCCGATGCCTGCCTTTGCATTGCGGCCATCGGGGTGCCGGTGTGATTGCTATAGAAATGGTCAAAATTCCAGGATGAGGGCCTCGCGGGGGGCGAGGTTGTAGTCCCGTGTCAGGTCCACGATCTTGCCTGTGGGCACGTCGCGGGCTGTGGTGGCGCCCTCGATGACCTCGGCATAGCGGTTAACGCTCAGTGTGGCTGCCTTGCTGGTGCCGTTGAGCACGGTCATCACTTTCTTGCCCTGGTAGCGCCGGGCGACGACATAGACGCCGCCATAGGGGCAGAATTGTGTCATCGTGCCTTTCGTGATCACGTCGTTGTGCTGGCGCCAGTGCAACACGGCGCTCAGCCAGTCGAACATGTCGTTTTCCTGGGCCGTGCGGCCCTCGCGCGTGAAGCAGTTGCGCTTGTCGCCGGGGAAGCCGCCCATGAAGTCCTTGCGCACATTGCCGTCGGTGACCTGCTTGGTGCCGTTCATGAGCACCTCGGTGCCGTAGTAGAGTTGCGGTATGCGTTTCACGGTGAGCAGCAGGGCCAAGGCCTGTTTCAGGGCATTCACGTCTTTGCCGTCGGCCAGGAAGCGGTCGGTGTCGTGATTCTCGATAAAGGCCATCACGTGGCTGGGATCCTTGTAGAGGTAATCGTAGACAAAGCTGTTGTAGATGCGGTTGTAGCCTTTCCACCAGCCGTCGGTTTCCTCGTTTTTGGCCGAGTCGAGTTTCTCGTAGAAGGAGAAGTCCATCACGGTGGGCAGATAGCTGTTGTCGTTGCTCAGGGGGGAGTCCTTCTGCCATGCGGCGGTGTAGGCAGGCTCGGTGACCCAGGTCTCACCCACCACGTTGAAGTTGGGGTACTCGTCGTTGAGGCGCTTCATCCAGCGGGCCATGGGCTGCTTGTAGGCATAGGGATAGGTGTCCATGCGTATGCCGTCGATGCCCACGGTCTCAATCCACCACACGCTGTTCTGTATGAGGTAGGTCATCACGTGGGGGTTGTTCTGGTTGAGGTCGGGCATGGTGGGCACAAACCAGCCCTCGAGGGTCTCTTTCTTGTCGACCTGGCTGGCATAGGGGTCCATGACGGGGGTGAGCTTGTAGCTCGTCTGCATATACTTCTGATAGCCGGCGGGCCAGTTGAGCCAGTCCTTGGCGGGCAGGTCTTTGAGCCAGGGATGGTAGAGGCCGCAATGGTTGAATATCATGTCCATCACCACCTTGAGCCCGTGCTGGTGGGCCTGGGCCACGAGCTGCTTGTACTCGTCGTTGGTGCCAAAGCGGGGGTCTACCTTGTAGTAGTCGGTGGTGGCATAGCCGTGATAGGTGCTGAAGGTGCCGTTCTCGTCGGGGCTGTTGTTCTCGAGCACTGGAGTGAACCACAAGGCGGTCACACCCAGCTGGTCGAAGTAGTCGAGGTGCTGCTCTATGCCTTTGAGGTCGCCGCCGTGCCGCAGGCTGGGTTCGTTGCGGTTGCAGGTGTAGGGTTGCATGCCTGCGAGCTGGTCGTTGCGCGGGTTGCCGTCGGCAAAGCGGTCGGGCATGAGCATGTAGAGCACATCGGCAGCGGTGAAGCCCTGGTGCTGCTCGCCGCTCATGGAGCGTGCCTTGAGCTCATATTTCACTGCCTTGCGCTTGCCGTTGTGGCTGAAGTTGAGCGTCATGGCCCCGGGTTGGGCGTTTTTCACGTTGAGATACACAAGCAGGTAGTTGGCGCTCTCCACGTTGACCACGCTGTCGATGCTCACGCCCGGGTAGTTGGTAGTCACCTCGGCACCCTTGATGCCCTTGCCGTAAATCATGAGCTGCAGCGAGGGGTCGTTGAGGCCGGTGTACCAGTTGGGCGGGTCGATGCGGTCGACATCGACGGTGGCTGCACCGGCTGCCATAGCTGTCATTATCATTGCCGAAAGAAGTATTTTTTTCATCTTTATTTTGTTTGTCTTGTGATTGTGAATGTGTTTCTTTTGTTACTGGTGCATGATCAATGCCGATTGGGGGGCCACCTCGACGGCCGAGCCGTTGAAGGTGCCCATGCCGCCGGCATCGATCTTGCCGCCTGCTGCCACCACGGTGTACCAGCCTTGCGGCACCTCGACCCTGGCCGGGGTGTTGCGGGCATTGAGCACTACATAGATGTTGTTCCAGTTGTCGCCGCCGGCGTGGTCCTTGAGGCAGAAGGCCACCACGCAGTCTTGCGTGGGCAGAAACTCGAGGTGGCGGCGCACCAATTCGGCCTCGCCCAGCCTGAAGGCCGGGTGAGCCTTGCGCAGGGCCAGCAGCTGGCAGTAGTAGTTCCACACTTGCGGGTGCAGCAGCTTGCCGTTCCAGTCGAGCTGGTTGATGCTGTCGGGCGAGTTGAAGCTATTGTGCACGCCTTTCTTGTCGCGCATCATTTCCTCGCCGCTGAGCATGAAGGGCACGCCCTGCGAGGTGAACACGGCCGTCTGGGCCAGCATGTCGAGGCGCTCCAGCTCGTCGCCGGCGATGCCAGGCATCTCGGTGCGCAGGCGGTCGACGAGGCACATGTCGTCGTGACAGCTCACATAGGCAATCATCTGGGTGGGCTGCAGGGCCCAGGGCTGCTTGCTGTAGTTTACCTTGCTGTAGTCGACTTGCGGGTGGGCGATGCAGCCGGCGATGCCGGCCTTGATGCTCTCTTCCTCGCCGGCGATGCCTGCCAGGAAGGCGCCCTTGTGGTCGTCGTTGAAGGGTCCGCGCAGGGCGTCGCGCATCTCGTCGCTGAAGGCGGCTATGCCAGGCATCTTGGGCACGTTGGCCTTCACGCCCAGCTTGCTGGCGGGCAGGGCGCATGAGCCCGCACTCCAGCCCTCGCCGTAGATGAAGATGCCGCTGGGCAGCTCGTGGCGTATTTTATTCATGGTTGCGATGTCGTGCACGCCCATCAGGTCGAAGCGAAAGCCGTCGATGTGGTACTCGTCGACCCAGTATTTCACACTCCTGAGCATGTAGTCGCCAAAGATGCCCTCGCTCTTGGTCTCGTTGCCGCAAGCCGAGCCGTTGCTGTAGCTGCCGTCGGGCAACTTGCGGAAGATGGCGTCGGGCATCGTCTTCTGGAACGAGTTGCCCTCGATGCTGAACATGTGGTTGTAGACCACGTCGAGTATCACCTTGATGCCGGCTCGGTGCAGGGCCTGCACCATGAGCTTGAACTCGCGTATGCGTGTGGCAGGGTCGGCGGCGTTGGTGCTGTAGCTGCCCTCGGGCACGTTGTAGTTGACTGGGTCGTAGCCCCAGTTGTATTGTGGCACATCGGGCTTGCTCTCGTCGATAGAGGCGAAGTCGAACGACGGGAGCAGGTGCACGGCGTTCACACCCAGTTGCTTCAGGTGGTTGATGGCCCACGGCTCGGTCAGCGCCAGGTACTTGCCTGGATACTGGCTCGACTGCCGCTTGACGTGGATCGCGGTGTCGAGATTGATGTTGCGGGCTATCGAGAAGTCGCGGTGGTGCAGCTCGTAGATCATGAGGTCTTTGCCGGCAATGTCGGGGCCGCGGTCCTGGGCCCAGCCCTCGGGGTCGGTGTCGCGCATGTCGACGACGGCGCCGCGCTGGCCGTTCACGCCCACAGCCTGGGCTTCGGGTCCAGGGCACTCGCCCAGGAAGTGCTGGCCATATTTCACATCGAGGGTGTAGAACTTGCCCTTGAGGTCGCCCTTGAGTGTGGCCTCATAGGTGGCCAGCTGCCCCTGCTTGTGGCCCACGCGTTTCATCTCGACGGTTTTCACCGCCTTGCCGCCTGTGCCCTGGTTGTAGATGCGCAGTACCACGGCCTTAGCACTGGGCAGGGTGTGGAGCTTGAAGGTGGACTGGCGCGGGGTGTAGACGACGGGCTGCCCCGTGGCAGCCGTTGTCGCAAGTAAGGTCATGAGCGCTGTGAGTAATAGTTGTCGTAGTTTCATGTGATGGGTGTTGGTTGAGGATTGCGGTTGAATGTGTGTGCGCGCTTCCAGAGCGTTGGGCTACAAGCGGCCGCTCTGGGCGATGAGCTTCTTTACCTTGGCATTGAAGCTGTTGTCGGCCATGAGCTGCTCGATGCTCTTGTGCATGCGATAGCGCCAGTAGTAGCGCGGTATGGCAGGCACATTGATGCGCTCGTCGTTCTCGTCGGCCAGCCGCTCGTCCTCGTCGATAGCCGTCCAGTCTTGGAATGAGAGCAGGCACAGCATCGACGGGCAGTTGAGGTGATTGGCCACGACCTGCTCGGCAAGCCACCCGGGCATGGGGTGGGGAGCTGGGCCTTGCTTCCACAGTACCTCGTTGTAGTATTCCTGGGCAACGTTCCAGTCCTCGTCCCACCACTGGCGCATGGTGGGCATGTCGTGGGTCGAGATGGTGCTCACCGAGCGGTAGGGATTGTTGGCCAGCACGCCAAATTTCACGTGATTGTCCTTGGGCATCGACTGAATCTCGAGGCTCAGGATGCGCAGCTCGTTGATGACCCAGGGCACGCACGCTGGCACCATGCCCAGGTCTTCGGCACACACGAGCATGCGGGTGGCCTCGACCAGCTTGGGCAGCTTCTTCATGGCCTCGCGGTACCAGAAGTCGTTGTTGCGGCGGTAGAAGTAGTCGTCGTAGAGCTTGTTGAAGGCAGCCTTGTCGCTGTCGTAGAGCGACTCGTAGACGAAGGCGTGCTGCACGGCGATGCGCGGGTGGAACTTGTAGGGATCCTTGCGGTCGCGCACAAAGAGCACGTCGGCTGCCAGCGACATGAGCGCTGTGCACAGGTTCTTGTCGTCTTGGCTGTCGCGGCCCTTGAAGGCCTGCTGTATCTTGCGCTGGGTGTCGTAGTCGGTTTTCAGGCGGTAGCGGTCGCCCCAGGTGTGCTCCAGGTATTTCTCTTTCACCTCGCCGGCGCGGTCGTGGAAGGTGCGCTCGAGCGACCAGTCGGTGATGAAGGGCTCGGTGAAGTAGTCCTGGAAGTGGAGGCCGTAGCCCTCGATCTGCTCGCGGGTCATGCCCAGTGCCGGCGAGAACTGGCCCAGCAGGCCGCTCACGGCATCGATGGGAATCTCCCAAATGCGGAAGAAGCCCAGCACGTGATCGATGCGGTAGGCGTCGAAGTACTGTGCCATCTTGGTGAAGCGTCTCACCCACCAGGCGCAGCCGTCCTTGAGCATCTCGTCCCAGTTGTAGGTGGGGAAGCCCCAGTTCTGGCCGTCGGTGGCAAAGGCGTCGGGCGGGGCTCCGGCCTGGCCGTTGAGGTTGAAGTAGCGGGGCTCAACCCAAGTCTCCACACCGTCGCGGCTCACGCCGATGGGGATGTCGCCCTTGAGTATGACGTGGCGCTTGCGGGCATAGTCGTGGGCCTGGCGCATCTGCTTGTCGAGGTTGTATTGCACATAGTACCAGTAGGCCACTTTCTTGTACTCGCTGGTGCGGCTGTTGGCCATGGCGGCGCGCAGGCTCTCGTCGAAGGTGCGGTGCTCGGGCCACTTGCCGAAGCTGGCTGTGCCGTAGAGGTCGCGATAGTGGCAGAAGGCTGCATAGGGCACAAGCCACTGCTTGTTGGCCTCGAAGTATTGCTTGAAGTCGGCCGTTTTCATGGTCTTGGCGCCCTCTTGCTTGTAGAGCTCTTCCATGTAGGCCAGCTTGGCCTGGTTCACGCGCTCGTAGTCGATTTTGGGCAGCGCGTTGAGCTCGGCCTGCAGCTTGCTGTAGTGCTGGCGACGGCTGGCGACGGCCAGCTGCGGCAGCTGCCGCAAGTCGATGTATTGCGGGTGCAGGGCGTAGATGCTGACGCAGTTGTAGGGGTAGCTGTCGGTCCAGGTGTGGGTGATGGTGGTGTCGTTGATGGGCAGCACCTGCAGGGCCTTCTGCCCGGTCGAGGCCACATAGTCGATCATGTGCTTGAGGTCGCCGAAGTCGCCCACGCCGAAGCTGCCTGCCGTCTTGAGCGAGAACACGGGCACCACGGTGCCGGCGATGCGCCAGTCGCCTATGGGGAAGCCGGCTGTGGGCAGCTCATAGACCACGCAGTCGCCCTTCTTGAGCTCGGGCAGCGTCACGGTGCGGTTGCCGTCGACTTCCCACAAGATGGTCTTGTCGTCGCGGTTGCTGAAGGCTACAAACTTGAATTCTATCACGTTGCTCTTGAGCTGGCTGGCATCGAGCACGGCCACCCACTCGTTGCGCGAGTGCTCGGCCATGGCTATGGCCTTGAGCACCGACCAGCTGCCCAGCGCCTGCCCGCTGCCCACCAGGGCAAGGCGGTCGCCGGCGCGTAGCTGCGGCGCGCACACCTTGAGCATCACTGTAGTGTCGTAGTCGGTGGCCGGCACGGTCACGGTGTCGCGGTGTGCCAGGCACTCGGTGATGGCCGAGCTGTAGTGGTAGCTGTCTTGGGGAATGTCGATCCAGTGGTCGAAGATGGTGACGCGCGTGGCCTTGCTGGCTGCCAGGTCGAGCAAGTGGCGCTTGCCTGCCCACTCGTGACGCTCGAGGCGGCCGTCGCACTCCACGCTGTAGTAGTATTCTATGCTCCTTGCACTGTGAGCAGCCGGTGCCAGGGTGGTCTCGCACGTCCATGTGTGGCCGTTGACGGTGGTCATTGCATGCTTCGAGACGTTGCCGCCTGCCCCCACGATGTTCAACACGATTTCCTCGCCGAAATAGGTGTTGTAATCCAGATAAAATTTCAGTTTCATTTATGTTAGTGTATTATGAGTTCGATTAACCATGTAAAATTACAAAACAATACTCGTTCATTGATAGCCAACCTATTGAAATGTGGGTGAATAAACAATGCAATCGTTTGCATCTTGGGTGGGCGTCGTCCCCAGGTGGGGCTGGCCGCAGGCCACGGCACAAAACAAGCAGCCCACGACCTCATGTCGAGGCCTTGGGCTGCTCAGTGGTTATGCATGCGCGGCCGCGGTGCGGGCCGCGGGCAGTAGCGCGATCAGTCGCTCAGCTTGGCGCACAGGAACTCGCGGTTGAGACGCGCAATGTTGCTCAACTTGATGTTCTTGGGGCACTCCGAGGCGCAGGCACCAGTGTTGGTGCAGTTGCCGAAGCCCAGCTCGTCCATCTTGGCTACCATGGCCTTGACGCGGCGCTTGGCTTCGACCTTGCCTTGCGGGAGCAGGGCAAACTGGCTCACCTTGGCTCCAACAAAGAGCATGGCCGAGCCGTTCTTGCAGGCTGCAACGCAGGCGCCGCACCCGATGCAGGTGGCGCTGTTCATAGCCTCGTCGGCTGCTTCCTTGCTGATGGGGATGGCGTTGGCGTCGGGGGCGCCGCCGCAGGCAAAGCTCACGTAGCCGCCGGCCTGCTGAATCTTGTCGAAGGCGTTGCGGTCAACCATCAAGTCCTTGATGACGGGGAAGGCGGCCGAGCGCCAGGGCTCTACGGTGATGGTCTCGCCGTCGTGGAAGCGGCGCATGTAGAGCTGGCATGTGGTGGCGCCTTGAGCCGGGCCGTGCGGGTGGCCGTTGATGTAGAGCGAGCACATGCCGCATATTCCCTCGCGGCAGTCGTGGTCGAACATGATAGGCTCTTCGCCTTTTTCGATGAGCTGCTCGTTCAGGATGTCGAGCATCTCAAGGAATGAGGTGTCAGTGGGGATGTCGTCCATGTGGTACTTCTCGAAGTGGCCTTGCTCTTTGGGACCTGCCTGACGCCAAATTTTAAGATCAAAACTTATATTTGCCATTGTTGTTTGTACTTTTTTAGTTGCGGGGCCGTGACGGCGTTGTGTGCCGCCCCGTGCCACTCGCTTGCTTGTCACTTAAAATTAATTCTTATAGTTACGTGTTTGAACCTTGATAGCCTCGTAGTGCAGAGGTTCCTTGATGAGAGTAGGCGCCTTCTCGTCGCTGCCTTCATATTTCCAGCAGGAGACGTAGAAGTAGTTCTTGTCGTCGCGCTTGGCCTCGCCTTCCTCGGTCTGGTACTCCTCGCGGAAGTGACCGCCGCAGCTCTCGTTGCGACTCAGGGCGTCATAGGCGATGAGCTCGCCCATGGTGATGAAGTCGCGCAGGCGCCAAGCCTTGTCGAGCTCGTTGTTCATGCCTTCCTCGGTGCCGGGCACAAAGACGTTGGTGTCAAATTCCTTGCGTATTTCCTTGAGCTTCTTGAGTGCGGTCTCAAGGCCTTCCTTGGTGCGGCCCATGCCCACATATTCCCACATGATGTTGCCCAGCTCGCGGTGTATCGAGTCGACCGAGCGGTTGCCGTGGATGTTGAAGATGTGGTCGAGATCGGCCTTCACGTCTTGCTCAGCCTTGTCAAACTCGGGCGCGTCGGTCGAGATGCGCGGCCACAGCGACTGGTCGGCCAGGTAGTTTTGTATCGTGTAGGGAAGCACAAAGTAGCCGTCGGCCAGACCCTGCATCAGGGCACTTGCACCCAGACGGTTGGCGCCGTGATCGCTGAAGTTGCACTCGCCGATGGCGAAGAGGCCCTTCACCGAGGTCTGCAGCTCATAGTCGACCCAGATGCCGCCCATGGTGTAGTGGATGGCGGGATATATCATCATGGGGTTGTAATATTTCACGCCGTTGATCTCGTTGGCGAGCTCGCCGGGGTTGACGTCGGTGATTTCCTCATACATGTCGAAGAGGTTGCCGTAGCGCTGGCGCACCACATCGATGCCCAGGCGGTTGATGGCCTCGCTGAAGTCGAGGAACACGGCTTGGCCGGTGTTGTTCACGCCATAGCCCTTGTCGCAGCGCTCCTTGGCGGCACGGCTGGCCACGTCGCGTGGCACCAGGTTGCCGAATGCCGGGTAGCGGCGCTCCAGGTAGTAGTCGCGGTCTTCCTCGGGAATGTCGCTGCCCTTCTTGGAGCCTTCTTGCAGAGCCTTGGCGTCTTCAATCTTCTTGGGCACCCAGATGCGGCCGTCGTTGCGCAGCGACTCCGACATGAGCGTGAGCTTCGACTGCTTGTCGCCGTGGCGGGGTATGCAGGTGGGGTGAATCTGCACATAGGCAGGGTTGGCAAAGTAGGCGCCGTGGCGGTAGGCTGCCATTGCGGCCGAGCAGTTGCAGGCCATGGCGTTGGTCGACAGGAAGTAGGTGTTGCCATAGCCGCCAGTGGCGATGACCACAGCGTGGGCGCTGAAGCGCTCGAGCTTGCCGGTGATGAGGTTCTTGGCGATGATGCCGCGGGCACGGCCGTTGACGATCACGATGTCGTGCATCTCGTAGCGGGTGTACAATTTTACCTTGCCCATGTGTATCTGGCGGTTGAGCGAGCTGTAGGCACCCAGCAGCAGCTGCTGGCCGGTTTGACCCTTGGCATAGAAGGTGCGGCTCACCTGGGCGCCGCCGAAGGAGCGGTTGGCCAGCAGGCCGCCGTACTCGCGGGCAAAGGGCACGCCCTGTGCCACGCACTGGTCGATGATGTTGTTGGACACCTCGGCCAGACGGTACACGTTGGCCTCGCGGCTGCGGTAGTCGCCGCCTTTCACGGTGTCGTAAAACAGGCGGTAGACCGAGTCGCCGTCGTTCTGGTAGTTCTTGGCTGCATTGATACCGCCTTGTGCAGCGATCGAGTGAGCGCGGCGCGGCGAGTCTTGAATGCAGAAGTTGAGCACGTTGAAGCCCAGCTCGCCCAGCGTTGCGGCTGCCGATGCGCCGGCAAGGCCAGTGCCTACCACGATGATGTCGAGTTTGCGCTTGTTGGCAGGGTTCACCAGGCGCTGGTGTGCTTTATAGTTGGTCCACTTCTCAGCTACAGGACCTTCGGGAATCTTGGAGTCGATTACGGGCTGAGCAGCAGTTGTTTTTTCTAGTTCCATTTTTCTTAGTTTGAAATTTTAAAAGTTAATACTCAGCTTAGGGTTAGAAAGCACAGTCCCAGGTGAGATAGATGGCTGTGAAAGCAAAGAGGATGAACAGGATGGTTGCCCACCACATTGCACAGGTTTTCCAGCGGCCTATCCACTTGTCGCCAGCAACGCCCAAGGTCTGGAATGCGCTCCAGAAGCCGTGGGTGAGGTGGAACCACAGGGCTGCAAAGCCAATGAGATATACCGGCAGCACCCACACGTGCTTGAATACCTCGTAGAGGGCATAGTGCCCCGAAGTGTAGGGCTCGATACAGCTCTCGCCGCCCATGTTGTTGATGAGCTCGGGCAGCTGCATCTTGGCCCAGAATTGTACCAGGTGAAGAATAAGGAAGCACACCACAATAAGACCTATTGCAAACATGTTCTTGCTTTGCCAGTCAACTTCTTTCCAGCTCTTGGACACGGCATAGCGGTCGTTGCCGCGAGCCTTGCGGTTTTGCAGGGTGAGCCAGGCTGCATAAATGAAATGGATGGCGATGGCCAGCGCAATCACGGCACTGCCCAGGACTGCATACCAGTTGGCGCCGAGAAACTCGCACACTGCGTCATATCCGCTGGGCGAAAAGACGGCGACAACGTTCATCAGCGCATGAAAGGTCACAAATAGGACTAAGAAAAGACCGGTGACACTCATCACCACTTTTCGTCCCACACTTGATTTTGTTAACCACATAGTAGTTCTGAATTAAGTTATTAAATTTGAATGAATTGTTGTTTAATATTTCTTCTGTTTTTTTTCTGTAATGGTGCTATCGGTGCCTTGTGAAGGACTATAGCTGCACTATGTTTTGCAAAGTTACTTTGAATAAATTGCACTTGCAACAAATCGCGAAAAAATTCTTTATTTCCCCCCTTTTTTCGGTCAGTCGGCCAGTGGTCTCGTGCCTGGCCGGCGCCACAGGTATTGTGCCGTCTGCACCAGGCTGCGCAAGGCAAGATAGGTCACAAAGGCGAACCACAGCGCCTGGTTGCCCATCGAGCGGGGCAGTGCGGCATAGAGTGCGAAAAATGCCGCCACGGCTACAGCCACGGCCAGTGTCATGGCACGCGTGCGGGTGAGACCTATAAACACGCCGTCCCACACAAAGGCTGCCATGCCGGCCACGGGTATGGCGGCACACCACCAGCGGTAGTCGACACTGGCGGCGACCACGCGGCTGTCGCTGGTGAGCAGGCCGAAGATGCTGCCCGGCACGGCGGCATAGAGCGTGGCGCACAACACGGTGAGCACGGCTGCCCACCCGAAGAGGCGCAGCACGCAGCTGTGCAGCCGCTTGCCGCGGTTCATGCCCCAGTACTTGCCCACAAGGGCCTCGCCGGCCATGGCGATACCGTCCATAAAATAGGAGAAGAGGGTGAAGAGCTGCATGATGAGGGCGTTCACTGCCAGCACCATCTCGCCGCTGCGTGCTCCCACTGCCATGAAAAACAGGTTGAGCACCATCATGAGTGTGGAGCGGGCGAAGATGTCGCCGTTCACCTTGAAAAAGCTCCACAGCCCGCCGCCCCTCAATGCTGTGTGCCAGCTCATGCGCGAGAGCAAACCGCGATGCTTGTGCCGCAGCAGCCACCAGCAGTAGAGCAGGCCTGCCCACTGGGCGGTGACCGTGCCCACGGCGATGCCGGCAAAGCCCAGCTTGAGGCCGTACACGGCCAGCAGGCTCACGGCAATGTTGAGCACGTTGACGCCTATCGAGATGACCATGGGGCTGCGCGAGTCCTGCATGCCCAGCAGCCACCCCTTGATGCTCATCATCATGAGCGTGGGCGGCGCTCCCCACACACCTATGTAGAAGTAGATGAGGGCAAGTGCCCGCACGTCGTCGCCCGGCCCTATGACCCACAGCGCAGCCCGCTGCAACGGCCATTGCAGCGCGATGATGAGCACCCCTATGGCAAGTGCCAGCAGGGTGGACCGCTGCAGGATGGCCGCCTGCATGCCCGTGTCGCGGCGGCCGTAGGCCTGGGCTGTGAGCCCCGAGGTGCCCATGCGCAGGAAGCCGAAGTTCCAATACAGCAGGTTGAACATCATGGCGCCCACCGACACGGCCCCGATATAGAGCGCGCCGCGGCTGGCGTCGAGGTGGCCGGCAATGGCGGTGTCGAGCAGTCCCAGCAGCGGTATGGTGACGTTGGTCACAATGGCGGGCAGGGCGATGCGCCATATTTCGCGATTCAAGCCCTTGGTCATGTGTGATGCAAGAGTTTCTGTTTCAAGTAGCGCGGCAGGAAGGAGAGGTGCCGCACGATGGTGGGCACGGTGCCGTAGTAGTGGCACATGATGTGGTAGCGCTCTTTGAGCGAGGCCTTGTGGTGGGCTGTGGTGGTGCCCTCCTCGAGGAAGCTCACTACAGGCTCGGGGCCCAGGTAGGCATTGTGCTGCGAGCGCTTGAGCACCTTGATGCACCAGTCATAGTCGGCGCTGTAGCGGTAGCGCAGGTCGTAGCGCGGCACAATCTCGCGGCGGGCCACAAAGGCCTGGTGGCACACCAGCATGCCGCGGGCAAAGTCGCGCCAGCCCAGGCGGTCGGGCGCCGTGAGATGTCGCATGCCCACCACGCGGCGGCTGGCGTCGACAATCTGCGTCTGCCCGTAGATTACATCGGGCCCGGCGGCTGCCAGGGCGGCCATGCGCTCGAGCGAGCGGGGCGTGGCCAGGGCGTCGCCGGCATTGAGCCATATCAGGTAGCGGCCGCGTGCCAGGCCTATGGCCTTGTTCATGGCATCATATATCCCGTGGTCGGGCTCGCTCACGATGCGCGTGCCAGCAATGCCGGCGTCGGTCACGAGCTGCAGGGTGGCGTCGGTCGAGGCGCCGTCGACCACCAGGTATTCAAAGTCGCGGCACGACTGCTGCTGCACGCTCTCGAGGGTGGGGCCTATGACCCTGGCGGCATTCCACGCGACCGTGACAATGGAAAATGTGGGTTGGTGTTCCATATCGTGCAAAGGTAAAGCCCTTTTTCCATAGTTGAAAATATTATTGTAATTTTGTCGTTGACATAATGAAAGGGAATTGCCGGCAAGTGCTTGCATGTTGCCAGGCGCAATGATATAAACTTTTTTTTTGGAAATTATGGCATCAAAACTTTGGGAAAAGACTGTTGAGCTCAACCACGACGTTGAGCGTTACACTGTGGGGCGTGACCGCGAGATGGACATGTACCTGGCTCGCTACGACGTGCTGGGCTCGATAGCCCACATCACCATGCTCGAGAGCATAGGCCTGCTCTCGGCCAGCGAGCTTGCCACGCTCACTGCCGAGCTGCGCCGCATCTATGCCGACATCGAGGCAGGTCGCTTCCACATCGACGAGGGCGTCGAGGACGTGCACAGCCAGGTCGAGCTCTTGCTCACCCAGCGGCTGGGCGACGTGGGCAAGAAGATACACTCGGGCCGCTCGCGCAACGACCAGGTGCTGGTCGACCTGCGCCTGTTCACCCGCAGCGAGATTGAAGACCTGGTGCATCACATCACGGCACTGTTCAAGACGCTGCAATCGCAGAGCGAGCGCTACAAGCATGTGCTCATGCCCGGCTACACCCACTTGCAGGTGGCCATGCCCTCGTCGTTTGGCCTGTGGTTTGGCGCCTATGCCGAGTCGCTGGCCGACGACCTGACGGTGCTCAAGGCCGCCTACGACGTGGTCAACCGCAATCCCCTGGGGTCGGCTGCCGGCTATGGCTCCTCGTTCCCGCTCGACCGCGAGCTCACGACCCGCCTGCTGGGTTTTGCCTCGGTCGACTACAACGTGGTCTATGCCCAGATGGGGCGTGGCAAGACCGAGCGCATCGTGAGTGCTGCCATTGCCAATGTGGCAGCCACAATCTCCAAGCTGGCCTGTGACGCCTGCATGTTCAACTGCCAGAACTTTGGTTTCATCAAGCTGCCCGACGAGTTTACCACGGGCAGCAGCATCATGCCTCACAAGAAGAACCCCGATGTGTTTGAGCTCACGCGTGCCCGTTGCAACCGCTTGCAGGCATTGCCCTACAGCATCACGATGATAACCAGCAACCTGCCAGTGGGCTACTTCCGCGACTTGCAGCTCATCAAGGAGGAGTTTCTTCCCGAGTTTGACGAGGTCAAGGCCGTCATTGCCATGGTCGATGCCATGATGCGGCAGGTGCAGGTGAACGAGCACATCCTCGACGACCCGCGCTACGACCTCATGTTCAGCGTCGAGCAGGTCAACCGGCTGGCAGCGGCCGGCATGCCCTTCCGCGATGCCTACAAGAAGGTGGGTCTCGACATCGAGCAGGGCCGCTTCAAGGCGGTGAAAGAGGTGCACCACACCCACGAGGGCAGCATGGGCAACTTGTGCAACGACCGTGTGGCAGCGCTCTATCGCGCCACGCTCGAGTCGTTTGACTTCGACACCTATCATCAGGCTTTCGACAAATTGCTGGGAAAATGAAAAATACAATTGCAATGGTGCTGCTTGCACTCATCGTGTGCCTCGCTCCGGGATGCGACAAGGTCGACAACAAGACGGTGTCGGGCTTCCAGGTGCGCATCAACTTGGGCACCTATGCCTTGTGGAACACCTACGGCGTGAGCGGGGTGGGCGACTACAACATGTTCAACCGCGGCAAGGGCTTGCCCCACAACTTCCCCTACAACGTGAATACCTACACAGGCTATGGCGGCGTGCTGCTCATCATGGGGCTCGACAGCGGCACGGCCAGCTACATGCCGCTTGCCTACGACCTGGCCTGCCCGGTCGAGCGCGATGCGGGGGTGACCCTGAGCATCGACCCCGACAATCTTGAGGCCGTGTGCCCCAAGTGCAAGTCGCGCTACAACGTGCTCACCGGTGCCGGCGGCCCCGTCTCGGGCCCGGCGATGCAGCGCAAGGTGGGGCTCACAACCTATGTGGTGCGCTCCACGGGCAGCAGCGGCGGCTACATCATCACGTCATATTGAGCTTTAAAGCATCGACAGCAAGAAGAAAGAATAACGACAGCAAGGCCGCGGTATCCAGTTTGGACCGCGGCCTTGATTGTTGCGCTTATGACAAGCGATGTATGCGTGTGTGTAATTTTGTGCAGTGGCGATAAAGTCTTGCTTGTGTCGTGTTATGCCTTGACGCGGCAACCGCTCATGCTTGAGTGCTGTGCTTCTTGGTCGTGATGGCAAAAACGCACAGGGTGGCAATGACCAGGAATGCGGCAGCTGCCAAAAACATGTGGTCTTGCACAAAGACGCCTGCCTCCTTGTGGCACACAACTGCCATCACCAGGCCGCCGGTGGCTGCGGCAATGATTTGCGGCAAGCATATCGTGCAGTTGAACAAGCCCAGCACAGTGCCCATGCGGCTGCTGCCCTCAAAGGCGTTGGTCACAAAGGTGAAGGGCATGGCCAGCATGGCTGCCCAGGCAAAACCGATGAGGATGAAGGGCACAAAGAGCAGATAGGCATTGGCGCAATAGGGCACCAAGGCAAAGCCGATGGCTCCGATGAGCAGACTCAAGGCATAGGCTGCCTTGGTGCTCTTGAACTTGGGAAGCACGAGAGCCCAGCACACGCTGCCCACGGCCTGCACGGCAAAGAGCACACCCACCCAGTTGCCGGCGTCCTGATAGGCGCGGCTCGAGGTGTCGAGGGTGTGCCACACGGTGTGACCAATGGTGCCGCCAGTGTAGGTCCACATGTAGAGGAATGCCGCCCAGCAGAAGAATTGCACCAGCCCCACCTCGAAAAATACTTTCCAGGCGCCTTGGGGCTCCTTCACGTGAACCTTGCCCTTGGCGTCCTCTACGGTGTCCTGGTATTGGACATATTCCTCGGGCGGCATTTCGCGCACATGGGTCACGGTGTAGATGACGCACAAGATGAGAATGGCAGCCCCGATGTAGAACGACCATATCACCGAGTCGGGCACCACGCCCTTGGGCGCTTTGTTCTTGATGCCTATCCATGTGAAAAACAGCGGGAAGATGTAGCCCACAATCGAGCCTGCATTGCACAGGAAGGATTGTATGCTGTAGGCCTTGGCCTTCTGCTGCTCGTTGACCAGGTCGCCCACCATCATCTTGAAGGGCTGCATGGCCATGTTGATGCTCGTGTCGAGAAACATGAGTGCGACGAGACCGAAGGTCATGGCAGTGGCCACCGTCATGCCAAACGAGCCGGCATTGGGCAGCAGGCACATGACGATGACGGCTACCAGGGCGCCGATAAACAGGTAGGGGATGCGGCGCCCGAAGCGGCACCACGTCTTGTCGCTGAAGAAGCCCACCAGGGGTTGCACAATCATGCCCATGAGGGGCGGTAGTATCCAGAAATAGCTGAGCGAGTGCGGGTCGGCACCCAGCGTGGCAAAGATGCGGCTCACGTTGGCGCTCTGCAGTGCATAGGCGATCTGCACGCCAAAGAAGCCGAAGCTGATGTCGTAGAGTTGTCGCGACGACAAGTTGGGTTTGGTTTTCATTATCTTGAATTTGTTTTTTTTTGTTTCTTGATGGTTGGGGAGAGGGGGCACACGGCAGGCTTGCCGCGGGCGGCGGCGTCAGTGTGCCGACAGCTTGAACACAATCACCTGCTCATATTCCTCGCCAGGCTTGAGCACCTGGCTGGGAAAGTTGGGGTGGTTGGGCGCGTCGGGCATGCCCTGGCACTCGATGGCCACGCCGTCGTAGTCGTTGTAGGGCCGGCGGGCGCCCTTGCCAGCCGGACTGTCGGCCAGATAGTTGCCTGTGTATACCTGCACAGCCGGCTGGGTGGTGAGCACCTCGAGCTGCCGGCCGCTCTTGCGGTCGACGAGCAGGGCCACCTTCTTGAGCTGCCCCGGGTGCCAGTCGTCGACCACCCAGCAATTGTCGTAGCCCTTGCCGTAGTGCAGGGCGGGGAAATCGTTGTCAATATTTTTTCCTAAGGCTTTGCGCGATGTGAAGTCCATGGGAGTTCCTGCCACTGGAGCGATCTCGCCAGTGGGAATGAGGGTGGGGTCGGTGGGCAGATAGCTGGAACAGGCCAGCCACAGCTCTTGGTCGAGCACGCTGCCGCTGTTCTCGCCAGCCAGGTTCCAGTAGGTGTGGTTGGTGAGATTGACGACGGTCGTCTTGTCGGTAGTGGCCTTGAGCTCAAGCCTGAGCTCGCCCTCGTCGTTGAAGCTGTAGCGTGCCGTGGCCACCAGGTTGCCCGGGTAGTGCTCGTCGCCGTCGGGGCTGTGCAGGGTGAAGGTCACGCCGCTCGTGTCGTGCTGGCTGTGCCACAGCTTGTGGCTGAAGCCCTCGGGGCCGCCGTGCAGGGCGTTGGGGCCGTTGTTGATGGCCAGCTGGTAGGTCGTGCCCTCGAGCGTGAAGCGGCCTCGGGCTATGCGGTTGGCATAGCGGCCCGGCACCTTGCCGGCGCAGGGGCCGTCGTAGAAATAGTCGGCCGGGTCGGCATAGCCTATGACCACGTCGTCGAGCCGGCCCTGGCGGTCGGGCACGACGACGCTCACCACTCCTGCTCCCACGCTCGAGAGCTTGACGCTTGCACCACGGGCATTGGTGAGCGTGTAGAGTGTGATTGCACCATGAGGCGAGTCGATGGTTTCCCTCGTTATCTTCATTGCATGTATCGATTTTAAGTCTCGGTTAAAAAGTTGTATAGGCAAAAATACAAACAATCGGGCGACCCGTCAAGCAATTGTACCCCTCAATGTTGTTGTGTTTTGATGCAATCGTTTTCATAATGCGGGCTTTGCCAAAAAATCGTGCAGCATGAGTTGGGCAGGTGGAGAATAAACTGTAACTTTGTTGAAACTTTGCGGCAATGAACAGAGATTGTCTTGTATGGGGGACCATGTCGTTGCTGGGGCTTGCAGCCTGCAGGGCTGGCGGCGCCCCGGCGCCCCAAGTGCAGGCGCAGCAGGTGCGCCCCCGTTTCTACAGCCCGGCCGACACGGCTGCCGCGCAGCCTGCCGGCCAACTCTACTCGCCTCGCTCGCTCATCATCATGTACGACGGGCCTCGGGGCAAGAAAAGCTTGCTCAAGGCGGTGAAAAAATACGGCGCGCGCCTCATGTATGACTATACCATCATCAACGGCGTGGCCATCGAGTTGCCCGAGGGGAGCGATGTGCATCGGGCGCGCGCCTGGTTCCAGAAGGTGAAAGGCGTGGTGAGTGTGAACTACGACCGCATCTACCAGCTCAACAGCACGGCCCCGGGCCCGCAGTAGCGGCTAAAGAAATGCAATGGTGAGTTTAATTTTGCGCTTTCGCACAAAATCATTAAATTTGCGCAAACGTTTCGAACTAAAAACAACTATAACTAAATCGATTAACATAAAAGTAAATGATTTATCCAGTATTTACGCCTGAAGAGGCTGCCGAGTATGTGCAGAATGGCATGACCATCGGCGTTTCAGGCTTCACAATCCCAGGCAATCCTAAGGTGATTCCTCCTGCAATCGCAAAGAAGGCTGTCCGTGAACACGAGGCTGGCCGTGAGTTTAAAATCAACTTGCTCTCGGGTGCCTCGAGCAACGACTACACCGACGGTGAGCTGAGCCGTGCCCATGCCATCAACATGCGTGCACCCTACCAGTCGTCGTCGGAGTTGCGCAAGCGCATCAACGCCCACGAGCTCCACTACGACGACCGCCACCTGAGCGAGATGGCCCAGGAGTTCCGCTACGGGGCATGGGGCAAGATGGATGTGGCCATCATCGAGGCCCAAAGCATCACCGACGACGGCGAGATCGTGCTGGGCACCGCTGTGGGCAACTCTCCCACATGGCTCAAGTATGCCGACAAAGTGATGATCGAAATCAACAAGCAGATACCCGAGTCGATACGTGGCCTGCACGACATCTACCTGCCGCTCGACCCGCCCAACCGCCGCGAGATACCCATCTACTCGGCTCACGACCGTGCCGGCGAGCCTGTGGCCCACGTCGACCCCAAGAAGGTGCTGTGTGTGGTCTACAGCGACATGCCACTGGGCAAGGAGAGCAAGTTCACTCCTGTCGACGACACCACCCGCCGCATCGGCCAGAACGTGTGCGACTTCCTCGTCAACGAGATGAAGCAGGGCCGCATGCCCAAGTCGTTCCTGCCCATCCAGAGCGGTGTGGGCAACATTGCCAATGCCGTGCTCGACGCTCTCGACCAGAGTACCGACATACCGCCCTTTGAAATGTACACCGAGGTGGTGCAAGACAGCGTGATGAAGCTCCTGCTGAGCGGCCGCTGCAAGTTTGCCTCCACGTGCTCTATGACCTTCAGCCACGAAGCCATGATGGAGTTCTTCGACCACATCGACAAGCTGCACGACAAGCTGCTCATGCGCCCCAGCGAGATCAGCAACAACCCCGAGGTGATACGCCGCATTGGCGTGATATCGATGAACACGGCCATCGAGTGCGACATCTTTGGCAATATCAACTCGTCGCACATTGGCGGCACGCGCCTGATGAATGGCATAGGCGGCAGCGGCGACTTCACCCGCAATGCCTACACCTCGATATTCCTGTGCCCCTCGATCAAGAAGGACGACACCATCTCGACCATCGTGCCCATGGTGACCCACGTCGACCACACGGTGCACAGCGTCGACATCATCATCACCGACCAGGGTGTGGCCGACCTGCGTGCCAAGGACCCCATCCAGGCTGCCGAGGAAATCATCGAGCATGCCGCCCACCCCGTGTACCGCCCCTTGCTGCGTGAGTACTTGAAACTCTCCAAGGGTGGCCACATTGTGCAGAATCTCGACTATGCCCTGTCGTTCCACCGCGCCCTGCTCAAGGACGGCGACATGCGCAAGGCCGACTTCTCCAAGTTTCTTGCCGACGACAAGTGATGGCTTGCTTACAGGTTGAAGCAGCAGCCGTCAGCCTATGATATATACTCAACGTGCCGCGCCACAGGACCCCATGCTCCCTGGTGCGGCATGTTGCGTCTTGACAGCATTTTTTAAGGTGTGAGCGGTATTTTTAGACACAATAGTTGCAATATTGAATAAAAATTGTCACCTTTGTAACGCGAGCTTACGCATTGTGTTTTTTTCTAAAACGATTCCAAGTATGAAATACTACATGCACATCGGCGGCCAGCAAGTGGGCCCCTATGAAGAAAACGAGTTGCCGAGTCACGGCCTCACGGCCTCGACGATGGTGTGGCGCGAGGGCATGCCCGACTGGGTAGCAGCCAGCCAGGTGCCCGAGTTGAGCCACCTGCTGCCCCCGAGCCAGCAGCCTCCCAGCTACCAGCCGCAACCAGGTTACGGGCCGCAGCAGCCTTATGGCGCCCAGCCTCCCATGCCCGACACCTACATGGTGTGGGCCATACTGGCGACGTTGCTGTGCTGCCTGCCGTTTGGCATTGTGAGCATTGTCAAGGCCTCGCAAGTGAGCAGCCTCTACAACCAGGGACGCTATCAGGAGGCCGTGGCAGCCAGCGAGGCAGCCAAGAAGTGGGCTATATGGAGCGCCATTGCGGGCGTCGTGCTTTCGATCATTGGGTTTTTTCTCGGCTTGTATAGTAGCTTGGCAGGCTTTTGATTGAAAAGTACCCATTCTGTCGATATTTAAGTGAACACATTCTATATTGTTAGGTGAAATGAAATACTACATGCACATCGGCGGCCAGCAAGTGGGCCCCTATGAAGAAAATGAGTTGCCGAGTCACGGTCTCACGGCCTCGACGATGGTGTGGCGCGAGGGCATGCCCGACTGGGTGGCAGCCAGCCAGGTGCCCGAGTTGAGCCACCTGCTGCCCCCGAGCCAGCAGCCTCCCAGCTACCAGCCTCAGCCAGGTTACGGGCCGCAGCAACCTTATGGCGCACGGCCTCCCATGCCCGACACCTACATGGTGTGGGCCGTGCTGGTGACCGTGTTTTGCTGCCTGCCGTTTGGCATTGTGAGCATTGTCAAGGCTTCGCAAGTGAGCAGCCTCTACAGCCAGGGGCGCTATCAGGAGGCCGTGGCAGCCAGCGAGGCAGCCAAGAAGTGGGCCATTTGGAGCGCCATTGCGGGCGTCGTGATCTCGATCATGGTCATCGTACTCCAAATCGTGGGTATTGGATTGCTGGGCACTGCAGCGCTTGCAGGCTCCGACTTTTAGTCTTGCATTGATGCCCCTTCAACACGTTTTGATACTACAAAGTGAACGATGAAATACTACATGCACACAGGCGGCCAGCAGCTGGGTCCCTTTGAGGAGAGCGAGCTGCCGAGCCACGGCCTCACCGCCTCGACGATGGTGTGGCGCGAGGGCATGCCCGACTGGGAGGCAGCCAGCCAGGTGCCCGAGTTGAGCCACCTGCTGCCCCCGAGCCAGCAGCCTCCCAGCTACCAGCCTCAGCCAGGTTACGGGCCGCAGCAACCTTATGGCGCACGGCCTCCCATGCCCGACACCTACATGGTGTGGGCCATACTGGCGACGTTGCTGTGCTGCTTGCCGTTTGGCATTGTGAGCATTGTCAAGGCCTCGCAAGTGAGCACCCTCTACTATCAAGGCAACTATGCCGAGGCACGTGCAGCCAGCCGAGCTGCTCGCAATTGGGCTATAGCGAGTGCCGTGAGCAGTGGTGCGATTGTGCTGGTCTATGTGGCAGTCTTTTTTGGTACCGTACTCATCGGGCAACTGTAAATGATGTATCTTGAATTTAGCTAAATAATAAATAGAAAAAATAGAGTAACACGGGAGATAGAAGAAAAATGAAGTATTACATGCACATCGATGGGCAGCAGCTGGGCCCTTTTGAGGAAAACGACCTGTTGAGTCACGGCTTGCAGCGGTCGACACTGGTGTGGTGCAAGACGATGAGCAACTGGGCTCCGGCCTATCGGGTGCCGGCCTTGATGCAACTGCTCTATCCGCCAGTGCAGAAGCGGGCGGCAGGCACGCAGCCAGTAGCCACTCATGCAGCCCCGCGCGCAAAGCGGCCTGCTCAGCAACCCAAAGTCATGACCGCGCCACGACCCAAGCGTCGTGCCCCTCGACCTGTTGAGGTGTGGCACCGTCCTGCTACCGACACCTCGCTCACCTACAAGCAGGCCTTGACGTCGGCCATGCGCCACTATTTCGACTTCAAGGGGCGGGCTCGCCGTTCCGAGTACTGGAAGTTCCTCCTCATTGTGCTGCTGGCCAACCTGGTCACGGCCATCATCGACTGGAACCTGGGGCTCACCTTCAAGCACCACGGCATCACGGGCTCTATCGTCTCGCTACTGCTGCTTGTGCCCATGGTGTCGTCGGGCGTGAGGCGCCTGCACGACATGGGCCAGAGCGGCTTGAAGCTGCTGTGGGTGCTGCTTCCCGTCGTGGGTTGGGTGATGGTGCTCAACTGGCACTGTCAGGACTCGCTCAAGGAGAAAAACCGCTGGGGCAAGTCGCCCAAGTACTGAGCCGCCCCCTCACACATGGCGGCAGCGCTCAAAGCTGTGAACAGGCCAACTGCAAAAAAAACAAGTGACTTCCTCATCGCTATCGGGGAAGTCACTTGTTTCAATACCGTGTCACTTGGCAGCTACTGCCCGAAGAATCACCTATAAACCTTCGAGGTAGATGTGCTGCCGGTGGTGTGCCGCCTGCAATGCCTGAGGGCGACACACACACGCAATCCTCAGTCGACGATGAGCATGGCGTCGCCGTAGGCGCCAAACTGGTATTTCTCTTTCACTGCGGTCTGATAGGCGTCCATCACCTGGTCGTAGCCGCCGAATGCTGCCGTGAGCATGAGCATCACGCTGTAGGGCATGTGGAAGTTGGTGACCAGGGCATCGGCAGTCGAGAAGTCGTAGGGAGGGAAGATAAACTTGTTGGTCCAGCCGCTGAAGGGCTTGATGTGGCCGTTCATGCCCACGGTGCTCTCCATGGCGCGCAACACGCTGGTGCCTATGGCGCATATCTTGCGGCCGGCATCGCGCGCGCTGTTCACCTCCTCGGCCAGCTGCTCGCTCACCTCGAGCTGCTCACTGTCCATGCGGTGCTTGGTGAGGTCTTCCACATCGATGTCGCGATAGCTGCCAAGGCCGATGTGCAGGGTGAGGAAGCGGGCGTCGATGCCCTTGATTTCCATGCGTTTCATGAGCTCGCGCGAGAAGTGCAGACCGGCGGCCGGAGCCACGACGGCACCCTCGTTGCGGGCAAAGATGGTCTGGTAGCGCTCTTCGTCCTCGTCCTCGGGCTCGCGCTTGATGTAGTAGGGCAGCGGGGTGTGGCCCAGGGCAAAGAGGTTTTGCTTGAATTCGTCGTGCGGCCCGTCGTAGAGGAAGCGCAGCGTGCGGCCGCGCGAGGTGGTGTTGTCGATCACCTCGGCCACCATCGAGTCGTCGAGCCCGAAGTAGAGCTTGTTGCCTATGCGTATCTTGCGGGCCGGCTCCACGAGCACGTCCCACAGCTTGTGCTCCTCGTTGAGCTCGCGCAGCAGGAACACCTCTATCTTGGCACCGGTCTTCTCCTTGTTGCCGTAGAGCTTGGCGGGAAACACGCGGGTGTCGTTGAAGACAAACATGTCTTTGTCGTCGAAGTAGTCGACGACGTTGGTGAAGGTTTTGTGCTCGATCTCGCCAGTCTTGCGGTGAAGCACGAGCAAGCGGCACTGGTCGCGCAGTATCAACAGTTTGCCTGTTTCTGTCTTAAATTCCAAGGGCTTGGAGGCAATGAGCTCTTGGGGAAGGCTAAAACCGAATTCAGAGAGTTTCATATAAAAATATAAATACGTGTGATGTTGTTTTCCGTTTCTTTTTTTTACAGTTCGCCTGACGGCGATTTCAATTGCGACACGCGAGCCTGCTTGGCCTGCTCGCGGGCGCGCCGGGCTGCCTTGATGGCCGCCATGCGCTTGCGGTTGTCGATGCGCTCCTGCTCGAGGCGTTGCTCCTCGGCCTGGTCGGGCATCACGTAGTCTTGCTTGTCGAGCCAGGCGATGAGGTCGTCGAGCTGCTGGCAACTGTCTACCCTCACGTCCCCCACACGGGTGCGGCGCAAGGCTGTGAGGTGGGCTCCGCTGCCCAGGGCCTGCCCTATGTCGCGGGCCAGGGCGCGTATGTAGGTGCCCTTGCTGCACACCACCCTGAGCGTGAGGGTGGGCTCGGCGGGCAGGCCGCACTCGAGCAGCTCAATCTCGTCGATGACCAGTGTCTTGGCCTTGATGTCGACGTTCTCGCCCTTGCGTGCCAGCACATAGGCTGGCGTGCCCTCGACCTTGCAGGCGCTGTAGCGGGGCGGCACTTGCTCGATGGTGCCGGTGAACTGCTCGCGCAGCACGCGCTCTACCTGCTCACGGGTGATGTGCTGCCAGGGATAGGTGGCGTCGACCTCGGTCTCCATGTCGTAGGAGGGCGTGGTTTGACCCACACGCACGTGGGCGATATACTCCTTCACGCCGCCCTGCAGCTGCTCTATCATCTTGGTCTTGCGGCCGGTGCACACGATGAGCACCCCGCTGGCCAGCGGGTCGAGCGTGCCGGCGTGGCCCACTCGCACATTGCTGGTGCCCAAGTGGCTGCGCAGGCAGCTGCGTATTTTCTTGACCACGGCAAACGAGGTCCACTGCAGCGGCTTGTCGATATAGAATATTTCTCCTGCTATGGGATTGAGCATTGTTGCGGCGATTTAAATTTCGTTTAGTCGACCATGGCCAGCGAGTGGCCGGTGAGCAAGAGAGCGAGGATGATGCCGCCCACGATGATGCGGTACCACCCGAAAGCCTTGAAACCGTACTTGGTGAGAAACCCTACAAACCATTTCATGGCCAATATGGCTACCACAAAGGCGATGACGCTGCCCAGCACCAGCGTGAAGACGTTGTCGGAACCGGCCATGCTGGCAAACTCGCCCTTGAGTATCATCTTCAACACCTCCAGGCAGGTGGCAGCAAGCATGGTGGGCACTGCCAGAAAAAACGAGAACTCGGCAGCTCGCTTGCGCGACAGGCCATTGGCCATGCCGCCCACGATGGTTGCCATGCTGCGACTGGTGCCTGGTATCATCGACAGGCACTGGCACAGGCCGATGTTGAAGGCACGTTTCTCGGTCAAGGGGGTCGTGTCGGACCCGTGATTGAACCACTTGTCGCAGAAGAGCATAAACACGCCGCCCAGCACAAGCATCACTGCCACCACCACGACATTGCCCAGCAAGTCCTCGATAACCCCGTTGAGCAGGCCGCCCAGCACCATGGCTGGGATGAAGGCCACCAGCAGCTTCCAGTAGAAATCCCACTTGTGCAGCAACTGCTGCAAGCGCGTGCTGCCCTCGGGTGCCGGTGCGTGGTTGAGACGGAAGAAACGCTTCCAGTAGAGGCACACCACCGAGAGGATGGCGCCAAACTGGATGATGACTGTGAACGCCTTGACAAAGTCGGTGCTCTCAACGTTCAGCAGGTTCTGAGCAATGATCATGTGGCCTGTCGAGGAGACAGGCAAAAATTCAGTCAAGCCCTCGACGATGGCTATGACTATCGTTTGAAATAAATCCATTAAGTGCTATGTGTGTGTATATATATAATATATAGTGGGCAGCGTTATGCCTGCTCCGAGCTGGCGTCGTTGGGCTTGTTGTTGCCTTTTTTCTTGTACATGATGGCTACGATCATGAGCACAAAGCCCAGCAGGGCGATGGTGGGACCCACCACGGTGCGGCGTGTCGAGAAGATGTCGTAGTTGAACGTGCTGCCCTCATTGGCACTGCCGCCCATCAAGGCAAATCCCACGGCGATGAGCACGATGCATATCGCGATGAGCACAAGGTTGATTTTGTCGAGTGGAAAAACGCTTTTCGATTGTTGCGGCACTTGCTTTTGTGGCTGTGCCTTTGTTGTTTCTTTAGCCATAATATATTGTTGAGCTCTAAATAAAGTGCTGTGCTAACCAAACCTGTTGTGGTGAGTGCACACTGTGCACCATAACATAATCGACTGCAAAAGTACAACATTGCGAGGCGTTTGTCAACCCTTTTCCTCCGTTTTTTTTTGTTTCAGCCCGCGGTCGGTGCGCTTTTTCTCGGCCTGAGTGCCAGGCGGCTGCTAAAACTTGCCCAGCTCATAGGTGGCTTGCTCGATGTGGCCGTTGCGGCTGTCGACCAGGCTGGCGTTCCACCAGCTGCTGGTGACCTGCGTGCCGGTGTTGCCACACTCGTTTTGCTCGGGCCACCACCACAGCAGGCCCTTCACGTGGCTGTGGCGGGCGTGCAGGCAGTCGACGAGGTCGGCAACCAGCTGGGCCTGGCCGGCCTCGGTGTAGGGGTAGGTGGCCGTGAGGTCGTGCTGCGTGCCGCCCAGAGGCCAGGCATAGGAGTAGCCCAGCTCGGCGAGCACGATGGGCTTGGCCGGGAAACGGCTCTCGAGCGTGTCGAGCTCCTGGCTCAAGGCCGGGATGGTGCCGTGATAGGCAGGGTAGTAGCTGAGCCCTATGATGTCGTAGTCGATGCCTCGGGCCTGGGCCTGGCTGTAGAAGTGGGTGGCGTTGTCCATCTTGCTCAGCTCGGTGTGGATGATGATCTTGGCCTGCGGGCACACCTCGCGCACGGCACGGCAGCCGGCCTTGAGATAGCGTGCCAGGTTGTCCCACGACCCGCCGTCGACGCCCTCGCCCGTGGGCCAGCAGTGCCCCGTGGGCCACAGCATGCCATAGGTGATCTCGTTGCCCACCTGCACATAGTCGGGAGTGGCGCCGGCAGCCGCCAGGGCTTGCAGCGAGGCCACGGTGTAGGCATATACCGAGTCGGCAATCTGTGCGGGCGAGCCGATGCTGCTCCAGCGGCTGGGCATGGTCTGCTTGCCAGGGTCGGCCCAGGTGTCGCTGTAGTGGAAGTCGAGCACCAGCTGCATGCCGGCTTCCTTGATGCGCCGTCCCAGTGCTTCAACATAGGGCAGGTCCTGCACCACGCCCTCTTGCCGGTGGGCTGCAGGGGCCTGCGACGGGTCGACAAAGAGGCGCACGCGCATGGCGTTCCAGCCTGCGCTCTTGTAGTAGGCTATCATGTCGCTCACCAGCCCGGCGCTGCCGTAGTACTTGGCCCCGGCTGCCTCGTGGCGGGGCAGCATCGAGATGTCGCCGCCCACGAGTCTCATGTCGTGCCCGCCGTCCCCCAGGATGGTGTTGACCAGCGTGGTCACGTCGGTCACGTTCACCTGGCCGTCGCCGTTGAGGTCGCAGCTGTCGTCGCTGTAACTGGCGGTGCCCAGCACCTTGTTGGCCAGGGCGGTTACGTCGGTCACGTTCACCTGGCCGTCGCCGTTGATGTCGCCAGCGGCGCCCGCGTGGGCGCCGCTGGTTGCAATCGTGAGCAGGACCGCAAGGGCCGTCATGTGCTTGAATTTTGTCATGATGAAAGTGGAAAATATATGCGTGTGGGTGTGCTCGGCCTTAGTTGCCGGCCAGTATCACGTTGATGAGCGTGGTCACGTCGGTCACATTCACCTGGCCGTCGCCGTTGAGGTCGCAGGTGGCGTCGCTGTAGCTGGCGGTGCCCAGTATCACGTTGATCAGGGCAGTCACGTCGGTCACATTCACCACACCGTCGCCGTTGATGTCGCCCGCCGTGCCGGCATACTGGCTGGTGACGTCTTCTACTTCATATTTGTTGGTTTGCGTGGTCACCTTGAAGTAGGCATCGCCCTTCACGCGCTGCACGTCGACCGTCTGGTGGGTGCCGGCTGTAGCTCCGCCCTGGTTGAACACGAAGTTGATGTAGTAGTTGCGGCTCGTCTTGGTGTAGGTGCGATAGTAGAACTTGGTGCCTTTCACCACCTTGGTGGCCGTGGCGGCCGTGCCGGGCCAGTTGCCGTCTTGCTGGGCGCTGCTGTTGCTGTCCCACGAGTAGTAGTACACGGCGCTCCAGTTGTTGGGGCTGGCGGTGGGGTCCTCGAGATACACGTTGAAGGTGTGGGGCTTGAAGTCGTCGGGGGCCTTGAAGGTGTAGCTGCGGGTCACGATGCCGCTCACCTTGCCGCCCTTGAGCAGGCCGGCCTTGAGGGTGCAGGCCTTGTCGATGTGCACTGTTGCGCCGCTCTGCACCTGGGTGCTGCTGGCGGTGGGCTCGGTGCCGTCGGTGGTGTAGACCACGGTGGCGCCACTGGTGGCACTCACGGCCGTGAGCCGAGCGTCGAAGGCGTCGCTGTACTCGCCGTCGGCCTTGTCGATCCAGGCCGTCTCGGCCGTTTTCTCGAGGAAGTACTTATAGTGGTAGCCGCTCATGATCTCGGTGTACTGCGACGAGGTGACGGCTCCCACGCCGGGGCCCACTGCCGCCATGAGGTGGCAATGGTCGCCGTTCACCTTCACGGCATAGTAGGTGGCTGCACTCTTGTAGTTCACATAGGTGCTGGTGTTGGTGATGCCGGCCAGCTTGCGGGCGTCGATCATGCCTTTTATTTCTTGCTTGTAGTCCTGCCAGTGCTTCAGGAAGACGCATGGGGTGCCAGGCATGGCCAGCAAGTAGGCGTTGGCGGCCAGGGTGTCTTTCTTGATGGGGTCCTGGGGCGCGCTCGACGAGCGATACTCGGTGTCGTGGTTCTCGATGAAGGTCACGGCATACTGGCGGTAGGCCGACTGCGAGGCGAGCGTGGTGCCGCTCAGGCTGGCCCAGTTGCCCTTGTTGATGGCATCGCGCACGGTGTAGCGGAACGGGTAGTCGAAGGCTGCGCTCATGATCGTGCCGCCCACCTTGGTCGCGTTGAGCCAGTCGATCACCTTGTCGGGGTTGCCGTCCCAGTACTCGCCCACCGAGAAGGCCGGTTGCGAGGCACTGTTGTAGAGGCCCGTAAACGAGCCGTCGTAGCCCTTCACCATGTCGTAGCGAAAGCCCGTGTAGCCCAGGTCGTTGAGCAGGAAGCCCAGGTAGGCTTTCACAATGGTCTGCACATTGGCGCTCTTGTGGTCGAGGTCGCGCATGCCGCTCCAGTCCTCGCCCGTGTCGTTGTTGCCCGACAGGGTCACGCCCTGCGTGGCAGCCTGCGTGGCCGTTGCGCCGCCGTCGTCGTTGGCGCAAATGTCGGCCGCGGTCATTGTGTAGGTCACGCCGTTGTAGGTCTCGGTGGGGAAGGTGAACCAGTCGTTGGGCGTCTTGCGGTGGTTGATCACCACGTCGGCAATGGTGCCTATGCCCTTGCTCTTGAACGTGCTTATGAGCGAGCGCAACTGCTGCTCGTTGCCAAACGAGCTGTTGTAGTTGCTGAACCAGTACAGGTCGTCGTAGCCCATCGAGGTGCCGCCGCAGTTGCCGCTCTGCGGTATCCACACCAGGCCGAAGTAGGGCGACAGCTCGCCGGCCTGCGACTCGAGTGTGGGCCAGTAGGTGTCGTCGTAGGAGTCCCAGTAGAAGCCTTGCAGCATCACGCCCCCGTAGTTTGCCGGCCATCCTGCTGCCCAGGCCATCACGGGCAGCGCGGCCAGCGCCAAAAGCATATAAATCTTGCGCATCTTGTTGTTGAGTGTATATTAAATTCTAAGTTGGTTTCTCAGTTTGATTCACCACGTCAAAGTTACAACCAATTCTCACCCCGTCAACCACTTTGCCCCCTGCAAAGTCGCCCCCGCCATGTGCAATCGATTGCACACAGCGCCCCGTCCGCCACGCGGCTGTTGGCCCAAGCCCCCAGCCCGACGAGTCGATCAAGGTTTTAAAAGTTTTTCAGCGCCTTTTTTGCTATTTCCAAGCCATTGTCGGCAGCCATTTTAAGGCATTTCAAGGCATTGGCGTAGTCGCCGTTGTTGTAATACTTCATCCTTCGTCATGGCTCTCCATGTTTTTTTGCATGGTAGGCTTGCAACAAAGATAGCACATTACTTCCCAATTTTCCCCAGTCTCGTGCGATATTTTTATTGGTCCATAGTTTTACTACCAAACTCCGCTTTTTTGTGTTACACAATTTCTGTATGATTTTCAATTTGGAAATATTCATGCCGTGTTGCTTGCATTTGATGGTGATAATGGTTAAATTTGTGCTAAAATTGATTAATTCATATCTAAAATCGGCGCAATGAGTAATGTAGGACCTGTGAGCCCCAAAAGAGATTGAATGCGGTTACAAGGAAGAATAGCCATTGTGGACTCAGGTTGCTTGTGGTGCCATACAACATCCGTTCATGACAAGAGTCAAGTCAAGTTGTGCGATTTTATTCATGAGGTTTTGTAACTAAAGAAAAAGTATGATGAAACTCATATATAGGTTTGTCAGGCATGCTCTCGTTGCGATGTTGATCGCGTTTTCATTAATTTCAGAAGCCTCGGTTAAATCGTGGCAGATGAACCGATGGACCGAGATGAGCTCTCGCCAATTGCTCGTCAAGGAAAAGGCCTATGAGCAGGCGATGATGCCCGACAGTGCCATTATATGTTGTCGTATTGTGTCAAATCGTTACGACAAGGGCATGGACCACAATAGTAAGTTTCTGTGTCTAAAGGCTTATGTGCAGGCAACTAAGCTGTATTTTCTCGTCTATCAAGATTATGGAAAGGCTTTGGAAAGCATAAACGCAGCTCGGGAAATAATGAGAGAATCCCACATTAAGGAGCCTTATGTCGATATGTATTCTGGGGGTATTTTCTCGACTGTTGCAAAGGTAGATAATGACGCATCGTATTGGGGTGAGGCAATGAAGGCCTATAAACGTGGTTTCGAGAGTGCAATTAGGATGAACGATGGTGAAGTACTCGACTTGATTTTTACCAACATGCTCATTTTAGCCAAAGATACCCATTGCCTGGCTGAAATGCCAAGATACTGGAAGCAGTATCTCAAGTTCAAGAGGACGCGTCGCAGTGTTTTTTTTGACTACAACAAGTTGCTTTACATGGCTCTTGAGCTTGTGTCGCAGCGGCAATTTGCTGCTGGCATTAGGCTCTTCAAACAACAAATTAAGCTACTACAGCCAGTGAGCAAGCGACATGCCCGACTTGCCGTTCAGGCCTATTCAAATGCTATGGAATGTTACGCTGCCACGGGCGAGTACGAGTCGGCCATGGCCATGTCAAAGTACATCAAGGGCATTGCCGACCTTTATAGGCTGCACGATGTGGAACTCGACCTCGCAAAGGCGATGTCGAAATACAGCGCTGCCCTGGGCGAGATGGAACTCTCCAAGCAATACTTGTTGAGGTACTATGAAATAAAAGACTCTGTGCTTAATTTGCAAAACTTGAAAGCTGTTGTCTCGACCGACTTGCGCCTTCAGCTTAGGGATATTGACCGGGAGATGGCTCATGTGAAACAGCGCAACATGTTGCAATCGCTGTTGACGATTGTGATCGCAATCATAGCTACATGCATAGCAGGGTTTATGTATGTCCTGTACAGGAAGAATAGAAAACTAAAGGAGAAAAACGTGTTGCTCTATGAGCAGTATCAAATTTTGTTGCGGGAGGAGCATCCGAAAGAATCGACCTCAAGTTATACTGATCTTGGGGAAGAGGAAACTTGCACAAGCGGCATGCAGCCGGTCTCTTGTGGCAATCGGCGATATAAGTCCAGTAAACTTACCGAGGCTGAAAAGGATGCTATTTTATCCAAGGTGTTGACGTCACTTGCCACACCCGAAATCATTCAAGACCCAAATTTGTCTCTCGGGAGCGTGGCCAGCTTGATTGGCAGCAAGCCACGTCACGTGTCTCAAGTCATCAATGAGAGATGCAACCGCAATTTCAAATCACTCGTCAATGAGTATAAGATAAGAGAAATATGCATGCGCATGAGTGATTGGAACCGATACGGGCATCTCACCATCGAGGCAATAGCGAGCGAGATGGGATTTAAATCGAGATCGAACTTTGCAGTTACCTTTAGGAAATTTACGGGCCTCAATCCATCGGAATACCAAAAGATTGCCAGAGAAAAGAGTGGCATGAAGTGAATGGAAACATGTTTTAATCCGCATTACAGGGTGCTAGACGCAGATATTGTGCCCATATTGCTTTAACTTTGTGATAAAGCTTATAAAATTATTTCATCATTTATAAACTTATTTCATCATTTATGAGAAAACTTTTATCCATACTCGTAACCGCGGCTTGTGTGGGCATTGCTTGCCTTTCAAGTGCGCAAAGTGAAAGCACGGGTGGTTTCCAAAAGTTGACCCCCGATCGCTTAATGAAACAAAGGGCCATACAGCACATGAAGCGTCCATGTTTGGCTGTGCCCAAGACGATGACAGCGTCGGGAATCCCGACGATTGCGCAATTGACACAGCCCAAGGGAAAAGCATTGCCAACAATGCAGTCTCCCTTGCGCGTGGCAGATACTGGTACTACATTTTGGGGCAACATCATTTATAAATCAAATTGGACTTCAGGAGACGATATAGGCGTTTACCAGTTCACTGCCTCAAATCCTGTGAAGGCTGAGCCGCTCACCAAGAATCAGCTCATCAATGCTTCGGCTGGCAGTGCACTGGTAGGGGATGTGTACTATGCGGTGTATGCACAATTCGGCCAGTATTACTCTGGCAAAGTAGCAGTCGACCTCTATGCTTTCGATGTCAATACTTGGAATCAGATTAATACTGGCAATACCAGCATGAACGACTGGTCGATGGCAGCGACTGAAACTGCCACCTCCAATGATGGTACCGTATATGGTCTGTTCTATAATTCAACTCTTACTGGCTTTGAATGGGGAGTAGTAGATTATGCCCAGAAAAAACGCACTACTATTTCCACGGCTAAGCAAGCCTATGTGGCACTTGGAATCACCAATGACAATCGCCTCTACGGTGTAGCGGCCGATGGCAATCTGTATAAAGTCGACACATCGACAGGTAAAGAGACACTTGTGGGCCCTACAGGTATCACGGTAAGCTCGGGTGGAAGTTTCTATGTTCAATCGGGCGAAATCGATCCCAAAACTAATGTTTTTTATTGGGCGGTTTTCGATGCCAACGCCAACTCGGGCCTCTATACGGTCGATCTTGACACTGGCAAAGCCACCAAGGTGGGCGACTACGACGTGACCACGTGCGAGGTGGTGGGCATGCAATTCCAACACGAGAATGTTGCCGACGATGCACCTGGCAAGGCTACTGGGGTTACGGCCTCTTTCCCTGGCGGCAGCACATCGGGCACCATAGCCTTCACTACTCCGGCCACGACCTATTCGGGCAATACACTCTCGGGCAGCCTAAACTATTACTTGGTTGATGGCTCCGACACTATTGCCACTGGCAGCGCCCAGCCAGGAGAGCATGTCTCGATCAACTTGAATGCGAGCAATGCGATGCACAATTTCAAAATCACCACTGCAAATGCCCATGGCTCTTCACCCGTGGCTAAAGTGAGCATTTGGGTAGGCCCCGATGTGCCGAGCGTTGCATCTGACGTCACTCTCAATCTTACGCAGGATGGCAATGCAACGGTGAGCTGGACTGCTCCTAAGCAAGGGGTGCACGATGGCTGGATGGGCAACCTCACCTATGATGTGTATCGATATTGCAACGGCAAGCCTACTCAGGTTTCGACTAAGCAAAGTGCAACCACCTATGCCGAGAAAATTACTCCAGGCAGCATGGTTTCCTATCGTTATGGTGTCGTGGCCAACAATGCCAGTCAGCAGAGCGATACGGCTCGGTCAAACAACAGCCTGCTGGGCGATGCCGTGGCACTGCCTTACAGCGAGGATTTTTCGAGCGACGAGGCCTTGAGCTTCTATAAAGTGATTGATGCCAACAATGACAGCTCTACATGGAGCTATTATGCCGCTGGGCAGTGCATGACTTATAACTACAGCTCAAAGAACAAAGGCGATGACTGGCTGATCGCGCCGAGATTTAAAGTGAAAGCCGGACGCCGCTATATTGTTCAGTTCATGGCTAAGAGTCAAATGAATCGTTATAAGGAGCGCCTTGAGGTGAAATACGGTTACGATGCCAGTCCCGCCAGCTTGACCTATACAGTGCAGAAAGACACCTTGTTGAGTGCCGATCGAAATGTTTTTTCTGACACGATCACTGTCGAACGCGACGGCTACGTGAGTGTTGGTTTCCATGCCATTTCCGACGCCGACAAGTACACGCTCACACTCGATGATATTAGATTCCTCGAGGATGCAGCACCGTCGGCACCAAGTGCTGTGACCAATCTGCACATTGACCCCGATAAGCACGGAGTGCTCAAGGCTCAGGTGAGTTTCAACGCGCCCACAACATCGATTGAGGGTAACGCATTGAAGAATTTGGTGAAAATTGAAGTAAAACGTGGTGACAAGGAAATCAAGACGTTCTCCACCCCCAAGCCAGGTGAGGCCCTCGAGTTTACCGACTATCCTGAGCAGAATGGCATCAATACCTATGCTGTGACTGCCTACAATCAAGATGGTGCAGGCCGGGTTGCCACGTCGCAAGCCTACGTTGGTGTCGATGTGCCTGCCGTTCCTCAAAATGTGATTGCCAAGGATCTTGCCAATCGCATCCGACTTTCATGGGATGCTGTGGGCACAGTGGGTAAGAATGGCGGTGCCGTGATCCCTGCCGATGTCGCCTATAACATTTATAATCTGAACGATGCAGGCTATATAGGCGGGCTGGAGGCTACCACCGACAGTTTGACCCATGATGTGGATTTCGACACCGACAAGGGTGATGCCACCTTAAAGGTATTTCTTGTCTCGGCCAAGAATGCTGCTGGTGAGAGCGGATACAACATTGTAGCCCTGCCAGTAGGAACTCCCTACAAGCTTCCTATGGAGGAACATTTTGCCGATGGTTTCCCTGCCTATAATTGGTGGTTGGAGAAATCGGGTGAGTCGGCTTGGTCAATTATGCGTTCTAGCTCATCGGACGATGATGGAGGTGCAGCCGTGATGCAGGTGCAGAATGCTGGTGATGCAAGCAGTCTGAACTCCTTCAAAATTTCACTTGAGGGAAGCAAGAACCCTGAACTTATCTTTGACCATTACATATATGCCGGTAAGGATGTGAAGTTGAGCGTTATAGTTGATAGGGCCGATGGCACAGAGACCACGCTCAAGACCATCGACTATGCAACAGCCAAAGGAGAAAACTCCTGGAGTAAGGAACACATCTCTCTCGTTGATTTCAAAAATGAGCGATTCATCCTTATCAAGTTCAAAGCCGAGTCCAATGTTGCAGGACTATCTCTCTTTCTCGACGATATCGCATTGCGCAACGTCTACGACAATGACATGGAAGTTCACATGACTGCTCCCAAGACCATTGTTAAGGGCCGTACAGCCAGCGTGAATGTTGTTGTGCGCAACGTTGGTGACCATGAGGTCAAGCGCTACAAAGTGGCGCTGGAGGCCGATGGTAAAGAAGTTGCCTTCAAGGAGTTCTCCGAGGCTTTGGCTTCTTACTCTTCGGGCAAGTGCCAGTTTGATGTAAAAACCACATCGCTCGATCCAAAATCTACATTGATGAGATTCACAGCACGAGTCATTTTGGATGGTGACGAGGATGAGAGCAACAATGTCGATACTGCATCGATGGCTCTGGTCAATGGCGATGTGCCGCCGGTATACGGCCTCACTTATGATGGCCAGCATGCTCAGCTCAAATGGGAAAAACCTGTAATTGTGCCCAAAACTGTGACTGAGGACTTCGAGTCATATGAGCCATGGAGCACCAGCTTTGGTGACTGGAAAATGGTTGATGCGACCAGTGGAGGCCTTGCAGGAAGCTTTTTCTCGAGTCACACCTATCCTGTGCAGGGCACCTCGTTTGCTTTCACTATATTTAATCCAGAGCGCATATACGAAGGTGCGACTACGCTGTGCCCGTTCCTTACCCCGCATTCGGGAGAGCAATATGCGTCGGTTCCCTACAAGTATATCGGTTCAAACTACATCGACGGCAACGAGTGGATCATCAGTCCACAGCTTTCGGGCGAGGCCCAGACAATTTCTTTCTATGTGAGAAATGCGCAAAACGGAGATGGCAGCGACAGCCCCGAGACGTTCGAAATTTATACTTCGACCACAAGCGACAGCATTGCAAGCATGACAAAACTGGGCAATACCTATACTGCCAGTGGACACGAATGGACTCTTGTCAGTATAGATGTCGCTGCGGGAACTCGGTACTTTGCCATCCATCACAACACTCCAGCAAGCACAACAATGCTATTTTCTATCGACGACGTTACTTACCGGTCGGCGGGAACGCATCCAGTGGGATATAATGTTTATCGCGACAACGCGCTCGTGAGTTTTGTAGGTGGAGAAGACATCTGCCAGTATGTTGACAAGGTGGCAACGAGTGGCAGTCACACCTATGCCATAACGGCACTCTATCCAGGCGATGTCGAGTCGATACCGGCCACTATTACCACTCAGGTAACTTCGGTGGGAAGCATCTTTGTGACAGATCAACCATTTGATGTCTACACCGTTGATGGGCGCATGGTAAAGCACTGTGTGAAAACAGTCGAAGGGCTCTCGCCAGGTATTTATATTATCAATGACAAGCCTGTATACGTCAAGTGAGCTGCGCATGTCCATATACTGTAATTGTAGGCCTGCGAGAATGTAGCCATAGGCAAACGTGGCCAGGGGCTGTCGGTGAGCCCATACCGCATCATTGTTCAGCAGCTTGGTGCACACAGCACGGGCGGGCGGTCGCCGTTACGCCAGGTGGCTACAACTGGCAGCTATAAGCAGCCGGCAACATAATATGCCGATTCACTCAAAGTGGGATAAGATTTCATCCACAGGGTCTTATCCCGCTTTCTTTCTCTCCTAAGAGCCTTCTTTGGCGCAGCGTACGCAGTTTTGCGCCCATAGCTCACTTCAGGGTAGTAAGTGGCAAGTCCCGATTTTTCCGGCAAACCTGTTGTTTGCAGCTTTAAGTGAGCTTCTCGTCAGTCACATCAAGTTGAAATGTTTGAAGGATTTTTTTTTGAGGGGTTATGTTTTGGTTTTTAATTATTAGTTGTATCTTTGCAGCGCATTTGTCTACTGGCAA